>ERZ840371.312-NODE-312-length-61330-cov-313.833815_pt1 | contig 61330 bp, 97 predicted proteins | sample MGYA00519937_ERZ840371 | MGnify/ENA primary metagenome ERZ840371 (study PRJEB31850, sample SAMEA3708873) | human gut metagenome | biome: human gut; feature: human-associated habitat; material: faeces | place: China | collected 2014 ... | reverse complement strand
AAAAATTACACCACAAGCAGATGTAAAATTCGCTACAAGTAATAATATAACAAGTAAAAATAATAATAGTAATAAATATTTTAATAATAATAAATTATTATTAAAAGAACACAGTTCTGAAAATTTTGAATTAAAATCTTCTTCTACTCAAAAATCTAAACAAAGTAGATATAGTAAGATTATTAGCTTAATCAATGATTTTACAGATAATACAGAATTAAGAGGTGTATTAGTTAAATATTTTAATTTGCTAATTGAGATGAAAGTTAATCTCTATACAAATCAATTTAAAGGGTTACTTAATAAACTGAAATCTTTAGCTAATGATGAATCTACAATGCAGAAGATTGTAGAAAATTCCATAGAGCATGGGTGGAAAAGTTTTTATGCACTAAATAATGGGTATAGTCAAAATAATAACGGATTTGTTGATAATATGAAACCTGTGCAATTTAAACACGATAAACCTATGGACTTATCAGATGAAACTTTTTAAATTTTAAGGAGAATTTATTATGATTTGGAATTATATAATTTACATCATACTCACATCATTCATTGTAGTTATGTCATATTATTTTATGGTGGATTTTAAAAATAGTATGCCGAGTAAGTATCAGCAGAGTTGGAACGGCATTAAAAGTCATTTTAAATATATTTGCAGTCACGAAGATTTATTTAGAATGTACCGTGCCTATATTAACACTCTACCAAAGAGCTGTGTTAAGCCTAAATTTTAAAGAGGTGGAAATTATGGATTGTTGGTACAAAGATGTGTGTACTGAAAAATGTACAGATGCTTGTATCCGATATAAGGAAATGTTAATGTTGTTAGAGCAGAGTAATATTCCTGAGGTTAAATGGAAACCTGTTTTATTGAAGCCTGAAAGTGTTGATTATGATAGCTTTTGTGATTTAGCTGATTATAAGGATAACATTAAAAGTCATATTGAGAGCGGTCATAACTTAGCTATACTTTCAGAAAACACGGGAAATGGCAAGACAACTTGGGCTATTAAATTGATGTTGCGTTATTTTAACGAGATTTGGGCAGGAAACGGTTTTCGTTGTAGGGGTATATTTATTAATGTTCCAACTTTTCTTGCGACAGTGAAGCTCCAAATTGAAAAGAAGAGCATATCTGTATCTACTATGTTGGATAACCTGTCAAAAGTTGATTTAGTAATATGGGATGATATTGCAAGTACAAAATTAACAGCTTATGAGCATAGTCAATTACTTAATTACATTGACCAAAGGATTTTAACTGAAAAATCTAATATTTTTACAGGCAATATAGTATCTGAAAGTGCATTACAAAACGCTTTGGGTGCAAGATTAGCAAGCAGGGTGTTATCCTCTCAAATAATTGAATTGAAAGGCAGGGATAGAAGATATGGTACAGTTGCAAATAATCTCTAAAGTTCTTTTGTCAGGTAATAATTCGATTATTGAAGATAATTTATTAACAGTTGATTATTTTGTTAGCTATAAAGATGAATTTGAATTTATACAAAATCATATTAAGGAATATGGTAATGTACCCGATAAGGCTACATTTTTAGCTCAGTTTCCCGAATTTGAAATTGTAGATGTTACAGAAAGTGACAGATACTTAATTAATACAATTAGGGAAGAATACCTGTATTATCAGTCTGTGCCTGTCGTACAACAGATAGCTGAATTGCTTAAAACTGATGCTAATGCCGCCGCAGAATATATGATTTCGCAAATGGAAAAATTACAACCTAATTACTCTTTAAACGGTGTAAATATTATATCTGATGCACAAGATAGATTTAAGCAGTTTCAAGAGCGAAAAGAACATCAAGAAGATTGGTTTTTTACTTGTGGTTTTCCTGAGCTTGACGAAATTATACACGGCATACAAAGGGAAGAAGAATTATTCGTTATTTTCGCACGAACTAATCAAGGTAAATCGTGGATAATGGAAAAGATGTGTACTCATATATGGCAGTTAGGTTTTAATGTAGGATATATTTCTCCTGAAATGTCAGCTAATAGTATCGGCTATAGATTTGATACACTATATAAAAATTTTTCAAACAAAGGTTTGATGTGGGGCAATAGTGAAGTTGATGAAGATAACTATAAAGATTATGTAACTGATTTGACTTCAAAACAAAATAAGTTTATTGTTGCTACTCCTTTGGATTTCGATAAGAAAATTACAGTATCAAAATTAAAACAGTTTATCAAACAGCATAAACTTGATTTAATAGCTATTGACGGCATTACATATATGACAGATGAACGATATAAACGAGGAGATAATAAAACAACCTCTTTAACAAATATCAGCGAGGATTTAATGTCTTTGTCAATGGAGTTAAAAGTGCCTGTATTAGTTGTTGTACAAGCGAATAGGTCAGGTGTACAAGAGGGAGAAGATTCGGGTACTCCTGAGCTTGAAAGTATTAGAGATAGTGACGGTATCGCTCATAATGCAAGTAAAGTCATATCTATAAGACAGACAAAGGCAGGACTTGAAATCGGCATTAAAAAGCAGAGATTTGGGGCAGTAGGCGGTAAATTATTATATGATTGGAGTATTGATTTAGGTGATTTTACATTTATTCCGTCATTTGATGATGCCGAGCCTAAAGAGGTTACAGAGCGTAAAGTTGAAAGAGTGCGTAATCGCTATAAAGATAAAAAGGATGTGTTCTAATAATGGTAATAAATGGTATTCCCTTTACAGTAGAACTGTATGAGATATTACAAGAATTGCAAATGCAGTTACATTTAAGCGGTATAAACTTACTGGGTAAAATAAAAGATACAGATGACAATATTATGATATCCTGTCCTTACCACAAGAATGGTCAAGAAAGAAAGCCGTCAGCAGGTATTAGGAAATCTGACGGTCAGTTTCATTGTTTTACTTGCGGTGAAGTGCATACTTTACCAGAAATGATTTCATTTTGCTTTGGTCATCCTGATGATATGGTGGGTGCAAAAGGTTGGCAGTGGCTTACACGAAATTTTTTAACAGTAGAGTTAGAAGAAAGAAAACCTATTAAATTAGATTTTGACAGGCACAAATCTATATTAGCTCCGCTAAATTATGTGTCGGAAGAAGAATTGGAATCTTATAGATATTATCATCCATATATGTTTAAACGAAAAATGACAGAAAAAATTATAGATATATTTGATATTGGCTATGATAAGAAATCAAAATGTATAACTTTTCCTGTCCGAGATATTGAGGGCAACACTTTATTTATAGCCCGTAGGTCGGTAAAATATAAATACTTTAATTATCTTAAGAGCGTTGAAAAGCCTTTGTATGGCTTGTATGAGTTGTATCAGCTTGAACAATTTCCAACTGAGGTAATTGTATGTGAAAGTATGATTGATGCTATTACCTGTTGGGTTTATGGTAAATATGCAGTCGCACTAAATGGATTAGGTAATAATTTACAGTTCAATCAATTAAATAAATTACCTTGCCGTAAATTGGTATTAGCTACAGATAATGATAATGCAGGACTGAGAGCAAGAAAACGCATAAAATACTATGTAAAAAACAAGATAATTACAGAATATGTATTTCCTAATAACAGAAAAGATATAAATGATTTGTCACAAGAAGAATTTAAAAATTTAATTGAAAAATTTTAAAAAAAGTGTTGACAATCTTAGATAATGTGTTATAATATATTTGTAATCAAAAAGAGGTTACAAAATACATAAAAAGAAAAGACAAAAAAAGAAAGAAATGAAAAGGAGAAAAAAATTATGAAAACACTTGAAATCACTTGGAAAGGCACTACACCACTCATTATGCACTCTTGCCAGTGCGTAAATCCACTTCACCCTATCTCACTTGCACTTAAACCGTTGACAAGCAAGCGTAATAAGACTGATGAAGATTATAAAGCTATCTCAGACCTTGAATGGGAAGGCGGTCTTTATTGGGATAACAGTAAGGAAATGGGTCTTGTAATTCCTGCTGAAAATATTGAAGCTACTATTAAAAATGGTGCTAAACTTCGTAAACAGGGTAAAAATATTGAGAGATATTTTAATGTAGTTGATATGCAGGCTACACTTGATATTGGTGAGAAGTACACTAAAGACAGTCTGAGAGAGGATATGAGATTCCGTGATGTCAGACCTATGAATGTAATGCGTGCAAAGGTTCTTAGAACAAGACCAAGATTTAATATGTGGAAACTCACATTTACCGCAATGTATGATGAATCACAGCTTGATTTGCCTACAATTTCACAGGCAATTGAAAGTGCAGGAGCTTATGTAGGACTTTGTGATAGCAGACCTAAATATGGTAAATTTACAGCAATTATTAAGGAGCTTGATTAATTTCAAGCTCCATAGCTGATATAGGCATTATGAGTTTGGTTATGTTTGGTTGGGTTAAGTTTTGTTCAGTTAGGTTAGGCATTATGTGTTGCGTTCAGTTGAGTTTAGGTAAGTTGCGATGAGTTGTGTTGAGTTAAGCATTATGAGTTCTGTTAGGTTGGGTTATGTTTTGTTGGGTTTTGCTTCGTTAGGTTAGGCATTATAAGTTTTGTTATGTCGAGTTGAGTTAAGTTAAGTTAGGGTATGCATTATGAGTTAGGTTGTGTCGGGATTTGTTCCGTTTGGTTGGGTTTTGTTAGGCATTATAAGTTAAGTTAGGCTAGGTTGTGTTGGGATTGGTTGAGTTAATTAGATTTATATATCAAGTAAAAAAACTTGATTTAATAAATAAAAAAAATATTTTTAAGAAAGGTGGAAACACACAAATGGCAGTTGAGATGGCAAAAAAAGTATGGGAAGTAGAAGATTTGGTGGATTTTATGAGTACATATGAATATGGTACAGTATTTGAACATAATACTATATCAAATATGCTTGATGTACCTAAGAACTCTACAAAATACAGAACTTCTACAACTAAATTGAAAAAACTTATGCTTGAAAAAGGTAAAATGCTTGAAAGTTTAAGAGGAATAGGTTATAAAATAGTAAACCCTTCCGATTATGCGGGAAAAGCAATCAATCAGTATAAGTTAGGTTTTAACCGATTGACTAAAGGTGAAAAGATTCTAAATTATACTCCTGTCAATGACCTATCTGAGGAAGATAGAAAAGTTTATAATGCGGTAACTGATAGAGCAGTTAGACTTAATGCTTCATTGGCAGGCGGTATTGTAGAATTGAATAGACTTAATAAGTCAAAATCCCATCCATTTTTGGGTGCGGTAAATAATAATAAATTTTAAATACAGAAAAGGAGAAAACAAAAACAATGGCAAGATTTAAAGTAACAGATTCAGACAAGTATGGAAACAACTCAGCTAATTATTTTTCACTTAAAAACGATAAAGATGTAGCAAGAGTAAGATTTATGTATCGTAAGGTTGAAGATGTAGAAGGTGTAGCTGTACATAAGGTTAATATTGACGGCAGAGATAGATATGTCAATTGTCTGCGTTCATATGATGAACCTCTTAGCAAGTGTCCTCTCTGTGAAAGCGGTAGTTTTCAGCTTGCACGCTTCTTTATTCCTATGTATGATACGGACGAGAAAACTGTAAAGATTTGGGAACGCACAAAAAAGTTTGGTGCAAGGGTTTCAAGTCTTTGTGCGAGATACCCCGATTTGGTATCTCATATCTTTGAAGTTGAAAGAAACGGCAAAGCTGGGGATAAAAATACCCAGTATGAAATCTATGAAGTAAGTCAGGATGATACTAAACTTGAAGATTTGCCTGAAATCCCGAATGTTATAGGTACAATGGTAATTGATGCCTCGGCAGATGATATGAATTATTATCTTGACACAGGAGAATTTCCTCCTATGGGCGGTTCGTCTTCTGATGATGAAGTATCAACTCCTCCGAGGTCAAGAGCATATGACAATGAGCCTCGTAATTCAAGAGGTAGAGAAGAACGCAGAGATACAAGAGAAAGTGAACCTGAGCGTAGAACACCTTCCCGTGGCAGAAGGGATAGATTTTAATGGGCTTATTTGATATACCAAAAAGACCCGATAAATCAAATGACCTACAAGTTGCTAAAAAATCTAACCGTAAAGCTAATAAATCAAGCTCTACGGTTAGAGTGGGCAACAGCACATTACAAGTTATCTCAAATATCAAGGCAATGGTTGAAAAGAACTTAGGTTATCTTAGAGATAAATATATAGTTATATCTGATATAGATACTTTACATAATTATATATCTGCTTGTATAGATAACAATGTAATAAGTATAGATACTGAAACTACAGGACTTGACCCTATGTTAGATAAAATTGTAGGTATTTGTATTTACACACCTAATCAAAAGCCTGCATATGTACCTGTAAATCATATTTCTTATGTGACAGGCGCAAGATGTTCAAATCAGTTGACAGAAAAAGAATGTAAAGCTGAATTTGATAGAATTGCAGAAACTAAGATTGATGTTATTATGTTTAATGCCAAATTTGATATTCGGGTTATGCGTAATCAGATAGGTGTTTATATGACTTGTACTTGGGATTGTTTGTTAGCGGCAAGACTTTTAAATGAAAATGAACCTACTAACCGACTTAAAGAATTACATAAAAAATATGTAATGGACGGTAAAGGTGATGCGTTTTCATTTGATGCTTTATTCAAAGGTATTACTTTTGATAAAGTGCCTATTGATGTAGGGTATTTGTATGCCGCTCACGATGCCGAAATCACATACGAATTATATGATTTTCAAAAGCCGTATTTAACTGCTGATAATGAAATTTGTATAAATTCAAGCTTACAGGATGTTGCTTGGGTATTTAAGAATATTGAAATGCCTTGCATTGAATCTTGTTGTGATATGGAAGATAACGGTATTGAATTTGATTTTGAAGTTCAGAAGAAATTATCTGAAAAATATAATAAGCTACTAACAGAAAAGCAAGCACTTTGTTATACTTTACTTGAAAATTATCAAGATGATATTGATAAATATATAGTTAAACATCCTAATTGTAAATTATCGAATCCTATCAATTTATCAAGTCCTGTTCAGTTAGCTGTATTGATATATGATGTTATGCATATTGAGCCTGTTGATAAGAAATCTCCAAGAGGTACAGGAGAAGATATTCTAAAAAAGATAGGTACAAAGTTTTGTTTAGCTCTTGTAGAGTATAAAAAAGTTAGTAAATTAGTATCTGCATTTGTTGATAGTCTTAGTGATTATGTTAATCCTAATGACGGAAGAATACATTGTAATCTAAATCAGTATGGAGCTGACACAGGTAGAATGTCTTGCAGTAATCCTAATTTACAGCAGATACCGTCACATACAAAAGATATTAGGCATATGTTTAAGGCTACTGATGATGAGTGCATAGTATATACAGATACAGATATGTTTATTGTTGATAAATGGCAGGAAGTATATACGAATAAAGGTTGGATATATGCGTATAAATTACAATGTGATGATGTGTTACTGGGCGAAAATAATTTAAGTAGTATTGTTACTAAAATTGTGATTAACGGGCAAAAAGTAAAAATTTATATAAGGAGTTAATTTTGAATTACGAAGATTTTTTAAAATCCAAGCAGTACACATATAACAGTACAGGATTTGAAGTGTCTGAGAATGAATTAAATTCTAATATGTTTGACTTTCAAAAAGCAATTGTCAAATGGGCTTTAAAAAAAGGTAAAAGTGCATTATTCCTTGATACGGGATTAGGTAAGACTATTTGTCAATTGGAATTTGCTAATCAAGTATGCAAGCATACTAACGGAAATGCTTTAATTTTAGCTCCATTAGCAGTAAGTAAACAAACATATCAAGAGGGACTCAAATTTGGCATAAATGTAAATATTTGCCGTTCTCAGGCTGATGTTACATCAGGTATTAACATTACTAATTATGAGATGTTAAATCATTTTAATTCTAAAGATTTTAATTGTATTATTCTTGATGAAAGTAGTATTTTAAAATCTTTTCAAGGCAAATTTTGTCAGCAAATAATTGATTTGTTTAGATTTACCGAGTATAAATTAGCTTGTACTGCAACACCTTCACCTAACGATTATCAGGAATTAGGTACACATTCTGAGTTTTTAGGTGTAATGACAAGGACAGAGATGTTAGCAACATTTTTTATAAATGATGCTAAAGAAAATCATTGGCGTATGAAAAAACACGCTGAATCCAAATTTTGGGAATGGTTAGCCACTTGGGCTATGGTAGTTAAAAATCCAAAGGATATAGGATTTAATCATAGTGGTTATGATTTACCTAAATTAAATATCAATCATATTATTGTAGATAGTCCCGTACAGAAAGGCTCTTTATTGCCTAAGGTAGCTGAAACTTTATCTGACAGAAGATTGGCACGAAAATCAAGTATTAACAATAAATTATCTAAAGTTTCTGAAATTCTGAGTATGGTTGATAATTGTCTAATTTGGGTTGATTATAATGATGAAAGTGATTTAATATCCAAAAAATTTAATATTGTTGAAGTAAAAGGTTCAGATACAAATGAGCATAAAGAAAATGCAATGTTGGATTTTGCTAATGGCGATATTAAATATTTAGTGAGTAAGCCCTCAATTTGCGGTTTTGGAATGAATTTTCAAAAATGTTGTAATATGATATTTTTTGGATTATCAGATAGTTATGAGAAATTTTATCAAGCAATACGCAGATGTTATCGTTTCGGACAGACTAAAGAGGTAAATGTGTATGTTATCATTAGTCGCAGTGAATTAAGTGTTTTAAATAACATTAAACGAAAGCAGGAAAATCATCTGCGTATGCAAAGTAATATGATTGATAAAACTTCTGAAATTCTCAAAAATGAGATATGTTCAACAATGCGTATTACAGAAGATTATATTGCTTTGGAAAATGTTAAAATTCCTGATTGGTTAATTACAGAGAGGTGTTAATTTTGGATATTAAATGTAAAAATCAATATGAGGGTAATGGATTTGTTATTTACAATGGTGATAGTTGCGAGATTATGAAATCCATTCCTGATAGCAGTATTCATTATTCTATTTTTAGTCCCCCTTTCGCACAGTTGTATGTATATAGTAATAGTGTGAGAGATTTAGGTAATTGCAGGAATACAACAGAATTTTATACACAATTTAGTTATATTATTAAAGAATTGTATAGAATTTTAATTCCAGGAAGATTAGTGTCATTTCACTGTATGGATTTACCTACTCAAAAATCAAGAGATGGATTTATTGGACTGAGTGATTTTCCTGGAGAGTTAATTAAAATGTTTCAGGAGGCAGGATTTATATATCATTCAAGAGTTACAATATGGAAAGACCCTGTTGTGGCAATGCAGAGAACAAAAGCTCTTGGATTATTGCATAAGCAGATTAAAAAAGATAGTTCGATGTGCCGTCAGGGTATAGCTGATTATGTAATAACAATGAGAAAACCAGGAGAAAATCCTGAAAAAATTTCTCATACAAATGAAACTTTCCCTGTTAGTAAATGGCAGAATTATGCAAGTCCTGTTTGGATGGACATAAATCAATCTAATACGCTACAAAAAGACAGTGCAAGGGACGATAAAGATGAAAAGCATATTTGCCCATTGCAATTAGATGTAATCGAAAGGTGTGTTGAATTATGGACAAATCCAAATGACATTGTATTTACTCCATTTATGGGAATAGGCAGTGAATGCTATCAGTCTTTGAAAATGGGCAGAAGGGCTGTTGGTATAGAGCTAAAAGATAGTTATTTTACACAGGCTGTTAATAATTGCATTATTGCAAGTAAGTTTACAGATAAAAAATCTCTGTTTTAATTAACTTTAGGAGGTGAATTAAAATAAAAAAGTCAATTAGAGTAAAATCTAATTATGTGTTAATGTCAAGTGACTTCTCACAGCAGGAGCCTAAGACATTGGCGGCTATGTGTGCAAAAGCAGGAGATAGTCAGCTTTTAGATACATTTTTAGCAGGCAAGGATTTATATTCCGAGATTGCAAGTAAATCTTTTAATGTTCCTTATGAGGACTGTAGAGAGTTCAGACCTGACGGCACAGTAAATCCTGAGGGTAAAGAACGCAGAACACAAGCTAAAAGTATTTTACTTGGTATTCTTTACGGTAGAGGAGAAAAGTCAATTGCAGACCAGTTAAAAGTATCTGAGAAAAAAGCACACGAAATTAAAAGTAGTGTATTTAAAGCATTTCCTGCAATTTCAAAGTTTGAACAGGACAGTAAAGATATGGCTTATGAATTAGGCTATGTAACTACTGTATGCGGCAGAAAAAGAAGATTGCCCGATTACAGTTTACCTGAATATGAGTTTAATTATATTAACGGAGTTGCTCCTGATGATGATTTATTAGATTTTGATGATGAAGAAGAACTAATTACAGAAGTACCCGAAAATATACAAGATTCATATTTAAGACAGCTAAATAGAGCATATTCTTATAAAGCTAAACAAACTATTATTGATAAAGCAAAGGAAAATGGAATTACAATAACTTGTAATTCTTTAAAAATCGCAGATGCTGAAAGGCAATGTGTTAATGCTCGTATTCAGGGTGGGGCGGCTGACCTCACAAAGTTAGCTTTGATTGATTTAACTCATAATGAAGAGTTAAAATCTTTAGGCTTTAGACTTTTAATCCCTGTACACGATGAGGTTATTGCTGAATGTCCCGAAGAAAATGCTAAAGTATGTGCTGAATTGTTAGCTAAAACAATGTCAGGGGCGGCTGAAAAGATATTAAAAATGCCAATTAAATGTGATGTTGAAGTTACAAAGTGTTGGTATGAAAGTTTTAATTAAATTAGAATCGAGGTGTAAAATATTGTCTGAGTTACAAGAAGAAACTTATAGTAGCCCTATAAATTTGACACAGCAGTTTAAGTTTTGTGGTAATGCTTTTAGGGTGGATTTATACAAAGGGTGTGATTTTGGCTGTAAATATTGTTTTGCCAACAGTAATACATCTAAAGGTCATAATACAGGATTTGGTTTAGCACAGTTTTCGCAGATTGAACGCTATTTTAAACGAGCATTTGATGATAATGAATTAAATACTAAATCTTTAACTGTAGAATTGTTACAGCATAGAGTACCTTTGCATTGTGGGGGTATGTCTGACCCTTTTCAAAAAAAAGAATTTGAATATGGTTACACTAAAAAACTTATTGAATTATCTAATAAATATAATTATCCTATAATGTTTAGCACAAAGACAGCACATTTACCAAAAGAATATTTAGATATACTTAATCCTAATATTCACGCTTTCCAAAGTAGCATTATGGGATGGACACCTGATTTTATTAGAAAATATGAAGGGAATACTCCAACTGCTCAAGACCGTTTAAATTTTGTTTCATTATTGCGTGAAAGGGGATTTTGGTGTAGCATTAGGATACAGCCTGTTGTGAATTTATCAGAAGCACTATTGTTAGTAGATAATGCTAAATCAATTCCGAGTTATTATACTGTAGAACATTTAAAAATTCCGAGAGATAATATAAAAGTGCAAAAGTTATTTAAGAGTGAATACGCTAATTTTAAATGGGTATATAGTAAAAATAATTTTCGTAATATTGAAATTGTAACTTATATTAAAAGAAACAATATAGATGTAATTAAATCTCATGCAAATGCTTTTGGTATAAAAGTTGGAGTAGGGGATAATGATTTACATTTTCTTTCGCAGTCTAATTGTTGTTGTGGTATTGATACTATCGGTGATAGTTTTAATAATTATTTGAAATATAACTCGACTTATTTTTCAACAGCTCAAAATATTGATATAGATAATTTATGGTTTCCAAAATGTAATTGCCGTAACATTTTTTACAGTTCGTCTCTTGCAAATAAAGATAAGTATGTAAACTTTAATGAAGAAGTTCACACTTATATGAATAAATACCCTGAATTATTACCTACAAATAAGTATGATGAGATTTCAAGGATTACAGGTATTAAATTTAAAAAGAAATTATTTTAAGGAGGATATTAAAAATGTCAAAATTAGTAATTAAAACAGATAAGCTCAAAGAAATGGTATCAAGAGCGGTAAAAGGAGCCTCAAATAATAAACTTTTACCCATTACAGAGTTAATGTGTATTGAAGTTAAGGATAATAAGCTCACTCTGCTTACAACAGATTATACAAATTATTTGTACATTACAGAAAAAGTTGAAAATGAAGATTTTTATGTAGTTACAAGAGTTGACCAGTTTTCAAAACTTATCGGCAAAATGACAAGCGAAAATGTAACACTTGAAATTGTAGATGATAAGCTCTGCATTACAGGTAATGGTAAATACTCAATTGAGTTGCCTATTGATGTTGACGGCGAAATGGTAAAATACCCTAATCCTATGTCAGAGATTGTACTTGATGATAATGAAAGTAAAATTCTCAATTTAAGTACAGCGAAATTGATTTTGACTGTAAATAAAGCGGCTTTGGCTACTTCAATGGAAGTTCCCTGCTATACAGGCTATTATACAGCAGATAAAGTAGTTACCACTGATACTTATAAAATTTGTTCTACAAATATTAATGTACTTGATACAGCTACTCTTATCTCTCCTGAGATGATGAATCTTATGGATACAATGACTTCTGAAAAAATTGAAGTTTATCGTAAAGATAATAACCTTATTTGTGTTTCACCTGATTGTTGTATTTTCGGTGCTGTACTTGAGGGTATTGAAGATTTTGCAATCGAGGCTATTACTTCGCTTGTTGAGCAGGAGTTTAATAGTATGTGTAAAATTCCGAAAAGTGCAATTTTAGGTGTACTTGAAAGAATCAATCTTTTTGTTGGTACATATGATAATAGCGAAATTTATATGACTTTCACTACTGACGGACTTATGTGTTCAAGTAAAAGTTCAAGCGGTACAGAGGTAATTCCTTATGCTGATAGTAAAGATTTCACATATTTTACTTGTGCTATTGATATCAATATGCTTATTTCGCAGATTAAAGCTAATGCAAGTGATATGATTGAGCTGTGGTATGGTGCAGATAATGCGATTAAAATTACAGACGGTAATGTTACACAGATTATTGCTCTTGCAGAAGATGACAGAGTTAATGCTGAATAAGTAATATAAAAAATCCGCTCAACTAATCTTGGGCGGATTTTTGATAAACTTTGAAAAAAGTCTTGACAAGTTGTATTAAATATGTTATATTATATTTACACTAAACAAGTTAATCAAGGAGGAAAAGCAAATGATTAAAATTATTTTTAGAAAAGGCAGACCCGAAGTCAGGTTTAGTAGAGGTAGTTCTGTAAGTACACAGGATATTGTGAATGCAATTGCTCTGTTGAGTAATTATGTGCCAAATGATACTAAAGTTACGGTATATAATTCAAGAATTGATATTCCGCTTGATATGGAGGATACAAATGGCAAGAAAAAGTCTTAAAAATGTATGTAGGCTTATAGAATGTGCTAATCAAAATCAGCCTATTGAAAAGTTATTTGTAAACGATTTAAAGCGTTCTATTGAATTAACTGCTGATAATAATAGTTATAAGCCCTCTCAAACATATAAGCCGTCAGGACTGCATTGTATTAGGAATATGTATTATCAGATTACAGGAAAAGAACCTGATACATCAAGTTCAAGTGCCTGTCTTGTGGGTATTTGTGAATCAGGTACAGACAGACACGAGAGAGTTCAAAATGCAGTCGCTCAGATGAAAGACAATGGAATTGACTGCGAGTATGTGGATGTTGCTGAATATGTAAAATCAAGAAATCTTGATTATTTAGAGGTAAAATCTAAAAGAGGCAATGAAACACACTTATATTATAAAGATTTGAATATGAGTTTTCTTTGTGACGGCATTATTCGTTATAAGGGTAAATACTATATTCTTGAAATTAAAACTGAAAGCATTTATAAGTGGCAGTCAAGACAGAATGTAAATCCTGACCATATTTTACAGGGTACAGCTTATTCAACAGCGTTAAAAATTGATAATGTATTGTTTTTATATATTAACAGGGATAATTGTGATATGAAAGCATATATGTTAGATGTTTCTGATGAAATGAAGAATAATCTGATTGCTCGCATTAACGAATGTGACAGCTACGCTTCAAGATTTATTTGTCCTCCTAAACCTGATGATGTAAGTAAAAAGGCTTGTGAATATTGCAATTATAGAAAATCTTGTAGAGAGGATAATTAGATATGGATAATCCGTGTTATGGTTGTAAGGATAGGCATTTAAGATGCCATAATGATTGCAGTAAATTTTCTGACTGGAAACAGAGCTGTGAGATAGTTAAAAAGAATAGATGTGAATATTATGCAATGCACGATTATGAAATAGAGAGGTCAAAAAGAATTAAAATGAGAAGGAGTAGGAAGTGATACAATGGGTATAAATCGTGGAAAACAATTTGAACAGCAGATTAGAAGCAGTTTTGAAAATTGTAAATATTCAGATATTATTTCAATTGACCGATTGCCTGACCCTATGGGTGGATATAAAGGTATTGGTAATATTTGTGATTTTATGGTTTTTGATACTCCACATTTATATTATCTTGAATGTAAGTGTTGTTATGGTAAAAGTTTTCCTATATCATATATTACAAAAAATCAATGGGAAGGGTTGCTTGAAAAATCCAAAATACCGTCTGTAATTGCGGGTTACATTATTTGGCTTATAGATTATGATTTTACTTTTTTTGTTTATGCAAGTAATTTATCTGCCTATATTGAAAGAACAGGCAGAAAAAGTATAAGTGCTGACGATGCCATTAGCGGTAAATTGATTCGGTATCCTATTAATGGCAAAAAACGAAAAGTTTTATTTGATTATGATATGGCTGAGTTTTTAGATATTTTTTAATTTACAGCGGTTGGATTGGAGGAATACTACTAATGATATTTAAGATTACAAAAAAAGAAGAGCTTGATAAAGCTCAGGATAAAGTAGATACTAATAGTAAATTAGTAGCTGAAATTGTAGAAAGTATCATTAAACCTTATTGTAAAGACCTTGATAATTATGTAGAGTTTATCAGAGAGTGCTTAAAAGACGGTGAGCATCCTGTAACAGATTCTGAGCTTGATGATTTTTGTCTTAATTTGGCAACATACATTTATTTTGCAGGCGGTATGTGCGAATATATCGGCATTAAAGACGATATAAGTAAAGCTCTTTATAAGGAGCAATTTAACTTAGCAAGGTCGCAAGAAAAGGGTACAATTGCTGATAAAGATAGTGCCGCTGAATTGTTAGCCCAAAAAGAGCAGATTGTTAATATTTGCTATAATAGAGCATTTAAACTGTTGAAATCTAAAGTTGAAAATGCACAAGAATTATTAGCTTCGTGTAAAAAGGTAGTTTCACGAAGAATGCAGGAATATGCTTTAACTAATTTAGGTGGTGCTGAACAATGACTTGTCCTGAGCATAAGGTTAAACTAAAGGTAATGGATAGTTGCGGTAAAAATAAATTTACATACAGACGATTAAAATGTCCTATATGTAAAAAATTATTTTACTCTAAAGAAGAATTTGTTTCTGATGATATCGGAAAACAATCTTTAAATATTCTAAAAAATTTACAAAGGAGAAATGTAAAATGTTAAAAAGTGTAAGTACAGACGGAAATTTTAAAGTGGGAGATTTGATTAGAATTACTGAATACTCTGTAAATCCTACAGTATGTAATCATATAGGTCAGATTATTGATATTGAAATAAGTAGTAGTCCGTTTATGGTAAGATATACTGTAGATTTTAGTTTATCTCGTAAAATAAATGAAATTGAGGGATTGTACAGTACAGATAAAAGAATTACTCCTACTTGTATTTATATCAATCCTAATGCAAATGCAATTTTAAAAATTGATAAAATTGATAAAATAAACGGAATTATAGCTTCAAGTGTAGAAACTGACTATTTTAAATCCTCAGTTGCACAGGTTAATAATGATTACTTTAAGGAAAGAGTAAGGTCATTGAGGTTATCGGCAGAAAAACTTGAAAATAAACAGGCGATTATTATTGAACAGAGGGATAACGGAGAAATTGAGGCTTTGAAATTCAATGGAAAAGGACTTGTAGCTGTAGCAACCGCTAAATGTAGTCCTAAAGATGATTTTAATTTTATGTTAGGTGCAAATATTGCACTTAATAGACTTGTATAAAAGGAGATTAAGGTAAAATGCAGGAAATGGTAAATCACCCTAAACATTACAATAAAGAGGGTAGAAAAGAATGTATTGTGGAAATGGAGGAAAAATATGGTACAGAAGCAGTAATTCATTTCTGTATGCTGTCCGCATATAAATACGAATACCGAGCAGGACTTAAAAACGCAGATACCGTAGATGAAGATTTAAAAAAAGCTGTATGGTATAGAAATTATGCTACGCAGTTAATGAAAAAGGAAATGGAGATGTGTAAAAATGATTGAAATTACAAATATTATAGCTCCTTCGCCCGAACAAATTAAGGCAACTATTATGGGTATGAGAAATCCTAAAAATAGTTGGGATAGGTCAGATACCGTTGTGAGTGATGACGGTCAAAACATTGTAATAGGTAAAAATGATGCAAAGTTAATGGATACACTTGTTGCAGGAGGTCCAGTACACGCAAAATTCAGAAGAATGTTAAATGTAATTATGGATATAAATGCACCTCTATATTTTTGGAAAGAGCTAGATACTTACAAAATAGGTACAGTCAGAAATTCTTGTTCCACAATGCATAAGATTCACGCAAAAGAATTTAAAATGGAGGATTTCAGTTGTGAGCATTTGATGAGGGAGGAGTCACTTGCATTTCCTCTCGGCGGAGGATGGAGAGGTCTTGATGCTATTGAAGTTCTCGAATGCACTATCGAAGCGCTGAATAATGCTAGAACGAGGTATCTCAAAACTAAAGATAAAAAATATTGGTGGCAGATGATTCAGCTTTTGCCGAGTAGTTATAATCAAAAATCAACTGTAAGTATTACATATGAGGCTTTAGCTAATATGTATAAATGGAGAAATAATCATAAGTTAGATGAATGGAGAGTATTCTGTGAAAAGCTCAAAGAATTACCTCTCAGCAGTTTAATAACAAGGAGTTAGTATTTATGACACAGTTAATTTATGTTATTTTGTATTTAATTACACTTGTTTTATTAGCATTTGAGTTTATTTTCAGTAGAATGAAACCTACTAAAAGATTTGCTACTAATACAGTGCATTTTTGGAAATGTTTTAGTTTAATAATTATTGCAGTTTATATTTGGGCAATATTTTTTTGTAGGTCATTTGGAGGTGTCTAATGTTAAATTCAGAAATTTTTTCAAAAGAGCTAAATTATATCAATAATGAAATATTTAGAAAGATAATTGCTACATTCTTGGACACAGTTCCTGATTATTTCCAGGATGTGCCTGCGAGTAGTTCGGGAAAATATCATCCCTTTTATGCTTTAGGTCGAGGAGGATTAGTTCGTCATACAAAAGCGGCAGTTAAGATTGCAGAAGATTTATTGTCTTTGGATTATAATAAGAATATATTTCCTCAGTTTTATCAGGATATTATAATTTCTTCACTTATTATCCACGATTGCTATAAACAGGGTACAGATAATAGTGGAAGTGGGCATACCGAAGTATTACACCCTGAAATTTGTGCCAACAAATTTTGGGAGTATGTTAATAGGTATATAGTTGATTTATCCATTTCAAGTGTACATCGAACTGAATTAAATAAATTTAAAAATGAAGTAATTGCCTGTGTAAAATCTCATATGGGGCAATGGAATGCGGACGGTAAATTACTTACTCCTAATGATTACATAACTTATTTCGTACATATGTGCGATTATTTGGCAAGTCGAAAATATTTAATTGTAGATGTGGAGGCTGAATAAATGTCTTTGTCTGATATCATTAAGGAAATGAACAAGAGGGCGAAAGAAGATGTTGTGCAGATAGGTATTACAGACTATAAGTATAAAAGAATACCATTCTCCAGCCCTCGTATGAATTACTGTACATTCGGTGGTTTGCCTGTAGGTAAGATTACTGAGTTTTATGGAGAGCCTCACGGGGGTAAAACAACAACTGCTTTTGATATTATAGCTAATTATCAAAAGTCAGAAGATGAACGCAAAGTCTTATTTATAGATTGTGAAAATGCCTTAGATGTAGAATGGGCGAATAAAATAGGTGTTGATACTGATGATATGGTAGTTTTTAAGCCTACTAATCAGTCGGCTGAATCTATCTTGCAGTTTATCCTGGATAGCATTGAAACAGGCGAGGTTGGCTTGTGGGTACTTGACAGCATAGGTGCTTTAGTGTCGGAGCAGGAGCTTGAAAAAACTGTAGAGGAAAAAACATATGCAGGAATTGCAAAATCTTTAACTGTTTTTGCCCGAAAAGCTGAAATGCTAATGCAGAAATATAATTGTACAGGCATAGGCATAAATCAAGTAAGAGAAAATATCAACAGTCCTTATGGTGGTATTACAACTCCAGGAGGAAAAGCGTGGAAACATTTCTGTTGCTGTAGATTTGAGTTTAGACAGGGTAGTTATCTTGATGACAAAGGTAATGCTATTTCTCGTAGCTGTGAAAATCCGTCAGGTAACATAGTTATGATGTCTATGATTAAAAATAAATCTTGTCCCCCTACACGCAGAACAGGCTCTTATACCCTTAATTATTATTATGGTATTGACTGGCTTAAAGATTTAATTGATGTCTGCATTAAATATGATATTATTAATAAGCGTGGAGCTTGGTTTGATATTATAGATACTGAAACAGGAGAAGTGTTAAAAGGTAATATCCACGGTCAAGCAGAGGTTGTACAGTTCTTAGGGGAAGAAGAAAATAAAGAAATACTCGAACGAATCAAGGAATTAGTGAGCAAAGCAATGTCAGAATAAATAGTTTGAGGTGCAGAAGATTTTTTGTGCCTCAAATTTTTTTATTTTAATTTTTAAAAAAGTGTTGACAATTTAAAATAATGTGTTATAATATATTTACAATAAGATTTGAGGAGGTAAGTATTTAAGTGCTTTGTAAGTTTATGGAAAATTTTAATGTTAAGATTACTTTGGATAGCGGTGAAAATAAAGAATTGTTTTATCAGTTTATACCTATATCACATAGTATTTTAGGTGAGGATAGTTACGAGGTTAATATATATGATTTTAAGGTTTTTATGCCTGAATTGATTGATAGGTATGATGTAACAATTAAGGGTTCACTTGAACGCTATGTTAAGAATGATATTAAATTCAAGTATAATTTAAAAAGAGGTAAAAGAATACGCATAGATAGGTGGAGTTTGAGTTGTTAAGTCTTTTAAAATCTTGGCAAGGAACATTTGTTATAGATAATAACTCATATGATAGTCTAAATAAGCTAAATTTAGCTGATATAGTACGGAATGGCGAAATTAATATAAAGTTATTACCTAAAGAAAAAGTCGCTGATAACGCAAATGCGGTTAAATTAGAGCCTACTTCTAATTTTGCAATAGTAACAGTTAAAAAATATATGACGAAGAAATCAACTCCGTCATTTGAGTTTATGAAGAAGTGGAATAATGATATTCCAATGCCTTCAATAAGAATGAGAGGTGAAAAGTTACAAGAAACAAGAGGAATGATTAAAATGAAATTAGAAGATGAGGAGGGTAATAAATGGACTGGTTGGATAATTAAATCAGCTATTATAGAATACGAAGAATGGAAATTAATTTAAAAGGAGATTTATAATGAGTAATTTTAAAGTTACTGATAAGTATGTTGAAAATATGTTGGAAAAATCTACACTTAAATTTTGTAATATGTCAGGGTTGTTAAATGTAGATTGTACTTTGCCTAACGGCTATGTGATTTCTGTAGTTTCTAAAGAAAGAACACAAGAAAAGCGAGAAGAGGGCTGTATGAAATTGATTAGAAAACTTATAAAAGAATTAGAATCTTATGTTTGGTATTGTGAGATAAAGAAGCAAGAATGAACTCAACGGAAAAGTTGTTAATTTAAAAGGAGACGAAGAAAATGTCAAATAAAAATTCTTTAGGTTGCTTAACAGCAATCGTAACAGCAATCTTATTAGTTGTTATCGCAGTTATCGCTGTTCCTGTGATGAATTTCACCAATGACCACAAATACACAGTAACAATCACTGATAAAGAGCGTGTGACAACACAGTTTGCCAAAGATAACATCGACAGCAAATATCTTATTTACGGTGAAGATGAAAACGGCAAGACTTATGTTTTCGAGGATACAGATACATTATTCAGAGGGAAATTCAATTCGTCTGATGTTTACGGTGCTTTAAAGGAAGGTGAAACCTACGAATTAACGGTTATCGGCTTTCGTATCCATATCTTAAATTGGTATGAGAATATTATTGATTTTAAGGCGGTGAAATAAATGTATCACGGAATCAAATACAAGGGCTTACGCTATAAGTTCTTTACCATCCGTTGGAAACGAAAAAATCGCAATTGGAAAGATTGTGCGAAAAAACGCAAGGCAATGAAAAAGGATTGGGAAAGGAAGATTAATAATGATTGATTGTAATATCACTAAGAACTATTTTAGTGAAAAAGCGAGAATGTCGAAAACAACGAAATCAGGAACATGCAAAGTGGTATGTGAAAAATGCCCTTTAAGTAGCGATAATAACGGTGTAGGAGAATGTTGCACAGATTTTGAAATGCTTTATCCCGAAAAAGCCATTGCAATCGTGCAAAAATGGAGTGATGAACATCCGCAAAAGACATTTGTTACGGAGTTCTTGAAGAATTATCCCTGTGCAGTAGTCAATGGTGATGGAATCCCTAATTCAGTTTGTCCGTATGACTTAGGGCTGATGGATAAGCATGATTGTAGAAAAACCTGCATTGAATGTTGGAATCAGCCTGTTGAGGACGGTGAAGAGCGATGAGAGTCTATCAGTGTGATTGTTGTAACAAAGTTATCTCAAATCCGTACGCAGTTAAAATGAAGGAATTTTATGTAGGGATGATGGATACTGATTGCAGTAGTGGCATTGTGATTCCTGTTGAAAGCAAGAGAAGAATTAAAATACATCTATGTGATGAATGCTACAAAGGCTTGCATGTTATCGCTGAAAAAAAGGAGCGTGAAAAGTAATGGAAATTATGCACAACGAAAAAACAGGAAAATTTGAACTTGCTAAAAAGCCGTATAAGACCGTTGAAATCAGATACGAAACCGAAGAAGATTACAACAATTTTGAAAAAATACTTGAGTTAAGTAAGTCGAGAAAGCCTATTAAATCTGATAGACAGGTTATCCGTTATGTGACTACATACAAATGTCCTAACTGCGGAGGGCAATTCACAGGCAAAGGCTTATTGAATTACTGCTATCATTGTGGGCAGAGGTTTGACTGGTCAGATGAAATGGAGTGTGAAAAATAATGGCATTCCCTGAAAAGCTAAAAGCGTTAAGACTTGAAAATGGCTTAACGCAAGATGAATTGGGCGAAAAGCTCTATTTGAGCAGGTCAAGCATCTCAAATTATGAAATTGGAAAAAACGAGCCTACTATCGAAACCATAATAGCTGTGTCAGATTTATTCAATGTCACAGCAGACGAACTGTTGAAATGATGTGAAAAGAAAATGGATAATAAATTAAAAATTCGTGAAGTGTGGCGAATATGCGTTAGATATACTATTCGAGGATATGAGCTTTAATACGATATATTTTAACTCCCGAAAAAATGCCGAAGCAGTCAAACGCATTATCTCAGATGATGCTAATCATACGATGTGTGTAACAAGAGATGCCAACAGTACAAAGGTGATTTGCCTTGACAGCCTGTGTCCGCATTGTAAAGAAGCTGTATTATCAATATACAATTACTGCCCTTATTGCGGTGCAAAAATGGATAAGGAGTGATATTTAATGAAATATTATTATAAACTAATTAACAATGAAACAAATGAAATAGAGTGTTATATAGCAAGTCCTGTGTATATAATTCCTGAAAACCTTTGTGATGTACTTGGATTTAGCACATATCACGCTGTAAACTGTACAAAACAAGAATATGATGAAGAGGAGTATGATGAAAATGATATTAAATGATTTTTGTAAAAAACTTGCAACAGGTGGTGCAAGAGTTAGAAGTGCTTATAACGGCAAAATATTAGCTTTTAATTTTAACCCAACTAAACACTCGGAAACATTAGGTAAACGAGAAGTAGTTGACATTACAGCTGAAATGATACTTGATAAAAAAGGTGGGCAAGAAATTGTTTATCCTGTAGTATGTTGTTGGGTTAATGGTAGAAAAGAGTATTTAAAGGAATATTTAAAGAAACACGGAGATATGAAAAAATAATGAGTAAATCAGAAAAGCCGAATGAATACAGAAAAAAGCATCCTCGTTGTGCTACTTGTAAATATTTTGTTCCTGCATGGACAAATGCTTATAGAGGTATTTGTGATGTTAAAGAGCAATTAACGAAAAGAACTAAAGGCAGATTTTGTAAAATATATGAGTTTATCAGTTTTAAGGAGGATTAAATAATGGTTTTATATAATACACAACTTGATAATACAAATAAAAAATATAAGATACAGTTTGAAACAGATGATTATGATGCTTTTAAGTGGGTAGAAAAAATCTGTAGAGATGCTGTAGATAAAAGTATTGTTATTTCGTTAAAGGCTTTTCCTACAGATAAACTTGTACAGGAGTTGGCAAGTAGAGAAGGTGTTGAAACAAACATTATTGAACCTTACGAAGAATCAGTGTTTAAATATGAGGGTCCTGCGGTTTTATTGTGCGTTACAGATTGAGGTAATATAATGAGTAAAAGAAAATCTATATCAAAATATACAAGGCTTAAAGTATATCAAAAATATAATGGTCATTGTGCTTATTGTGGTTGTCAACTTGCATTAAAGGATATGCAGGTTGACCATATACAGAGCGTGTATTGGTACAACGGTGCGAATGACATTGAAAATTATAATCCTGCTTGTCGAATGTGCAATTTCTACAAATCAACAAAGCCTATTGAAGATTTTAGAGAGCAGTTAGGAAAATTAACATCAAGACTTGAAAAGACTTTTATCTATCGTTTGGCTAAGAAATATGGTTTAATTCAGGAAGTTGAAAAGCCTATAAAATTTTATTTTGAAAAGGAGAATGAAATTAAATGAAATCAGTAATGAAAATTATGCTTGATGAAGGTGCAAAAATGCCTAAAAAGGCACACGCAACAGATGTTGGATATGATATCTTTTCGCCGATTGATGTAGTTGTACCTGCTCACAGAAGTGTATTTATTGACAGCGGAGTACATATTCAGATTCCGCTTGATATTGCAGGGATACTGATATCAAAGAGCGGATTAAATGTTAAACACGGTATTACCTCAACAGGATTGATTGACCCTGATTATACAGGCTCTATAGGTGTTAAGCTGTATAATAATAGTGGTACAGATTATAAGATTGCAAAAGGAGATAAAATTAGTCAGATAATGTTCATTCCGTATGTAACAGCTTATTTCAAATTAGAAGATAGTCTGAATGAAACAGAGAGAGGCAACGGTGGCTTTGGCTCAACAGGAAAGTAGGTAGATAATAATGTATAAATGCAGTAAATGTAAAAAAGTTTTTGATTATTTTGAAATTGAAAATGGAGTATGTCCTCATTGTGGCGAAACTGATATTTATGAAATCGGTACTTGTGATGACTGCGGAAAAACAGAAGCACTTGAAGATTTTGATTATGGTAGACTTTTTAATGGTATGTGTGTTGATTGTTTTAAGAAAAGTATCACTAACAGTGAAATCGGTGATTTTATAAAGTGGTATTATAAAACAAGTTCATTTATTATACGTGGCGAAGTTGTAGCTAATGCTTTTGATTTAGATGATTTGGAAATGACTAAACCTGAGCATAGATTATTGGTTAAAATTCTATTTGATTATTTAGTAGATACGATATTATCATCTGAACATATTCCACTCATAGACGATTTACGAGTAATTAAAAATATTCGTATGTGGGCTTTTGATGATATGGATTTCTTTTACGATGAATGGTATGTCAAGAGAGAGAGAAAACAATGAAATTGTATGAAATATATCAAGGTGAAAAATTAAAAATAGCTGAATTGATTTTGCAAAGGCGATTACAAATGTTAGTGCATTCTTATATTTATTATGAATTAAATGATAATATAATATCAGATAGTACATGGAGTAAATGGGCAGTAGAATTAGCTGATTTACAGAATAAATATCCTGAGATAGCTAAAACAGTTGAATGGTCAGAAGCATTTAAAAACTGGGACGGCAGTACAGGAGCATTTCTGCCTTTGCAGAATGAATGGGTAATAACTAAAGCATATCAATTAACAGGTAGAGTGTTGCCCGATGTTTTAAAATCTGAAACCCCTAAAGTCAATAAGAAATCAAAAAATAAATCTAAGAAATTGTTTTAGAGTTATTGACTTTTTAATAAATGTGTTGTATTATATTATTAAAGAAAAGATGTTCCTGGCTGACAAAAAGAATAAAGCACCGTATATTGAAAAATGGGGTGATTGGGAACATATAGTCCAAAATAAAGCAGGGAATATGGATTTTATTTAAGGAGGATTAATAATGGCAAAATTTGCGATAATTTATGAAAACGAAACAATCAAATATGAGCTTACTTTTAAAGACAAAGTGTATGACTTTACAATGTATAAGTATGAAGATGATTGTGGTATACACGGTATGCACTCTGATAAACAATTATTTAGTTATCAGTTGGAAAACGACGGTGTTGACACTTCTATGTTAGATTGGGATATAGATAATGTAGTTTTTACAAACGATGAAGTAGAAATCCTTGATACACTTAAAATGTTAGAAACAATTGAGTAGGAGGTAAAAATGAAACCCACAAGGTACTATAGTAATAAACAAGAGAAAAAGGTAGCTAAAACATTAAAAGGTAAACAGACTTCTAACAGCGGTGCTACTAAGTTCAGCAAGGGGGATGTAGTTTTACAGGATTGGTTGCTTGAATGTAAAACTAAAACTAATCTCAGTAATTCTTTTACAATTAAAAGGGATTGGTTCGATAAAAATAAAGAAGAAGCATTTGCAATGCACAAAGAACATAATGCTCTTGTTATTGATTTTGGTGACGGAGAACAGCATTACATTATTGATGAACCCCTTTTCAAAGTGTTAGTAAAAGCGTTAAATGAGGTATAAATATATGAAAAGTGGTATGTGTCCGTATTGTGCAAATAGTAAATATCAATATGAATGTATAAATTGTCATAAAGGTAATAAATTTATAGCTTCCCCTACTAAAATTGTACGATTACAAGGCTCTATAGAGAATCTTGTAAATGAAAACGCTGAGAACAGAAAGGATAAATCTAAATGAAAGCATTAGCATTAACTTATAGACCTATAACATTTGATGATGTTGTAGAACAGGGCTCTACAATTACAATACTTAAAAATCAGATTGAAACAAATACATTTAAACACGCTTATTTGTTTGCAGGCTCAGCAGGATGTGGTAAAACTACCTGTGCAAGAATTTTTGCAAATGAAATTAACAATCATCAGGGTAATCCAATTGAAATGGATGCCGCTTCAAACAATAGTGTTGAAGATGTCAGAAATATTATTCAGCAAGCAAAATCAAAAAGTCTTGATAGTGAATATAAGGTATTTATTGTTGATGAGTGCCATTCTATTTCTTCTACAGGTTGGCAGGCAATGTTGAAACTTATTGAAGAACCGCCTGCAAAATCTATTTTTATTTTCTGCACAACAGACCCTCAGAAAATACCTAAAACAATTTTGAGCAGAGTACAGAGGTATGATTTTACAAAAATTTCATATGCAAGTATTGTAGATAGATTGGAATATATTTGTAAAAGTGAGAGCATTGACTATGAAATTGAAGCACTTGAATATATTGCTAAATTAGCAGATGGCGGTATGCGTGATTCTATTACAATGCTGGATAAATGTGTATCATATGCTGAGTTTGTATCTGTTGATAATGTTGTTAAAGCTCTTGGTGTAGCTGATTATGAAACAATGTTTGCAGTATGTGATTCTTTTGTTTATGCTGATACAGAAAAACTTATTAATCGTATTGAAAAAGTTTATAATTCAGGTGCAGACTTAAAGCAGTTTGTAAAACAGTTATTGTCTTTTTGTTTAGATATTTCTAAATATAAATTTACAAAAAGTTTTGAATTTATCAATCTTCCTGAAACAGAGGAAAATAAATCTATTCTATCTGAATTTACAGACTATGATTTTGAGGGGTACAGTAAAATGCTCAAAATCTTAGTTAAACTTAATGCAGATATTAAATGGGAAACAAATCCTAAAACACTTGTTGAAGCAGTTTTATTGTCAGAGGTAGAATAATATGATTGGTCAGAAAAATTTGATTGATATTATGTCAAAACAGATTGAAGCTAATACATTTCCACGCTTTTCTATTATTGTAGGAGAGCGTGGAAGTGGTAAAAATATACTTGCAAGGTTGATAGCTCATAAAATATCTAAAGCGGTTATTGAAACTGATATTAAAGTAGGTAGTATTAGAGATATTATTACTGAGGCTTATAAAATTTCTAATATTGTTGTATATATAATTCCTGATGCTGATAATATGTCGGTAAATGCTAAAAATGCATTGCTTAAAGTGACAGAAGAACCGCCTAATAACGCTTATTTTATTATGACACTTAACGATGTTGTAAATACTTTACCTACAATTACAAGCAGAGGAACAGTATATAGATTACAGACTTATACATATGAAGAATTATCAGAATATGCAAATCAGATAGATTCTACTATTTCTAATGTTGATAAGGATTTTATTTTGCGTACTTGTAATAATCCGTATGATATTAAACTTTTATTGAAATACGGTGTAGCGGATTTTAAGGACTATGTAAATACTGTAATTGATAATGTTGCAGAAGTGAGTTTAGCTAATGCCTTTAAGATTGCAGATAAAATTGATTTAAAAGAAAATGATGAAACTAAATATAATCTAAATATATTTTGGAAAGCCTTTATGCAGATGTGTTTAGAGTTAAAGAAATATAAATGGGTTATGATTACAAATAAATATATTTCATCATTGAGAATTTCAGGTATAAATAAATCTGCATTATTTGATATGTGGATAATAGATTTAACAGCGGAGGTAAACTAAATGACAGTAAGTGAGTTAAAGTCTGCTATAAAATCTAAGAAAATTAAAAACTTTTACATATTCACAGGCGATGAAGTAGGAGTTATGGATATTTATATAAATAAATTAGCCAGTATTAAAAATTTAACTGTAAATAGGGGTGAAAGTTTAAGTACAGTATATAAATTTTTTAATCAAAAGTCCTTTGTTGCTAAATATTTTTGTTATGTATTTAGAGATGAAGAAGATATAATTAAAAATGAAAGTTTGTGGGATAAATTAGCTGTACAAAATGTTCAAGGTAATAATATTATTATATTGATTTTAACTAATGTAGATAAAAGGTCAAAGTTTTATAAGCATTTTAAATCAGATATTATTGAATTTGAGCCTTTAAAAGAAAGTATGCTGATTAAATATATTCAGCGTGAAATTGGACTAAGTGAAAGTTACTGTAAAAAGTTAATAAGTATCTGCGAAAGCGATTACAGCAGAATATTATTAGAGATTGATAAACTTAATAATTTTTATGCTACAGGCGTAGTTAATCCTGATACTTGTTTACTTACATTATTACAGGACGGCACAATTTATATTCCGCCTAAAGACGCTATATTTGATTTTGTTGATGCGGTATTAAAACATAAAGTAAAATTAGCTTATTCTCTATTAGCTGAATCCTATGCTATAGGCGAAAATACATTTGCTTTATTATCCGTATTATATAATAATGCTAAAGCAGTTTTACAGGTACAGACTTGTGAAAGTTCTGATATTTCAAAATCTACAGGCTTAACAGGTTGGCAGATTAAATGTGCTAAAGATAAAACAGGATATTATACAGATAAGCAGTTAATTCATATTTTGCGTACTGTACAGAAAGTAGAAAGCGGTATTAAAAGCGGTCAGATAGATGAACCTATCGCCGTTGAATATGTATTAGCACAAATTTTTTAAAAATAGTAGTTGTAATTTTATTAAAATTATAGTATAATAAAGTAGGTGAAAGAGTGTTATGGATAAGGAGTATGATTTTTGTCTGAGATGTGGTAGAAAGTTGAAAAATGCAGAAAACCGCAAAAGAGGATATGGTGTTGTGTGTTTTAAGAAAGCACATACTAAAATAATTAACCCTTTATTCAATACCGAAAGGAGTAACAATGGAGAAAGAAAACACAAGTCTTGCGACTGAGTTAATCAGAGAACTAAAGTCAACAAGTAAACGGTGGTTTATTGCTTTTATCGTTGTGTTATCTTTGTGGTTCGCTACAATAGGTGGATTTATAATTTATTTATCCTTACCCGTTGAAGAAACTGTTACGGAAACCGTAACACAAGATGCTGATGATAACGGTAACAATAATTATGTTGGAGGTGATAATAATGTCAGCTCGTCAGACGGTAACTAAAACTAAAACAATATCCCGAAGAGGTAAAAGAAAAAAGCCTGCAAGAAAAGGTAAACGAAAGTAGTGATTTTCTATGTCAAAAACAAACGGTACTATTGCCACAATCAAAAAATTGCAGAAAGCAATTAACAGTAAAGGTCAAAAAGTATTATTTTGTTCTTCACAATTTTATTCAGATGACCAAGACAGAGTAATTCAGAAATATCATATTAAACAGCAAGTATGGGATATAGAAAAGCAGAAAAATAAATCTGTTGAATTATTCTCATCTTGCAGTCAAATACAAATATGTTTATTTATGAGAGATATGTGGTACACACTAATAGGAAATCCGTTACCGCAGGATAATGAAAAATGGAATGGTATAAGAGCTACAATACCTTATTTTTCAGAGGAAGATATAGAAGATGAAGAGCAGGGATAATTATTATTTTAAACAGGCTACAAGGACAAGAGAACAAAATATTCTGAATTTATCTTATGGTCAGTTTGAAAGTGATAATGATATGGGCATACCTATAATTAAGAATCAAGATATTAGTATTTCTGAAATTGATAATAGTAAATTGATAGGGTTCAACTTTGCAAAGACGGCAAAAGAAACTAAAACTAAAGGATTACACTTTTTCTTACACGATTATCAATTTGAAAGAGTATGGAATTTTCCTACAAGATATTTAAAGATTTTAAAAAATTATAAGTATGCTCTATCCCCTGATTTTTCACCTTATGCAGATACACCAAAAGCTATACAAATATTTAATTTATATAGAAATCGTTGGTGTGGGAGGTATTGGCAGGAAAATGGAATTAAAGTAATTCCAACAATAACAATAGGAAATCAAGCTGATGTAGATTTATTTTTAACAGGAGTAGAGAAAGGTTGCCCGATAGCTATTTCCACAATGGGAGAGGGCAGGTGGGCAAATTATAGACTTTTATATAGTCAATATGAAAAAATTGTGCAGACTTTAAATCCGCTTTATATAGTAATGTATGGAAAAGACTTATCTACACAATTAAATTTAATATCTGATTGTAAAATAATCTACAAACCGTATAGTAGCACAGCAGGAGAATAATGAAATATGGCAGTAAAAGTAAATCGGGGCGGTAAATACACTAAAACTACTAAAAGAGCTACATCACAGGAAAATAAAAAGAAGTCAAAACCTGATGAAACTATTGATTTAACAATGTCATCTGTTGTGCAAAATAATAAGATATATTATGTCTTAAAATATGCAGATACAGGGCAGATTGTAAAATCAGCTCCAAAGTGGCGAAATAGTGAATCCCCTCGAAAATGGGCAAGAAAACATAATTTTAATTTAATTACAAGTAGTGACAAATAGATATAAAGTGAGTAGAAATTATTTTTTTTTGCTCACTTTTATTTATTATATAATAGAAAAGTTTAAACATCTACACATTTAAATATAGATTATATAATAAATTTTCAAGGTGTTGACTGAGGTGTGTGCAGGGTAAAGGTGTAAAAAGTTACAAAAAAAATAATTAAAAAAATTAAAAAAGTGTTGACAAAATAACACTAATATGTTATACTATAATCAACAAAAGAGATAAACAAATCTCAGAAAAAATAAAGGCGGAATCAATATGAAAACAACTACAAAATGGTTTAGCAATCCAAAAACACTTGAAGAGCTTAAAAAAGAATACAAAAAACTTGCAATGGTTCATCATCCCGATTGCGGAGGAACAACGGAAGAAATGCAAGAAATTAATGCAGAATATGACGAACTCTTCGCAGTTCTCAAAAATGCAAAATCAACCGCAGACGGCAAAGTGTATGAAACATCTGAAAAGGTGAAAGAAACTCCAGAAGAATTTAAAAAAATTATTAATGAACTTATTAAATTGCAAGGGATTGAAATTGAAATCTGCGGGGATTGGATATGGGTAACGGGCAATACATACAATTGCCGTGAACAGTTGAAAGCCCTTAAATTCAGATTCTCAAAGAAGAAAACAGCGTGGTATTATCACGGAGCCGATTACAAGAAAAAGAGCAAAAAAACATATAGTCTTGATGAAATCCGTGAACTTTTCGGGAGTGATAGAATTACGGAAAAGCAATCACTCTTGGCATAACATCTGAAAAAAATTTCAGATTTTTTTTCAAAAAGTATTGACAAAACACTTTGAATATGTTATACTATAATCAAAGAAAAGAGATAAAACAAATCTCAAAAATTTTAAAAAGGTGGAATTTAAAATGAAAATGTATGCAATTTTCCCGAATCCAAAAAGCGGAGTAACTGAAGAGCAGTTAATCGAAACTGAAAATTACACGCAAGATGAATTAAACAAAATAGCATTGTATGATATTCTGTTTAATAATTGGGAAACAGCATCCGATACTACATTAGATGAATATAAAATTAAAATAAGCGGATATGTCAACGATTATGCAAGAAATAAATTCACAAATTTTATACCTGCAAAGGATTTAGATGAAATAGTGAGTGTCATAAAGCCATCGCTTATAGAATATCATATGCTTTTTCATTCATAAGATTTTCATATATCGCAGAGTGACCGGCCTTCGGGTCGGGTAATGCGGACGGTCAGACGGTCACAATCCCCGATAGACGCACAATTTTAAAAGGTGGAATTTAAAATGAAAAAAATGTATATTGTAGAAATTGAAAAAGCTATTGAAATCAGAACAAACGGCGGATATCTTTCACCGAGTGAAATCGAAGAACAAATCGCATTGCAGAAATATGGTGAATTTTTTGAAGAAATTGCAAGAGTTGAAACACTTGAAGAGGCAAGGGAAATCTTCGATGCGAACAAGGAAAAATGCACATCAAAACAGCGTGGCAGAAAAATTGAAACGGATGAATTAAGAATCAGAGAAATCAACTTTGATGATGAAGGTGCAGAACTTGAACCAGACGGAATGGAAACAATTGATAGCTATGTCGCAATGCTTGACGGCTATGTTTTAAGCGAAAGCGGAAAAGCGGTTGATTTTGAACTTGCCGAAACTTATATGGATGACGAAATCAGAGAAGAACTGGATGCACAACCTGCACTATGCGAAGAGCAAGAATTTTTCACTGAATATGAAAAAAAGCATTATGAAAAGTTTGGTGAATCTTTCGCAAAAGTTAATGGACTTGAATGTAGAAAGGGGCTATAATTGTGGATTATGAAACACTTAAAATCCTACAAGATGAACAAGCTCGACTAAAACAAGAAAGTCTACAGGCTTTAAAGGCACACCAAAAATACCCCCGAAAATTAAAGCCGAGAATCAAGTATGAAGAGTTGACCGCTCAGCTAATGGAGGTTTGGCGTATAGCCCTATTACACGGAGTCAATTTAGACACAGGAGAGCGTATTATCAAAAATAATTAAAAGAAATTATTACTTTATAAATTATAATAATATAGGTATATAGGATAATATAAATATATTAGTTTTAAAACATACACACCACACATTACCATCTCCCTTCATAAATAGCAGGAGCAAGCAAGAGCAGGAGGAATCAGAATGAATCGCCGCAGAAATAAGAAAATGAGCAATATTCAGTTGGCAACACTGATTTTAAAAGTTATTATTATATTTTATAATGTACTTTTTGCCTTTTGTAAATTTGTTTTGATTTTCTAAAAAAATTAAAAAAGTGTTGACAAAATAACACTAATATGTTATACTATATTTGTAATCAAAAAGAGATTACAAAATCAAAATTTTAAAAAGGTGGAATGATTTATGAAAAAGATTTACAATTACTTTGCAGAAATTAAAAAAGCGTGTGAAATCCGCATATCCGAAGAGTACACAGACGATGCCGTTATAGCATTAATTAAAAAAGGCACATTTACAAATGTAATGCAAGATAAGATACTTCAAGAATGTTCTTACGGAGCTTCCTACCATTGCTCAACAGATGTAGAGGCAGAAAGTAACTTGATAGGTAACTGGCCTATAGCCGATGAAATTTTTGAATTTTTCCCTTTAACTGAATATTTCATCAGCGGAAACAGAATAAATTTCAGAAAATTAGATACTGCTATCAGAATAAATTTATTACCGAAAGTATTAGATGAGATTAAAAACACCTATATCCGAACATATGATATTGAATGCTAAATAACAAACTGCTGAGCTAACGGCTTAACGAGCAGAGGAGAAATTAAAATGATTTGGGAAATTGCTAAAGATTATTTAAAAGAATATTATAACAATGATATAGCGGAAGCTATCAAGCAAAGGGATGGGATGTTTTGGACTGATGAAAGAATAAAGGGAGCTTTTAGGCGAGGCAATGGTACGGATGCTGACCTTAAAAGGGAGATATATTGGAACAGCAAAAATTTTCTATTTCTTGATTTAGGAGAAGATTTTAAATTATAATATTTAATATTAGAGATTATGTCAATAATAAATTTGAGGTGATATAATTATGTTAAAAGGATTTGAATTTGATTTATTATATAAAGAAATAAAAGCCAGCGTAAAAATGAAATGCGGAAATGTCCGATACTTTAATAAAGATACATTTAAACAGTTTTTAGAATGCAAAAAATTAAAGAATTATACCTCTATGCAAAATACCGACCTATATAATAAGAATAGTGTATGTTATTGTATATTATTAGAAACTATATCTGATTATAATATACCTGTATAAATAAGCCCACCTTTTACACCTACTGCAATTTATTTTGTAGTAGGTGTTTTTTTTATGTGCAAAAACACTTGTATTATTTTAAAACATATAGTATAATATAAATATACAAAATGTATAATTTTAATTGAAAGGAGATTATACGAATGATTAAAGGCTCAAAGCGTGATAGCTATAAAAAGCGAAAAGGAGTGACTACATATACAGGTCATCCACTCACATTGAGAGAAGAAAAATTCATAACTTTATATCTTGAAGGTGAACCGCTTGTAAGTGCGGTTGAAAAGGCGGGCTATAAGAATAAAGCTCCAAAAACCTATGCAAACGAACTCTTAAATAAACCATATATAGACGAAGAAATAAACTACAGGATAAATCTAATGAGAGAAAAAACAATAGCAAATGCAACAGAAATATTATCTTATTTTTCAGAAGTTATGCGAGGCAATGTAAAAGACCAGTTTCAGCTTGATGCACCTCTTGCAGAGCGTACAAGGGCGGCTCAGGAACTTGCGAAAAGGATTATTGACCCTGAAATCAAAACAAAACAGGCAAAACAGATATTTGCAGATAATTCTTTAAATGTAAATATTGTATGGGATGAAAATGATAAAAATGATAATACAGGCGAGGATAATGTAAATGCTGACACTTAAATTTAATTTAAGACATCAAAACATAACACTTGTAAATAAAGCTGAGATTATTGCAAGCGACAGCAAAAACTACTTGCAGGCTCATTTTAACTTATTATCGGCTGATTGGAATAATACTATAACTGCTATATTTAAAGCTGATAACATAGGTACATATACTGTGTTATTAGATTCTGATAATAATTGTTTAGTGCCGTGGGAATTGCTGAAACCTAATGCAGTAATTAAAGTATCAGCATTTTGTGATAATTTACATACAGCCGTTACTGCAAGTTTTAAAGTTGCAGAATCAGGATATACTGAAGGACAGACACCCTCAGACCCGACACCAACTGTATATGAGCAGATTATAGACGAGTTACAAAAAATAAAATCATATACAGCCGCTACAATTATAAGCGGCGGTCAATTTAGCGATGGATTAGGAGATGACGAAAATGGCAATTGATAAGAAGCGTATGCAACAAAGGTACGGAACTTTTGAGCAATATACAGCAGATAAAAATAATTTATTACCAAATGAATTTGCGAGTGTTATAAGTGGCGATACAAGCAGTACAGACGGCACAGCGTTATATTTTAAATCAGGCACTAAAGACCCTATGAAGGTTATTACTGCTAATGATAATACTTTTATTACTATAGCTGATAAAGAGGATAATATAAATAAAGCAATTACAAAATCAACTAATGATGATATAAATACATTAAAATATCCATCATTAAAGTATTTATATAGTTATTTTTATGATTATAACGAAATAGATGACTTATTAAAAAATAAAGCTGATACTACAGATATAACTACTATTAACGGTAATATATCTCAATTATCTACCGATATTACAAATATTAATATAAATCTTGAAAATAATTATTATACAAATGATACAATTAACGGCATTAGGAATAGTCTATTGTCAGCTATTAGTTTGAAATACGATTCGTCAAATATCGAACTTGGTACAGCTACTCTTACTCCATACTCTACTCTGATTGATAAAATAAAATCTGCAACTTGCCTTTATGAAAAAATTGGCGATATCGTTATTGTAAATGTCACCGTCATTATGAACGAAACATCTTTAGGCGGAACATCTTCAATATCTTTGCTCAATATGCCTTTCTCAAACAAATCGGATGTGATTGCATATGATATCGGAGTAAGCAAAAACGGCGGAATGTTCAGAGGAAGTGTAAGTAAATCAGCTTGGTTGCAGTTTACTCCGCTCAATAAACAGGCTTATAATTTCGTCGCTGATGAGCAGGTAAACTTTTCTTTGATTTACAAAATATAAAAATAACGGAGGTAAAAATTATGGAACTTAAAGAAAAAATCACACTCGATATGCTCACAAAGGACAGCGTGTCGGTACTCAGACAGCAGTTTTTGACCTTTAACGGTGAAGAAATGCAGGTGGGCGGAAACATCCGCAACGCATACATGAACAGCAAATCAGGCAGAGAACAACTTAAAACGGTTCTCTCTGATGAATACTATAACGCTGTTATGGCTGTATGGGGTGATAATCCAACCGTTGAAGAACCTATTATAGAATGAAAAGAGGTGAATAAATTATGAAAATCAACGATAAATTATATACAGTATTGAAATGGGTAACAATGATTGCACTTCCTGCAATCGGCACACTTTATTTCACATTATCAGGCATTTGGGGATTTCCGTATGCTGAACAGGTAATTGGTACTATTACAGCTATCAGTACATTTTTAGGTGTACTTCTCGGAATCTCAACAAGTCAGTATAATAAAAGCAAGAAAGGCAAGTGATTTTATTATGGCAAAATACCGTAAAAGACCTGTTATTATTGAGGCATATCAGACTGACAAAGAACTGATTATTCCGACACTTGAAGGTGATATGCACGCAAGTGTTGGAGATTACATTATTACAGGTTTAAGAGGGGAACAATATCCTTGTAAACCCGATATTTTTAGTAAAACTTACGAGAAAGTAGAGGAATAGTTATTATGACCTTATCTGAAACAATTAACGGTATGGTGAGTGAGGACTACAAAGAAAGATTTATAGCTGAATATCAGCAGTTATCAATCCGCCATGACGGCTTAAAGAAAATGCTTGATAACTGGGACAAAGGGAATCTGAATTTTATTCCGACTTGCCCACGCAGTACATATGACTTGCAAATTAAAGCAATGAGCGATTACAGAGCCGTACTTGAAGCAAGGGCAGTTATGGAAAATATCGACTTGAAAAAATTATACGCAGAAAGCGAGGAATAACAATGAAAGTTACTGCTATTGATGTTAGTTACTGTCAAACAGGAGTTGACTATAACAAAGTCAAAAACAGCGGTATTGATGCCGTGATTATCCGTGCAGGATTTGGTAAAGAAACCTATCAGAAAGACTCTGAATTTGAAACGCATTACAGAAACGCTAAGAAAGCAGGTCTTGCAGTCGGTGTATATTGGTACTCTTACGCATACTCTGTTGCAGAGGCAAAGCAGGAGGCTAAGGTATGCCTTGCGTGCATTAAGGATAAAACACTTGAATTGCCTGTATATTATGACCTCGAGGAGAGCGGTCAGACAAGGCTCGGTATGTCGGCTCTGACAAACATTGCAATTGCTTTTTGTGATGCTATCAAATCAGGGGGTTACCGTGCGGGTGTATATGCTAATCTTAACTGGCTCAACAATTACATTGATTATGAGAAGCTCAGAAACAAGTACAGTATTTGGCTCGCACAATGGTCATCTAATCCGTCAAAGTCTTGCGATATATGGCAGAATGCCGATAACGGCAGAATCAACGGTATCAATGGTAATGTTGATACCGATGTCATCATCAACAAGAATATTATTAAATCAAAATCAGAGGTGAAGGAAGAAATGATTAAGTACGGCTCAAGCAATACAGCTACTCTTGCGTTTAAGAAATTGCTGATTACACTCTACAACATGAAAATCATCAAAACTAAGGTCGATAACTCGAACGGTTTCGGCGACGGCACTCTGAAAGCTGTCAAAGAGGCACAGAGAGCAGGTAATATTACAGCTAATGGTATCGTTAATGAAGCGACAGTCAATGTGATTTATCATCTTATTAATAATTGCAACTGGGCTAAAGACAAAAAAATCGCCAATGCTAAAAAGGCACTTGGATGATACACCAAAAATAACAGTATTATATTTATAGATAGTAAATATCTTAAATACTGATATTTTATATTGCCCGATTGTTAAAATGCAGTCGGGCAATCCTAAAAGGAGGATAAATGCTTGAACTTGAACATAAATGTAGCTGATATAGCTATATCAAGGTTTAAATCTGTATATAAGGATATATTTCAACATAAGCATACGCACTATACATTCGCAGGCGGACGAGGTAGCACAAAATCATCTTTTGTAGGTCTTATGATTATATTGCTAATTATAAACTTCAATAACGCACACGCAGTAGTATTCAGACAAGTAGGTAATACAATTCAAAAATCTACAAGGTCACAGATTGAATGGGCTATATATACATTAAATTTACAGGATTATTTTATAATACCGAAGTCATACTCAAATCCTATTATATTTAAACCTACAGGACAACAGATTATTTTTATGGGTATGGATGACCCTAACAAGGTTAAATCTATTAAATTGCCATTTGGATATATAGCTATTACTTGGTGGGAGGAACTTGACCAGTACGCAGGAGAGGCAACACTCAGAAAGGTTTTACAGTCCACAATGCGTGGCGGTAATATGTTTTGGGATTTTCGTACATTCAATCCTCCTATCAGCCGTAATAACTGGGCAAATGAGTATGCAGACCGTGCAGAAACAGACGGCAGAGTAAAACGAAATACATTAGTTGTTAGAAATACATATCTTGATGTTCCTGTTGAATGGCTTGGAGAACAGTTTATTGAAGAGGCAGAGGAATTAAAATCTATTAACGAAACCGCTTATAATCACGAATATTTAGGTATCGCTACAGGCACAGGCGGAGATGTATTTAAGAACGCTTCTGATTTAGATATGTATAAACTTATAGAAATACATACAGGTGATAGAGTAATCACAAAACCCTTATATGAAACCTTTGACCATATCTATTGTGGAATTGACTGGGGTTTTGCCCGTGACCCATTTAGATTTGTAAAATGTCATTTCGATAGAAAACATTTAGATTTATATATATTTAAAGAATATAATACAGTAAAAACAAGAAATAAAGAAGTATTTGATATACTTTATGAAGATAAAAAACTAATTGATAAACAACAGTTAGTTACGGCAGATAGTGCGGAAGAAAAATCAGTTGCAGACTTTAGAGCCTATGGGGCTTTTATTCGAGGAGCTGAAAAAGGTCCTGATAGTGTCAGATATGGCATTAAATGGCTACAAGGTTTAAATCATATCTATATTGACCGCAGACAATGCCCGTATACTTATGATGAGTTTATCAATTATGAATATGAACAGGATAAAGACGGTAATTTTATTTCAGCATATCCTGATGAAGATAACCATTCTATAGATGCGGTTAGATATGCTATGGAAAAATACTATAAAAGGAGAGGTAAATAATGTTCTCTTCAATTTGGAGCAAATTAAAGGAGTTGTTAAGAAAAATGATAGGTGTTAATACTATCCAAAAAACACTACATATTGAACCTATAATTTCAAGTAAAATGGCAAACGCTATTGAATTGTGGTCACTTATGTATGAAGATAATTCACCGTGGCTACAAGAGCCTACTTTTGCCGACCCTGTAAAAGTAACATCTTTAGGACTTCCTGCATTTATTGCAAGTGAAAAAGCAAGAATGGCGACAATTGAAATGAAATCTGAAATCACAACACCAACAGAATCAGTGACGGAGGCAAATCCTAATTATGAACCGCCTACCGTTGACGAGGATGGTAATTTACAGATTTCAAATGAGCCTGAACTTATCACAAAAGAAGTTATATTAGGCGATACGGCAAGAGCTGAATATCTAAATACTCAGTACACTAAAGTTAAAAATAAAATTAGAAATCAACTTGAATATGGTATTGCTAAAGGCGGCTTAGTTATTAAACCTTATATTGTTATTTCTGATATTGCTACTGATGAAGAAAATAATAATACTGAAAATAATATCCGAAAGGATGTTGATATCGAATTTGATTATATACACGCTGATAACTTTTTCCCTATTGCTTTTGACGGTAGCGGTAAAATTACAGAGGCGGCATTTGTACAGGTAAAAACGGATAAAAGCACAGTATATACAAGATTGGAATACCATAAATTACAGAATAATATGGTAACTGTAACTAATCTCGCATTTAAGAAAGAAAACCGTACACAGCCATCTACAACAGATTTTGATTCTGATTTAGGTGAACAGATTAACCTTACAGAAGTACCTGAATGGGCAGATTTACAGCCTGTAACACAGATTGGAAATGTTGACCGACTGTTATTTGCCTATTTTAAAATGCCCGAAGCAAATACAATTGAAGCACACAGTCCTTTAGGTGTTAGTGGCTACAGCAGAGCTGTAAAACTTATAAAAGAGGCTGATTTACAGTATTCGAGAATGTTGTGGGAATTTCAGGGCGGTGAATTGGCTATTGATATTGATAGAGATGCCCTTAATACAGTTGAAGATGAAGAAAAAAATACATATGAAATACCTAATATGTTACAGGCAAGACTTATGCGTAGAGTCGATTTAGGTAATTCAGAAACATATCAAGTATTTAATCCTACATATAGAGATGCTTCACTTATCAATGGATTAAATAATATTCTTATGCGAATTGAAGATGTATGTGCATTATCACGAGGTACATTATCAGATGTAGCCGCAGAAGCGAGAACAGCAACAGAACTAAAAATCCTTAAACAGCGTAGTTATTCAGCTAATGCCGAAATCCAAAAAGCGTTAGAGGATGCTTTAAAAGACCTTGTATATGTAATGGATATTTATTGTACTCTGTATGAAGTTACTGCTCCTGGCGAATATGATATTTCATTTGAATGGGATGATAGTATTCTTGTTGATGTTGAAACTGAGTTAGGTAAAAGAATTACACTTATGCAGAACGGACTTGCAAGTAAACTTGAAACCCGTATGTGGTATTTTGGTGAAACTGAAAGGCAGGCAAGAGAAGCTCTTAATAATGTATCACAGGAAAATAAACAGGCAATGGAAGAAAATCTATCTAACATCATAGGTGATAAATAATGTTATCTGAAAATGCTATTGATAAGTTAATTATGAAAGTAATAAATAGTCAAAGAGATATAAATTTATATATTCTCGCTATTTTATTAGCTTGTATTGATGATATTAAACACGGCAAAAAAATAACACCTGAAAAACAATCACAAGATTTAAAAATAATTGATGATTATATAGCAGGCTCAGCTATTATACAGATTGCTTTAATTAATAATCTGTATAATATTATTGCTGATGATATTTATTCATATAGTAAAAGTTTATACGAATTAAAAAAGGTAAAATATAAAAAGTTTAAAGCTAATAAAGCTATATCTAAAATACCTAAACAATATTTAAAAGATACTGTAAAAATCATTGATAAATTTATAAAGTCCCCTAAATTTATTATAGATGATAAACTGCTATCTTTCATAGAAACCTATAACTATATACTTAATAAATCGTATGATGCGTATAATACACCTTTAGATTTTGATACTGTTATACAGCCCACAATAAATAATTTAGTTAATAGCGGAATTAACATTGTAACAAATAAGACAATACAAAAAGTTGATAATGTTTTACAGAATGATATTACAGAGAGTATAAAAAATATATCACAAGATATACAGTCAGAAGCAGGAAAACAATTTGGAGCAGACGGTGTAGAAATTACTGTACACGCTTGCCCTGCACCTGACCACGCTCCCGTACAAGGTCATCAGTTCACAAATAAAGAATTTAATAAATTACAGAACGGTCAAGATTTTGAAGATGTAAACGGTATTAAGTTTAAAGGCTTTGAAAGAGCTATCGGTACTTGGAATTGTAGACATTTTACATTCTCAATTGTTGTAGGCTCTACACCTCCTACATTAACTGATAAACAGTTACAAGATATTTTAAATGATAACGAAAAAGGCTATACTTTACCTAACGGAAAACATTTGACTATGTACGAATGCACACAAATGCAAAGATACTACGAAAGACAAATCCGTAAAAATAAAATAGGGCAAGTATCTGCGAGAAAGGCTGATAATAAGCCTTTGGCACAAAAATATCAAGCTAAAGTAAATCACTATACAGATGAATATATATCCTTTAGTAATGCTTGTGGGTTAGATTTAATGAAACACCGTACTGCTATATCAGGGTATCGAAAAATAAAGGTAGATATATAATCTTTTTATACAAATAGTATTGACTTTTTATACAAATAGTAATATAATAATTATAGAGAGAAACTTTTTATTTTGAACACCTCTCTTGTTGGATTTCAGGGTATAAGCATAAACCCCATCCTCCTTAATAAACTGCCTGTATAGCAGTAGTTATACAGGCAGTAGCTTATCACAATATAGAAAGGTATATTTAAATATGGAGGGAATTATTTCATCCTTAGTTGTAGGAGGATTGGCATTAATCGGAGTTATTATTACAAATCTTGCAAGTAATAACAAGATACAATCCGATATGAAAACATCTCAAAAAGTTACAGAAGCACATATAGAAGAACTAACAAGAGAAGTTCGTAAACATAACAACTTTGCAGAACGAGTGCCTGTAATTGAAGAACAAATCAAAGAAATCAACCATAGATTACACGATTTGGAAGATAAATGAAATTAAAATTGTTTTATACAATTTTAAAATATAAAGCCGAGCATAAAGGCATATAAACAAATGCACATTCCAACGCAGATAGTGACTGCGGATTTAAAAATTAAACTGATTTAAGAATGTAAAGGAGTTATAGTCAATGGAATTTTTAAAATCACTTTTTGAAAAAGCCGAAAACGGCACAATGAATTTTGAACAGTTACAGTCAGCTTGTAAAGAAGCAAATATTAAACTTGCAAATCTTGCAAATGGCGAATATGTAGCTAAACAGAAATATGATGATGATATTTCATCCAAAGCAGACACGATTAAAACACTCGAAGGCACAATCAAGAGTAGAGATAGTGATATTAAAACTATCAAAAAAGAGCTTGAAGAAGCAGGCGATAACAAAGAAAAGCTCGCTACTTTGTCAACAAATCTATCAGACTTGCAGACAAAGTATAAAGACGATATTGCCGCTTATAAGAGTAAACTTGAAAAGCAGTCTTATGAGTATGCTGTAAAGGATTTTGCAAATTCAAAGAAGTTCACAAGTAAAGCCGCAAAAAGAGATTTTGTAAATTCAATGATGGCAAAAGAACTCAAAATGGATAATGATACAATCTTAGGGGCAGAAGATTTTGTAAATGCGTATTCGGCAGAAAATGCAGATGCATTTGTAGTAGAAAATCCTACACCTAAGCCCAGTCCACAGTTTGTAGATTCTACTCCTGGAAATACGCCACCTGACTCGAACACAAACGGATTTAAGTTTAATTTTACAGGAGTAAGACCTCACAAAGATTAAAAAAATTAAAAGGAGATTAGAAAATGGCACAGGCAATTAACTACGCTAAAGACTATAGCAGAGCATTGGCACAGGCTTTCCCATATACGCTTAACTTTGGTGCTCTCTATAACACATCCAACAATAATGTTTATCGTTGGGTAAATGCGAAAACAATTGAAATTCCGAGCATTTCGACAACAGGTCGAGTAGCTTCTGACCGTGACACAATTGCTACAGCTCAGAGAAACTATGATAATGCTTGGGAAACAAAGGTACTCACAAATCAGAGAAAGTGGAGTACACTTGTACATCCAATGGATATTGACCAGACTAATATGGTAGCATCCATTGCAAACATCACAAGAGTATTCAATGAGGAGCAGAAGTTCCCCGAAATGGATGCTTATTGTGTATCAAAGATTTATACAGATTGGCTCACAACTACTGACCCTGAAACATCTGCTGTAAGAGCCGCAAGTAAAACTGTTCTTACAACAGAAAATGTACTTGCTGAGTTTGATGCTCTTATGCTCAAAATGGATAACGAAAGAGTTCCTGCTAATGGCAGAATCCTTTATGTTACCAATGAAGTAAAGTCGATGCTTAAGAACGCACAGAAGATTGAGCGTACTCTTAATGTACAGGATGCTAACTCAATGATTAACAGAACAGTCAATAGACTTGATGAAGTTGAAGTTATCGGTGTTCCTGCTACACTTATGAAAACTAAGTATAACTTTACTACAGGCTATAAAGCCGCCGCAGATGCAGACCAGATTAATATGTTCCTTGTTCACCCGATTGCTGTAATTACTCCAGTTTCTTACACATTCAGTAAACTTGATGAACCGTCAGCAGGCTCGGAAGGTAAGTATATTTACTTCGAGGAATCTTTTGAGGATGTATTCATTCTTAATAAGAAGAGCGGTGCTATTCAGTATAATATTACTGCTCACGCTTAATGAAATGAGGTTTTGGAAATGGTAACTGTAGAAAGAGGAAATGTAGTTCTCACTATCAAAGAGTCTGAAATTGATAGATATATTGACCTCGGTTACAATCTTGTTGATGAACACGGCGAAGTTATAAGAGAAGCTGTACCTACTGATTTAGGTGCATTGCGTAAGGCTTTTATTGAACACACAAAAACAATTAAAGCACTTGAACAGGAGATTGCAACTCTTAAAACTAAATCAAAATCAACACGAAAAACACAGACTTCAAAGGAAGAAAACTAATAAAAATGAAAGGCGGTGCATTTAATGTATTTAACTTATGATGATTATATTAATATGGGAGGTACTTTAGATGAAACCGCCTTTAATGATTTTGAAATTGAAGCAGAGGTATTAGTTGATTGGTATACATTCAATAGATTACACAAAGAAGCGGTTCTTCCTGTAAAAGTTAAACAATGTATCTATAAACTGATATCTATTGCTCAACTTCAAAGTCAATCATTTTCATTAGGTCAAAACATTGACGGCTCTGTAACATCTGCAATTGCTTCACAGTCAAATGACGGTGTATCTATTTCTTACAATGTCTTGAATGCATCAGAAGCATTTGAACGCTGTAAAACAGAATCAGTTAATACAATTCAACGATACCTTAATGGAGTTAAAGATAGTTTAGGTCATAAACTTTTATATAGAGGTGTATATCCTAATGAATAGTTATCCTATTTGGTGGGATACTGATTTAACTATATATAATAAGTTTACAGACCCACAGACACAGCTTATTAAATGGTATCGTACTGTATTAACTAATTGTTTTTGGAAATATGTAGGAGATAAAGTATCCGTAGGGAATACGGTACTTGAAACAAATGATATTATTTGTAGAATACCTCAAAATGATAAATTCAAGGAAAAATACGAATGGCTTAATACTCCAAATGATTTAATGACGAATTATTTCACTTTGAGTAATGGCGATATTATTGTTAAAGGTAATGTTGCAGATGAAATTGATGAATATAAATCAGGCAAGCGTTCAACTGATTTAATCGCTAAGTACAAAGAACTTCAAGGCTGTATGGAAATACAGCAGACTGCGTTAAATATAGGTGTTGGAAGATGTAATCCACACTATTATGTAAAAGGTGAATAAAATGTCAGTATTTAAATTTGATGTTGACCTTGATAATAAAGGAATACAGACTAAAATTGAAAATTTAATTACTGATGAAGTTATGATAGAAATTCATAGTCTATTCGCTAAGATTATAGACCCGTGGGTTCCATATTTGGAGGGTCCTCTTTCAAAAAGTGTAACTGCTCAAATTTATGCTGATTATATCAGATATGGCGGTGTTGACCAAATATCCGAATTAAGACCTGAGGGTATTGATTATGCTTTTAAACAATATAGTTTTGAGTTTAATCATACTACAACTTATCACCCGTGGGCAACTGACCATTGGGATAAAAAAGCTATGGAAACGCAACTCGAAAAATTTGAACTTGGCGTAAAAGAAATTTTAGCAAGGAGGGCTAAAGAATTATATGGTTGACAAAAATCAAGCAGTAATAGATTTTCTTATCAACTGCCCACAAATCAAAAATAATCCATTATTCTTTAATGCTACCGAAGCTAAAGACAATAATAAACAGATATTAACACTCGGAAATGATAAATCATTAAATGTTAAATATATTGACGGTAGTGTATTACGCAGATTTACATTTACACTTATTGATTATCGTTCTGTGGCATATCAGGCAATTGTTAAACTGCCTGAATACAAGAATGAGAATGTAGAAGAAGTATTAGATATTCAAGGAATTATTGATTGGATTACAGAGCAAAATGATGCTCAGAATTACCCTGATTTTGGAGATAAATGTAGTATCGAAGAAATGAGAGTATTAACTGATAATCCTAATCTTGACGGTATTGATACCTCTACTAAACCATCATTAGCACGATATAGTATGTCAATTAGAATTGACTATTTAGATAAATCAAATAAAATTTGGAATTAAAATGAAAGGAAAATAATACTATGGCTATTTCACAGTTTAATCTTAAAAACGGTCAGAGAGCAGAAAGAAAACTTCTCATTACCGTAGCTGAATGGACTCAGACAGGTAGTGAATCCCCTGTAAGAGAAATTCTCGGCACAAGAACAGAGGACAGTTCAATTGAGTATAATGCCGATATCTCGACAACAACTGATATTCTCGGCAACAACTATACTGACCTTAATAAAACACAGCCTCAGCAGGATTTCGACCCGTACCTTATTCTTGGTGGCTCTAAACTCGGAGCATTCTTGAATGATATCAGAAGAAGAAATGCACTTAGTGAACTTAGTGATTTTACAATTTATGTAATCACTGCATTTTCAGGCACAGGCAGTAAATATGATGCTGAAAAGCATACAGGCTGTACAATCACTTATAACTCAATCGGTGGTGATACGAATGTAAACTTCCCGATTTCCGTATATTTCAGCAATAAAATTACACTCGGTACGGTTGATAAACTCGCAGATGATTTTACATTTACCGAAGATGTAACGGTTTAATCAATTAAATTAAGGAGGATATTATAATGGCAACAACAAAGAAAAAGGATAATCTTATTGACATTAACATCGGAGGTATCGAAAAGAAAAGATTCCGTATCAACGGTGATGACAATAAAATTCTTGAACTTAACACATCTGACCTTAACATTGCTTCAAGATTTTCAGAAGCATACCCCGCACTTATTGAGTGTGAAAAACAGGTAACGGAATTGCAGGAATCTGCAAATGAAGATACTGATGAACTCGGCTCAATCTCTATGTTTAGCGAGAAACTCAAAGGCATTGACACAAAAATGAAAGAACTTATGGACTTTATTTTTGACAGCAATGTCAGCGAAATTTGTGCAGGCAATGGCTCTATGTATGACCCTTTGGACGGTTATATGCGATATGAGGTTATTATTGATAGATTGTCAGACCTTTATACTGATAACCTCGGCAAAGAGATGAAAAAGGTTCAGAGTAGAATGAAGACGCATACAGCTAAATATACAAAATAAAAATAAGGTGATAAAATGTACACTCTGCCAAACAGTATTATTATAGATGATACTGAATACGCAATCCGAAATAACGGAGATTATCGTACTATTTTAGATTGTTTTAGTGCTTTAGAGGACATTGAATTACCACAGCAATATCGTATATATTCAGCGTTGATTATCTTTTATGACGGCATTAATTCTGTTGATGATGTTGAAAATAAATTAGGTGAAAATGTTGAAGAAGCTGTAAATAAAATGTTTGATTTTTTCAACTGCGGTCAAGAAAATGTTGGGATGCAGGTCAATTATAAACTAATTGATTGGGAGCAGGATTCTCAAATTATTAGTGCCGCTATTAACAATGTGGCTCGGAGAGAAATTCGCTCCGAGCCTTATTTACATTGGTGGACTTTTATGGGCTACTATTGTTCGATAGGTGAAAGCATATTGTCTACAGTAGTGAACATCAGAGATAAAATTGTTAAGGGTAAAAAATTAGAAAAGCACGAAAAAGAATTTAAAAGAAATAATCCTCAATACTTTAATTGGAGAGCTGAGGATATACAAAAACAAGAAGATGATAAATTAGCATTTTCTATGTGGAATACAGAATAATTTAAACAGGGGGTGGCTATATGCAGTCCGTTGACGGTGATGTAAGACTTTCCGTTAGTTTTGATATGAAGTCCGTACAAACAAATCTTGTACAGCTTAAAAAGGCTATAAAAGATACACTTGGCGGATTTGATAGTGTGGATTCAAAAGTAACTCCACAGGTAGCTGATTTGGAAAAAGAACTTGCTAATGCTACGGATAAAATTAACGAATTAACAAAAGAAGTCGAAGTTTTATCTAAAACTAAATTAGATAAAACTTTTGACGGAGCAGATAAACAAGTAGAAAAAGCTACAAATGAAGCTAAAGAACTTAAAGCACATACAGAGGGAATTGCAGATAGTGCCAAAGATGTAAATGCAGAGTATGATGAAACTGCAAAAGAAATGGAGCGTATTGCTGAATTAGCAAAAAAAGCAGTATCCCAAAAAAATGAGGGTGCTAAATTTGGCACAGAATATATCGGAGACCGTCCTGAATATCAATCATATAAAACAACTACCGTTCCTGTTAAATCTAAGGCACAGCCGACAGATACTACTGAAAAATCGAATGTACCGATACCTGATACAAAAGAAGTTGAAAAAACTGCAACAGCAGTAAAAGAAGTAGCTACAAATATAGATTATGCCTCACAGGAAATGAATAAGTTTAATAGTGAAATTCCTGACGGCACATCTAAATTACAAGAATTACATACAGCAGTTAAAAAAGCGGAAGATACTGTATTTGAGTTATCTCAAAAATTAAATGAAGTAGGAAATGCTAAAGTACCTACTGCTGAATATACAGCTATTTCACAGCAGATTGCTACTGCTGAAAAAGAACTTGATAAACTTTACAATCGACAGGCAGAATTAAAGCAGTTAGGTAAAGATAACGGTTCTACTTGGGAAACATTGAATACAAAAATTCAAAATGTTGAAAGAGTTTTAGGCGATGCCAAAGGCGAAATGTCTGCTCTCGTACAGCAAGGTAAAGCATTTACTGAGGGCAGTAAAACACCTAAATATGCAGAATTAGTAAAACAATTAAAAACTGCTCAAAGTCAGCTCTTAAAATCTAAGTCAAGAGTAGAAGAATTTACTAAATCTGAAAGCGAAAGTGCAAAAACAGGCTCTAATATAGGTAAATCATTATCTAAGGGACTTAAAACAGGTGAAAAAAGTTTAATTAAATTAGGAAGTAAAGTAAAATCTGTATTCTCTGCTATTGCAAGTAGAACAAAGAGTATGTCTAAGACGGCTTCTGGTGCATTTTCTAACATCAATGGCGGAGTTAAAAAAGGAATTAAATCTTTATTAAAATACGGACTATCTATTAAATCTTTATATATACTTGTAAGGAAATTAAAGGGATATATACAAGAAGGCTTAACTAATTTAGCAGGATATTCAGATTCTGTAAATAATGATATTTCTAAAATATTATCAGCTCTTGAAAAACTTAAAAACGCATTAGGTACTTTGGTACAGCCTATCATTAGAGCAGTACAGCCTGCTGTAACATCTTTATTAAATCAGTTTACAGCAGTTACAACTAAAGTAGCAGAGTTTTTCGCCGCACTTACAGGACAGAATTATGTGTATAAAGCGGCTGATACTCAAAAGAAATTTGTAGAAAGTCTTGATGATACCACAGATTCCGCAGATAAAGCTAAAAAATCATTAGATAAATACTTATCCCCACTTGATGACTTAAATAAATTTCAAGATGATAAAAGTACCACTACTACATCTACAAAATCTAAAACAAATACTACAGACCCGTCAAAAATGTTTACAACTGAGCCTGTAAGTGATAAATTTAAGAAATTAGCTAATGATTTAAAGAAAATGTTTAAATCAGCCGATTGGACTGATTTAGGTAAATATCTTGGAAATGCTTTAAATAAAGCATTAAAGAAAATAGACTGGAATACTATCCAAAAAACTATAAAAGCTATAGCAACTAAATTAGTTACTCTGTTAAATGGTTTTATATCTCAGGTTGACTGGACTTTAGTTGGTAAAACTATTGGTAACTCTATTCAGAGTGCTATACAGTTTGCATATACTTTTATTACTAACTTTGACTGGGTAGCTTTTGGGGAAGCTATTGCAAATGCTATTAACGGAGCTATAAGTGCTATAAATCCTGCAATGTTAGCACAAGGTCTGTCTAAGTTAGTTATTGGTATATTTAATACTATAACATCTTTACTTGATACAATTAATTGGGATGCTTTTGGAAAGTCTATTGTTAAATTTATTAGTAATATTAAATGGGGTAATCTTAGTATAGCAGTAGTTAATCTTATTCAATCTTTTTCAAAAGCACTTAGAGCTACTGATTTTAAATCTATCGGCACCGCATTTAAAAAAGGCATAGATTCTATTAACTGGAAAAGTATGTGGAATAGTATAACTAATGTAGTTACAGATTTAGTTAAAAGTATTGCAGATTTATTTGGACTTAAAGGCATTAACACCTCTAAATTAAATAAAGCATTGAAAAATTTAGCTGACCCTGTATCTAATTTATTAGATGCTTTTGGAGATATTGCTAAAACATTACTTCCTAAAATTGTAAACGATTTAGTGCCTTCATTAGTAAATTTACTCGGAGAGGTGCTTAAAGGTGTAGAGCCTATTGTGAAAGCGGCTTCTCCTATTTTGGATACGGTTATTGATGTAATTAGTCAAATTGTAGATTCATTATCTCCTATAATGCCTGTTATTGGAGGTATAATCAGCGGAATAGTTGATACACTTGTTCCAGTATTAGAGCCGTTGATTCAACTGGTAGGAAATATTGTACAATTTTTAGCTCCTGCGGTAGAATTTATCGGTCAAGTAATCAATACCATTTTAGCACCTATTACTACAATAGGTGAAATAGTAGGTGGTATAATGAGTGCTCTTGTAGGAGATGGCACACCTACCATTAGTGCTAAAATGCAAGAAGAGATTAGTAATTTGGCTACTATTAGTAGTGATATGGAAACCGTATCAGATAATGTAGATAATACAATTAGTACAGTAGATACTAATTTACAGGAAACACAAGATTCCGTACAGTATGTAGATACTTTGCAAGATAGAATGGATGAACTGCTGAGTAAATCCACATTAACTCCAGAAGAAATGCAAGAGCTTAATACAATTGCAGATTTAATAGCCGAGCGTTTTCCTGAATTTAAAAGTACTTGGGAAAATTATACAACCGAAGATTCCCAGGGTAAAACAGTATTAACGGGAAATCAGCAGGAAATTAGAAAAGAGTTAGATTCTACAATTGACAAGTTAAAAGAACAATACCGTACAGAAGCACTAAAAGAACAATATACGGCTCTATATAAAGAGCAGGTAGAGGCTTCTACAGAATACAATCAAGCTGTAACTAAAGTAAAAGATGCTCAAGATAAAGCTACAGAGGCATCCAATAAACAGATAGCGGCTTGGGAAAAAATGGAAGAAATCGGCTACGGTAATGACGGATATAAAGAAGCTGAAAAAGTTTATAATAATGCTACTGCAGAACTTGACGCATATGCAGACGAACTTGGCACAGCACAAGAGGGTATGCTTAAAGCATCAGGTAAAGTAGAGCAATTGAATACCAAAATGAACGGCTTGGAAGGTGCAATGAAAGTTGTAAGCGGTGAATTTGATAAGAATAAAGACAGCTTACAAGACCTCAGAGATGCCTATGATATGGGATTCATTAGTGTTGACGAAATTAAAAAACAGTATGGAATAGATGCTAAGGAATTGTTTAATGCTACATATAGCGTAGCTGATATGTCAGTTAAAGGCTATAATTTAGGTATCAATAAAGGCGTTAAGGATGCTAATGAAGCAGGTATCAAAATCGGTCAGGAATCCATTAAAGGTGCTCGTACAGCGTTAAATGAACATAGCCCGTCAAAAGAATTTACAGAAATCGGTGAATATTCTGTAAAAGGCTACACTAAAGCTATTGATAATGATAAAACAGGCGAAATCAGTATTACTAAGTGGGCAAAAAGAATTATAAAAGCTGCTACAGATACATTCAGAGATATGACTAATCCAGCCGACACTTTTGTTAATAGAGTTATATCAGCTTTTAATAGAATACCTATTGCGTTTAAAAATATTTTAAACACAGTTATTAGTGATTTTGAAACATTTTTTAATTACACAATTCGAGGCATTAACAACCTTATTGATAATCTAAATTTAACTAATAAAAATATAGGACAATCTACTAATAAGCCCTATACAACTTATGGTAAATTTAGTTCAATGACTTTACCTCGTTTGGCAACAGGAGCAGTAATACCGCCAAATAAAGAATTTATGGCTGTATTAGGTGACCAAAAACAGGGTACAAATATTGAAACACCTGAAAAATTACTCCGTCAAATCGTAAGAGAAGAATTAGGAAATACTCAGAATGCCGTACCTAATAAATACGAAATACCTTTACAAGTAGGTAGGAGAACTCTTGCAACACTTGTAATTGATGAAGCTAAACTAATGTTAGCACAAACAGGAAAAAATCCTTTTGAACTGGCATAAATTTAAGGAGGTTATTATGTCACAGCAGAGATTAAAGTTTAATAATTACACTCCGCCAAATGTAGATGCTGACGGCTATCAATTGTCTTTCGCAACTACTTCCACCTCAAATTCAGGGCGAACAATGCGAGGAAATATGGTTAATGTGCCTCTATTCACAGTAGAGGCATATAACCTTAAATGGACTAATATTAAAGCTACTGATGTATCTAAAATTTTAGGTCAAGTTATGGGCAAAGCAGGATTTGATTTTTACCATTATAATATTTATAAAAATAAATGGGAAACAACTAAATTCTCTGTAGCAAATATAAACAGTCCTATTATAAATTTAATTGAGGGTATTGAAAAAGTAAGTCAGTTAAGTTTTCAGGTTACGGGGGCAAATCCAGTATGAAAAATGTGTCAAATGCTTTTAAAGAAGTTATTAAAAATGGAGGTCCATTCTATGCTTATGCTAAGTTTAAATTAGTTGACGGCACAGAATTAGAAATGACTTCACGAAAAGATTTTTATATTTCAGGTAATTCATACACACAAGGAGGTCAAGGACAATTCCCTCTTGGTGAGGCTGTATCTAAGACTATTGATATCGGCATTGATAACCTTGATGAACGATACTCTTCTTATGATTTTAACGGTTGTCAAATTGTATTATACACCGAAGCTGATTTAGCTGACGGTACTATCGAAAGGCTACAAGAGGGTATTTTCACTGTAATTGATTCTGTTACCCCTGGAGATATTATTGAACTCACAGCACAAGATAATATGTATAAAGCAGATATAAAGTTTAAATCTACAATTTCATACCCTACAAGTGCATTATTGCTTTTACAGGAAATTTGTACTGTTTGCGGATTATCTTTAGCCTCTACATCAGATTTATCTCATATTTCTTTTCAAATAAATTCCGCCCCTGATAATGTTACTGCAAGACAGGTGTTAGGCTATATTGCACAAATTATGGGAGGCAATGCTTTAATCTTGCCTAACGGTCAACTAAAAATTCAGCGTTACAAAAAAGAAGATATTGCTAAAATGTCAATTCTTTCAGGCGGTAACTTAGCTGATAATATCTCAGATTATATTTCAGGCGGTAAGTTTGGAGAAACTGTTGAAGATGTCATTAGTGGCGAAGAGTTAAACGAATCACTACAATTCCATATTTTAAATACTTATATCAATGAACCTACAATTGCAACTGATGATATTATTATTACAGGCTTAACTACAGAAGTTGCAGTTAAAGGCAGTTCTTCTGAAAAACAGACTATAACATATGGCACAGAAGGTTATATGCTTAATATCAACAATCCTTTAATTAAAGGCAGAGAAGAAGCTGGGTTAAAAGTTATTGGTAATGTTGTTATTGGCATAAGTACAAGACCGTTTTCAGGAGATTTTTCACCTAATCCTACAATTGAGTATATGGATAGTGTATATATTGTTGATAGAAAAGATAATATTTATCAGTCAATTGTATCTTCACATACATTTACTTATTTAGGAAATAGTTCTGTATCAAATAATACGCCGTCAAATGAAAAGAAAAATGCTACATATCAAAGTAATGCCTCTAATATTTATCGTAAAGCACAAGAAGATATTGAACAAAATAAAACAGAATGGGAAAAAACTGCTGAAATCTTGAATAATGAATTACAAAATGCAAGCGGACTTTTTCAGACAACACAGACAAATCCTGACGGTTCTACTATATATTATCTGCACGATAAAAAAACGCTTGAAGAATCACAAGTAGTAATTAAAGTTACATCGCAGGCAATAGGCATATCTACAGACGGAGGCAACACTTATCCTACAGGAATTACGGTTGACGGAGATGCTATTGTATCAATTTTACAATCAGTCGGAATTAACGCAGACTGGATAAATACAGGTACTCTAAAGGTAGGCGGAAAAGATAATGGCAACGGTTTAATACAGGTGTATGATAAAAATGGTGAATTATTAGGTAAAATAAATAACGAAGGCTTAACAATTAAATCAGGAGGAGTTGTTAAATCAGAAGCAACAGCTTATAAATATGTACAATTACAGGGTTCTAATATTTATTTTCGTGATTTAAATAAAAATAAAGAGGTTATGTCAGTTATTGAAGGAGATACTACATCTTTAGATTTTTATGTGCCGAGTAGCTTTCATTTATTCAAAGGGGAATATAAAAGTCCAAATGCTGTACAAGTAATGAATTATGACGGTACTTCAAACACTACTAAAGTAACAAATTTAAGTGGAGCTATTAAAACGGCGAATGTAACAGATTCTTTTGTTTTAAGTAACAAAAGTACATTTAAATGTGAATCAGGCAGTACATTTACAGTAGATAATGGTGTTACAGTAGAAATTTATAGTCCTATAAATATGGAAGAATATACTATATCTAATTTAAAATTACAAAATTTAAAGGGAATAAACGGTACTAAAACTGTATCAGGAACACTTAGAGTAGTTACTTCTATAAATTCAGACGGCACTTATAATTGGCGAGAATTACAGGTAAAGGATGGTTTAATTGTTGCTCTTTAATAAACCTACTAAATACGATAAACTTTATAATTTTACAGAGCCTGAATTGAGGTATTTAAGAAGAGAATGCAATTTTACTCCCGAAGAATTAAAATATTTTAATTTAAAAGCTAAAAGTTATTCAAATACAGCCGTAGCTATGGAAATGTATATCTCAGAATCTAAAGTATCTGTTTTAGCTCGTAAAGTAAAACACAAAATTTTAAAAGTTATATAAATTACAATTTTTATACAGTTTTTATACAGGAAATCAACAAGTTGGTTTCCTGTTTTTGTTTTATAATATAAGTACAAAATAAATCAATTGATTTACTCAATATTGAGAGGAGAGTGATTACCGATGATAGACATTAGCCGAGGCTTGACGAAGATGATACAAGATAAGCGGTGTTCATCTGTAGTCGCTCTCCGTTTACTTTACAAAGGAGGTTTAGAAGATGAACGGATTTCAGCAATTCCAAAATCCAATAACAACAAATCCATATCTGCCGACAAATCAGTTACAAAACCGTTATTCTAATCCTTATATGCCTACAACAACCTCACAAGCAACAAATAACGGTATTACTTGGGTTCAAGGCATAGAGGGAGCTAAAGCATATCAGCTCACACCTAACAGCATTGCAATGCTAATGGATAGTGAATCTGACGGTAGATTCTATATTAAAGTATCTGATAATGTAGGTATGTGTACTTTAAGGATTTTTGATTATACAGAAGTTACTAATAATATATCAAATAATACAAATAATAACAATAATTTGGATTTATCAAATTATGTTACTAAAGATGAATTAAACGATATTATTTCTAAAATAAAAGATAATGGAGGTAAAAATAATGGCAAACAGTCTATTTCAGGAAATGCAGTCAATGCAAAATCAGGCAATAAACCCCTTATCACAGAGTAATATGGGAAATATTAAACAGATGATAAATTTGATTAAAGGTAAAAATAATCCTAATCAGATGTTACAGATGTTAGCACAGCAGAATCCTCAGGTGTCACAGATTATGAATATGCTTAACGGCTCGCATATGAGCCCTAAACAGCTATTTATGCAGACAGCACAGCAGAGAGGTATTGACCCTAACACAATTATCAATCAGCTTAAATAAATATTATTAAATCATTTGCGTACGGAATGGTTTTTAATATAAAATATAAATAATTTATAAAGGAGATTAAAATTATGGAAACTGGCTTAACAGCAAGTGATGTTGCTCTTCTTAACGGTAAGAACAACGATAATGACTGGACTGACGGCGGCTTTATGTGGATTTTCGCACTCCTTATCCTCTTTTGGGGTGGTAACGGAATGTGGGGAAATCGTAATGTAACAAACGGCGAACCTGTAACAGAAGCAGGTCTGTGTAATGCAATGAATTTCAATAATCTTGAAAATGCTGTTGGCAGACTATCTGACCAGAATCAGCAGCAGACACAGCTTCTTGGCAACGGTATATGTAACCTCGGCTACGAAATGCAGGGCAATATTTCACAGCTTGGCAAAGAAGTGGCACTCGGTCAGTCGGGTATCAATCAGAACATTATGTCAGAGGGTAACACAATTCAGCGACAGATTGCAGAATGTTGTTGCGACAACAGACTTGCAACTGCTAACCTCTCTGCACAGATGGACAGACAGACTTGTGATATTACCTCAGCTATTCACGCAGAGGGCGAGGCAACAAGAGCATTGATGCAGACAAATGAAATTCAAGCTCTTCGTGACAAGGTATCAAGCCTTGAAATGGATAGCAGAATGTATGGTGTTGTGCGTTATCCTAACGGTTTTGTTTATAATGCAGGCAATTCACCATTCTGCGGCTGTAACAGTTGCGGTGTCTAACTAAAAAATTATAGAGCATTGTAGTATGCCAAATAGCGGAAGTGTTATGCGGCACTTCCGCTTTATTTTTATTATTAAATAATGGAGGTCAAATTAAAATGACAGAAGGATATTCAAAGAATGTAACAGTTTTAACATCAACAGCTATTCCGATTAACAACATTACTATGCAGAAAGGTTGTACTTCTTCACAGTCGGGTGCTTCTGCAATTAAACTGAGCAAATGCGGTGTATATATGGTATCTGTAGATGCAAGTGTAGTAGCTACAACAGCAGGCACAATTTCTTTTCAGTTACAGAGGGACGGAGTATTAGTTCCACAGGCTGTAGCCTCTGAAACAGCCGCAGATACAACAGGTGTACACTCAATGAGTTTTTCAACTCTTGTACAGGTAAATGAAAACGATATTAAATGTAATTGCTGTACATCTCCTACAATCATTGATGTAGTAAATGTAGGTGTAGGTGCTACATTTACACAGTTTAATATTACTGTAACTAAAATTTGCTAAATGAATAATAATGAACAACTGTCATTACTTGATATTCTAAATATATTAAGTTTTATTATAGGTATTTTAAACTATAATGAAAACTTAACACGGGGCGATAAACAAGAACTAATGCAGGAAATTGACAACAAGATTTCATTAGTTTTAGATAAAGTGCAGAAACATTTAGAGATTCAGGATAAGCAGTTAAATATCATTATTAAACGATTGGAGGAGCTTGAAATTGACCGTTGAGGAAATCTATTCCAAAATCTTACAGCATATGATTAAAGGCTTAATGTTCCACGAACAAATGGCAAATTATTATGATTTTTTAGGACTTAAAGGCTACAAAAGGTGTCACGAATATCACTATTTGGAAGAAAATTGTGCTATGCGTACACTAAATAGATACTTTATCAATCATCATAATAAATTGATTCCAAAGTTAGATGTTTCCGACCCTGAAATTATCCCTAGCAGTTGGTATAAATACTCTCGTCAGGATGTGGATAACGGCACTAAGAAGAATGCCGTTAAAAATGGACTCACTCTTTGGAGAGAATGGGAAACAGAAACTAAAGAATTATACGAAAAAATGTATAAAGAATTGATTGATATTGACGAAGTAGCTTCCGCTATGAAAATCAAAGAGCTTATTTGTGATGTTAATTGTGAACTGAAAAAGGTTGAAAGATACCAACTCAATAAAAAAGCTACAGACTATGATTTGGTAGATATTATTGAGGAACAGCACAAAAAACACGAAAAATATCGTCATAAAATGAAGAAAATAGGAATAAAGATATGTTAGATTTAACAGAAATTGAGAACACTATTGAGGAACTTGAAAATGCTCCTACTACTTTTGCAAATTGCCAAAAATTGGCAAGTTTATATATCGTATTAAACTATATCAACACACAAGAACAAGAAAAGCAAAATGAAGATACTGTTATACAAGAGTATTCGGATATTTTACCTGCTTATACAGAGTTTTGTAAAATCAAAAAACAGTATCAATTAAATCAAGTATCTATTGAGGCTGTAACTACAGGTATTAAAGATGTCTGTAAAGAGATATACGAGTTTTTGCAAACGCTGTATAATAATTCAGATATTGCAGAAGAAAGGCACATATTAGTTCAATCAATCAAAGATTTTCTGAATAATATCTAACTGTAAATGCGAAGTGTTTAAGCGACATTTCGCATTTATTTTTTTTTAATTTAACACTTGACAATTCAATAAATATGTTATATAATATTTACAAGAAAGGGGGTAAAGTATGATTTCCGTAAGAGTAGCAGAGAGTGATAAAATAAATAACGATTACTCAATCTATGTATCTTTTCCATTCGACAATACAATTGTAAATACAATCAGGAAAATGTCAAATAGATATTGGCACACGGATAATAAAGAATGGGAATTACCTTTATTTAAATTAAAGACTTTATTATCTGAATTAAACGGATATGAATTTAATATAACAGGTAAATATGTAACTTTAGAGAAACCTGAGGCAAAAATACCTGATAATTTTAAATTTAAAACTAATCCATTTAAACATCAAATTGAGGGTTTTAATTATGGCTTACAGTATGACCGTTGGTTACTTGGGGACGAGCAAGGACTCGGAAAGACTAAACAGGTAATTGATATTGCAGTTGCAAAAAAATTGCAGAAAGGCTATAAACATTGTTTAATTATCTGTGGTGTTAATGGCTTAAAATGGAATTGGCAGAATGAAATTAAGATTCATTCAAATGAAAAAGGGTGGATTTTAGGTCAGCGTACTAAAAACGGCAAAACTAAAATCGGAAGTATTAATGAGCGACTATACGATTTACAGCATTTAAATGAACTGTCAGCGTATTTTTTGGTCACTAATATAGAATCATTAAGAAGTCCTAAAATCGTAGCAGAGCTAAAATCTCTGTGCGACAGAGGGGAAATAAATATGATTGCCGTAGACGAGATACACAAAGCTAAAAATTCAGCTTCTCAGCAAGGTAAAGGATTATTAAAATTACAACCTGAGTGCCGCATAGCTATGACAGGTACACCTTTGATGAATAATCCCATTGATTTATTTATCATTTTAAAGTGGCTTGGATATGAAAAACACGCTCTCTATTCATTTAAACAACACTACTGTGTTTTTGGAGGATTTGGCGGTCACGATATTATTGGCTATAAAAATCTATCTGATTTACAGGAACAAGTAAATCATATAATGTTACGCAGACTTAAATCAGATGTACTTGACTTGCCTGAAAAGTTGTACATTGATGAATATGTAGAAATGACATGTAAACAAGAACAGGTATATAAAGAGGTTGCAACAAACATACGAATGAATATTGATAAAATCAAATGTGCATCAAATCCACTTGCTGAGTTAATTCGTTTAAGGCAAGCGACAGGATATACAGGTATCTTATCAAGCACAATCAAAGAAAGTGCCAAAATGGATAGATTGGGCGAGCTTGTAGATGAAAATATTGAAAATAATAAAAAAGTTATTATTTTTAGTAATTGGACTCAAATGACTACACCTATTTATGATATGTTACACAAAAAATATAACGGTATAATTATCACAGGCGAAACTAAAGACTCTGATAGACAACATAATGTAGATTTATTTCAAAATAATAATAACTATAAATTTGCTATCGGCACTATCGGTGCAATGGGTACAGGATTAACTTTGACCTCTGCAAGCACAGTAATTTTTATTGACGAGCCGTGGACTATGGCGGCTAAACAGCAAGCTATTGACCGAGCCCACAGAATTGGCACAAAAGAAAATGTCACAGTTTATACATTAATGGCAAAAAACACAATTGACGAAAGAATACATCAATTGGTAGAAAAGAAAGGTGCAATGTCAGATGCACTTATTGACGGTAAGGTAACAACTCATTCAAGTGAATTGTTAGACTTTTTGTTAAGTTAGGAAGGAAGATTAAATGAAAGAAAAAATGTTAAAAGTTGAAGAAGTAGCTGTACTTGTAGGAGTATCAGCTAAAACAATTAATGTTTGGTATGCTTGGGCAAAAAAGCATCCTGATGAAGAAATGGCTAAACTACTGCCTGTGTACACACAGACTACAGCAAGAGGCACAAGATTGTGGAGTTATTCAGATATTTGGAAATTAGCTCAATTTAAAAATCAAGTACCGAAAGGCTGTAAAGGTATTTTTGGAGATGTAACACAGCAGTATTATAGAAAACACTCAACAACATACAATAAGGAGGATAATTAAAATGAGTGAATTAACAACCTTAATACCCGAATACGCAGAGGCAAAAAAATTGGAAAATGATTCCAAAAAAACCACAACTAAGTTAGGTAATGACATTAAAGCTGAGTTTGCAAATCAGAATCTTGATAGTTTTTCAGCAGGCGGTTATACTGTTACAATGTCAATATCTACAAGAGATGAAATGCTTGAAGATAAAATGATTGATTTTGTTAAATCTACAGGCATTGAAGGCATTGTTAAAACTAAAGAATATATTGATACTGATGAACTTGAAAAAGCTCTGTATAATGAAATATTCACAGAGGAACAGCTTTTTGAACTCAGTAAATGTATCAATAAAAAAGAAATTAAAACATTAAGAGTTAAGAAAGGATAAATAATGCAGATATTTTTTGATATTATAAATATATTATTTTTGTGTATTATAATTGCAATATTAGCAATCGCTCTATTATCAGTAGTATTTATTGTATTATGTCTAATAGTTGTTATAATAAAAGTTATTATATGCGATTATATTATACCGAGTATTAAAAATTATAAATTAAAACGCAGAATTAAAAAACAGACTAAAAATATTAAGGAGGTAAAATAATGAGTGATGTAGAGGTAAAAACTATTAAAGCTACGAGCCGAGCAAGCGTAAAGGTAGGCGAACAGTATTATACTGTTGAATACTCGGAAGAAAGAATTATAAATAATCCCGATGTTGACCTTACCGTTGAAAGAGATGTATTATGGGATGTTGTAAATGCCGAGTGCGATAAACAGGTTGAAGAAATTTTAAAAACTTTTAAAAAATAGTTGACTTTTTCGCTAATATGTGTTACAATATAAATACAGTTAAGAGAATAGCAATACTCAAATAAAACTGTAGCAAGGCAGTATGTGTGAGATACTTCCACCTTATCAAAACTAAATACTGCCAGTAGACAAACTGAAACGATTTGATAGCTCACACCTATTAAGTTGTTTCAGTTTTTTATTTATAAAGGAGATTATATTATGAGCATTTTAAAATTAATAGCAAGCGAAAACTATATTACAGTAAATAAGACTTTAATTAAAGAATTAGGGTTAGAGGAAGCTGTATTATTTGGAGCATTGTGTAGTGAATATGAATTATGGAAATCACAGCATAAATTAAAAGATAATAAATTTTATTGCACCGTTGAGAGAATTGAAGAAATAACTACTTTATCTGTATATAAACAGAGAAATGCAATAGCTAATTTAAAAGAAAAAGGTTTGTTGTCAACAACAAAAGAGGGAATCCCTGCAAAAAGATACTTTAAAATTCACGAACAAGCAGTAAATAATTTGTTTACTTCAAGTGATGTAAAAATTACACCACAGTTAGATACAAAAATTACACCACAAGCAGATGTAAAATTCGCTACAAGTAATAATATAACAAGT
>ERZ840371.289-NODE-289-length-63775-cov-11.024890_pt1 | contig 63775 bp, 89 predicted proteins | sample MGYA00519937_ERZ840371 | MGnify/ENA primary metagenome ERZ840371 (study PRJEB31850, sample SAMEA3708873) | human gut metagenome | biome: human gut; feature: human-associated habitat; material: faeces | place: China | collected 2014 ... | reverse complement strand
AAGACAGCGGCCTCTCACGCCGTTAACATCGGTTCGAATCCGGTACGGGTCACCACTTAAAAAGTGTCTTGACAAAAGGCGCGAAGGACAATATAATATAGTTTGTTTTCGAGCAGCGCTCGATGACATATAGTTGGTGCTGATTAGGATGAGGGTCCACCCGTTCCCATTCCGAACACGGTAGTTAAGCTCATTTCTGTCCACAATACTTGGCTGGCAACGGCCTGGGAAGATAGATAGCGCCAACACAAAGCGACGGTCAAATGACCGTCGCTTTTTTGCTCCTTTTGGGGAATAACGGACTTTTTCAAAGAAAATGATAGCGATAAACTTATGTAAACTCCCAAAATCTTCTGGAAATTTTTCGCGCAGTGTGGTATCATAAATTTACTTATGAAATTTTGCGAGGAAGTGATGTTATGTCGCTGGTACATTCTATCTTGCTGGGTCTGGTCCAAGGCGTGGCAGAGTTTTTGCCCATTTCCAGTTCCGGACATCTGGCAATCGTAGAGCAGATATTAGGTGTGAAAGGCGCTGCGGAGGTGCCTGGATTTTTTGACGTTCTGCTGCATTTGGGCACGTTGGCGGCGGTTTTTGTGGCTTATTGGCCGGAAATCTGGGAGATGATCCAGGAGTTTTTCCGGGGGATCAGTGACCTGATCCATGGCACAACGCCTACTCCGGTGCCTCCGGCGCGGCGGATGATCCTGTTGGTAATCGTGGGGACACTGCCCTTGTTCGCAATTTTGAGAATCAAGGATTGGATCGAGAGCCTGAGCAGTAATCTGTATGTAGTAGGCGGTGCGCTGATCGTGACAGGCTGCCTGCTGTTCGCTTCGGACCGGGTGCGGAAGGGACGTAAAAATGAGCATAGTGCCCGGATGACCGATGCGCTGATCGTAGGTGCTGCGCAGGCGCTGGCTACCTGTCCGGGACTGTCCCGCTCCGGTACGACGATCTCCGTGGGCTGCTTCCTTGGCTTTGAGCGGAAGTTTGCGGTCCGCTATTCCTTCATCATGTCGATCCCTGCTGTATTAGGTGCGAATATTCTGAGCCTGAAGGACGCACTGGGGGGTGAGGTCATCTGGAAAGATGTACCGGTGTACCTGCTGGGCGTTCTTGTGGCGGCTGTTGTGGGCTATGCCTGCATCCGGCTGCTGAAGATGATTGCGGCAAAGGGAAAATTCGGAGCCTTTGCCTATTATTGCTGGGCAGTAGGTCTGCTGACCGTGATTTTGACGCTGGTCAGAGGCTGAGCGAATTTTCCCTGACGCGCTCTGCGCATTCGCCGCGTCTGCGGCACCAAGTGTTCTGCGGAAAGCAGGACCTTGAAATGGCCGGGCTTTGCCTGAACATTTGAATTCAATGACGGGGACCCCGCAGAATTTTTGATTTAGCGGGGAGCAAATTCGGAGCCTTTGCCTATTACTGCTGGGCGGCGGGTCTGCTGACCGTAATCTTGACGCTGGTCGGGGCGTGACCCCGAGTTCGGTAGGTCTATTTGGCACATCCATGGATTTTTCAATATGCGGAGGGTTTGATTGTGGCTTCCACATCACAGAAGAAAACAACAAAAAAAACAAGCGGCAAATCCGGCAGCCGGACTACCGCTAAAAAGCCGCAGCCCCGGCCTATCCGCCGGGAGGTAGGCGGCGTGGTATGCCTGATTCTGGCACTGTGCGTATTTGTCAGCTATTTTGGAATCAGCGCGATCTTCATTGACTGGCTGGCTGTTCTCATCAAGGGGCTGCTGGGCTATGGCTACTGGCTGTTTGGACCGGCGCTGGTGCTGGCGGGCTGTATTCTGCTGTTCCATCATGGACGGCCTGTGACTTTGCGGGTGACCAGCGCGCTGCTGCTGCCGGTGCTGCTGGGGACGTTGTGCCACATGCTGCTGGTGAAGGAGGCGTATGCCTCCTCTATCGGGATCATCCCGGCCATGTGGAAAGACGGCGTGGCCTTGAAATGCGGCGGCGTGATCTCCGGCGCTTTGGGCCAGGGGGCCGTGGCGGTATTTTCCAAAATTGCGTCAATAATCATCTTTACGGTGCTATTTGTGGTACTGCTGATGGTGGCGCTGCGGCTCACCGTGGGGGCCTTGATCGAGAAGCACCGGGAGCGGCCCAAGTACGAGGAGGAGCCGGAACCGGAGAAGCCTGTCAGAGAGGCGAAGCGGCCGCAGGAGACCGTTGCTGCCATCCCGGCAGAAAGCGCCCGGTCCCGGATTGATATTCCGGTGGACGATCCGGTGAATGCTCCGGCACCCAAACCGGAAAAGACTGGCTTTACCAGCTTTTTCCGGCATAAGTCCGATAAGCAGAAAACCCCGGCGCAGGTGGTGGCACAGTCCGGGACTGCGGAACCGGTGGTCAGCGTGATGGAGGACGAGGGCGATCCCTTTGCTAATGCGCGGGTCCATCCGTCTCCCGCACCGGCTCCGGTGCCTATCGGCCAGCAGCCCCCGGCCAAGGCAATCCCCACCATGGAGCCGGTGGTGGTGTCTACGCCGGCGGAGCAGCCGGAGAATGCCCCGGTTCCTGCCGCAGTAAATACTCCCGCGCAGGGGACGGCGCCTGCTGCCGCACCTGCTGTGCAGGAGCCGCTGACCAAAAAGGCGGCGGCCCAGGCCGTAGCTGCGGAGACAGCTGCGGTTACGGCGGAAATCGCCGAAAATATGGCGGGGAGCGAGGCGGAATACCGCTACCCGCCGGTGAGTTTGCTGCATGAAAATGGCGGGGAGAACCACATGGCTGCCGGGGCGGAGCTGCGGAACAATTCTCGCCGCCTTGCGGAGACCTTGGCCAGCTTCGGCGTGGACGCCAAGGCAGGCGACGTGATCCACGGGCCGTCGGTCACCCGGTATGAGTTTACCTTGGATCAGGGGGTAAAGCTCTCCAAGATCACTAATTTGCAGGACGACATCGCCTTGGCGCTGGGCGCCAGCGGCGTTCGTATTGCCGCCGTGCCGAATAAAATCTCTGTGGTGGGTATTGAGGTGCCCAACAAGACGGTGACGCCGGTGCTGATCCGGGATGTGATCGAGTCCCGTGACTTTATGGAGCATCCTTCCAAGACGGCTTTCGCCTTGGGCCGGGACATCGGCGGACGGAATATCATCGGCAATATTGAAAAACTGCCCCATGTGCTGATCGCCGGTACCACCGGCTCCGGTAAATCCGTGTGCACCAATTCCCTCATCATCAGTCTGCTGTATAAGTCTACGCCGGACGAGGTGCGCTTTATCATGGTGGACCCGAAAATGGTGGAACTGGCCCCCTATAACGGGATCCCTCACCTGCTGATCCCGGTGGTGACAGATCCGAAAAAGGCGGCGGGCGCTTTGCAGTGGGCCGTGTTTGAGATGATGAAGCGCTATAAGACCTTCTCGGAAAACGGCGTGAAGAAGCTGGAGGAGTACAACAAGCTGGCCGCCGTCAGAGAGGACCTGGAAAAGCTGCCCAGCGTAGTGGTGGTCATCGACGAGCTGGCGGATCTGATGTTGGTGGCGGCGAAGGAGGTGGAGGAATCCATCTGCCGTGTGGCCCAGATGGGCCGTGCCGCCGGTGTGCATCTGGTGATCGCCACTCAGCGGCCCTCCGCTGACGTCATTACCGGCCTGATGAAGGCCAATATCCCCAGCCGGATCGCTTTTGCAGTGGCATCCTCTCTGGAATCCCGGATCATTCTGGATACCACCGGCGCGGAAAAGCTGGTTGGTAAGGGCGATATGCTTTACGCTCCGCTGGGTGAGGGAAAACCCACCCGTGTTCAGGGCTGCTTTATCTCTCCGGAGGAGATCGAGGACGTGGTGTCCTATGTGAAGGAGACCGGCGAGGCCAACTACTCTCAGGAGGTCATTGCCCAGATCGAGCAGTCCGTCCAGGAGAAGGAGAACAAGGGCAGCAAGGGTGCCTCCGCTGCCGCCGATACGGAAAGCAGCGGCGAGGACGAGCTGCTGCCCGCCGCTGTGGATGTGGTGCTGGAAACGGGACAAGCCTCTGTGTCTATGCTGCAGCGACGGCTGAAACTGGGGTATTCCCGGGCGGCCCGCTTGGTGGACCAGATGGAAGAACGGGGGATCGTGGGGCCCTTTGAAGGCTCCAAGCCCAGACAACTGCTCATCACCCGCGCACAGTGGGACGAAATGCAGATGGGGGGCGCTCCGGCGGTTGAGGATGCGCCGCCGTTTGACACAGGTGATGAATAACAAAGGCGGCGGGATTCCCCGCCGCCTTTTGTTTAAAAATTAACGGGCTTTTTCCACTTGACAAATGTCAGAAAGTGTCTATAATGAATTTCAAATCGACAAAAGCCATGACAAAGTCAGCCGTTTCAGACCGACCTTCAGCGAGGGGGGACAGTGCAAGCCCCCGGTCAGGAGAGATGGTACGCCGCTTTGGAGCAGCCCGCGAGGAGCGGGACGACCCATCCCCGTTACAGGATGACATGAGATACCCGTGCAGCGCGCGTGCGGGTAGATCAGGGTGGTACCGTGAAGTTTTTTCGCCCCTGACAGGAGTCAGGGGCGATTTTTATTTTCCATTTTGGAGGAGGAAGTCCCATGAAGTTTTCCAGTAAGATCTTGAAGTGCCAGTTATCTCCGGTTCGTAAGTTCAATCCCTGCGCAGATCAGGCAGTTGCCGCAGGCCGGACCATTTACCATCTGAATATCGGCCAGCCGGATATAAAGACCCCGGAGTCCTTCTATCAGGCGGTCCGGGAATTCCGGGAACCGACGCTGGAATACGCACCTGCCTCCGGCCTGCCCGCATATATCGACGCTGTACGGAGCTATTACGCCAAGCTGGGCGTGAAGCTGGAGCGAGAGGACATTCTGGCCACTTCTGGCGGCGGTGAGGCCCTGGAATTCATCATGGCCTGTATCTTGGACGATGGCGATGAACTGCTGGTGCCGGAGCCCTTCTACGCCAACTACAATACCTTCACGTTTATGAGCGGCGGCGTGATCCATCCCATTCCCACCTCCGCTGACAACGGCTACCGGTTCGCGGACCGGAAGCTGATCGAATCCCAGATCAACGAGCGCACCCGGGCAATTCTGGTCACCAACCCCGGCAACCCCACCGGTCTGGTGCTGACCCACGAGGAGATGCGGGTCATCGCGGACGTGGTCAAGGAGCATGACCTGTTCCTGGTGGCGGACGAGGTGTATCGGGAATTTATCTACGATGACGAGCCCATGGGTACATTCTGCGAGATGGAGGACATCAAGGATCATGTGATCGTGGTGGATTCCATTTCCAAGCGGTTTTCCGCCTGCGGTGCCCGCATTGGTTCCATCATTTCCCGGAACCGGAAATTTATGGCGGAGGCCATGAAACTGTGCCAGGGCCGTCTGTGCACTGCCACCCTCGATCAGGCGGGCGCTGCCGCCATGTACGAGCATGTGCAGCCTTCCTACTTCAAGGAGGTCCGGGACGAGTACAAGAAGCGGCGGGACGCTGTGGTAGAGGAGCTGAACAAGATCTCCGGCACCAAGTTCCATACGCCGGACGGCGCCTTCTACATGATGGTAACGCTGCCGGTGGACGATGTGGAAAAGCTTCAGTATTTCCTGCTGGAGGAATTTGAGGACAACGGTGACACGGTGATGTATGCCCCCGGCAGCGGCTTCTATGCCGATCCCGCCGATGGCCGCAGCGAAATCCGGATCGCCTATGTCCACAACTGCGACTACCTGCGCCGGGCCATTCAGCTTCTGGGCAAGGGCATTGCCGCCTATAACGCAAAGCGAGGAGCCTGATGCTGCGGCACATCGTGATGTGGAAATTCCGCCCCGGCACCGAGGCGGAGCGGGACCTTTTCCTCACTGGCTTGCAGGGGCTTTACGGGGCCATCCCGGAGCTGAAAAGCTGTCAGGTCCTCCGGGGCATGGAGGGCAGCGACTATGACGCTGTGCTGATCTCGGAATTCGCGGATCAGGCGGCGCTGGAAGCCTACAAGAACGATCCCCGGCACAAGGCGGTCTCCGCTCTGTGCAAATCCATCCGGACGGACCGGGCGGCGGTGGACTGTCTGCTGCCGGATCCGGAGGAATAAGCAAAAAACGTCGGCGGTTTCCTTCAAGGTCGCTGAACAGACGGCGGAACACAAGCTGAAAACAGGGAGGATACGGCAATGGCCGTTTATACGGAGACAAAGACCTACCACACCAAGGCCCACATGGGCATGATCGACGTCACAGAGGATTTCCATCATGCGGTGGAGGAGGCCGCCCGGCAGAAGAATATCCGGAACGGCACGATCACCGGTTTTACCACCGGCGGCGTGGCGGCGCTGACCACGCTGGAATTTGAGCCGGGACTGGTGGGCCATGACCTGAAGGCTGCGCTGGATGTGTTTTCCCCTTACCGGGACGAAAAAGGCCGGGTGATCCACTATCAGCACCATGACACCTGGCATGATGACAACGGTTCCTCCCACATCAAGGCGCTGCTGCTGTCCCCCTTCATCACGGTGCCCATTGTGGCGGGACGAATGACGCTGGGACCCTGGCAGAATTTGACCTTGGTGGAGTGCGACACCCGGGATCGGGTGCGGGACATCGTGTTTCAGGTCATGGGAGAGTAAGCAAAAAGCGGAACGGATCAGAACGCATCAGCAAGAAAGTCTCGGCTTGCCGGGGCTTTCTTTTTTGGGAAAAGCAGGTATAATAACAGAGAAAGGATGTGGTTTCATGCTGCAATCCACCCTGTGCTATCTGGAACGGGGAGACGCATACCTGATGCTCCATCGGGTGAAAAAGGAACATGACGCCAACCGGGATAAGTGGATCGGCATTGGCGGCAAGTTTGAGGACAAGGAAAGCCCGGAGGACTGTCTGCTGCGGGAGTGCCGAGAGGAGACAGGCCTGACCCTGACAGACTACCGCTACCGGGGACTCGTGACCTTTGTGAATACGGAGTGGCCCACGGAGCATATGCACCTGTTTACCGCTACCGGTTGGACCGGAGAACCTCACGTCTGCGATGAGGGGGATCTGGCGTGGATCAAAAAGGCGGAGCTGCTGACCCTGCCCATGTGGGAGGGAGATAAAATCTTTCTGCGGCTGCTGGATTCCGACGAACCGTTTTTCTCCCTGAAATTGTGTTACGCTGGGGATCGGCTGGAAAGTGCGGTCCTGAACGGGAAGCAGGTAGAACTGTGAAAAAGCTATTGCTGTTTGGGTTTGAAACGCTGCCGGAGATCTTAACGGTGGCGGGTATCGTTCAGCAGTTCGGCGGAGAGGCCGTGCCGGTGGCGAAGGAGAGCTGTGGATTAACGCTGGAAGCCTTAGCCCAGGGAAAGACTGGCAGAGAGAGTGGTGTGCCCATCGGAGGGAAGATGCTGGTATTCTGCGGTTTGGAGCGGGAGTTGGACGGCCTGTTGGCGGCGCTGCGTCAGGCCGGGGTCATATGCCTGAAGGCGGTGCTGACGCCGGACAACCGAAGCTGGACGCCGGGACGGCTTTACCGGGAGCTTCAGCGGGAACACCGGGCTATGGGGAGGGGATAGAATGAAAATCCTGATCTCAGCGTGTCTGCTGGGCCTTCCCTGCCGGTATGACGGCACATCCAAGCCACAACTCTGGGTGGAGGAACTGGCGCGGCGCCACGAGTTGATCCCGATGTGCCCGGAGCAGATGGGCGGTCTGCCCACCCCGCGAAATCCGTCGGAACGGCGGGGAGACCGGGTGGTGATGCGCACCGGGGAGGACGTGACGGAGCAGTACCGCCGGGGGGCGGCGTGTGCCTTGCGGCTATATCAGCTGCTGGGCTGTAAGGCGGCGGTGCTGAAGGAGCGAAGCCCTTCTTGCGGCTGCGGAGCCGTTTATGACGGCACATTTACCGGCACCCTCACCGACGGGGACGGCGTAACGGCGGCACTGCTGCGGGCACACGGAATCCGTGTGCTGGGAGAGAGTCAGGTTTTGGAGTTGTTGGCGCCAGACGGGGAAAAACCGTAAAAGACAGGTAAAATGATTCCAAAATGTATAATCATGCCGAAATATGACGAAGCGGAGATGGGAAAAGCCATCTCCGCTTCGATTTTAGAAAATTCAAGGGGTGTCGATGTGGGCGCGGATGCGCTGCATGATCATCTCCAGAGCCACCAGATTGCGGCCACCCTCCAAGACGATGATGTCGGCAAATTTGCGGCTTGGCTCCACATACTGCTCGTGCATGGGTTTTACCGTGGTGAGGTATTGGGTGACAACAGATTGGAGCGTCCGGCCCCGTTCCTCCACATCCCGCAAAGCACGGCGGAGGATGCGGACGTCGGCATCCGTCTCCACAAAGATCTTAATGTCAAACATATCCCGGAGAGTGGGGTTCTGGAAAATCAGGATGCCCTCTACGATGATAACCTTGGTGGGGAGGATCTCCCGGGTCTCCTCCGTGCGGTTGTGCTCCACATAAGAGTACCGGGCAGCGGATGGGGCGGCCCTCTTTCAACTCCTTCAGATGCTCGATGAGCAGCTCCGTATCAAAGGCGGCGGGGTGGTCATAATTTACCTTGGCCCGTTCTTCCAGAGTCTTGCCGTCCTGACGCTTATAGTAATTGTCATGGCCGATGACGGTGACTTCCGGGCCGAAATGCTCTTTCAGATGCCGGGTGAGGGTGGTTTTGCCGGAGCCGGTACCGCCGGCAATGCCAATCAGGATGGTACTCATGAGGAACCTCCCATTTCATATAAAGTAGCGGGCACGTGGGGTGCGTATTGGTGATGGCAGGCGTATTTTTCACGTTTGGTTGACAGTATATAATTTTATTATAGGTGTCCGATAACATGAAAGCAAGAAAAAGTATGAAATTCCTGTGAAATCGACCCGGCTCTACTTGACTGAATGCACAAAAATCGGTATTATGTAAAGTATAAATTTACGAGAGTCTGATACTGTCGAGTGCGGATACAAGGAGGACCACTATGGCGATGAAGCGCTGCCCCGACTGCGGGGAGAAATACTCCGATACCTATAAGTATTGCCCCTTCTGCGAAGAGGAAGAGGTTTTGCGAAAGGGCAAGGACCGGGGAGGCCGGCGGGCCCGGCAGAGCCGTCATTTCAGCGTGCTGACGCCGATACTGGTGGTGCTGATCCTGATCATGGCGGGGATTTTGCTTTTCTTGCTGCGGGATGACAAAAGTCCTACCGGCCCCAAGGACCCGGTGACGCCTCAGCCCGGCGTGGTGACGCCGGTGCAGCCGGATGACAGCACGGAGAAGAATCCCTCGGAACCGGGCGAGACGGAGGAGCCTGAGGACAATACGGATCCCGGCGTGATGCCGGATGAACCGGATACCACCACGCCCATTACACCCACAACACCTACCACGCCGGGCACAACGACCGGCAGTACCGCCACTGTGGTGAACGCCGCTACCGGCGTCAATGTCCGACCGGACCCCAGCACCAGCGGTACGCCCATTGCTTCCCTGAAAAACGGCGACGAGGTGAAGGTGGTGAAGGACGCCGGGAACGGCTGGTATGAGATCACGTTCTCCGGCCCCGGCGGCCGGGATACCACCGGTTATATGAAGGGTGAATTCCTGTCAACCACAGCGGAGACCACTTCCACAGGTGCATCCGGCACCACCACGGGCACAACAGGTACAACCACGGGTACTACCACAGGTACGGCCGGCAGCACCACAACCACGTCCGGGGCCCTGAAAACCGGCAGCGGTAAGGTGACCAATGCCGGCGGCGGTGTGTTCGTCCGTTCCGGTCCTGGCAAGAGCTACGATTCCATTGCATCCCTGACAAACGGCAGCGATGTGAAGATCGTGAAGAGCGCCGGTGACGGCTGGTATGAGATCACGTTCTCCGGCCCCGGCGGCCGGGATACCACCGGCTACATGAAGGGCGATTATCTGACCAACAGCTGAGCATACGCTTTTCCGACAGCTCCCCGGACGCGGCGCGTTCGGGGGGCTGTTTACCCATTGCCAAGGTGGGAAAATCATGGTATGATGCAGCTATCGGTCCGCCGGAGGCGGACAGCAGCCGGAAAAAGCGGCTGTACTCTGTGAGAGGAGCTTTGAATTTTTCATGACCACCAAAGAATTTCAGGAGCGGTCCGATCTGCGGATCTTTCTGTCTTATTTCAAACCCCATAAGAAGCTGTTTGTGCTGGATATGGTCTGCGCCCTTACCATTGCGCTGATCGATCTGGCCTTTCCGTACCTGTCCCGCTGGTGCATGTACGAGCTGCTTCCGCAGAACGCATACCGCACCTTTTTCACGGTGATGGCAGTGGCCGCGGCGGCTTTTGCGGTGCGGGGGGTGTTGACCTATATCATCGGCTACTACGGGCACACCTTTGGTATTCTGGTAGAGGCGGACATCCGCCGGGATCTGTTCCGCCACATGCAGGAACTGGATTTCGGCTACTATGACCGCAATCGGACCGGTGCCCTGATGAGCCGCCTGACCAGCGAGCTGTTTGAGATCACGGAGCTGGCCCATCACGGCCCGGAGGATATTTTCATCTCCGGCGTGACCGTCATCGGCGCGCTTGTCATCATGTTTACGATCCAGTGGCGGCTGGCGCTGGTGATCGCCGCCATTCTGCCGGTGTTTTTGATCGTGGTGTGGACCTGCCGCCGGTCGATGAGTCAGGCGTCCCGCCATGTGAAGCAGAAAACCGCCGCCATTAACGCGGGGATCGAGTCCGGTATCTCCGGCATCCGCACGGCAAAGGCCTTCGCCAACGAGGCGGAGGAACTGGAGAAGTTCAATGTCTCCAATGACGTTTATAAAACCTCCAAGAAGGAATTTCATAAGGCGATGGGCCGATTCAACGGCGTGATGGAATTCTTCCTGTCCATTCTCTCCGTGGCGGTGATCGCCGCCGGCGGCGTCCTCATTATGCGGGGCGAGTTGAATACCGTGGACCTGATCACCTTCAGTCTGTATATCACAACCTTTGTGAATCCCGTGCGGAAGCTGGCCAACTTTTCCGAGCTGCTGGCCAACGGCACTGCCGGTTTTTCCCGCTTTCTGGAGCTGATGCGGACGGAGCCGGCCATGAAGGACGCGCCGGACGCCGTGGAGCTGACCGACGTAAAGGGACAGGTGGATGTGGACCACGTCAGCTTTGCCTATGAGGGAGATCTGGATGTGCTTCACGATGTGGATCTGCATATCAAGGCGGGAGAGACGCTGGCGGTGGTGGGCCCCTCCGGCGGCGGAAAGTCTACCCTGTGCAAGCTGATCCCAAGATTTTACGATGTGACGGACGGTGATATCCGCATCGATGGACAGGATGTGCGCCACGTGACACAGCGCTCTCTGCGGCAGCAGGTGGGCGTGGTACAGCAGGACGTATTTCTGTTTGCTGACAGTATTCTGAACAACATCCGCTGCGGCAAGCCGGAGGCAACCGAGGAGGAGGTCATCCGAGCAGCGCAGCTGGCAGAGATCTATGACGATATTCAGGCCATGCCTGACGGTTTGGAGACCTATGTGGGCGAGCGGGGGACGCTGCTCTCCGGCGGACAGAAGCAGCGGATCTCCATTGCCCGGATCTTTTTGAAAAATCCGCCGGTGCTGATTTTGGACGAGGCCACCTCGGCGCTGGACAGCGTGACGGAGGCAAAATTGCAGGAGACCTTTGAACGGCTTTCCCAGGGGCGGACTACCATCATCATTGCCCACCGACTGTCCACCGTGCGGAACGCGGACCGCATCGCGGTGATCGAGGACGGCCGGGTGGCGGAGCTGGGGCGGCATGATGAGCTGATGGCGAAAAACGGCGCTTATGCCCGGTTGGTGCGGACACAGGAGCTGCGCCATGGATAAGAGCAAGCTGCTGGACCAGTGCGGCGCTCTGGGAGAGGACCGGACGCTGCTGGCCCGGGTACTGGATCGGGCCAAGCAGGCATCAGAGCGGAATATCCCGGCGGCAACGGACTTTTTAAGCCCCGCCCAGCAGGCGCAGGCCGCCGATCTGCTTCATGCGGCGGGAATTCCGGAAACAGCATATATCCGCTGGGGCGGCTATGACGGCGCGGAACGGGCGGTGCTCCTGTTCCTGCCGGATTGGATGGACCCTTCGGACGCCGGAACGTACAGCCCCATCCGGTGTCTGCGGGCGGCCTTCCGGGAGGGAGAGAATCTGACCCACCGAGATTTTTTGGGCAGTCTCATGGGCATGGGGATCGTCCGGGAGAAAATCGGAGATATTTTAGTAGGGCCGGCCAGCGCCGATGTGCTGGTGCTGGATACCGTGGCGGAATTTCTGGCGCAAAGCTGGGAGTCCGCCGGACGGGTAAAGCTGCAGGTGGCGGAGATCGACCCCGGCTGCGTCCACATCCCGGAGATCCGACGGGAGGAACGGCGGGATACGGTGTCCTCCCTGCGGCTGGACGCCGTGTGCTCCACCGGCTTCCGCATGGCCCGGGGCAAGGCAGCGGCACTTATCGAAAGCGGCCGGTTGCAGCTGAACTGGCGGGAGTGCACGAAGCCGGATCGGACGGTTTCCGAGGGCGATACGGTCTCTGCAAGGGGCTTTGGGAAATTTGAGCTGACGGAGGTGGGAGCCTTGACGAAAAAGGGCCGCATCCCCATCACCGTGCAGTGCTATAAGTGAGAGGTGGTTTCTGTGCTGGAATATGAATTTGAACGGGTGGACTGCACCGGCTCCGGCGGGTACAGCTTTTTGGGCGGCGTTGGACTGGCAACAGTGGGCCATCAGGAGATCATCCGGAAACGGGCTGCCGACGGATGGCGGTTTGCGGGCTGGATCCCGGCCACCCAACGGGCAGGCGGCTTTATAGAAACGATAGACCTCGTTTTTGAACGGGAAACCGCGGAAAAGGAGTAAATATGGAACAAAAGCAAATAGACCGGATCAACGAATTGGCGAAGAAGGCAAAAAGCCCCGAAGGGTTGACGGAGTGGGAGGAGATGGAGCGCGCCGCCCTGCGGCGGGAATACATTGATTCCGTGCTGGGCAATTTGAAAGGGCAGCTGGACAATACCTATATCGTGGATGAAAAGGGCAACAAAATAAAATTACAGAAAAAGGGAGAGAAGTAACATGGCGATCCTGTCCAATTTAGAACCGAAGCGGGTATTTGAAATTTTTGAGGAGATGTGCGCCATTCCTCACGGCTCCGCCAACACAAAGGCCATCAGCGACTGGTGCGTGGCATTCGGCGAAAAGCTGGGTCTGGAACATTATCAGGATGAGGCCAACAACGTGATCCTGATCGCCCCGGCTACGCCGGGCTATGAGGACGCCCCGGCGGTGATTTTGCAGGGCCATGTGGACATGGTATGCGAAAAGGAGGCGGGCTGCGCCAAGGATATGGACAAGGAGGGCTTGGACCTCTTTGTGGACGGCGATCTGGTAGGCGCCAAGGGAACAACTCTGGGCGGCGATGACGGCATCGCCGTGGCCATGGCACTGGCGGCGCTGGAGGACACCACCTTGCAGCATCCCCGGCTGGAGGTGGTGCTGACTACCGACGAGGAGATCGGTATGCTGGGTGCCGCCGTGCTGGATGTGACGCCGCTGCAAGGGCGTACCATGCTGAATATCGACTCCGAGGAGGAGGGGATCTTCACCGTGGGCTGCGCCGGTGGCAGCAGCGTGTTCTGCCATCTGCCGCTGATCCGGGAGAACTTCTCCGGGGAGACCCTGGAGGTCCGGGTGTCCGGCCTGGTGGGCGGTCACTCCGGCGTGGAGATCAACAAGGGCCGTGCCAACGCCGATGTGCTGCTGGGGCGGCTGCTGCGGGCCATGTCTGCCGAGACGAAGCTGCGTCTGGTGTCCGCCGAGGGCGGCAGCAAGGACAACGCCATCCCCACGGCGGCGGCGGCGGTGGTCACCGTGGCTGACGGCAGTGCGGCCCGGAAGGCTGCGGAGACGCTGGCTGCGGAGATGAAGAAGGAATACCGGATCGCGGATCCCGGTCTGACGGTAGCTGTGGAAACGGTGGAGACCAAGAGCCTGCCGATGGACGAGGCCTCCACCGGCAAGGCGCTTTGTATGCTGACCTGCCTGCCTAACGGGGTGCAGGCCATGAGTATGGATATTCCCGGTCTGGTGCAGACTTCCTTGAATATAGGCATTCTGAAATGCGGCGACGATGAAATGACGGCGGTGTGCTCCGTCCGCAGCAGCGTAGCCAGCCAGAAGCAGATGGTCCGGGACCGCCTGCGGTGCCTGACGGAGCAGCTGGGGGGCCGTGTGGACGTGGTCGGCGACTATCCCGCTTGGGAATATCTGCCGGATTCTCCCCTCCGGGAGCGGATGATCGAGGTCTACCGGGAGCAGTACGGCAAGGAGCCGGTGGTGGAGACCGTTCACGCCGGTGTGGAGTGCGGATTGCTGGGCGAAAAGCTGCCGGGACTGGACTGCGTGTCCTTCGGCCCGGATCTGACGGACATCCACACCCCCAGGGAGCGGATGCACATTGCGTCCGTCCAGCGGACGTGGAAGCTGCTGTGTGAGGTTCTGAAGCGCAGCAAGTAAACAGGAAAACAGAGGCAACCCCGACGGATAGTCGGGGTTGCTTTTTTGGGGCGGATGTGGTATCTTATTTGAAAATGATTCTCAAATTGAGAGGAGACCACTGTGAAAAGACTGTTGATTTGTATGCTGGCGCTGGCGCTGCTGGCAGGATGCGCACCGGCATCCGTGCAGGAACCGGAGGATGGAAAGCTGCACATCGTAGCGACTGTATTTCCGGCGTATGACTTTGCCCGGGCCGCCGCCGGAGACTTAGCGGATGTGGAATTACTGCTGCCGCCGGGGACGGAGAGCCATTCCTATGAACCTACTCCGGCGGATATTTTGAAAGTGCAGAGCTGTGACCTCTTTTTGTATCTGGGAGGGGACTCCGACCAGTGGGTAGAGACGATTTTAGAGGCGGCGGAGCCTACGGGCCGGACACTGGCGCTGATCGACTGCGTGGAGACTCTGGAGGAGGAGCACGTAGAGGGGATGCAGGAGGAAGTGGGGCATCACCACGATGAGGACGAGGATGACCATGACCACGACCACTTAGGGACCGTGACGGAGATCGATGAGCATGTTTGGACCGCCCCGGCCAACGCCGCGGCCATCACCCGGCAGTTTGGGGAGGTGCTGGCGGAGTTGGACAGTGCGAATGGGGAGCGGTATCGGGCCAACGCAGAGAAATATGCGGAGGAGATCGACACTCTGGATGACGAATTTCATGCGTTTTTCGACAGCTTGCCGGACCGGACCATAGTGTTTGGAGATCGGTTCCCACTGCGGTATTTCGCAGAAGAATTTGATCTGCGGTACTACGCGGCATTTCCGGGATGCTCCACCCAGACGGAACCGTCCGCCGCGACCATTGCTTTTCTGACGGACAAGGTACGGGAGGAAGGGATCTCGACGGTCTGGTATATTGAGTTTTCCAATCATTTGGTGGCGGACGCCATCGCCGAGGCGGCGGGGGCGGGGACGGCCATGTTCCACACCTGCCACAACGTGTCCCCAGAGGAATTGGCGAGGGGCGAGACGTATGTGACGCTCATGGGGGGAAATTTGGAACGCCTGCGGGCGCATTTGAACGAAAAGTGAGAAAATCTGCATAAAGGAGACAAAAAAGCACGGCTTTTCCGTGCTTTTTTGCGTGAATTTACAGATATTAGGAGCCGAACAGGAGCCGCACAGTGAGGGCAGCGGTGAGAAAGCCAGTGAGGTCTGCCGCCAGCGCCGCCGGGACGGTGTGGCGGGTACGGACGATGCCGGCGGAGCCAAAGTAGACGGCGATGGTGTAAAAGGTGGTTTCTGTGCTGCCCAGCATGACGGCGGCCACCCGGCCGATGTAGCTGTCGGGCCCGTGGGAGGCCATCAGATCGCTGGCAACGGCCAGTGCGCCGCTGCCGGATACGGGGCGGACCAGCATCAGCGGCACGGTCTCTGCCGGGATGCCCAGAAGGTTCAGAACCGGGGCGCACAGCCGGGCCAGCGCATCCATGGCACCGGAGGCCCGGAACATACTGACGGCGGTGAGTAAGCCCACCAGAGCGGGGATTACGTGGAGCAGGACGGTGAGACCGTCCTCCGCGCCGCGGGTTAGGGCGGCGTAGACGTTGACCCGGCGCCCGGTGCCGCAGGCGGCGGCTCCCGCCAGCAGCAGGGGGATGATGAGGTCAGAGGGGTTCATGCAGGGCCTCCTTTCCGGCGGGAGAGAAGGCGGGCGGTGAGCAGGCCCACCGTGACAGAGGCGAGAGAACTGATCCAGACGGCGGGCAGAATGTCGAAGGGGGCGGCACTGCCGAAGGCAGCCCGGACGGAGGCCACGGTGGTGGGCAGAAGCTGGATGGAGGCGGTGTTGAGCACCACCAGAAGGCACAGCTCGTCGCTGGCGGTGCCGCCGCAGCTTCGGGCCATCCGCCGGGCGGCTTGAATGCCCAGCGGCGTGGCGGCATTGCCAAGGCCAAGGAGGTTCGCGGAAACATTGGCGGAGACTGCCGCCAGCGTTTCCTCGTCCCGGCTGGCATTGGGCAGCAGGCGGCGCAGCAGCGGACGGAACAGCATGGCAATGCGGCGGGATAGGCCGCAGACATTCAGGATCTCCATGACGCCGCTCCAAAGGCAGAGGATACCGGCCATGGAAAGGCTCAGTTCCAGTGCGGATTGGGCACCGTCCAGCGCGGCGGCGGCTACGGCACCGAGATTTCCATGAAAAAGGCCCCAGAGGAAGGAGAGGATCACCAGACCGGACCAGATATAAGACATTGCCATCGTTCGACACTCCCAAGCATTGATTTTGAGAAATGGGTGCACTGCACTCTATGCGGGAGCAGGGCGGGCCATTCTGAAAAATGCAAATTTGGGGTGCTTTCGCAGGGAATCTTCAAAATACGAGAGGTACTCCAAGAGAAATGACTGACCGGAAACGGAAAAGAACGAGAATGAAAAGGGTCAGGTGAATCGCAAAACAGACAAATCCTCCGCTCTATGGCGGAGGATTTGTTTATGTATGTCAGTTTTCGGATTCCGCCATGCGGTAGCCTACGCCCACTTCGGTGAAAAGGTATTCCGGTTCGGCAGGATTTTTTTCAATCTTCCGGCGGATGTTGGCCATGTTGACCCGAAGAATCTGGTTATCGCCGCTGGCCCGGGGCCCCCACAGCTCCTTGATGATGGAATCATAGGTCATCACACGGCCGGCGTGCTTGCCTAACAGAGCGACGATCCGGAATTCGCTGAGGGTCAGCTTGGCGTTTTCACCCCGGACGAGAACCTGATGCTTGTTGTAGTCGATGGTGAGGTCGCCTACGGTGTAGGTGCCCTGCTGGGCGATCTCACTGTTGCCGGTGGCGGTACGGGTGTGGCGGATGGCCGTCCGCACACGGGCCAGCAGCTCATCGGTGCCGAAGGGCTTGGTGAGGTAGTCGTCAGCCCCCAAATCCAGGGCGGAGACCTTGTCCTGCTCGTGGGAGCGGGCGGAGACCACCACCACCGGCAGGGTGGACCAGCTGCGGAGCTGGCGCAGAATGTCCAGACCGTCCATATCCGGCAGGCCCAGATCCAGAATCACCAGATCTGGGCAGTGGGAGGAGATCATGGACATGGCCTCGGCTCCGCTGGCGGCCCGCATAGCCTCGTAGCCATTGGCGGTGAGAATGGTGGAGATAAAGCGGGCGATGCTCTTTTCGTCCTCAATGACCAAAATCTTTTCACGGATGTTCATAGGGTTTCCTCCTCGGATAAATCAGTGGAAATAGCGGGATCGGCGGGGGGCATGGGCAGGCAGAAGATAAATTCCGCGCCATCCGGGTGGTTATGGGCGGTGAGACGCCCGCCATGGGCCTTGACTACGGCGCTGCACACCGAAAGTCCCAGGCCCATATTCCGCTTGCCGTCTCCCGTGGGGGGAGAGGCATGGCGGATAGAATAGTCGAATAAGTGGGGCAGGAGGGCCGGGGAGATGCCCTGACCGTTGTCCCGAACGGAGAAGGCGGCGAAGCCGTCCTCCGTTTTTTCCGCCCGGAGATGGATGGCGGTGGTGGTTTGGCCGTGGATGACAGCGTTTTCAATCAGGTTGGAGAGGACCTGCTCGATGAGGATGGGGTCCATAGGGACCATGAGCAGCTCCGCCGGGACCTCCACAGAGAATTTGATGTCAGGAAGCCGCTTGCGGGCCTTTTGAACGGCTTCCGCCAGGACTTCCTCCACCGGCTCTAATTGCTTGTTCAGTTCCGTTCGGTCGCTGCCGATACGGGTGATGGAAAGAAGATTTTCCACAGTGCGGATCAGCCACTGGGCCTCCTGCTTCACATCCTCCAGCAGGGAACGGCGATCCTCTTGGGAGAGGTCGGGATTGTCCAGCACGGCGGAGGTGGAGCCGATGATGGAGGTCAGGGGGGTGCGGATATCATGGGATACGGAGCGGAGCAGGTCGGCCCGCATCCGGATCTTTTCATTTTCCATTCGTAGCTTGTCCAACTGGCGGGTTTTGGTAGTCAGAGCGGAGGTGATGACGGAAACACTGAGAAAGGTCAGGAAGGACAGGGGGTAGCCGGTGATGGTCAGGTTGAAGGCCCAATAGGGAAAGGTGAAGAAAAAGTTGACGGCGATGACGCCCAGCACCGCAGAGAAAAGACCCCAGAAATAGCCGGTGGTCAGGCGGGAGGTCAGCAGCACAGTCAGCACAAAAACCGGCGTGGCGAAGCCAGCGCTGGGGTCCAGCCTCTGCAGTAGGATACAGAAGGCCACGGCCACAAAGAGGATCAGCGCGGTGACAATGAGGTCCCGCATGGAGAAGGGGAATAGGGTGGCCAGGTTGGTCTTGGATTTGGAATTGGGATGAGACATAGGAAGCCTCCTTGCTGGTTTCAGTATAGCAGACGGATCGTTAAATTGTTGCTAAAAATTAAATGGGAGGAAAGAGAAAACGTGCAGAGCTTCGGCTGCGTCTTGAAAAGACGTTGCACAGAGAGATGCACTTTTTCTGAAAATCTGCCGGAGGGATGGAATGGGGGGACGGCTTTGGAGAAGAAACAGGAGGATGGCCGCTTTTGCAGGGCCTATCTGCGGACCATGGATCCGGAGCAGGCTGCCGCAGAAATCGGCAGACGGGACGGCTACGCCATGCTGGGGCAGAAAGGGACCCAACAGAAACTGGAACGGATGCGCTGCGACGCGGCGGCGCAGCTGAAGCGGGAGGATGTACTGCGGCAGCTGGCACGGCTGGCCTTTGGCCGGGTGGATGATGCGGTGACACTGGCGCTGCGCCGGGGAGAGACGGAGCCGGAGGGCTTGGAGCTGTCGGCTGTGTCTGAACTAAGGGTAACAGAAAAGGGCGTAGAGGTCAAGCTGGTGGACCGGGTCCGGGCGTTAGAGACGCTGTGGAAACTGTTGGAGGCCAGTGAACCCCAGCAGGCGGATCCGCTGCTTCAGGCGCTGGCGGCGCTGCCGGGGGAAACGGGAGACTGGAATGAGAAATGATATGATCCGGTTTTCCCGCAAGCAAAGGCAGGTGCTGACCTGGTGGAGGCAGAACCGTTGGCAGGCCATCATCTGCGATGGGGCAGTCCGCAGCGGAAAGACGTTTTGCATGGGACTGTCCTTTTTTCTGTGGGCCCAGAGTTGTTTTGACGGACGGCAGTTTGCCTTGTGCGGCAAGACGGTGGGAGCACTGCGGCGGAATCTGCTGACGGAACTGGTCCCCTGCCTGCGGCGGATCGGTATGATCGTGCGTGAAAACAGGAGCGCCAATTCCCTGATGGTGGAGTTTGGCGGGCAACGGAATCAATTTTTGCTGTTTGGCGGGAAAGACGAGTCCAGCGCGGCGCTGATCCAAGGGAGCACATTGGCGGGACTGCTGCTGGACGAGGCGGCGCTGATGCCACGGTCCTTCGTGGAACAGGCGGTGGCCCGGTGCAGCGTCCGGGGCAGCAAGCTGTGGTTCAATTGCAATCCGGAGGGGCCGGAACACTGGTTTTACAAGGAGTGGATCGAGAAGGCGGAGAGCCGGGGGGCGCTGCGGCTGCACTTTACGATGGCGGATAATCCCGGCCTGTCGCCGGAGATCCGGCAGCGGTATGAGCGGCTGTATACGGGCGTGTTTTACCGACGGTTCGTGCAGGGAGAATGGGCGGCGGCTCAGGGTCTGGTGTATGACTTTTTCGACCCAGCCAGAGATGCGGCACCGGTGCCGGAGGGGGCCTTCAGCCGGTGGCGGGTATCCGTGGATTACGGGACGGTGAATCCGCTGTCCATGGGTCTTTGGGGGGAACGGGACGGCGTTTGGTACCGGGTAGAGGAGGTCTATTACGATTCCCGCCGGGAGGGACAGCAGAAAACCGACGCGGAGTACGCGGATATGCTGGAGCGGCTGGCGGCGGGGCGGGAGATTCAGCGGGTGATCGTGGACCCGTCGGCGGCCAGCTTCATCGAGACCCTGCGGCAACGGGGTTGGCGGGTAAAAAAGGCCAACAACGATGTGGCTGACGGCATCCGGGTGACGGCGGATCTGCTACGGCAGAGGCGGATCGTGCTGTGTAATACCTGCCGGGACTGTCTGCGGGAGATGGCCCTTTACTGCTGGGACGAAAAGGCGGGAAAGGATGCACCGAAAAAGGAGCACGATCACGCCATGGATGAGATGCGGTACTTTGCCATGGATCTGTCAGGCGGGGAAAAGGGCGGATTTGCGGCAGTCAGCGTGGCGAGGGGCAGATACCGTTAGGAAATATATAAAATGTTGTACGGGACTGTACACCAAAAGCGGGTGTGGACGGGAGAGTAGGAGACCGATTTCCGAAGGGAGGAGAGGTTCGTTTGAATTTTTGGAAAAGGAGAGGCGATGAAGCGGCAACGGCCCAGACTATGCAGCTGCGGGACCGGGAGCGGCATCCCTATGCGGGGCTGCGGAGCTTTACGCCTCAGCGCGGCGGAGAGCTGCGGCTGTATCAGGCGGTGCGGGAGGCTGTACCGGTGGTGGACGCCGCCGTGTGCAAGCTGATCCGCCTCAGCGGCGGAACCAAGGTGTTTTGTGAGGATCCGGAGACAGAAAAGCGGCTGCGGGACTTTTTGGAGCGGGTCCCGGCGGGGCGGGGACAGTACGGTATCAACGCCTTTTTGGAGCAGTACCTGGAATCGCTGCTGATCTGCGGCGGCGCCGTAGGCGAGATGGTGCCGGCGGCGGGAAACCGGGATCTGGCGGCGCTGCTGTGCGGACGGATGGACCGGATCGAGCTGAGAGAGGGAGAAAGCCCGCTGGATTTTCAGATTTTCGGACCGGATGAGCGGGGGCGGATGGCAGCGCTGCCGTATCAGGAGCTGCTGCTGTTCACTCCGCTGCATCCGGAAGCCGAGCACCCCTACGGCGTGTCGCTGCTGCGGGGATTGCCGTTTATGGCGGATATTCTGATGAAGATCTACAACACGGTGGGGGTCAACTGGGAACGGTGCGGCAATATGCGGTTTGCCGTGACCTGCCGGGACGGCGACGGCAATGCCGCGGAACGGGGGCAGCTTCTTGCCAGCGAGTGGAGCCGGGCTATGCAGGATACCAGAAGCGGCAGTGTCCGGGACTTCGTGGCGGTGGGAGATGTGGATATCAAGGTCATCGGCGGCGACGCACCCATTCTGGACAGCCAGGTGCCGGTGCGGCAGGTGCTGGAGCAAATCGTGGCGAAGACCTCCATCCCGCCCTTTATGCTGGGGCTGAACTGGAACTCCACGGAGCGGATGAGCGCCCAGCAGGCGGATATGCTCACCACGGAAATCACTGCTATTCGACGGACGCTGACGCCGGTGGTGGAGCAGATCTGCCGGATGCGGCTGCGGATGCAGGGAGAGACAGCGGCGTTCCGGGTGGACTGGGAGGATATCAACTTACAGGATGAGGTGGAGGAAGCCAAGGCGGAACTGTACCGGGAACAGGCGCGGAAGCTGCGAATCGAGAATGACGCGGCGGAAGGAACTAAGTGACGTGCCTTGGCTTCTGCGAGCGTAAGCGAGCCGCGGCGTTGCCGCGCCAAGGGTTTTGCGGAGCAAAACCTTGAAATCGGCGGGCTTTGCCTGGCGATTTGAGTGAAATAAAGGGGCCCCTGCAAAAGCGGCGCTTTTGTGGGGCGTGCCAAGGCGGAGCTGTACCGGGAGCAGGCGAGGAAGCTGCGAATCGAGAATGACGCGGCGGAAGGTAAAATTGAGGACAGGGCGGCAGGGGCCGCGAAAAAAGCGTGACAGGAGGAAACGGATGCTGACAAAGGAAGAACTGGATCAGATCAACCGGTTCAGCAAGGCGGAGCTGAGGGAGGATCAGGTGTACACCTTCAGCGTGCGGCTGTGCGACAACGAGGTGGATCGGGATTTTGAGCGGTTTGGCACGGAGGATCTGGAACGGCTGGGAGAGCTGTTTTTGGGAAAGAGCGGGATCTTTGACCACCAGTGGTCAGCCAAGGGTCAGACGGCCCGGATTTACCGGACGGAGGTGGTACGGGAGCCCGGCACCGTGACGGCGGCGGGGGACGAATACTGCTGGCTGAAGGCATGGGCCTACCTGATGCGGACGGAAAAGAATCAGGAGCTTATCACGGAGATCGAGGGTGGTATCAAGAAAGAGGTCAGCGTGGGATGCAGCATGGGACGGAGCGTGTGCTCCGTGTGCGGCGCGGAAAACGGCGCCTGCGGCCATGTGAAGGGACAGATGTACGGCGAGAAGCTGTGTTTTATGGAACTGAAGGACCCCAGGGACGCCTATGAGTGGTCCTTTGTGGCGGTGCCCGCCCAGCCCAGAGCCGGTGTGGTGAAGCGGTTTGGCTCCGAGGGGACAGAGCTGCGGACGCTGCGCAAGCAGGCAGAGCTGGGTCAGCGGTATCTGACTGGGCTGCGCCGGGAGGTGGTGCGTCTTGCTATGCTGGCGGACGGGCATTTGGATGGAAAAATCTTCACCAAGGCCGTTGGGAGACTGGATGAGGCGGAATTGCTGGAGTTAAAGAGGGCCTATGAGGCCCAGATCGCGAAGAAATTTCCCGTGGCTCCGCAGCTGCGGCAGCAGGCGGAGACCAAGCGGGAAGATGAAGCGGTGTTCCTTGTCTGATGGGACAAACACAATATGAGGGAGGAAATTGCATGAACGTTTCTTATGAGGGCATCGGCCAGTGGGCCGCCACCTTTGCTTGCGACGGTGTGTCCGCAGGGCAGGTGGTGAAGGTCAGCGGCAACGGAACAGTTGCCAAATGCGCGGACAATGACGGCTTTGAGGGTGTGGTGTTGTCCGTGGCCAGAGACGGCAAAGCTTGCTCTGTGGCTATGGGGGGCATGGTGACGGTAAGCTACACCGGGGCTTCCGCGCCTGCTGCTGGTTGGAACTCTTTGGCAGCGGACGGCAGCGGCGGCGTGAAGGTCGTTTCTGCCGGCGGCAAGAGCTATCTTGCCGTAGAGGTGGATACCACTGCTAAAACCGTGACCATTGTGCTGTAAGGAGGGGGAGAGAATATGGCTTATCATTATGAAAATCTGAAACTGGAAAAGGGTATGTACAGTCAGAGTGGCCGCAGCTTTGCACAGACGCTGGAAGCTCTGGACCCCAGCGAGAACTACAAGGGCACCTCTCTGGAGGGACTGGACGCCTTCCAACGTCAGCTCAAGCGCTTTGACATCAAGGTGAAGGGCGCGGGCAGCGATAGAGTGGAGAAGTTCTTCTGGTCTACGGAGTCCGCTGTGCTGTTCCCGGAATTCGTGTCCCGTGTGGTGCGTCAGGGTATGGAGGAGGAGAGCATCCTGCCGGATATCACCGCCACCGTTACCAATTTTGACGGTATGGATTACCGTTCCATCGCATCCACTCCTACGGAGGAGGAAAAGAAACTCAAACGTGTGGAGGAGGGCGCGCAGATCCCCCAGACCACCATTCATACCCAGGAGAATCTGGTGCGGCTTCATAAGCGGGGCCGTATGTTGGTGGCTCCCTATGAGGCCATCCGCTTTCAGAGACTGGACCTGTTTGCCGTGACGCTGCGGCAGATCGGCGCGTACATGGGCCGGATGCATCTGGAGGACGCCGTGAAGGTACTGAAGGACGGCGATGGCAACAACAATGCCGCCAAGGTCTATGAGGTGGGCAGCAATCCCATCGGCGGCAGCAAGGGCACTCTGAGCTATGACGCACTGCTGGACTTCTGGGCGCAGTTCGATCCCTATACTATGAACACCATGCTGGTGAGCAATGACATGATGCTGGCCATGCTGAAGCTCAGCGAGTTCCAGAATCCCAATACCGGGCTGAATTTCCAGGCCACCGGTAAGCTGACCACTCCTCTGGGGGCCAAGCTGCTGCGTTCCAGCGCCGTGCCTGCCGGGACCATCATCGGCCTGGACAAGAACTACGCCTTGGAGCAGATCTGCGGCAGTGAAGTGGTGGTGGAGTATGACAAGCTCATTGACCGCCAGCTGGAGCGGGCAGCCATTACCTCGGTTTCCGGCTTTGCCAAGCTGTTTACCGACGCGGCCAAGGTGCTGAAGGTCTGAGCTTGTCCACCGCACCGGGATTCTCGGTGCGGTGGAGCGGAAACGGAAGGGGAGTGACCTATGGAGATAACGGCGGCCGCATTAGCGGCGGAGCTGTGCGGCGCCTCTCAGGAGGACCCGCTGCTGGCGGTGCTGTGTGAAGCGGCGGAGGCGGCTTGGGAGAGCCGTCTGGGCCCCGGCGTGACGAAGGAGGACTGTGGCGGCGCGCTGCGGTGCGCGGCGGCGTTCATGGCGGCGGCGGACTACATGGGAAAGCGGTGCAGGGCGGAGTCCTTTACCGTGGGTGAGGTGACTGTACGGCAGAGCGGCGGTCAATCCGCGGCTGTGATGGCGGAGACCTTGCGGCAGACGGCGGAGCGGCTGATGCACCCCTATGCCGCCTCTGGGAATTTTTGCTTCAGGGGGGTGCGGGGATGACCGGCGTGATGGGGGAGATCCTGGAACATTACGGTCAGACCGTAACGCTGCGGAGCAGAGACGGCGAGAAGTCCGTCCGGGCCTTTATCCAGCCTGCCGCTGCTCGGGATGAGACAGTGCCGGGAGAGCAGACGCCCATCGGTTGGATAGACGAACGGTTGTGGCGGTATACCGGGCTGGAGGAGGTCCAGCCGGGGGATACCGTCATTTGGAGGGGACGGAGCTTCCGGGTACGAAGCAGCCGGGAATACGCCCTGTCAGACGAGATCAATCACTGGTGGGCCTTGCTGGAACCGGAGCGGAGGGCAGCGGAATGAAGGAATTGTCACAGATCCGCAAGGCGGTGCTGGACGCCCTGCGCGGGGCCGGGATTCAGGCTATGGAGGCGTTCCCTGAGAAGCAGGCCATGGCGTACAGCGGCGTGGTTGCGGCGGTGGGTGTCGGCGCGGCCAGCGGAAAAACGGCGGGCTTCTGCCATTATTTAGGAGAGATGAAGGACCCGGAGACTCAGGCGGTCCGGGAACGCTACGGCAAGGAGCTGTTCGGGCAGATCACCGTGGAACTGCGGGCGAATCGGGCGGCGGACTGCGAACGCGGCTGCGAAACGGCCACCGAGGTGCTGCTGGGCGGGCTTCCGGAGGGAGTCCGCACCGGGGAACTTACCTGGGAGGCCATTTGCTGGGAGAAGACCACGGGAATGTTCCTGCGGCGGGGCGTTCTGGAATGCAGGGCCCTGTTTCTGGCGGAGAGCGCCGTGGAGTCCGGAGAATTTCTGGACTTCCGACTGAAAGGAGTTATGAGCGAGTGAGTGAGATGAGACATGAGCGGCCGGGGGTCTACTCGGTGTATGACGCGTCCAGCGTGACGTCTGCCGGTCGGGCGGCCAAACGGATCGGCGTGGCGGCCCTGGCCGTTAAGGGAACGGCCAATACAGCGGTGACACTGACCGGTTATGGTGCCGGTGTGGAGGCCTTTGGTGAGGACGGCGCTGACACGCCGGGCATGAGCACACTTTTGAAGCTGCTGTTCGCCAACGGCGCATCCACGGTTTACGCGGTACGGGTAGGTGCAGGCGGGGGATTGGAAGCTTATCAGGCGGCGTTTGCCGCCCTGGCTAACTGCGATGTACAGGTGGTGGTGTGCGACAGCAGCGAGCTGACCATCCAGAAGGCACTGAAAACCGCCGTGGAAACGGCATCTGCGGCCAGAGGGGAGCGGATCGGCGTCATCGGCGGCAGCGGAGATACGGCGGCGCAGTTGGTGACCAGGGCGGAGGCCATCAACAGTGAGCGAATGGTACTGGTTGGCCCGGATATGAAGGATGAGAGCGGCAAAGCCCTTTCCGGTGTGTTTGCCGCGGCAGCGGTGGCAGGGGCTATTGCCTGCGGCGCGGACCCGGCAGTACCCCTGAACGGGGCGGAGCTGTACGGCATCGGCGGTTTACAGAGCGTTTACAGTGACAATGACATTGACCTGCTGGTTCAAGGCGGCGTAACGCCGCTGGAGGACGTAGGGGGCGTGGTATCCCCGGTGCGGGGCATCACTACCCGGACAAAAACCGGTAGCGCCGCTGACAGTACCTGGCGGGAGCTGACAACCGTCCTGATTGCCGACAATGTGATCCCTGCGGTGCGGTCTGCCCTGCGGAGCAAGTTTGCCAGAGCCAAGAACACCGCTCAGGGCCGGGGGGCTATCCGGGCACAGACCATTGTGGAACTGGAAAAGAAAAAGGACGCACAGATCATCGAAAGCTACGGCGAGGTGGCGGTGACGGCCGCAGCGGACGATCCGACGGTGTGTCTGGTGGAGTTCAGCTTTGCTGTGGCCCATGGGTTGAACCAGATCCGCCTGACGGTGCATCTGACGGTTTAAGGAGGGACGGATATGAAGGGATTTCCCACCAGTGCGGACATTTATCTGGAATTGGACGGGCGGAAGATCGCCGTGGTGCAGAGCTACCGGGCCAAGGCAGCCAAGTCCAGCAAGAATATCGAGGCCTTCGGCGAGAGTGAGCCGGTGGCAACCATTGAGGGGCAGAAGAGCTATACCGTGGAGCTGACCCGGCTGTACGCCACGGATACGGCCATTTCCGACGGCATCGACTTCTATAATCTCACGGATTTCTCTCTTGTGATCTGCAAGCCGGACCGCAAGGTCATTTACAGCGGCTGTGAGTGGAGCGGCATTCAGGAGGACGGGGAGCTGAACGCCACCGTGGCGGAACGGGTGACGCTGACGGCGGCCCGGCGCATCGAGACTACCGCATGAGGACAGTGGACGCTCTGAAGCCGCTGACAGCGGGGGAGTTGCTGGAGCTGTGGCGGTACTATCGGGAGAGGGTGGAAGATCCGCTGGAACGGACGCTGCTGTGCAACGCCGCCATTCTGCGGGATAGCTGCTATTGTCAGGGAGAAGCGGTTTACGGAGATGAGCTGGAGGTCTTGCGGGACCTGACGCCCGGCGAAATGGAAGACCTTCTGCTGCGGCTGGCGGAGGGAGAAGCGCTGCCGGAGGAGCGAGGCGGCACCTTCGACCTTCAGCGGTTTGCGGATATGAAGGGGGAATGAGCCGGTGGACTATTTATGGGAGCTGCGGCGCCGCCAGCAGGCAGCGCTGAACCGTCTGCTGACCGGCAGTCCCTCCAAAGAGGAGACCACGGCGGAGGAGGAAGTTCTCCGCCGTGCTGCGGAGGTGGCTGAGAAAGCGCCTGCTGGACGGGAGAAGGGGATCTCCCGTCCAACGGCGGAACAGGGAAAGCTGATTGGTCAGGCGGAAAGCGGTGAAGCACTGTCATCGGCAAAGCGGAAAGCGTGGGACAGAGCGGAAGCTGATGACAGACTGCTGGATGGGCTGACGGCGCAGGCAGAAGAATTTCAACAGGCCCGCCGGGCGGACGCCCTTTGGCGGAGTGAGACGTTTTCTACGGGGACCCTGCCGGGGTTGCTGATGGCGGAAGGAAGCAGGGCGGCGATGGAGGTGGAGGACATCTCCCGGGCTGTTCAGCGGGACGCACGGCGGTATGACGGCGGATTTACCATGTTTTAAGAGGGAGGAATGGCATGAGATTATCCTCCATGCGCTATAAAAATTACACCTGGCCCCACAATCCGGAGACCTTTGTAGTGGAATACCGGCGGCAGATGGCGGCCCATAAGGTACCCTTTGGCGGCTGCGTTTTGCAGGATCTGGGCGTAAATTGCCGGATTCTACGGGGCGAGGGCGAGTTTGCGGGGCCGGGGGCCTATGAGGAATTCAAGGCGCTGGCGGCGGTGTTTCAGGAACCGGGAGCGGGGATGCTGACGCATCCCGTGTGGCGGACGGACCGGGCGTATTTCGTTTCCCTGTCCGTGACGGAGGAACCGAGGCCGGACTATGTACGGTACAGCTTTGCGTTCTGGGAGGATGACAGCGGCTATGATGGTGGTTTGACGGAAAACAATGATGGCAGGACGTGGCCGGGGAACAGTCTGGCAACGTCTGATGGGAGCGGCGGAGCCGGGCGGGTGTACACCGTGAAGCGGGGGGATACCCTGTGGGGCATTGCCCGGCGCTATGGCGTGACCTTGAGCAGCCTGATCGCTGCCAATCCACAGATCAAAAATCCCAATCTCATTTATCCGGGGAATGAGGTGAGGCTGCCGTGACAGGACGGATCTTTACGGCAGACCATCATGTCTATGATCTGCCGCCGCTGCTGAGTTGGAACGTGAGACATACGGGGACGGTGCCCTGCGACAGCTGGTCCGTGACGGCGGTGTATCAGCCGGAAATGCTGACAGTGCTGCGAATGGCGGCGGGTTTCGCCGCCATTGAGAATGGAATGACACAGTTACGGGGAATCGTGGACGAATATACCGTGGAACTGGGCAGCAGAGGGATGACGGTGACACTGTCCGGCCGGGGATACGCCGCACGGCTGTTGGATAACGAGTCCCGGCCTGTGACCTATGAGCAGGTGACGCTGCGGGAATTGGTCCGCTGTCACGCGGAGCCTTATGGCATTTCCTGCGGGGCTGCGGCGGATCTGAGGTCCACGGTGCCCTATACCGCCGGGGCGGGAATCAGCCAATGGAAGGTGATTTCGGAGTTTTGCCGGACCTATGGAGGCTTCCTGCCTCGGTTTGCCAAAACCGGAGAGCTGCTGGCAACACCGGAGCAGGACAGCGGAAAGAGAATCATCCTTGACAGCGGCAGTCCGGTGCTGAATTGCCGGATCCGGGAGGATCACTACGGCGTGCTGACGGAGGCGCTGGTCATCGACAAACGGCAGAACATCAGCTACTCGGTGAAAAATCCGGAGATGATCGCCAAGGGCGGCCAGTGCCGCCGGGTGATCTACACGCCGGGGCGGAGTACCTGGGACGCCATGCGCTATACGGGAGAATACCAGATCCAACAGTCCAAAAAGGAAGAGCAGGCGGTCATAGTGACACTGCCGGGGAGCTTTGGCGCATTTCCGGGGGATCGGGTGACGGTGAGACTGGAAAAGCTGGGCCTTACCGGAAATTACCGGGTGGCGGAGACGGAAAACCGGTTTTCCGCCAGAGAAGGAGCCGTGATGATCTGGACATTGAAGGAGTGTGGTTGAAATGTGGCTGGCACAGAGCATGAAGCAGGCGGTCCCCACGGCGGATGCCGACCAGGGAATCTCTACCATAGTGGGAGATCAGATGGGAGTGGTGACCCGGGGCGAAGTGCGGCAGTTACCCATCTACGGTCCTGGCGGTTATGTGTGGCTGCCGGAGAGTGGGGCTTCCGTATTGGTCATCAAGGGTGGACCCGGCGGAGAGGAACAGTGCGTCTGCGGCGGCAAGCAGGCGGAAGCTCCAAAGGAAATGCAGCCGGGCGAGGTCTATATTTACGGCCCGAATGGAAGCAATGTGTACTTGCAGAAGGATGGGACGATTGAACTGACAGGACGGATCTCCATCAGAGGACAGCTCCTTATCAACGGACAGCCCTACAAACCTTGCACATGTGGAGTGGGAGGCTTGTTATGATGATGCTGGTAAATGGTGACTATGTGCCACAGGAGAACCATCTACGGTCAGTGGAGGGGGACGAGGCAGTTTTACAGCGGATGCTGATGAAACTGACCGCCCGGCGGGGGCAGTTTCCTTTTATGGAGGATTTTGGCAGCAGACTATGGACTTTGGACCGTTTACGCCCAGCGGAACGGCAGGCTGCGGCGGAGCAGTATGTGCTGGAAGCCCTCCAAGATGAGCCAGGCCTGACGATAGAGCAGGTGACGCTGGCGGAAAACGGTGGAAAGGCGGCCCTGACGGTAAAGGCCATTAAGGGCGAACGTCGGTTGACGGCGGAGGTGGCCTTGGGGCAGGAGGGAGTGACAATGTGAGAGAAACGGAGAAGATCTATCGGGAAATGCTGGCAACCTACGCCAAGCAGCGGGGTGGTCAGATTCAGGAGGACTGTGACCTGTCGGTGAGGCTGTGGGCGGCAGCGGCACAGATCCAGGCGTTGGAAGCGCAGGCGGAATGGGTGCTGAGGCAGAGTTTTCCGCAAACGGCAGCGGGGGTCTATCTGGACCGGCATGGCGCTATGCGGGGCATCGTCCGGCAAGCACCTAGCAGGGCAACCGGTCAGTTGACCTTTCGACTGTCCAATGTACAGACCAGCGCAGTGAGTGTGGAGGCCGGAACGGTGTGCATGACGGAGGGGGCTGTCCGGTTCCGGACCAAAGAAGCTGGAACGATCCCGGCAGGGGAGACTTCGGTGACCGTAGCGGCGGAGGCTGTGGAGGTTGGCAGCAGTGGCAACGTGGGAGTCGGAGCCGTCCATGTGCTGACGGCGTGCCCGGTGGCGGTGACGGCAGTCACCAATGAGAAAGCCTTTACGGGAGGGCTGTCGGAGGAAACAGATGAGGAATTGCGGCAGAGAATTTTGGACAGCTTTCGGCGGTTGCCCAATGGGGCCAATGCCGCCTGGTATGAGATGACCGCCTGCCGCCATGAGGGGGTGGCGGCGGCCAAGGCGGTTGGAAAAGCCCGAGGTGCAGGAACTGTGGATGTGTATGTATCGGCACCGGATGGGATACCCTCAAAGGCATTGTTGTCGGAGCTTCAGATAGTTTTTCAGAAAAGCCGGGAGATTGCGGTGAATGTACAGGTGAAGGCGCCAACGGCCGAGACAGTGAACGTGGCGATGACGGTAAAAGCGGCGGAAGGAACGGACTTTTCCAAGGTGAAGGCAGCGGTGGAGACTGAATTGGCGGAGCAGTTCAATGGAAAACTGTTGGGCCAAGGTGTGAAACTGGCAGAATTGAACAGCAGGATCTACGCGCTACCGGACGTGGAAAATTGCCACATAACGGCCCCCGTGGTGGATCTAGCGGCGAATGACAAGGTGCTGCCGGTGCTGGGGACGGTAACGGTGACGGAGGAGGCGTGAGGAGTGTGTATGAACAGTATTTGATCCGTCTGCTGGCCCCTCTGGGACTCTACGATCTCCGCGCGCCCTATAACGGCGGCGAATTGGCGGCGTTGGGCGGGGCTTTGGACAGCGTTAGTGAGCTGGTGGAACAGGTAGAGCGGGAGAGTCTACTGGTTACGGCGGAGGGTGAGGGCCTTGACCGCCGGGAGGCCTTGTTTGCCCATAAGCCTGCGGCTGTGACCACAGAGGAACGCCGGGAGGCCATCGCCGCGCTGCTGCGGATCAGCGAGGACAGCCTGACACCGGAGGCCATCAACGATACCCTCACCGGCTGCGGCATCCGGGCCAGAGCGGAGGAAAAGGCGGACGGCAGCCTGCGGGTCATATTTCCCAGAACTGCCGGTGTGCCGGCGGAGTTCGACCAGATCAGGAAGATTATTTTAGATATTCTACCCTGTCATTTGGAGGTGGAGTTCTACTTCCGCTATCTGACTTGGGCAGGATGTGAAGCGGCGGAATATACATGGGATGAGGTGGAGACGGCACAGCATACCTGGGAGAGCTTTCAACTGGCGGTGCCGCCGGAGGAATGAGACATGAGTGAGATCATAACCGCCGCCATCACCGGCTGTGTGACGCTGCTGGGGGTGCTGTTGAGCAACCGGGCGGCCCAAGCGGTAACGGATGAGAAGCTCACGGAGCTGACCCGGGAGGTCCGGGAGCACAATCATTTCGCACGGCGGGTGCCGGTGGTGGAGGAACAGATCCGGGGCATGGACCGCCGGTTGGAGCAATTGGAACAGGGGCAGCGGCGTCAGCCCATCTCTTGAGATGGCGGACAGAGAGGAGCAGGAATGGATATTTCAGCATTTGGTATGGCAGGCGTGGCGGCGATCACGGTGATCTGCTACCTTGTGGGTTGGATCGTTAAGGTGTCCGGTCTGGATAACAAGTGGATCCCGGTGATCGTGGGTGTCTGCGGGGGGATCTTGGGCGTTGTGGGAATGCTGGTCATGACGGATTTTCCGGCGGCGGACCCGCTGACCGCCGCTGCGGTGGGAATCGTCAGCGGCCTCGCGGCCACAGGCGTGAATCAGATTAGCAAACAGATGAAGGACTGAGGGCGGAAAGGAGCGCGAAGATGGAAAAGATGTTTGAGAAAATCATCAGCGAAGGGAAGAATTCCGGCAAGAGCATTGAGGAGATCAACACCGAACTGAAGGCGGCTGGGGCCAACTTCCACTTGAATCCCGACGGCGGCGTGGCCGGTTGGACCGATGCAGAGATGGAGGAGGGCTTTATCCCTGCAGAAGAGAAACCCAAGGAGGCCCGGCGTACCTTGGATATGCGCCGCAGAATGGAATTTGCCGGGACTGAGCAGATCCAGTGGATCCCCGGCGGCAGGTTTGCAGTCAGTTATGACGAGGACGGCTACGCTAAGAGCGCCGTCCGGCTCCATGACTGATGTATTTGCCTGCGCCAGAGCGCAAATCTATTACAACAGCAAACGGAAACCTCTGGCGCAGGTGAAGCGGGAGACCGGATGCAGCCACATCATCAACGGCTATTTGTTTAACGGCAGCTTTCAGCCAGTTGGCTGGACAGTGATCGACGGCAAGGTCATCAGTCGGGACGCCTATCAGGACTGGGGAATTTCCATCGGTTCTGATGGGAAGCCCCAGATGCTGACGGATCGGGGCGGCAGTTTTCTTTCCGGGGTGCCTCTTTTGAAAAATGGGGCGAAGCTGGAGCGAAGCCTGACGCCGGATGTGGCCCGCTCCGCAGCCCGTACAGCTGTGGGCTGGATGCCGGACAGGCGAATCTGCCTGTGGTGCGACAAGACCAGCCTGACTCGGGAGCAGCTTCAAAATAAGCTGCTGGGCTTGGGTGTGGCGGATGCGCTGATGCTGGACGGCGGCGGTTCCACTCAGGGAATCTTTCCCAATGGCAAGGTCGCCAGTTCACGAAAGGTGCCGACGATGGTCCTGTTTTGGGCAGAGACAAAGCAGGCGGGAAACGCAGACCTGAAATGGCAGGGAAATCTGGGATCCTGACGGAGGCCCAGCTTGCGGAGCCGGAAAAAGTCGTTACCCGGCGGGAATTGGCGGAAATTCTGCATCGGCTTCAAAAATAAATTCAAAAAATCGGGGAGGCTTTTATGAAAGTCTCCCCGATTTTTTACTTGAAAGCCAGTGCTTGACAACAGAGCGGAGCGGGGTATGATGAGATTATATCTTGCAAAGGGGAATGTACTATGACCAGAACAATCGGAATAAGAATAATCTGTGTGGCGGCGGCAGTGATTTTGGCGCTGGCTTCCATATTCGGCGTGGCCAAACTCACCACGGACCCGGCCTTTTACCAGAAGTCTATCGCCGCACTGGAGGAAAAGCAGGAGACGGTTTTGGAACTAACGGCGGCCTCCACAGCAGCATCGGCGGCGATCACGCTGCTGCCCGGCGACACGGCTACGCCGATCGCGGACAAGCTGGCGGATCTCAGCGGCTATTTTCTCATCGTGCTCTGCGCCATTTTTCTGGAAAAATATTTGCTGACCATCACCGCCGCTGCGGCATTCAAGGTCCTGATCCCGGCGGCCTGCGCCGCCTTTGCAGCCGCGGCACTGTTCCCCCGCCTGCGGCGGACGGCAGGGGCGCTGGCGTGGAAACTGGCATTGTTCGGCGTAGCGATCATGCTGGTAATCCCGGTGGGGATCCGGGTCAGTGACCTGATTGAGGATACCTATCAGGCATCCATTGCGGCTACTATTCAGGAGGCCAAGGAGGCTACGGATACCATTCAAAGCAGCCAGAATGAAGGCTCAGCAACGGAACAGAGCGGTATTTCCGGATTCTTTTCCAAGGTGACGGACAGCATTACCGGTGCCGCGGCCGGTGCGGTGGAGAAGTTGCGGAATGTGCTGAACCGCTTTTTGGAGGCCCTGGCAGTCATGCTGGTGACTACCTGCCTGATCCCGATTCTGGTGCTGCTGTTTTTTGTGTGGCTGGTAAAACTCATTTTGGGCGTGGAGCTGCCGCCGCTGGGGATGCCCCGCCGCTCCGGCGAGAAAATCGGCGGAGGAGAGGTCTGACATCCGGTTGCAATTCCGACAGATCTGTGGTATGTTAGAAAAACGGACCGCATGGAGCGGAACGTAAACGAAAACGCTCAAAGAAAGTTGAGGATCACCTATGTCAAACATTACAAAAACCGCCATGATCACCGTTTGCGGACGGCCCAACGTGGGCAAGTCCAGCCTGACCAACGCGCTGGTGGGCGAAAAGGTCGCCATCGTTTCCAACAAGGCCCAGACGACCCGGAACCGGATCTACGGCATTGTGAATCGGGAGGACACCCAGTACATTCTGCTGGATACGCCGGGACTGCACAAGCCCAAGTCCGCTCTGGGGGATTACATGGTGAAGGTCGTGACCTCCAGCCTCAGCGATGTGGACTGCGCGCTGCTGCTGGTGGAGCCCATCCCCCATGTGGGAGGACCGGAGAAGGCGCTGATCGACCGCATCCGGGAGGAAAAGATCCCCTGCATCCTGTGCATCAACAAGATCGACACCGTAGAGCCTGCGGAGCTGCTGCCGGTGATCGCGGCTTACAACGAGGTGTGGGATGGATTTGACGCCATCATTCCCATTTCTGCCCATAAGGGCGGCGGTCTGGACGATTTGATGCATGAATTGCAGAAATACGCCCAGGAAGGTCCTCAGCTGTTTCCGGACGGAGAGACCACCGACCAGCCGGAACGGCAGGTCATGGGCGAGCTGCTGCGTGAAAAGCTGCTGCTGTGTCTGGATAAGGAGATCCCCCACGGCACCGCCGTGGAGATCACCAAATTCTCCGAGCGGGATTCCGGGGTGGTGGACGTGGACGCCACGATCTATTGCGAAAAGGCCAGCCACAAGGGCATCATCATCGGTAAGCAGGGGGCCATGTTGAAGAAGATCAGCTCTCTGGCCCGGGCGGATATGGAAAAGTTCATGGGCACGAAGGTCTATCTCCAGACCTGGGTGAAGGTCAAGGAAAATTGGCGGGATAATTTGAACTATGTGCGGAGCATGGGCTACCGGGATGAATAACAACAAAGGGCCGGGAAGGATATCATCCTTCCCGGCCTTTTTTATTTGCTGCTGGTCAACTGCCCCAAAAGCGGCTCAAAGTCTACGCCATCCTGCTCTGTGAGTCCCTCGGCCAAGGTGCGCGCAATGCAATCACGGACAAAATCCGCGGCGGCTTGGGCGGCCTGAAACAGGGGAACACCCTTTGCCACTCCACCGGCGAGGACGCTGGCGAACAGGTCGCCGGTGCCGGAAAAGTCCTGCGGCTCCCGGGGAGTCTGTACAGCTTTGCTCTCGCCGCTGTCACGGTCAAAGCACAGGGCTCCGGTCTGCCCCGGCTCCGAAGAATAGCCGGTGAGCACCACGGACCGCCGTCCACCCAAACTTAACCGGCGGACCACCTCATAGGCGTCGGCCTGTCGGATCTCCTCGTAGGGACGGTCCAGCAGCAGCGCCGCCTCCGTCAGATTGGGGGTGATCACATCCGAGTTTTCCGCCAGCACCCGCATCCCCCGGCACAGTTCCGGCGTGCAGGTGCGGTAGGCGGTGCCGTGGTCGCCCATGACGGGGTCCACGATGACGGCGGTATCGGACTTTTTGAACGTATCAAAAAACCGCGCCACGGTGTCCACCTGATCGGCGCTGCCTAAAAAGCCACTGTAAATGGCATCAAATTGCAGATCCATAGCGGTCCAGTGATCCGCGATACGGCCCATTTCCGCCGTCAGATCCAAAAAAGTATTGCCGGGAAAACCGGTATGAGCGGAGAGCAGGGCGGTAGGCAGGGGGCAGCATTGGCAGCCCATGGCGGAGAGTACCGGCAGGGCAATGGTCAGCGAACAGCGGCCGAAGCAGGACAGGTCGTGAATGGCAGCGATGCGGGGTGTGGACAAAGCAATCCCTCATTTCCATGCGAATAATTTCAGACCCCATTGTACCGCGTAAATTCTTCTTGTTCAAGAGGAAAAACTGTGCTATACTCTATGAGATCAAATATACGGCACGCGCCTGTGATGGAATTGGTAGACATGCGGGATTTAGGTTCCCGTGCTTTCAGCGTGTGGGTTCGAGTCCCTTCAGGCGCACCAAAGCGGACCACCATGACGAAAAGTCATGGTGGTCCGTTTTATATGAGCTTCATACAAATGGAAAAACGAACAAAAAGGGGGATGGCAAGCGGCCATCCCCCTTTGCTGCACGATTCAGAAAAATTTAAACGCGCTTCCAGCTGGCGCCGTCCTTGGTATCCACGATCTCGATGCCCTGAGCCTTCAGCTCATCGCGGATGCGGTCGGCCTCCGCGAAGTTCTTGAACTTCTTGGCCTCGTAGCGCTGCATGACCAGCGCGTCAATGGCGGGATCGCCCTCGCCGGTGACGGTGTAGCCGCCTTCGGCCTTGGCGGTCTGGGCCTTGGCATTGGCTTCCCGCACTGCTGCGGCTTTTTCCAGCAGGGACAGGCTCAGTACCTGATCGTAGCTGTTCAGAATGGCCAGCTTGGTGGCGTCATTGGTCTTAGCCTTCAGGGCATCATACAGAGCGGTGACGCCCATGGAGGTGTTCAGATCGTTGCCCATCTGCTGGAGGAACTTCTCCTTGTACTCCTTGAGAGCAGCTTCATCCACGGCACCGTCCTCCGGATTCAGGGCGGCGATCTTGGCAATCAGCTTGCCGTAGGCGGCTGCGGCGTTGTCCAGATTCTCCCAGGAGAATACCAAAGCCTTGCGGTAGTGGCTCTGGAGGCAGAAGAAGCGGTAGGACAGAGGATCATAACCCTTTTCCTCCAGCAGGGACACGGTGAGGAACTCACCCTTGGACTTGCTCATTTTGCCGTGGCTGGTGTTCAGGTGGGCCACATGGAACCACTGGGGGCACCAGGGATGGCCCAGATAGCTTTCAGACTGGGCGATCTCGTTGGTGTGGTGGGGGAAAGCGTTGTCGATGCCGCCGCAGTGGAGGTCCAGATATTCGCCGTTATACTTCATGGAGATGCCGGAGCACTCGATATGCCAGCCGGGATAGCCCACACCCCACGGAGAATCCCACTTCAACGCCTGATCCTCAAACTTGGACTTGGTGAACCAGAGGACGAAGTCGTTCTTGTTCCGCTTGTTGGTGTCCTCTTCTACGCCCTCACGGACGCCGACAGCCAGATCCTCCTCGTTGTGGTCATTAAAGATATAATAACGCTGGAGCTTGCTGGTGTCGAAATAGATGTTGCCGCCGGCAGGATAGGCGTAGCCGGTGTCCAGCAGCTTGGTGATGATCTTGATATAGTCATCAATGAGGCCGGTGGCGGGCTGCACCACGTCCGGGCGTTTGATGTTCAGCTTGCGGCAGTCATCAAAGAAGGCATCGGTATAGTACTTGGCCACCTCCATGACGGTCTTGTGCTCTCGGTGAGCGCCCTTGAGCATCTTATCCTCGCCCTCGTCAGCATCAGAGGTCAGATGGCCCACGTCCGTGATGTTCATGACACGGTTGACGCTGTAGCCGGCATAGCGCAGGAACTTTTCCAGCACGTCCTCCATGATATAGCTGCGGAGGTTGCCGATGTGGGCGAAATGATACACCGTGGGGCCGCAGGTATACATTTCCACATGGCCGGGGGTGTGGGTGGTGAATTCAGCTTTCTTATGGGTAGCGGAGTTGTAAAGATACATAACATTCATCCTTTCCGGGTATTTGTTTGACGCGGACACGGGACGAAAAAACGCCTCCCGCGCCGGGTTGGCACGAGAGGCGATCAAAAAACCGCGGTTCCACTCTCATTTTTCACTCAAGGCCCGTAACGTGGGCAAACCGGAGGGCATCTGCATCCCCCGCGCTCCCGGAGGCACTTCCCATGCTCCGCCGCAGGCACGCTTTCAGCCGGTGACGCGCCCTCTCTGCCCATTGGATACATGGTACTCTTTCCGTTCAACACGCTATTTTGACTTCTATCAATATAGCAGGCATCTTCGCCGGTGTCAAGTCCCGGCGGGCGGTTGGCGAGATCAGATCTTCACCAGCTCGTATTTCCGGCTGCCCAGACCAATTTTCTCGCTGTGGATCAGTGCGGCTTCCCAGTCGGTGTCCGGATGAGCGGCCTTGAAGTGATCCTCGCACTGGCAGGCCTCGCCACTGCCGATGGCGGAGTTGGGCATCTTGGGCTGGGCCAGCACCGCGTCGATACAGGCCTGATCCAGAGCAACAGGGTCGAAGGAGGCGAACATACCCACGTTGGGCACAATGGGCACATCGTTTTCGCCGTGGCAGTCACAGTTGGGAGACACATCCATCACCAGAGACACATGGAAGCAGGGGCGGCCATCCACCACCGCCTTGGTGTACTCGGCGATCTTGTAATTCAGGATGGAGGGGGCCTCGTCGTATAGGCACTGGATGGCGTCCTTGGGGCAGACCGCCAGACACCGGGCGCAGCCCACGCATTTGTCAGTGTCGATGGTGGCCTTGTTGTCAGGGCCGAAGGTAGGCGCACCGTGGGCGCAGATCTTGGCGCAGGCGTGGCAGCCCACGCATTTTTTCTGCTTGACGAAGGGCTTGCCGGAGTTGTGCTGCTCCATCTTGCCCGCACGGGAGCCGCAGCCCATGCCGATATTTTTCAGGCAGCCGCCGAAGCCCGCCTGCTCGTGGCCCTTGAAATGGGTCAGGGAGATGAACACATCGGCGTCCATCACCGCCCGGCCGATCTTTGCCTCCCTTACATACTCACCGCCCTCCACGGGGACAGCCACCTCGTCATTGCCCTTCAAACCGTCGGCAATAATGATATGGCAGCCGGTGGAATAGGGGGTAAAACCGTTGACGTAGGCAGATTCCATGTGATCCAGCGCGTTTTTGCGGCCGCCGATATACAGGGTGTTGCAGTCCGTCAGGAAGGGCTTGCCGCCCTGACTTTTTACCAGATCCGCCACAGTTTTGGCCCAGTTGGGGCGGAGATAGGCCATGTTGCCCGGCTCGCCGAAATGCATTTTGATGGCCACATATTTGCCGTCCATGTCGATGTCGCCGAATCCGGCGGTCATCATCAGGCGGGCCAACTTCTGGGGCAGGTTTTCACGCCAACTGGGGCAGCGGAAATCTGCGAAATAAACTTTAGATGCCATAGTGCATTCTCCTTATCAGAGCTTTTGAGAACTTTCCTGAGATGATTATAAAACCTGAAGTTAACTTTATGTCAAGGACAAAAAAGGAATTCGATCTCTTTTTACTATCCTTCGTCCAGATCCACAGTCACCCGGTCAGTGCCGTGCTCATCGAATTCAGAGAGATAGGCGTCGATCCGCGCCATGAGCGCCTCGTAATTTTCTCGGGTCAGGGGCTGACCGTCCAGATCCCGCAGGGCCAGCTCCTCCGCCAGCAGCTCGTAGAAGATCGTATCCTCATACTGCTCGATGGCCTCGTGGATGCCGCCGTCGGCAAAGGCGCGGGAGGGGATAAGACTGCCCCGGTACCGCTCCACCAGCTTGGGCATCCCCTGGGGGACGCAGTGGGAGAAGACCTTGCCCTCCACCTGATCGTATTCCTCGATACGGTCATCACCTCGGGTGGAATTCAGCACCCAGTTTCCTATGTATACCAGATCCAGCAGATACCGGAATTCCTGATCTGTCAATTCGAGCTTCATAAGGAGCCACCTCCCATATCCCTTTGATGGAGGGTATTATAGCAGAACCCATCTGAAAATGCTACCTGAAAAAGCGGGCAAAAAGCCAAAAATCTGTCTCCAGAACCGAAAAAACCGCCGTCCGGCAAATTTCAACTGCGAAAAACGGCGCTTTTGCCCTTGCACAGCGGAAGAGGCTATTGTATAATATACTTTCTGAACGAACACCCTGGAAAAAAGGAGGCGAGCGATATGGATAACCGTCCTATCGGGGTATTTGATTCCGGGTTGGGCGGACTGACAGCGGTGAAGGCCCTGCGGCGTCTGCTGCCGGGAGAGGATCTGATCTACTTTGGAGATACTGCCCGGGTGCCCTATGGTGGACGTTCCCGGGAGACTCTTTTGAAATATGCCCGTCAGGACATCGCCTTTCTCCGGTCCTTTGACCTGAAGGCGGTTCTGATCGCCTGCGGCACAGTGACCTCCACCTCTCTGGATACCTTGCGGAAGGAAAATGATCTGCCTGTGTTGGGCGTGGTGGAGCCCTCTTGCCGGGAGGCACTGGCTGTCACAAACAATAAAAAGATCGGCATGATCGCCACATTGGCCTCCGCTCGCTCCGGAGCTTACGAACGGACCCTGAAGGGTCTGGACGCCGATGTGCAGGTGGTCAGCCAGCCCTGCCCGCTGTTTGTCCCGCTGGTGGAGAACGGCCGGTTCCGGCAGGGGGATGTGGTCATCGAGACGGTGGCCCGGGAGTACCTGACACCGCTGATGGAAGCCGGCGTGGATACGCTGATTCTGGGCTGCACCCATTACCCCTTGCTGAAAGACATCATCGGGGAGATCTGCGGCCCCGGTGTCACCCTGATCGACTCCGGCGCGGCCTCGGCCCGGGCACTGCGGCAGCAGCTTGCAGCAGAGGGCCAGTTTACGGACCGGCAGCAGGGCGAAACCCGCTTTTATGTCAGCGATCGGCCGGAGGACTTTGAGAAGCTGGCCGCAGTATTTCTGGAAGAACCCCTGAGCCGGGGGGCGGAGAGGATCGACATTGAACAGTATTGAACAAGAAAAGCTCCCGGTGATGATCTCCGTCCGGGGAGAACAGTATTTTGACGATGTGGACCCCAATGCCACGGAGCTGATGACGGAGGGGACACTGGAACAGACGGAGGACGGCTTCCTTCTGAGCTATCAGGAAACGGAGCTTACCGGCATGGAGGGGACCCTCACTACCTTTGAGATCGGCCCCGGCCGGGTGATCCTGCGGCGCAGCGGCAGTGTCAACTCTCAGATGGTGTTTGAGGAGGGGCGGCAGCACACCTCCCTGTATGAAACGCCGTACGGCGAGTTATCCGTGGATATTCAGACCAGCCGCCTGCTCCATAACCTGACGGAGCGGGGCGGACTCATGGAGATCAAGTATTCCATTGCGGTAGAACACGTGGTCACGGGTCGGAACTGCTTCAAGATCCGGGTCCGGCGGAAATAAATGACAAATTTAACCGAAGAAAGGGTTTAACGATATGACGAATATGATCCAAAACGCGAAGGACCAGGCTGCGGCGCTGGCAATGGCAGCCTACAAGGCGGCTGCTGCGGACGGCACTCTGCCGGAGGCAGAGGTCAAGATCGCCCCCGTAGAGATCCCCAAGGATACCGCCAACGGCGACTATACCACCACCTTTGCTCTGGCTGCCGCCAAGGCGCTGGGCAAGCCGCCCCGCGTGATCGCGCAGGCGCTGTTGGACCACATGGATCTCACCGGCACCTACTTTACCTCTGCGGAGATCGCTGGCCCCGGCTTTCTGAACTTCCGCCTGGGAGACCAGTGGTATGCCGGCGTCATGAACGCCGTGGAAACGGAGAAGGACGTCTACGGCACCAATGACAGTCTCAAGGGTCAGAAGATCATGGTGGAGTTCGTCTCCGCCAACCCCACCGGACCCATGCACATGGGCAACGCCCGGGGCGGCGTGCTGGGCGATACTCTGGCCTCCGTCCTCGCCGCCTGCGGCGCGGATGTGTCCAGAGAGTTCTATGTCAATGACGCCGGACACCAGATCGACAAGTTTGCCCGTTCCATCGAGGTCCGTTACCTCCAGCTGATCAATGGCGAGGCTTCCATCGCCTTCCCGGAGGATGGCTATCAGGGCGAGGACATCAAGGAACTGGCCAAGGCCTATTATGACGAGCACGGCGACAGCCTGCTGAATGTCTCCGAGCAGGAGCGGCAGGATGTTCTGGCGCAGTTCGGCCTTTCTGTGAACCTGCCCCGCATGAAAACGGATCTGGAGCGCTATAAGATCCATTACGATACCTGGTTCTACGAGTCTACCCTCCACGAGAGCGGCTATGTAGCCGAGACCGTGGACCTGCTGACGGAAAAGGGCTGGACCTACGAAAAGGATGGCGCTCTGTGGCTGAAGACGGCCGATATTCTGCGGGATCACTTCCGCAAGCAGGGCAAAAAGGAAGCGGACATTGAAAAGCTGGATCTGAAGGATGACGTGCTCCGCCGGGCCAACGGCTTCTACACCTACTTCGCCGCGGACATCGCCTATCATCGCAATAAGTTTGCCGTCCGCGGCTTCGACAAGGTTATCAACATCTGGGGCGCCGACCATCACGGCCATGTGGCCCGTCTGAAGGGCGCACTGGACGCGCTGGGCCTCAATGGCTCCGAGCGGCTGGATATCGTGCTCATGCAGCTGGTGAAGCTGCTGCGGGACGGCGAGGTGGTCCGGATGTCCAAGCGTACCGGTAAGGCCATCTCCCTCCACGACCTGCTGGACGAGGTCAGCGTGGACGCTGCCCGCTGGTATTTCAACGCCAAGCCCGACACGCAGATGGAATTCGACCTGGGTCTGGCCGTCCGGGAGGACAGCGAGAACCCCATCTATTATGTAGAGTATGCCCACGCCCGGATCTGCTCCCTGCTGCGGGCCTTGGAGACTGACGGCGTGACCGTGCCGGAGACCGCCGACCTGAGCCTGCTGTCCGGCGAAGCGGAAAAGGCCCTCATCAAGCAGATCGCTCAGTACTGCGAGGAGATCAAGCTGGCGGCACGGGATTATGACCCCAGCCACATCAACCGCTGCCTGCAGGAGCTGGCGGCCTGCTTCCACCGGTTCTATACCGCCTGCCGCATCCGGGGCGAGGAGCCTTGGGTGGCTGCCGCCCGTCTCAAGCTGGCGGACGATACCCGCATGGTGCTGAAGAACGGCCTGAAGCTCATCGGCGTGGATGCCCCAGAGAAGATGTAAGGACCTTCGAAGTTACCCAAGCGTCTTTGAGAAAATGCGCAGACAGCCGCTGATGAAGCTGTGTATCAGATGACTTAGGGCGAAAGCGCGGCCTTATCATAGTGCATAGCAAAATAAGAAATGTGCCATTTCCTCGCCCCTGCGGGGCAACCGGAAATGATGCACGAAAACTTCATGCATTGGCATTTGTGCATTTTCGTGGTGCGCATGCTCATGCATGAAGTTTTATATCCCGAAACGGAATTGACAGGGAAATCTCCTGCCGTTATACTCTGCGTATTAAAACTGCTTGCGAAATGGGTATGTGCATATGGAAGAACATGAAGCCATCGTAAAAAATCGGAGCGCCGCTCTGCGGGCCGCTTTTCCCGCCACCGTCCCGGTGATGACGGGGTATCTCTGCCTGGGCGCAGCCTTCGGCATCCTGCTGCGGACCGCCGGATATGGGATCGGCTGGTCCATCACCATGAGCATGATCTGCTATTGCGGCAGTATGCAGTTTGTGGGCGTCTCGCTGCTGACGGCGGCCTTCGACCCCTTTCAGGCGCTGCTGATGTCCGTGATGGTCAATGCCCGCCACGCCTTTTATGGCCTGTCCATGCTGGAAAAGTACCGGGGCACCGGCCCGGTTCGCCCTGTTTTGATCTGTACCCTGACGGACGAGGCCTTTTCTCTGGTATCCACACTGGAGCCGCCGGAGGGCGTAGCCCGGAGGGACTTCTACTTCTGGATCTCACTGCTGGACTACCTTTACTGGCAGGTGGGCTGCACGCTGGGGAACGCTGTGGGCGGGCTGCTTACCTTTGACACGACCGGTTTGGATTTTACGCTGACGGCGCTGTTTATCGTACTGCTGCTGGAACAGGTGAAGAAAAAGGAAAACCGGGCCGCCGGGATCATCGGCATGGTCTGCACCGCAGCAAGTCTGGCGGTGTTTGGCCCGGATAATTTCCTGATCCCCGCCATGATCTTGCTGCTGGCTGTTTTGCTGGGAGGGAGGAAAAAACTGTGCAAATGACAAGCGTTCAGGCCCTCATCACCATTCTGGCCATCGCTGCGGGGACGCAGTTCACCCGTTGGCTTCCCTTCTGGCTCTTCCCGGAGAAGAAGGACCCGCCGGCGGTGGTGCTGTATCTGGGCAAGGTGCTGCCGCCCGCCATGATGGGCCTGCTGACGGTGTACTGCTTCAAAAACGTCTCCTGGCTCTCCGGGACCCATGGTGCACCGGAGCTGCTGGCCTCTGCTGCCGTGGTGGGGCTGCATCTGTGGAAGCGGAACGTGCTGTTCTCTATCGCCGGGGGCACGGCGCTGTACATGGTTCTGGTGCAGGCCGTTTTCGCATAAAATAAAATAAATCGCATAAAATGGAAGCACAGTCAATGCTGTGCTTCCATTTTTTCGGGCGGGAGGTCATTATGGGGAGACGGTGGCGGTTCTGGCCCCTGACGGGCTTTCTCACGGCGGCGGTGCTGGGTACCTTGGCCCACTTCATGTACAGGTGGAGCGGCGGGGCGCTGCTGGCGGGGGTGTTCTGCGCCGTAAATGAATCCGTATGGGAACATATGAAGCTGCTGTTTTTCCCGGTGTTCCTCTTTACGGCGGTACAATTCTGCTTGGGAGAGCGGGACGGCCTGCTGGCAGCCCGGGCGGTCAGCATTACGGCGGGACTGGCCCTGATCCCCACGCTGTACTACACCTACACCGGCGTTTGGGGAGATCACGTGCTCTGGGCAGATGCGGCCATCTTCTATCTGTCGGCGGCGGTGACATTTTGGATGGACGATCTGCTTCACCGTCAGCGGCGGCTCTGGAAGATGGGATGCCAGGTGGCGGGACTGGTGTGGCTGTGGGTGCTGGCATTTCTGTTTGTCTGGTGGACCTTTTCACCGCCCCACATCGCCCTGTTCCGGGATCCGCTGACGGGACTTTACGGGATACCGTAGAAAAACGGCGCTGCCCTTTTGGGACAGCGCCGTCTCTGTTATTTCTTGTAGAAATGGAAATCGCAGCAATCCCCGCCGGTCCCCAATGTCTGGGTGCGGCGGAAACCGACTTTTTTCAGGTCACCGAAGGCGTAATTGTCACATTCACAGAAAAAACGGCAGACTTCCGGACAGCCGCATGATACGCAGGTATCATGCCAGAGACACTGGTGGATGGTCAGGTCAAATTCCTCCGGCTGTTCCTCAAAGGTGCTGACCCAAGCGTCGCTGGAGGAGGTCGTTTTCCGGAAGGCCCAGCGAAATAACGAGAAGAAACGGGGAACCCATTCCAGACCGGTGTACCGGTCATGGGAGGCGGGCCCCTGTACCTCCCGCACATATTTTTCCATGAGCTTTTCAGCATCCAGCCCCCGGCGCTTCAATACAGTGTAGACTGCGACCCGCGGCAGGATCGTGCTTTGCATAAGGGCACGCCGGGAGGGGGAGGTCTCCTGAGAGCCGGCTAAAAACGATGCGGCTTGTTCCCGGCTTTCCGCCATGACCGCCGTTCCCTCTTTCTCCCCCAGGACCCGGAGAAAGAAACGGTCCAGCATTTCCCACGTGGCTTTTTCTTTCTTTTGTACGGACATAGGACCTCCTTTATTCACCGGCAGGCCGGTCATCGAACTGAGCGGCCCGGGAGCGGATGTATTGTTCCAGAATATCCACGGTGCCGGGGATGTCCAGCCGGGCGCTGTTGATCACCAGATCGTAACATTTGGCATCGCCCCAGTCACCCTTGCAGTGCTGGTCGTGGTAGATCCGCCGCTGCCGGTCCTGATGCTTGATGAAGTCCAAGGCTTCCTCCTCCGGCAGAGGGGTGCGCTTGACTCGGAAGTCCAGATCTGCCCGGACGAAGATGGATATCAGCCCTTCCCGGTCCGCCAGCACCTCTTCAGCGCAGCGGCCCAGTACCACGAAGGATTCTCCGGCGTTAGCGTGCTGGCGCAGCAGCTCAAACTGCATCTGGGCCACGCAGTCCTCCGGGGCGCTGCTGATGCCCCGGACAGAGCGGCAGAACAGGGGGGAGTAGGGGCGCTCATCGTAGCGCTCCAGCGTTTCGGCGCTGACGCCCTTGTCCTCTGCGGCTTTTTGCAGAATGCTCTTGTCGAACAGGGGGAGCTGAAGCCGCTCCGCCAGCGCATGGGCGATATCCAGTCCGCCGCTGCCGGATTCCCGGCCGATGGCTACGATCAGTTGATGGGACATAGGAAGGACCTCCTTACAAAATGGTGGGCAGCAGCACCAGCGCGGCGTACAGCACCGGCTGATGCAGCAGATAAAGCAGCAGAGAGTGACGGCTTATAACGGACAGCCCCGGCAGGCGAATATCCGGCAGGGCGGGGATCTCCGGCCGCAGTCGGTAGAGATAGAACCCGGTCCAGAACAGAAAGAGCCACGGCAGCAGGGCGAAATAGTCTGAGGACGCAAAGGCGGGGGCGGGAAAACCCAGACCGGCGGTGGCGAGATTTGTGTACCAGCCACGGGGCAGCCGCAGCAGCGGCACCCAAGCAAAGCCGAGATAGCCGTGATTCACATCCCGCGCCAGCAGAAACAGGGAAAAGCTGAGGACAAGCCCCAGCCGGGGCGGAATCCGGGCCAACAGAGGACGGAGAGGGACGGTCAGCAGGGCGGCAGTCCCTAAAAAAGTCAGCACGCCGAACCGCACCGGCTCCTCCGGCATCACGACCAGGGTCACCAGCGACACCGCGGCCCCGCCGCAGAAGCTGATCGCTCCCCGGCGGATAGGGTGGCGACTGGCCTGACAGCAATACCCGGAGAGCAGAATGAAGGTACAGCAGATGCTCTGCTGCCAGATATACGCCCAAAAGCCGTTATATCAGGCCCACGGCAGGCCCCGGAGATACACCAGATCCCAGCAGAGGTGATAGGCGATCATGCTGAACAGGGTCAGTCCACGAAGGGAATCCAAGGTGCCGCTGCGGAAGCGGATCGCGTTTGCGTTCATAGCACATCCATCCTTGCGGAAGAAGTTTCTTCCTCAAAAATACCACAATTCGACAGATTTTTCAAGATTTACCGGTCCTGCAAAACGGCGATACTGCCCAAAGCCAGGCCCAGCTGGACACCGGCCCGGAAAAAGAAGTGCTTGTGGCGGCAGTTGATGAGACCGTGGAGGTCCGCCAGCTCCAAAAGCTCTTTTCGCAGCGGCTGATCGTCGGCAAAGCGGTCCATCAGGGCATGAAACCGGCGGGCGTAGTCCTGACTGTCCGGCTGAAACTGATCCAGCCGCCGCTGCTCCTTCTCCACAAGATCCACCAGCAGTTGAATGGTATCGTCCTGTAAATTCATAAAAACACCCCTATATGGTACTTAGTATATTACTATATATATACCATGAGGTAACGACTTGTCAAGAAAAAATGGGCATGATATAGTGCATATATAGTGCAATGGAGGTTACTGCATGGGTGAAGCTGTATTAGTAAACCGTAAAAAGTTCGTTTCCTCGCTGGCCAATGAATTGGTGGAGCCGTTCAATGAACTTTCTAAAAAGACACGCCTGACTAAAACAAAGCTTTTGGACGAGGCCATCGAGGACCTTTTGGAGAAATACGCGGCAAAGGACCTCTGACGATTGGGGAAACCGGGCAATTTCGCCTGTTTTCCCCGTTTTTCCCTTGCGCGAGCAGGGAAGATGTGTTAGAGTAGCTAAGTCTGTGTATATGAATTCAGGAGGAATATCATGCCAACATTAGAAGAAGAAATTTCCCGGCGGCGGACATTCGCTATCATTTCTCACCCGGACGCCGGTAAGACCACATTGACGGAAAAGTTCCTGCTTTACGGCGGCGCCATCGCGCAGGCCGGCGAGGTCAAGGGCAAGCGGGCCAAGGCTGCCACCTCCGACTGGATGGAGATCGAAAAGCAGCGCGGCATTTCCGTCACCAGCTCCGTGATGCAGTTCCAGCACAACGGCTTCTGCATCAACATTCTGGATACCCCCGGCCATCAGGACTTCTCCGAGGACACTTACCGGACCTTGATGGCTGCTGACAGCGCCGTCATGGTCATCGACGGCGCCAAGGGCGTGGAGCCTCAGACCCGGAAGCTGTTCAAGGTCTGCGCCCTGCGGCACATCCCCATTTTTACCTTTATCAACAAGATGGACCGTGAGACCCGTGACCCCTTGGAGCTGTGCGAGGAGGTAGAGCGGGAACTGGGTATCGACACCTACGCCGTCAACTGGCCCATCGGCTGCGGCAAGGAGTTTGCCGGTGTCTACGACCGGGAAAAGCAGCGGATTCTCTTCTTCTCTGGCGAAACCCGGGGCAAGAAGGTGAACTCCGTGGAGGTTGCCTTGGAGGATCCGTCTCTGGACGAGATGCTGGGCGCGGAAAAGGCCGCCAAGCTGCGGGACGAGGTGGAGCTGCTGGGAGCCGGCCGGGACTTTGACATGAAGGCTGTGCAGAACGGAACGCTGTCCCCGGTGTTCTTCGGTTCTGCTCTGACCACCTTCGGCGTGGAGCCGTTTTTGGAGGAATTCCTGCGGATGACCACCGCACCGCTGCCCCGCGTCAGCGATCAGGGCGAGGTGGATGTGTTTTCCCCGGATTTCTCCGCCTTTGTGTTTAAGATTCAGGCCAACATGAATAAGGCCCACCGGGACCGGCTGGCCTTCATGCGGATCTGCTCCGGCAAGTTTGAGCGGGACACGGAATATTACCATGTCCAGAGCGGCAAAAAGCTGCGTCTCAGCCAGCCCCAGACCATGATGGCCGCGGAGCGCGAGATCGTGGAGGAAGCCTACGCCGGCGACATCATCGGCGTGTTCGATCCCGGCCTGTTCGCCATCGGCGATACCATCACCGTGCCGGGGAAGAAGTTCCGGTATTCCGGTATCCCCACGTTTGAGCCGGAGCACTTTATGCGGGTGTCTCCCAAGGACACCATGAAACGAAAGCAGTTCATCAAGGGAACGGAGCAGATCGCACAGGAGGGCGCCATCCAGATCTTCAAGATCCCCGGCGCGGGCCTGGAGGAGGTCATCGTAGGCGTGGTGGGCACCCTGCAATTCGACGTGTTCGAGTACCGTATGAAAAACGAGTACAACGTGGATCTGCGGATGAGCAGCCTGCCCTATGACCATCTGCGGCTCATTGAGTCCATGGACTGCCATCCCGACGAGATCGTGCTGTGCACCGGCGCCGCCGTGCTGCAGGACTTCCGGGATCGCTACCTGCTGGCCTTTGACGGCGAGTGGAGCGTGGGTTTCCTCACCAAGCACAATCCCAGTCTGGTTCTGGCGGACACCCTGTCCGTCTGATGAAACTGTCGTAAAGGAGACACGCCATGCTGACCATCCGGCGCTTCCAAAAAGGCGATGAGGAGATCCTCTCCGTTATGATCCGCCGCACTCTGCGGGAGGTCAATTACACCAGCCCCAAATCCGAACTGGATTACCTGATCCCCCACTATTCTCCGGAGACCATGGTTGAGCTGTCTGAGACCGGCCATACCTATGTATTGGAAGAGGACGGACAGATCATCGGCTCCGGCACGGTCCTGCCGGATGGCGAGACAGAGGCGGAGATCGTGGCGGCCTTCCTGAGTCCGGAGAGCATCGGCAAGGGCTACGGCCGGAAGCTGTTTGAAACACTGGAGGCCGACGAGCTGGCAGCGAAGGCCACGCGGGTCTGGCTGACCTCCTCGGACATGGCAGTGGAGTTTTACGAGCACATGGGCTGGGTGAATCCCAACGGCCCTCGTGCCCGGGCGGGAGAGGACAACCTGCTCTATATGGAAAAACGGAAATAAACAAAACGGACCGGTTTTCCGGTCCGTTTTTTCCTTGACAAAACCGCTGGCAAGCAGTATGTTAAGGCTAACAGGGAACCGTCCCTGACTTTGAAAGGAGAAAATGCCAATGGGTTGTTTCTATTGCGATGAGCACCACGAGGGCCGGGAGGCCATTATGTTCAAGGTTGGGGAGATGAAGGCCGGTGTGCTGTATCTCTTCAAGGATCAGGCCCACAAGGGCCGCTGCGCGCTGGCTCTGAAGGCCCACAAAAAGGAACTGTGCGAGTGCACGGATCAGGAGCGGGCGGATTTTGCCGAGGATCTGGCTAAGGCCAGCGGCGCCATCAAGGAGCTGTGGGGCTGCACGAAGCTGAACCTGGGCTCCTTCGGCGACACGAATCCCCATCTGCATTTCCATATCGTCCCCAAGTATGAGGGCGGCTTTGAGTTCGGCGGGGCTTTTGCCATCACCAACCCGGAGCCGGTATACCTGACGGATGGAGAGTACCAGGAGATGATCTCCGCACTGAAGGCCAAGCTGGGTATCTGAGGACATATATAATAAGGAACACCGGGGTGCACAGCATCCCGGTGTTCTTTGTATCGGATCGATACACCATTATAATATGCGGAGGCAGCCTGATCGGGAATGAGATACCGGAGCGGGAAATGGCCCGGAGGGAGACATTTGCCCCGCTGCCGTGTGCATCCGCGTACTGCCAAAAAAATTTCAAAAAAACTATGAAAAACAGAGAAAAAGGTCTTGACATTCCGCTGAATATCCGATATGATAATCAAGTCCGCGTGGTGGAAGCCTTTCTGCGCGCAGACACTGCGATGAACCGGGAGATTGCTCCGCAAGGAGGTAACTTCCGGGGAGTATGTCCGATAATCGGGCGGCTGAGAAGTCCTGTATGCGGCGTAGATCGCCATACCATGGGACAAGTACCGGCCACAGTGCCGGTCTTTTTCATGAGTAGGAATGATACGCACGGTTAAGCGTACAGAAAATTTCTCGCCGTAGGTCGTCGAGACCCGTACAACAACCTACGAAACATTTGGAGGAAATCAACATGGCACAGAAAGAAATGATCCGCATTCGCCTGAAGGCTTACGATCATCAGGTCATCGACCAGAGCGCTGAGAAGATCGTAGAGACCGCCAAGCGCACCGGCGCCCAGGTGTCCGGCCCCATCCCCCTGCCCACCAAGAAGGAGGTTGTTACCATCCTCCGCGCTGTTCATAAGTATAAGGACAGCCGTGAGCAGTTCGAGCGCCGCACCCACAAGCGCCTGATCGACATCACCAACTCCAGCCCCAAGACCGTTGAGGCTCTGATGGCTCTGGAGCTGCCCGCTGGCGTGGAGATCGAGATCAAGCTGTAATCCTCGCGATTACAAAACTTCCCAAGCTCAAAGAAGTGTAAACACTTTTTTGAATATGTTGCTCACCCAATCGCCTGTCAACTTGCGTGAGACAGGCAGGGTCATGTCGGCAGAGCAATGCGGATTCCGTATCTAAGCCGACCAATAACCTAACAGGAGGAAATACACATGAAGGCAATCATCGGCAAAAAAGTGGGCATGTCCCAGATTTTTGACGAGAACGGCCACGTGATCCCCGTCACCGTCATTGAGGCGGGACCCTGCACGGTCGTTCAGAAGAAGACTTCCGAGAAGGAAGGCTACAATGCGGTTCAGCTGGGCTACGAGGACGTGGCCGAGAAGAAGCTGACCAAGGGCGAGATGGGCCACCTGAACAAGGCTGGCGTGTCTCCCAAGAAGCACCTGCGCGAATTCGACCTGGACAACGCTGCCGAGCTGAACATCGGCGACATTGTGAAGGCTGACACCTTCCAGGCTGGCGACTTCGTTGATATCACCGGTATCAGCAAGGGCCACGGCTATCAGGGCGTCATTAAGCGCTGGGGCGCACAGCGCACCCCCACCAGCCACGGCGGCGGCCCCGTCCATCGTCACGCTGGTTCCATGGGCTCCTCTACCGATCCCTCCCGTATCTTCAAGGGCAAAATCGGCGCCGGCCACATGGGCGTGGATCAGGTGACTGTCCAGAACCTGTCCGTTGTGAAGGTTGACCCCGAGCTGAACATGCTGGTCGTCTGCGGTGCCGTTCCCGGCCCCAAGGGCGGTCTGGTGACCATCAAGAGCACCGTTAAGGTCCACAAGGTCAAGCAGGCCGGCGCTGACATCAGCAAGAACCCGCAGAAGGCTTCCGGCCGCAACCCGCAGAAGGCTTCCGCGAGAAACAAGTAAGAAAGGGGTGCTTAAAGAATGTCTTCCATGAAAGTTTTGAACATGGCCGGCGCAGAAGTCGGTACTGTGGAACTCAACGACGAGATCTTTGGCATCACGCCCAATCCCGTCGCTGTGCATGAGGTTGTGAAGAACCACCTCGCCAATTGCAGACAGGGCACTCAGAGCGCCCTCACCCGTGCTGAGGTTTCCGGCGGTGGCCGTAAGCCCTGGCGCCAGAAGGGTACCGGCCACGCCCGTCAGGGCTCTACCCGTGCTCCTCAGTGGACGCACGGCGGTATCGTGTTCGCTCCCAAGCCCCGCGATTACAGCTATGTGCTGAACAAGAAGGTCAAGCGCCTGGCGCTGAAGTCCGTCCTGTCCGCCAAGGCTGCCGAGGGCAAGCTGGTGGTCATCGACTCCATCAAGATGGATGCCATCAAGACCGCTGACTTCCGTAAGTTCCTGAGCGCTGTCAAGGTGGACGGCAAGGCCGTCGTTGTCACCCCCGAGGTGGACAACGTCATCGTCAAGAGCGCCCGCAATATCCCCGGCGTGCTGACTACCGTCGCCAACATCCTGAGCGTTTATGACATCATCAACGCCCAGTACCTGGTGGTGGATCAGGCCGCCCTCGCCAAGATCGAGGAGGTGTACGCATGATGACCGCTTACGATATCGTCATTCGCCCCATTATCACCGAGCGTGCCATGGCTGGTGCCGCTGACAAGAAGTATGTCTTCGAAGTGGCCAAGTCCGCCGGCAAGGTGGAGATCAAGAAGGCTGTTGAGGAGATCTTCGGCGTGAAGGTCGCTTCCGTCAACACCCTGAACGTCCCGGCTAAGGCCAAGCGCATGGGCGCCGGCCGTCCCGGCACCACCCGTGCCTGGAAGAAGGCTTACGTGACCCTGACCGCTGATTCTAAGACCATCGAGTTCTTCGAAGGCATGGTCTAAGGAAGGAGTAAAGCAGAATGTCTATTAAAACTTTTAAGCCGACGACTCCTTCCCGCCGTCAGATGACGGTTTCCGGTTTCGACGGCATCGACAAGAAGGCCCGTCCCGAGCCCAGCCTCACCGAGCCTCTGAAGAAGAGCTCCGGCCGCAACAGCTATGGCCGCATCACCGTCCGTCATCGCGGCGGCGGCAACAAGCGCAAGTATCGTATCATCGACTTCAAGCGTGACAAGATGGGTTCCGCCACCGTGCTGCGTCTGGAGTATGACCCCAACCGCAGCGCCAACATCGCTCTCATCGAGTATGAGGACGGCGAGAAGCGCTACATCCTGGCTCCTGTCGGCCTGAAGGCTGGTCACAAGATCATGACCGGTCCCGACGCCGATATCCTGCCCGGCAACGCTCTGCCCATCGCCAACATCCCCGTTGGTACCGTGATCCACAACATCGAGCTGCATCCCGGCAACGGCGCTCAGCTGGTGCGTGCCGCCGGTACCTCCGCTCAGCTGATGGCTAAGGAAGGCAACGACGCTCAGATCCGTATGCCCTCCGGCGAGGTCCGCATCGTGCGCACCAACTGCTATGCCACCATCGGCCAGGTCGGCAACATCGAGCACGAGAACATCAACATCGGTAAGGCTGGCCGTAAGCGTCACATGGGTTGGCGTCCCACCGTCCGCGGTTCCGTCATGAACCCCAATGACCACCCCCACGGCGGCGGCGAGGGCCGTGCCCCTGTCGGCCGTTCCGGGCCTGTGACGCCTTGGGGCAAGCCCGCCCTGGGCTACAAGACCCGCAAGGGCAAGAACCCCACCAGCAAGTTCATCGTCAAGCGGCGTAACGAGAAGTAAGGAGGCAAGGTAATATGAGCAGATCTATTAAGAAAGGCCCTTATGTTGCCCCTGAGCTCCTCAAGAGAGTCGAGGCAATGAACGAGAAGAACGAGAAGAAGGTCCTCAAGACCTGGAGCCGCAGCTCCACCATCTTCCCCGCTTTCGTTGGCCACACCATCGCTGTCCATGACGGCCGGAAGCATGTGCCCGTGTATATCCAGGAGGATATGGTCGGTCACAAGCTGGGTGAGTTTGCTCCCACCCGCACCTTCCGTGGCCACACCAAGGATAAATAATTGAAGGAGGATGCTGAACATGGAAAACAAAACTGCTAAAGCGTATCTGCGCTATGTCCGCATCTCTCCCCGCAAGATCCAGATCGTCTGCGATCTGATCCGCGGCAAGGATGCCGGAACCGCTATGGCCATTCTGGCACAGACCCCCAAGGCTGCTTCCGAGCCCCTGACGAAGCTGCTGAAGTCCGCCGTGGCCAATGCCGAGAACAACTTCGGCATGGACCCCGCCAAGCTGGTGGTGTCTGAGGTGTTCGCCACCCCCGGCCCCATCCTCAAGCGTATGATGCCCCGGGCTCAGGGCCGCGCTTACCGCATTAACAAGCGCACTTCTCACGTCACCCTGGCTGTGACGGAAAAGGCATAAGAAAGGGAGGAGACAGTTTATGGGACAGAAAGTTAATCCCCATGGCCTGCGGGTCGGCGTCATCAAAGACTGGGATTCCCGTTGGTATGCCAGTGAAGAGAAGGTCGGCGACCTGATCGTCGAGGATCAGAAGATCCGCAAGTATCTCAAGAAGACTCTGTACGGTGCCGGCGTTCCCAAGATCGAGATCGAGCGCAGCAACGACATCGTTACCATCTATCTGCACTGCGCCCGTCCCGGTGTTGTCATTGGCAAGGGTGGCGAGCAGATCGAGCAGTATCGTCTGGCTGTGGAAAAGATGATCGGCAAGAAGGTCAAGCTGAACATCGTGGAAGTCCGCAACCCCGATATGAACGCTCAGCTGGTGGCTGAGAACATCGCCCAGCAGCTGGAGAAGCGTATCTCTCACCGCCGCGCCATGAAGAACTCCATGGCCCGCGCCATGCGCGCCGGCGCCAAGGGCATCAAGGTTTGCTGCTCTGGCCGTCTGGGTGGCCGCGAGATCGCTGGCGTTGAGCACTATCACGAGGGCACCATCCCCCTGCAGACCATCCGCGCCGACATTGAGTACGGCTTCGCGGAGGCTGCCACTACCTTCGGCCGCATCGGCGTGAAGGTGTGGATCTACAAGGGCGAGGTCCTCTCTCAGACCCTGCGCACCACTCCCCGCACCATGGACACCTCCAAGCCCTATCAGGAGCGTCGTGAGCGTCGTCCTCGCCGTGACGGTGATCGTCGCGGTGGTTTCGGCGGTGACCGTCGCAACGGCGGCTTCAACCGTGATCGTCAGGGCGGCTTCAACCGTCAGGGCGGTGCCGAGCGTCGTCCTCAGGGCGGCTTCCGGCCCAACACCAATCGTCCCGCTGCTCCCGCAGCCCCCGCTAAGGAAGGAGGAGCCAACTAATGTTAATGCCTAAGAGAGTCAAGTTCCGCCGTATGCAGCGGGGCCGCATGACTGGTAAAGCCACCCGTGGCAACACCGTTTCTTACGGTGAGTATGGTCTGATGGCTCTGGAACCCGGCTGGGTCAAGAGCAACCAGATCGAGGCCGCCCGTATCGCCATGACTCGTTACACCAAGCGTGGCGGTCAGGTTTGGATCAAGATCTTCCCCGACAAGTCCGTGACTATGCGTGCCGCCGACTCCCGAATGGGTTCCGGTAAAGGTACGCCTGAGTACTGGGTTGCCGTGGTGAAGCCCCAGCGTGTTATGTTTGAGATCGCTGGTGTCCCCGAGGAGATCGCTCGCGAGGCTCTGCGTCTGGCCAGCCACAAGCTGCCCATCAAGACGAAGATCGTTGCCCGCACCGAGGAAGCAGGTGAGTAAGATGAAGGCAAATGAAATCCGTAAGATGAATGCCGAGCAGCTCAATGAGAAGCTGACCGGCCTGAAGAAGGACCTGTTCATGCTCCGGATGCAGCACGCAACCAACCAGCTGGACAATCCCGTTAAGATCCGTGAAGTGAAGCACGATATTGCCCGAGTCAAGACCGTGCTGGCGGAGCTCGCCGCTTCCGATAAGCAGTAAGAAGGAGGGAAACGAGAATGAACGAAGTTAGAACTTCCTCCCGTAAGACCCGGGTAGGCAAAGTCGTTTCCGACAAGATGGATAAGACCGTGGTTGTGGCTGTGGCTGACCGCGTCGCCCATCCTCTGTACAAGAAGATCGTCGGCCGTACCTACAAGCTGAAGGCCCACGATGAAAACAATGCCTGCGGTATCGGTGATACCGTGAAGGTGATGGAGACCCGCCCCCTGTCCAAGGACAAGCGTTGGCGCGTGGTCGAGATCATCGAGAAGGCCAAGTAAGGAGGTGCCAGTATGATTCAGCAGGAAAGTTATCTGAAGGTTGCCGATAATACCGGCGCCAAGGAAATCAAGTGCATCCGCGTCCTGGGCGGTTCCACCCGGAAGTTCGGCAACATCGGCGACGTCATCGTGGCGTCTGTCCGTAAGGCCCAGCCCGGCGGCACCGTCAAGAAGGGCGAGGTGGTCAAGGCTGTCATCGTTCGCAGCGCCAAGGGTGTCCGCCGGAATGACGGTACCTATGTCCGCTTCGATGACAACGCCGCCGTCCTGATCAAGGACGACAAGAACCCCAGAGGTACCCGTATCTTTGGGCCTGTGGCTCGTGAGCTGCGCGACAAGGATTACATGAAGATCCTGTCCCTGGCTCCCGAAGTGATTTGATGGAGGGCTCGAACAATGGCTATGAACATTAAGAAGGGCGATACCATCGTCGTCCTGTCCGGCAAGGACAAGGGCAAGCAGGGCAAGGTGCTGGGCACTGTGCCCAAGAGCACCAAAATCGTGGCTGAGGGCATCAACATGGTGACCTGCCACGTCAAGCCCCGCCGTCAGGGCGAGGAGGGCGGCATCGTCAAGCGCGAGGCTGCCATCGCCGCCTGCAAGGTGCAGGTTGTCTGCCCCAAGTGCAACAAGGGTACCCGCGTTGCTCACAAGATCGAGGGCGACAAGAAGATCCGCGTGTGCAAGCACTGCGGTGCGGAACTGTAAGAAAGGAGCGAGATAACAAATGGCAAGATTGAAGGAACAGTATAAAGCCGAAGTTGCTCCCGCTCTGATGAAGCAGTTCGGTTACAAGTCCGTCATGCAGATCCCCAAGATCGACAAGGTTGTTATCAACGTGGGCTGCGGCGAGGCTCGTGAAAACGCGAAGGTGCTGGACAATGTTGTGGGCGATCTGGGTAAGATCACCGGCCAGAAGGCTGTTGTCACCCGTGCTCGCAAGTCCATTGCAAACTTCAAGCTCCGTGAGGAGATGCCCATCGGCGCCAAGGTCACCCTCCGCGGCGACAAGATGTGGGAATTCCTGGATCGTCTGTTCAACGTGGCTCTGCCCCGTGTCCGTGACTTCCAGGGCATCAACCCCAACGCTTTCGATGGCCGCGGCAACTATGCCATGGGCATCAAGGAGCAGCTGATCTTCCCCGAGATCGAGTACGATAAGATCGACAAGATCCGCGGCATGGACGTCGTCATCTGCACCACCGCTCAGACCGACGAAGAAGCCCGCGAGCTGCTGACCCTGGTCGGCGCTCCCTTTGAACGCTAAGTAGGAGGATATCAAAAATGGCTAAGAAATCTATGATTCTCAAGCAGCAGGCTCCTGCTAAGTTCTCCACCCGCCGCTACAACCGCTGCAAGATCTGCGGCCGCCCCCACGCGTATCTTCGTGATTATGGCGTCTGCCGTATCTGCTTCCGCGAGTTAGCCTACAAGGGCGAGATCCCCGGCGTTCGCAAGGCTTCCTTCTGAGTCTTTTTCCGTTATACTTCGTTGAAGCTCCTTGGCGTACACAAAGTACGCCGGCGTCGCTTCGCCTCGTCTAACGAAAAAATCTCAAGAAGAACCTGCTGTTGAAGTTTTTCAACAGCCCGACACCTCGGAGCTTGAGTCTCCGAAACAAACTCATAACCACGAACGTTGCGATATGGACGTTCTGGCGATAAAGGATCGCGAAAGGTCAGTGTCAATTACGCGTGTTCACACGCGTGTGGGCACGTTCCAAATTGGCACTGATACCTCGTGACCTAAACGGTCCATGACCGTAACTCTAAATCAGGAGGATTTACACTATGCATATCACTGACCCTATTGCGGATATGCTCACCCGCATCCGCAACGCAAACAGTGCCCGTCATGACACTGTGGATGTCCCCGCTTCCAACATGAAGAAGAGCATCGCTCAGATTCTGCTGGACGAGGGCTACATCAAGAGCTATCAGATCGTTGACGATGGTACCCAGGGCACGATCCACATCACCCTGAAGTACAATGGCAAGGACAAGGTCATCACCGGCCTTCGCCGTGTCAGCAAGCCCGGTCTCCGCGTTTACGTCGGCGCAGATGAGCTGCCCCGCGTGCTCCGTGGCCTCGGTATTGCCATCGTCTCCACCTCCAAGGGCGTTATGACCGACAAGGCTGCTCGCGCGGCTCACATCGGCGGCGAAGTCCTTGCGTTCGTGTGGTAAGGAGGGTATAAAACAATGAGTAGAATTGGTAAAATGCCCGTTGCCATTCCCGCGGGTGTCGAAGTCACCGTCGCGGACGGCAACCTTGTCACCGTCAAGGGCCCCAAGGGTACCCTGACCCAGCAGCTCCAGCCGAGCATGACCATCAAGCAGGAAGGCGCTGAGCTTCTCGTTTCCCGTCCCGACGACGGCAAGGAGAACCGCGCTCTGCACGGCCTGACCCGCGCTCTGCTGCACAACATGGTCGTCGGCGTCACCGATGGCTACAAGAAGACGCTCGAAGTCAACGGCGTTGGCTATCGTGCCGCCAAGGAGGGCAACAAGCTCGTCCTGAACATCGGTTACTCCCACACAGTGGAAGTCCCCGAGATCGACGGCATCACCATCGAGGTCCCCCAGCCCAACCAGATCGTCGTTTCTGGCTGCGACAAGCAGAAGGTCGGTCAGTTTGCCGCTGAGATCCGCGAAAAGCGTCCTCCCGAGCCGTACAAGGGCAAGGGCATCAAGTATGCTGACGAAGTCATTCGCCGCAAGGTCGGTAAGACCGGCGCTAAGAAGTAAGGAGGTGTGCCGATATGATTAAAAGACCCGATACCAAAGCACAGCGCATCAAGCGTCATAAGCGCGTTCGCGCCAAAGTCTCCGGCACTCCCGAGAGACCCCGCCTGAACGTTTTCCGTTCTGAAAAGAACATCTACGCCCAGATCATCGACGATGTTGCCGGCAACACGCTGGTCGCCGCTTCCTCCCTGGACAAGGCGATCGAGGGCAACGGCAGCAACAAGGCTGCCGCCCGTGCAGTCGGTAAGCTCATCGCCGAGCGCGCCAAGGCCAAGGGCATCGACACGGTCGTCTTCGACCGCGGCGGTTACCTGTATCACGGCCGCGTTGCAGAGCTGGCTGAAGGCGCCCGCGAGGGCGGCCTGGAATTCTAAGGGAGGAGGAAAATACAATGCCTAGATTTGAACGCGAACAGAGCGAATACATGGAAAAGCTCGTTTTCCTCAACCGTGTTTCCAAGACCGTGAAGGGCGGCCGCGTGGCCAAGTTCTCTGCTCTGATGGTCGTTGGCGACGGCAAGGGCAAGGTCGGTTACGGCCTTGGCAAGGCCGCTGAAGTCCCCGAGGCGATCCGCAAGGGCCTCGAGGCTGCCAAGAAGAACATGATCACCGTTACCCTTGATGGTACCACCATTCCTCACGAGACGATCGGCGAGTTCGGCGCCGGCCGCGTGCTGATGAAGCCCGCTGCCCCCGGTACCGGCGTGATCGCCGGCGGCGCTGTCCGTGCCGTCGTTGAGGCTGCCGGCATCAAGGATATTCGTACTAAGTGCCTGCGCTCCAACAACCCCAACAACGTTGTTGGCGCTGCGATCGAAGGCCTGAAGTCCATGCGCAGCGCGGAGCAGGTCGCCAAGATCCGCGGCAAGAGCGTGGACGAGATCATCGGTTAAGGAGGCAGAGCATCATGGCTAATTTAAAAGTTGAGCTCGTCAAGAGCTTGAACGGCAGACACGAAAAGCACATTGCTACTGCCAATTCCATGGGCCTGCGCAAGATCGGCGATACGAGCGTGCAGCCCGACAACGACCAGACGCGTGGCAAGATCGCCAAGATCGGCTATCTGCTGCAGGTCACTGAAGAGAAATAAGGAGGAACAGATATGGAACTGTATAATCTGTCTCCCGCCGCTGGTTCCACCAAGGAAGCGTTCCGCAAGGGTCGCGGCCACGGCAGCGGCAACGGCAAGACCGGCGGCCGCGGTCACAAGGGCCAGAAGGCCCGCAGCGGCGGCGGTGTCCGCGTCGGTTTCGAAGGCGGCCAGATGCCTCTGGCGCGCCGTACCCCGAAGCGCGGCTTCAACAACATTTTCGCAAAGCCCTATGAGATCATCAACCTGAGTGCGCTCGACAAGTTCGAGGACGGCGAGACCGTTACCGCAGAGGCTCTGCTTGCTAAGGGTATCCTGAGCAAGTGCGCGTATGGTTACAAGGTGCTCGGTAACGGCTCTGTTACCAAGAAGGTCACTGTTCAGGCCGCTGCGTTTTCCCAGTCTGCTAAGGAAGCTATTGAAGCAGCTGGCGGAAAGGCAGAGGTGGTCTAAGTGATTCAGACGATCCGTAAGGCCTGGGGCGTTCCCGAACTGCGCAAGAAGATCGTGTTCACGCTGCTGATCCTTCTGATCTTCCGCATCGGTAACGCGATCCCCGTCCCCTATATCAACACGACGCTGCTCGGCAACTATCTCGACAGCATGAGCGGCACCGTGCTTGGCCTCTACAACGTCATGTCCGGCGGCGCGTTCGCAGAAGCGACGGTCTTCGCGCTGGGCGTCCAGCCCTACATCAACAGCTCGATCATCATCCAGCTGTTGACGATCGCGATCCCCGCGCTCGAGCGTCTTGCCCGCGACGGCGGCGAGGCCGGCAAGAAGAAGATCGCCTCCATCACCCGCTACGCAACCGTGGCGATCGCCCTGCTTCAGGGCTTTGGCTACTACATGATCTGCAAGAACTACAACATCCTCGAGCAGCAGGGCATCTGGCCGGCGCTCGTGATCATCGTTTCGTTTGTTGCCGGTTCTTCGTTCGTGATGTGGCTGGGCGAGCAGGTCAATGAGTTCGGTGTCGGCAACGGTATCTCCATCATCCTGTTTGCAGGTATCCTGTCCCGCGTGCCCAACATGGTCACGATGGGTGCGAGCTACATCCGCACCAAGGGCTCCATCGGCTGCCTGTGGATCGCGCTGCTGATCGTCGGCATGCTTGCGATGGTCGTTCTGATCGTCCATGTCAACGAGGCCGAGCGCCGCATCCCCGTCCAGTACGCCAAGCGTCAGGTCGGCCGCAAGATGTACGGCGGCCAGGCATCCACCCTTCCCATGAAGGTGAACATGTCCGGCGTTCTGCCCATCATCTTTGCCCAGTCCATCGCCATGATCCCCTCCACCATCGCCGCTTTCTGCAAGCAGCCGGCCGAGGGTACGGTCATGTATCATTTCCTCAATGCCATCGACACGAAGTCCGTCCTGTATATGGTCTGCTACCTGTTGATGATCATTGGCTTCAGCTATTTCTATGCCACCATCCAGTTTAACCCCATTGAGATCTCCAATAACCTGAAGAAGAACGGCGGTTTCATCCCCGGCTTCCGCCCCGGTAAGCCCACGGCTGACTTCATCAAAAAGGTCCTCAACAAGGTCACTCTGTTTGGTGCCATCTACTTGGGCGTGGTGGCCATCCTGCCGCTGCTGATCGGCAAGATCGTCAACCAGTCCAGTCTGTCCATCGGCGGCACCTCCGTCATCATCGTGGTCGGTGTTGCGCTGGAGACCGTCCAGGCTCTGGAATCCCAGATGCTGATGCGTCAGTATAAGGGCTTCCTGGAATAAGAGGTGTTTTTATGAAACTGATCCTTTTAGGTGCTCCGGGTGCCGGCAAAGGCACTCAGGCCGAAATTCTGAAGAAGAAGCTGGATATTCCGACCATCTCCACTGGCAACATTCTGCGTGCTGCCGTGAAGAATGGGACTCCTACGGGCCTCAAGGCCAAGGAGTATATGGACGCCGGTAAGCTGGTGCCCGATGAGGTCATCATCGGCATCATCAACGAGCGCCTGCAGGAGCCTGACTGCGCGAACGGCTACATTCTGGACGGCGTGCCCCGCACGATCGCTCAGGCCGAGGCCCTCGAGCAGGCCGGTATCAGCTTCGACGCCGTGGTCGCCATCGAGATTCCCGATGAGAAGATCATCGCACGTATGGGCGGCCGGCGCGTCTGCGAGAGCTGCGGCGCCAGCTATCACATCGTCAACATCCCCCCGAAAAAGGAGGGCGTGTGCGATGTCTGCGGCGGCGCGCTGAAGCAGCGCAAGGATGATGACCCCGAGACGGTCAAGGATCGTCTGGCGGTTTATCATAAAGAGACAGAGCCTCTCAAGGGTTTCTACGAGGCCCGCGGGGTTCTGAAGACTGTGGACGACCAGCCCACCGTGGATGGCACGACGCAGGCGATCCTGACTGCACTGGGAGTGACGAAATGATTACTCTCAAGTCCAGTCACGAGATCGAAGCGATGCGCCGGGCGGGAAAAATTACCGCGGCTGCCCGCGCTGTGGCGCGGGAAATGGTAAAACCCGGCGTAACAACCCAACAAATTGACCAGGCAGTGTATCGTTTCATCAAGTCGCAGGGGGCGATCCCCTCTTTCCTGAACTACAACGGCTATCCGGCCAGTGTCTGCGTCAGTGTGAACGACGAGATCATCCACGGCATCCCCGGCAAGCGGGTGCTGCAGGAGGGTGACATCGTCAGCGTCGACGTAGGCGCGTTCATCGGCGGCTTCCACGGCGACTGCGCCGGTACCTACCCCTGCGGGCAGGTGTCCGACGAGGCGCTCCGCCTCATCCGCATAACCCAGCAGAGCTTCTTTGAGGGAATCAAGTACGCCCGCGAGGGCCACCGTCTCTCCGACATCTCTGCCGCGGTGCAGGCGTATGTGGAGGCCAACGGCTGCACGGTCGTGCGTGAGTATGTCGGTCACGGCATTGGCAGACACATGCACGAGCCGCCCGAGGTGCCGAACTACGGCAAGCCCGGACACGGCCCCCGCCTGCTGCGGGGCATGACCATCGCGGTCGAGCCCATGGTAAACGCGGGAAGCGCGGCCATCGTGCAGATGTCCGACGGCTGGACGGTGAAAACCGCCGACGGAAAGAACGCGGCCCATTATGAAAACACCGTACTCATCACAGACGGGGAGCCGGAGCTTCTGACGGACCCCTCTGAGTCGCTGGTGTAATGGGTGTAATGTATGAGCATTGCCAAATCTGACATCGTAAAATCAGTCGCCGGCAGGGACGCGGGGAGCCTCTTCTTCGTACTTGCGACGGAGGGAGACTTCCTCCTGCTGGCGGACGGCAAGCGCAGGCGGGTGGAAAACCCGAAGCGCAAGCGGCTGCGGCACGTTGTGCCGACCGGTCTCGACGCCGGGGCCGCTGCCGAGAGGATCAGAAGCAGCGAAAAAGTCACAAACAGTGAGCTTCGTAAAGCCATTGCCGCTCTGGAGAGCGGCGGTAATCAGGACCAGGAGGGATAACACTTGGCAAAATCCGA
>ERZ840371.284-NODE-284-length-64108-cov-6.189687_pt1 | contig 64108 bp, 94 predicted proteins | sample MGYA00519937_ERZ840371 | MGnify/ENA primary metagenome ERZ840371 (study PRJEB31850, sample SAMEA3708873) | human gut metagenome | biome: human gut; feature: human-associated habitat; material: faeces | place: China | collected 2014 ... | reverse complement strand
CTTTGTGTACCAATCTGTTTTTTTAATCAAAGTTCCTAATACAGGATGCTCAATTATAGTTGGTTTATTTTTTTCTTTGTCTTTCCAAAAAAACATAATCTCTCCTTTAATGTACCCAAGCGTAGAATTGATTACCAAGATTCCATACAATGTCTGGAACAATCCTAGTAAATCCTTCTATAGCAAGGCGTTTTTCTGTTTGAGCAAATGTACCTGAATTTATCGTATTAATTATATTTGCCGCATGGCTTACACCGCCATTATGTCCAAATACGCGTCTACTATGAAGAACTTCATCCATAATCGTAACGGTGATTTTTTGCTTTCTTGGTCTGTTCCTGCTAGGTTTCAACCTTAGCAGCAACTGTAGCTATATCAATTTTGGGCTTTAGCGTTCCAAGTGCTTCACTAAGCCCTTTTGAAGATTGTGTCACAAATTCATTTTAACCATTTTGAAAGGATTTTATAATCTTCTTCAAAACTAACCCTGTCTCAATTATAGCAAGACAGGATTAATCACTCAATTACTTTTTCCAAAAAGTTCCTTGGCTTTCTGCATTTCAATCTTCTCATGCAAGTTGGTGTTATACGACTTCACCTACCCTCACAAATTTACGTTGAATTAATTCTTCCTTTTCTCCCTGTGTACGAATCGAATGATCGAAAGGATCCACCACAAAAGTTTCCGTAATCCTAACTCTATAAGGATTGTTTCTCTTTCCTGACATTTTGGTGATACCCCCTGTGCCGTTCTTTCTTCGATAACTCATATGAATTACCTCCTATTCATAATTAATATTATTTCGCATAAAAAATTTGCGATATCCAATACAATCTGCCTTGCTGTTTATCTGATTTCTAACATTTTTTACATGTCTCACCAAAACAACTCAGACATTTATTCATTTCAGACACTGCAAATAAATTTTGCGATATTAAGAATTCATCAACTGAGTAATCACCTTATACTGAACATAACAACACAGGAACTACCCCCCAACTCACACAGTCTACAGGGTTTGTGACTTGTGTGACTTGTTGCTTGTGACTTGCTTGCGACTTTTACGTGTCTTATGGACATAAAAATAGGGCTATCCAGACCGAATTACCTAGTCTGAATAGCCCAAAAAGTCTAGCTTTTAAGCCTTTTATTTAGAATTTACCAGCGTTTGCTGCTTCCTCAACAGATGCTGTAAGTCCTTTATTTTCAACGATTGTAGGCGTTAATAGTATGCATATTGTAATAATACACCACTTTTTACCCCATTTTGACGCTATCGTTGACTATCTAGCCATCAATTCATTGACTCGCTTCTGGATATTTTCCGGGTCGTATCCAGCTTTCTTGAGCTTGGTCTTGCGCTCTTCGCCGTTCCCCCATTTACCGGCAATTACCTCTCGTGCAATCTCGTCGGTAGACTTTACATGAGAAGCCTTTACCTGCTTGTTGACCTCCGCCTGAACTTTCTCATAGTTGTACCCAGCCTTAGTCAACCTTGACTTTCTAACGTCGCCATTCCCCCATTTGCCTGCGAGGACTTCCTTTGCTATCGTTGCAATGGACTTCTTCTTTATGGTAGGCTTAGTCGTTGAAGATGTTGCAGTTTTAACCCCAGCATACTTCTGCCAAGTTGCCTTGGATATGTACGCCTTATTAAGATCAAGATTACCATTATATCCGTTGAGTCGTCCATGGGAAGAGTACTGCCTGATAATGCAATCATAAGAGCCTTCATTCCAAGGAGTCTTCTGGAATCCAGTATCGTTATCATCTGCATACTGAGCTATCCAGAGTGGGTATCCAGCAGACTTAACTCTATTCATCATCGACTTCTGTATATAGATGAAAGGCTTAATTCCAGTTTTACGATATATATAGTTGCACCATGCCTCGCACCACTCCGTATCATCTCTGCCAAATCTAGGATTGTTGTCGGCTTCCCAATCAAGGGCTATGATCCCCTTACCTATGAACTTCTTTATCTTATCTAAGAAGAAATCTGCCTCCTTCTTGACGTCCTCACCATTTGCGTAGTGGTACATACCCAGTAAGCGGCTAAGCTTGAGTGTCTTGTTAGCGTGGTCATTGAAACATCTGTTGAAGTAGTCTGATCCCTCGGTAGCCTTGACTATTATAAAGTCGCAAGCCACCTTAGAGAGATTAATACCATCCTGATGCGCTGATATATCTATTCCATTCATCAAAAATCACTCTCCTTTTTCCAAAAGCGCTTAAACATTTCTATGAGCTTTTCCCAACCGAACATACAAATATAAGCAATAAGAAAAGATGCAAACAGAATAGCTACCGGGTAATACCACATGAGTGCGATATTATAATATGAAAGAACCCCAAATAAAAAGACCTCACATACAATGATGCTCGTGATGAGTACCTGTAGTGAGGTTGGTATCTTTTTAAGGAATCCTAATTCCTTTGTAAACTGTGTGATAACTGTGATCACAGTGCATATAATCGCAACTGCGATAAGTAATAATGAAATTTTCTCCATTTTAATCTACTCCTTTCCGTGATCGTTTGGCGTAATGGGGAGTTTGTCAATCTCATCCATAACCCGCTCGGCAGTACCATTACCGCCAAGTTTTTTATAGGGCTCATATAAATAATTCTTGAGATTGTCATACTCATCCATCGTTATATATGTAGGCGAACGTGCAAGATAACTTTTTCCTAAGTACAATATCCGGTCATGTGCCAAGCCCATCAGCATTTCCGACTGAGCGTCTTTTTTATCTGATTTTTTAAGCAAAAACGCCCATAATCCAGATGACGCCAGTACCGCAACGATGACAGGCACTATTATCTGTATCAATATGCTCATATATTTCTATCCTTTCCGGCTTATGCTATTCTGATTGCCTGAATGTAACTGTTAATAGTGCTCAATGCCGCACCACTTGACTGTATTCCCTGAAGGTTGAGTTTTGTTGATGTTTTCAAGTTTGCAATATATGAGCACTGTACACTTGTTACTCCTTTTGTTGTTCCGGCTATATTCATCTGCTGGCTCTCTCTGAAGTAGTCAGTAGGTGATGTGGCAAATCTGGCGCCCCTCTGTCCATTAGCGGCACTATTAAACAGTACTGTACCATTAACAACATATTTTCCTGCTGGCAACGTAACTGATGCGCCTGTGTCTGTCCAAGTACCTGAGCTCATGGATTTTGCACCAACGGTTTTTGTTATTACTTCACCTAAAACATTATCATTGTGGTACATCGTACCATCTCTATCAACTCGGAATGTCAGCTTACTGTTCTCATCCTGTATCCAAATAACTGGTTTACCATCTTCATCACAGAGTATTAACCCTGCTCCACCAGCGCCCATACTTAGTCCAATTTTGCTGGTTATTCGACCGGCATTAAATCGCCATCTTCCCGCTAGAGTTGCCAATCCTTTGTTTTCGATATTACCCGTCTCAGATATACCAAACAGTACTTCCCCTTTTTCCATTATCTGTATCGGATACTGATAATCGGCAAGTGTCGCCTCTCCGTCACTTATAGTTCGCAATGGAGAAAGCTTTACCATAGTCGTATATTTAGTACCATCAAAAACACCAGTTCTCTCCGAATATAATGCACCATCATCTAACACCCACGCACCAATTTTGCCACCGGTAGCATTCAATTGGTTTATATTTAACCCATCATCATCCCATCTACCGTTTGGCGTTCGTATCTCGCCGGACGAATAATTGGTCATCATCCCACTTATACAATCCCCATTAGAATCTTCGACATAATTTGTACTCTTGATTATACCCGTTATACTAGACCCATCTGTGATTTTTGTTATTCGCAAATTTGAGATGCTGAGCGTAATATATGTCAATCCTGATGGAACACCATCCGCTTTCGCTATGCACATATAAAATCGAAAGTCTTTTACCATTGGCATAGATTCTGGCATAGATAATACCCATGTATTGCTTGCTATGTTCTCAAATTTAACATATGGCTGCATCGTCGCTGGCTTAGTATATAGGATCTTTGGTGATAAACTAAAGTAAGATTGATTTTTCAATGATTCAGTTTTACCTGTAGATGCCGTATAACCCGCTATATCGTAATCGTCCATAGTCAATAAATATTTCATGCCTTGTGGATTTCCCGAATATGCAAAGCTAACCGGAACTTTCAAGTTGTATTCCGGTATATCACCAACAGGTGCCTGAAGATCTTGAATAAATGTTACTTGATAATCTTCTTTTTCATCGCTTTTGGACGACCACCCTAAATTTGTATATGTATGTTCGCTAAGCTGTGATAAATTTGAAGGGTCCCCCATCAATATTTTAGATACATCAAGCGAACCAGCCTGGATCTTCCCACCATTTATTTGTACCGTACCAGGAATATAAATATTATTGGCAATACCGTCAGCTGTCTTCTGAGCATTGTTCGCCGTATTCTGAGCATTGTTTGCTTTATTCCATGCTGACTTAGCCGCTTCGTAGCTGCTCGACTTCGATACATCTGAGTAACTGAATGTCTTGCCATCGCTCATAATAGTCAGATTAACAAAATATAAGGTATTTGTAGAGCCATCCGTATAAGACGGCTCTGTCGTCTTCCAATTACCCCCAGGATTGATAGTTGTAGGTTTAGTCGGTGCTGTAGCTGTGGATGATTGAAGTAGATAATACCTTGTTACACTCTTGACATCCTTGACATTAAATATGGTTATTTCTGCCTTGGCTTTGATAGTAGCCATAGAAACCCCCCCTTACGCTTCAAGCTGACATATGTAAGCCTGAGAGTTGTCCACAGCCTCAGCAGTAACTGGATATGTTGCTGCTGCTTTCAAGAAAGTTGACCCTTTGTACCACTTTAAGGTTCCTAATCCTCCTGGCACAACACCAGCACTACTAATTCCTGTAATCTCTTTGCCTCCCTGAAATACATGTGCTGTAAGCACGGTAGAACCGATATTATTTTTAAAGATAATACCATTGCTTGATGTGATTGTTACAGTTATTGCGTCTGCTCCTGCATTGCCTTGAGGTCCCCGTGGTCCGGTTGGTCCAGTAGCCCCCTGTGGTCCGGTTGGTCCAGTAGCTCCTTTATCGCCCTTAGCACCTGTTTCACCTTTGATTCTCGCCCATGTATATGAACTGACGGTTGCTGGGTCTGTCGGGTTATAATCCGTACATGTGCCTATATACATTCCAACATCTTCACCCGAGTTTGATGTGAATGTTTTCCCTCCATCATTTGAATATTTTACATGAAAATATGATGTCTTGCCGTTTACCCCTGTTGCTCCTGGAGTTCCATTAGTGCCGTCCTTAACAGTCTGGGTATGTGTGCCGTCTTTATCGGTGATGGTTATGGTTGTCACACCATTGGCTTTTGTAACTGATACAGTTGGAGATACCCCCTGAGGACCCTGTGGTCCGGTTGGTCCTGTAGCCCCTTTATCACCCTTGGCACCTGTAGCTCCTGTCTTTGCTACTGCAAATGAGAACTTCTTGTTGATAGTTACACCGTCAACAACAACTGGGACAGTCGCTTCGCATGCGGTTGTCAACTTTGCTGTCAGAGTAAACGTGATTGTAACTTTTGAAGTTCCACTGTTGCTTACCTCAGCCGTCACACCTGTTGGACATACGATTGCCTTAGCATCTACTGTAACAACGGAACACATGTTGTTACCGCAATATGCTGCTGCATCTGTTGTGCATTTAGAACCGGCCGCAGCTCCCTGCGTGTCCCCAAGAAATGTATACGCCTCGCTTGACAGCACAACGTTATATGCGTCTGACACATCAAGCACTGTAATCTGATCTGCTGCTTTTATTGTTGCCATAGATTATTTTCCTCCTCATTAATCTGTTATTAATTCACACATGAAAGTCACCTTTGTATCTACATCATCCGGTGTGAGTACAAAAGAAAAACCACCATTTTCTATTCGAGAGTCGGTGGATAATATAATTCCATATGTTTCTTCTTCAAGCCTCTGCCACTTCCATTGAATATATGCAGAGTTCCCATATACCTCGTGCAACCTGTCTATATCGGTTATCCTGTCTTTTCCATGATATATCACCACAGACAAGACTGTTGATACTGCATTATTCTTGAATACCGTTCCTCTTGATGATTCTATTCTCAGGAGTGTGGTTATCTCATCTCTGACATTATTAACATCCTGTTTTATGTCGCTTATAACGTTTTCTATATTCTGCTTGCCAAGGGTGAATTTATCTGCCGATATAGCAAGATGGGATTCCCCCTTATTATCCACATAGAACATTATGAAATTGTCAGAATCACCAACGTTTATCTGACCATCGCTTCCGAGATATGTTCCCCGGGAGATATTACTCATACTCTCCTTTGTGCCAGAGTATAAACCACCATCCACTATGTGCCAGCCGCCTATTGTTGCTCCAAATGCCACAAGATCATCAACAGCTATCTTAGTTGCCGTGATAGACTTGGCTCTGATCACACCGCCATCAAGGCTATTGTAATCCGTCTGCTCTTTCTCTACCGTGTTACCATCGGTATTCAGCTTGTAGTACAGTCCATCTTCTCCTTTGATAACCAGCTTATCTGCTATGACTGTACCGCCCTTGATGCTGTCACCCAGGATAGTTACACCAACCAATGTGCCAGTTATCTGCTGATCACCAACCACGACATTTTCTATCAAACCGCTTTTCGCAAAGAACTGCTCCAGCGCCGCCTTGCCTATGTTGGCAAAATCTATCTGCGCATACTTTATATCAGCCTGTTTTGCATCAAGCTTCCCGGTTTGAAGTTCTTCTATGGTTGCGTCATTGGCAGTGAGTTTCTCATGTATGCTGACATTGTCCACTTCAAGTTCCTTGATGCTGGCATTATTAGCTGTAAGTTTTTCATTTATAGTGACATTATCTGCTTCGAGATCTTTTATATCGGCTTCTGTAGCTGTCAACTTATCGGATATCTCTACGTTATCAGCCTTGAGATTCTCTATATCTGCATTTATTGCCTTGAGATCGCCAATACTCGCCTTATCAGCAACAACTTCAATAAGTGCTTTAACATCATCGCTTCGAGCTGATGGTGAAGATATATTGCCCATTATTGTTGCTGTATGATCCTTAACAAGAACCATTACCCGCTCAAGACTGTGCACATCTGCCATAGATGTAACCGGGGTGAGTATCTCAGAACCATCAAGTCGTACATATGGGGTACCGTTCTGCATCACCACTGTGCCGTACATAGTTGTACCATCCTGTGTTTTTGTATCCTTGGTTGCCTTAACAAATTTAGATACAAGATCCGCCGATAATTGCATGGCCCATCACCCCCATAAACTATTTGTATATATTGCCTTTTCTGTGACAACGCATCCTGTTGTACACTTGATAGACTGACTTATGATTTTTGCTTTCTGATTGAGTATTCCTGCCCTTTCATAATTAAGCAGAACACAATCCCCAACCCGAACTGGATAATACCCATGGGAATAACTCACAGTATATTCTAGTGTAGACAGTGTTTTTAACAACTGCCTTGCATATTCGTCAATCTGTGCTTTTGTTGGATTCCCTGTAAGCGACGGATTCGTCACTCTGCGAATTATTTCCCGCCCACGATTCACTGTAGATATCGGGCTATTCGGGTCGTTGTTGACCACTCTTGTCTGATATGTGAGATTGTTTCCGGAATACAGTATCTCCACAACATTTGGTATCCCATAAAGGTCCCTGCTGATGGTTATACTTGGTAAAAGTATAGAACTGTTGCTATCGTCGAAAGTAACAACCGGTTGTAATGCCGTAACCTCCTGCACTGGCCTAAAACATATCTGTCCCAGATCGTCAAGTTCGTACTCGTACTTCGCATTACTGCTCAGATCTTTCAGGAACGTTAGCCAGTTGTCGTCCGTATTAGAAACAAAATCCACTTCCAATTTCTTATTGTCTGTGCACTCTATCACCGGCGCCCTCGCATGTGACTTGGTTAGTGAGCACACATTGTCCATTATCGGTTCACCCTTCCGTATGGAAAAGCCAAGTGGAGGCGGATTTTCTTTCAACTCGATAAGCGGTGTATACGCATCTACAGATACGCTTTTTGCCTTACCATCAAACTCTTCTGATGGTGTCTGAACCATATGCGTCCCCAATGGAAACCGTTCACGTATCCCATTTTGAATTGTGATGAGGTATGTCCTTATGTAACATTCCCCAATACTCTCTGATAAATCAAAAGACGCTGAGCCAAGTGTATCAGCATCAGCGTCCCTCGATATTGTTGCACCCATCTTCACGTTCATAAGCCGTTCGGTATCCCACCATGTCGCAGGATCGACAATGTAGTATTCGTATGTCTGCTGCATTGGTTTTGTCCAATCAGGCATATCACTTACCCCCTTCGACTCGTGTTACACTGAACTGTACCGGTGTAGTTAACTCGCAATGTGTCTGGCTGTAAGATACAGAAATGCTTGCCCAGTAACCTGTACCGGACGGTTCTCTTACATATACGTCGTTAAGCCATCTTGTAAGCTCCCGGATCATTGAAAGCGTATCTTTATCATTGTGCGGTATGACTACATTCCAGTTCGATGTATGCCCTATCTGTGTTCCGTAATAGCTAACAGGATGCTCTCTACCAGCATATTCGAGTAACTCTGTATCTGGATTAAAGCTATCTGAGATGTCAATATTATAAGGAAGTCTGAGCATCTTGCATGTCCATGCAGGTTCCTCCAAAGCATCCCCATCTCCACCCGAAGCATCATATGATCCCCACTGTTCATCCCACTGGATTATTACAGCAGTTTCTCCGACATCTTCTGCTACATCTGCATAACTGACTACCCCCGTGTTCTGATCTATTGCAATTATCCTATAACTTGCCATGTCAAGAGCCGGATGCTGGTCTGGCACTGAAATACCCATTGTATTTGCTACGCCTGTTTCTATTTCCGTAAAGGTGCCGTCAAACTCTCTTCTGTACACTGATAACAATACATCGACTGCAAGTTCTTCGTTCTCATCAACGCACCATGGACTGATAATTGCCGTGAGTGTTTCTGGGTCGATTACTATTGACGCATCTGGGGATAACTTGTTTTCTTCCCATTCCACAGTCATTTCTATGGTATCTGTCGCAGTAAGCCCAGAATCTAATGCTACAACACAGTTGATCGTATAAGTATGACCACTTTCAAAATCTATGTTGTTAGCGCTCAGTGTAATGGCAGTTCTGTTGTCGTCATATTCTACACCGTCCTTGGATGTCTGCGGAGTTCCACTGTAATACTTATTGAATATCACATCCCCTGCATATACCATTTTGAAGTTACCCAAGTTGTCCATTGTCTGGTATGTATCATTTGATGATATTGTCACGCTCGCACTTATGAGTTTCTGTGTATCAGGCTGAGTTGTACATTCAAGTACTATTGGGAACGATGTGATCTCAGTGATTGGTTCATTATTCTTATTACTTAACGTAAGCTGTACTGTTGGCTGTGCATACACTTTCACTTCTCTGGTTATTGACCAGTCGCCGTATTCTCCGGTAACACCTGCTGTTCGGATTGACCATTTTATCACTGTGTCTTTCGTATAGTTCTTTGTATCTATAGTATAAACACTGTTTGTATCGTCCTTGCCAATATATTTGTCCAGGTTTATTGTCGGCTGTGATACACCATCGATACTCAAATTAAGCTGCGCATGTGACTGGTCTGACCCATCCTCTGAATTCTGAACCCAATAAAGTAAGATCTTCTCGCCTATACCCAACACAGTCTTATTTGACCATGTTGTTGGGGCAGAAGGTTTTGTTCCCAGAGCAACTGTATATGTCCCCGTCGTCCAGTTTGATGAACCGGCACTATTAGTTACTCTGACTCTGAAATAATACCTTGTTCCTGTTGTAAGCCCTGTTATCTCGGCATGATTTACATTTGCATCAACGGATGTAGAACTTACCGCATTAGAACTGTCAAAGTACTCTTTCTTTTCAGTGTATTCTATTTCATATTTCTCGGCCTGTGCGACCTTGTCCCAGCTTATGTATGCTGATGTTTCTGTAAGAGCTTTTACACTCGTGATCTTTTTTATCTTACCTGGTGCAGACTTTGTATCATATGTCCATTCGCCCCATTCACCGGTTATACTTGTCTTCGAGCTCACTACATTGATGGCTCTACATCTTACATCATAGCTACAGCCAGCATCCACAGTGATCGTTATTGATGCCTTGGATGCTTTTACCTCTGCTGTAACTATCTTTGCTTTTTTCTTATCTTTGAGTATATAGAATGACACTTTATCACACTTAGAATCTGTGATGTTGTCGATGCTTGCTGTGAGCTTGTACTGGTCTATGGATACCGTAGGTGCCCCTAGAGTCTCCGGGTTGTTTACTCCCTCGACGCTTCGTATAACTGATACAGCATCCCCAGTCCAGTAACTTTTAGTTACCTGCTTTGTGGTCTTTCCAGATTTTACATTTTCCTTATACGTTTTAGACACCGGTTTGACCACACATTTCATTCTTATGGCATTACTTGGAGGGGTGTATGTGGCGTTCTTGACTTTGACATCCGATGCACCGCCATCAAACCACACCCCATCTCCACTACTGTAATACCAATGCACACTGTAATGGTCAGTATTTGCAATGGGTATTAGTGCTTTCTTTCCATTATCAGCATTCTTGAGATGTTTCATAGATACCGTACTATTCAGGTTCTTTGTACCTGATTTATTCTTGCCTAACCTCGCATTGTTACCTTTTATATCGGCAACCTTCCACGTATCATTCTTCACATCTGAACTGACCTTAACACCATTGGTGAACTGCACGATTTCCGACTCGAGATAATCAAAAGATACAACAGAACCCACGAGAACATATTTGGACTTGGTATAAACCTTAGGCTCTGCAAACTCCCATGTAGCAAAATATGTATTATCGGTCCCAGTCTGTTTGGTAACCTTGAGGTTTGTGACTTTCTTACCCATGCTTATGCCCTCCTCTCCACTACAGCTGCTCGTACTAACTGTTCGACAACAGACGCGATATTGCTTCCGTCGTCATAAGTTATTCCGTTCACGTTATATGTATTTCTAGGAGTCTGATTTATTCGCTTTGACAATCTGTCTATAGCTTCAATAACATCAGAATTTCCATTTTGATTATTTCTACGCTCAAGTAGCGCATCCACTGAACCGGATCTAAGTCCTGTGAAAATCTGTGGGTTTTTGTTGAGCATATTATTAATTGCATCCATGCTACTTGTCACATTACCCATATCGACTACAGGTGTGATTGTTGGCTCATAATCAAAATCGAGGTTCAGCGCATCTGATATCATCGACATTACTGTGCCAGCCTTGTCTACGACAGTATTGGACAGATCGCTTACTGACGCATATACCTTGCTACTTCCACGAGCAACACCTATGGCAAGACCTTCTGCAAGATATCTACCTATACGCAGGAATACCTTAGATGGTGAATGCTCATCCAATACTTTCTTGGTAATAGTCTCTGTATTCTTAGCCATCTGCCTTGCAGCATTGGTGGCTTTGTATGCTCTGTCTCGTATACCTCTGGCAAATCCTTCTACAAGATTCACGCCGATATTGTAGTATCGGTTGTTATACTCCGACATTGCATCTGCTCCGTCGCTTGCAACTGTCCCCGCTGCCGATGCTACTTCCCCGGATTTATTACTGATTCCTTTCTTGAACACGATCATTGCCGAACTACCAGCATTCTCCCACTTCTGCTTTCTGCCATTTACTTTGTTTATCATATTGTCAATAAATGTGGTTATGACAGAGGAAGCCTTATCTCCCGCATCACCGAAAGCGTTCACAAAGTTATCCAGACTGATCGTACCTATATCATTGAGACTTGCTGTGAACTGAGAAAGTCCATCCGCATCAAACGTTGTCATCTTTTCTACGAAGGAATATAGAGTACTTATTTCATCTGTCACTGTTCCTAGCTGGTCAGTATCTACACCTGAAATATTAGCTGAATAATTGTTGAGATGTGAACCCCATGTTTCGAGAGCACTTCCAAGAGAATCAAGACAATCAAATGAATCGTCATTCAATCCAGAAATCTGTTTCTGAAGATTTACCATCATCTGGCCAGCATTGTCAGCGGCATTTACTGCATCGTCACTGATTTTACCGCTTACATTGTTAGAAAAGTCGACCAATGCCCCACCAAATGCTACAATGTTTTTGCCAAAATCATCTAAGTCAGTACTACCTGTGATCCAGCTCATAAAGCCACCCTGTTCCGGCACTGCTTCATTGAGGGAAACCATTATATCTCCTATGTCTTTCGCCCTTTCAACAGCTTTTTTGTCCAGCGACCCCTTATCTGTCTTACCTGCTACTATGTTGCTGAACTCGACCATCGCATTACCAAAGTCTTTGATGTTGCTGCCGAATGTACTAAGATTCTTCTCACCAATAAAACACTGCCATACTCCACCTTGTGCAGGTATCTTATCATTCAACGCGGCCATGATCTCGCCACACTTTGCAGCATTGTCTACAGCATCTTTGTCTATTCCTCCATTTTGAACTATGGTGTTTGAGAATGCGACTATAGCATCTCCAAAAGCTGTGATACCGTCAGAGAATGCACTCATGTCCTTTTCACCCATGATCTTCTGTGCCCATCCACCAGAACGCGGTATAGACTTCTGGAGTTCTGCCAGCACCTTTCCGGCATTTGCTGCTACGGTCACCGAATCGCCATCCACCTTCCCCTTTGTCGCGTTTGAGAATGCCACTACAGCATCGCCATAAGCGGCTAAATCTAGGGCAAGCTGATTGTAGTCAACTCCACCCCCAAGGAACTTTGCAAGGCTATCCAACAAACTGGCTGCTGTGAGTAACAGAAGTGTCTCTGCCAGCGCCTTAGCACCTTCCATGGCTGTCTTATCAACCTGAGTCATTGTAGTGATAAAAGGCGAGATGTTTGATGCAAACTCAGATAGCTTCGTACCTATATCTGGCAATACATCAGCAACGCTGGATGCAAAGCCACTCACGATACTACCAAAGAACTCGCCTATTCCTTCGCCTATGGCTGACAATAATGGTATACCCTTGTCCAGGAAATCTTGTAACTCTGGATACTCACTTGATAATGCACCAAGTGCTGCTATGAATAAACCAATCTCTGTAACAATAGCAATCATAGCTGTAACACCTACTATTGCTGCAAGTGCACCTGTTCCAATGAGAGCCAAAGGTATCATAGCCACTGACATTGCCACAAGTAATATAGATAGCGCGGTTGCAGTACCTATTGACGCATTCAGATCATATTTGTTCAGTAATCCAAGTATGACTCCCAGCTCGCCTACCACCAGTCCCATCAAGGCCATAGCGCCTACAGCGGTAGTTGGGGCTTTTTTCACCACACTGAGTATTAACATTGCGGATGCCATAGCATTTATCAATACACCCAAGGCAATTGCATTCGGTATTGACGCTTCGATGTTCAATGTAGCCAATACTCCAAGCACTCCCGCAACGATAACAAGCACACCAGACAAAGCATATATACTTCCTACTGCTCCCTTGTTTATATCTTTCATGTTGCTCATTACATATAATGAATCAGCGAATGATACTAATAATATAGATATAGCACTTGATACAGATACAGCCTTATCTATGTTTGGTATCTGGCACATTCCAGATATAATTCCTGATAATATAACTACTATACCGCTTAGTGCATATACACCACCAATACCGCTTTTATCCACTTTTACATTTTTCATTGCTGCCATCATGGCTGCAAATCCGAGCATAACCGCAGTCATTGCGGCTGTTGATGCTGCTAGCTTATCAGTGTCTATGAAAGACAATCCGACCACAGCTGCCACCAATACACCAATAGCCACTGTCATGGATATGATAGTTCCCTTTTTCACCTTCTCAGCATATTGAGACACATATATAAGTCCCCCAAATAACGTCTCTAATATAGAAACAACCAGAGTTGCTCTTGGTAACGCATCTGGATCTACCTGAGTAAGGATAAATATGACTCCGGTTATTATAAGTAATGCACCCGACATCATTAGCAGCATAGCTCCTGCCTTAGCTGCATTTTCACCAGCAAGTTTTGACACTGCGATTATCGCTGCGAACATTACTTCTATAACGCCTACTATCTTGAGTCCTCGTTTAACTTCTGATTCATCAAGATAACTTATCAATTTTATTACACCAACAAGGACTCCAATAGCAATACTCATGCCAAGTAGCATAGCACCTGCCTTGGAACCATATTCGCCCGCGGTTTGCGAAACTATGATTATTGCCTCAAACAAAAGCGTAATCAGTCCTATTACCGCTATTCCATTAAGCACCTCATCGCCATCAAGTTTAGATGCAAGTTTTACAACACCGACCATGATAGCCATTGCCACACCCATCTTGATAAGCATGTTACCTGCTTCGTCAGCGTATTTGCCTGCGAATATGGATATTGCAACTATTTTTGTAAAAAGTCCCTGTACCAACTCGATTACTATTACTCCCTGAAGCACACCTTCTGGGGTGAGTTTGGCCAGTGCTGTTATTGCTTTTGCTATTATAAGCAATGACACAGACATTTTTAGTAATAAATTACCTGCTTGATCAGTACCTTTTGATAGTTTTGACACGACCATCAGCGCACCACAAACTATACCAAGTTTTATAAGTAAGTCGCCAAGCGCATCAACAATAGGTCCCATCTTCTCTGGGTCAAGATCCTGTAATTTTTTCAGTGCTATGGTTGCTAATAGCAATGCTGTGCACACACCAACTACAGTCAGTGCTCCCTTGGCGCCGCCTCCAATTTTACCTAGCACAGTTATAGCTACTGCAAGACCTGCTACTATTCCAGATAATGTCGCAATAGCACCTATTGATGACCACAATCTATCTTCTGGAATATTAGAGACAATCCACAAAGCTCCTGAAAGTACTCCTACTGCCAATGCAAGTCCAAGTACGGATGACGCTATGACTTGTATCTCTTTTACTCGAAGATATTTTTTTATGTTAGTTCCAAGTTCTGTAAAGAACCCACCCACACTTTCGAGCAACTTACCTAGGCCTTTAGCCGGTGCTGCCACGGCTTCAATTGCCTCACTGAATGACGTAACTGCTTTAGTTACATTATTAGTCACATAGAGTAATCCAGCACCAAGACCAACTGCCAGAACTTTTCCAAAATCTATCCCCTTAACGGCATCGAGAATGCTACTACCTATACTCTTGATGAGCTCCAGTAACTTAGAAACTCCATTTTGAATTCCATTGAACCATCCAGTCATAGAGAAATCGCCGACTTTGTAGAATTCTACAGATGGCGAATGTATGCCAAGCACCGACTTAATTCCTGATAGCATATCTTTTCCTATCTGGATTATTGTGCTGACTACTTCTTTTCCGCCATTCTTGAGACCATTTACTAGACCTTCAAGTATGTATCTCGGTATATTATCAGCGTCTTTAAGCCCCTGTATCCAGTCTTTGAAACCATCTGAAAATTTCCTTAGATATGGCGAAACTTTATCCAGAGCCTTACTGAACAATTTACTGAAGTCGGTGACATCACGGAGTTTTACAAGGAAGTCTCCTATGTATGCAGTTACTGTCAAGAGATCCAGATTAAAATACTTGAGTAAGGTGTTTATTAATTTGAGACCGAGTTTTAATCCACCACCGACAATGTTACTTATCATGTCAATCAAAGCAAATAAGCCTTTGAGTGTTCTCTTGAGCTTGTCAGCTTTTTCGTCGCTCATAACAAGATGCTGTGAGAACTTATTGACAGTTTCCGTAATACGATATAATGTACTTTCTCCGGACTTATCCGATGTTGTGAACATCTCTGAGTATGCCTGTTTGAATGCTTTGGCAACCTGGGTTGCTCCTTTTACTGCATTCTGGAAAGACTCTATAAGTAGCTCTTTACCACTTGGTTTATTCAGACTCGCTATCAGCTCACTAATCGGAGTACCTGTCTTTTCTGCCTGTGTCGCAAGATCTCGAAGTGTCTTTATCTGGTCTTTGGTAAGCCCCAATGTCTCTGCTTCTTTATCTGACAGACCTGCCATGGCCTCTGTGAGCTCATCTGCGCTCAACGTGCAATCGGACCAATTATGCCCATTACGCTCCCAAACTTTATTAACCAAAGCCTGTACCTGGGCATAGTCGTAATTAGCTGCGGTGAGTGCCTTTATTCTTTCCTCGCCATTACCAAAATCACCCCGAATGGTTTTTGACACAACATCGTTGAAATATTCGACCTTATCGGTTATATCCTGTGTTGATTCGGATGCTTTGGATGTGACATTTGTAAGACGCTTCAATGTATCTATGATTAGACCACCTGACAGTTTCCCTTTTGCAAATATGTTCGCGAGTGAACCATATTTTTTCAGTAGTGCGTCTATATTTATACCCTGCTCTTTAGCCACCTCTTTGAGCTTTTCCGTAAATGTTTCTTCTGTTACTCCAGCTTCGCCTATCTTATTCATGAGATTATCCCATTTTGAAGTTAGACCGCCGAACAATGTTTTGGGATTGATCTTGTTTACCAAAGTATTGGCGTAATTGATAAGCTTGGCTACACCTTTGGAGGCACTCTCTACAAACGGAAGTGTTACCTCTTTTATATCATTTATCTTCAATCGAACAGTGTTAAGTATTCCTACTAATGGTCCATTCTGTTCTATGAGTGGCTTATAGAAATTCGCACCAATCTTTGCAAGTGCCGACTTAACATTGGCGAAAGCACCTTCAAATGTCTCGTTTGCTTTTTTTGCATGTTCTCCGTATTCTTGATCCATGATATCAGCAAATGTCTGAAAATCTATTTTTCCCTTGGATACCATGTCCCGGACTTCGGCTTCAGTTGTATTAAGATATTTTGCTAATGTAGCGGCGGCATTCATACCTCGTCCAGAAAGCTGGAGTAACTGATCACCCATCATTCGTCCCTGACCAGCGATCTGTGTATATATGCGACCGATATCTTCATATGTACTTCCGGTCATAGCTGCCACACCGGAAATTCCTCGCAATGCATGCTGCATACCGTCGCCAGCTCGCATACCTGACGCTGCTAACTGTGCCGCCACACTAGCTGCTGCATCAAGGCTATAAGCAGTTCCGGATACACCATAGTCAACATCGTCCATTATTGCGGCCACCTGCTTGGCGTCATCCTGTAGCAATCCCATAAGCTTGAAGTTTGCCTGGTCAAGTTTCATGGCTCTGCTGAGACCGCCGCCTGATATAGCCTGCTCAACGAAGTTTTTTGCTTTGGTAACGGACGTCATGACGGTGTTTGTAAGGTTCTGCACAACCTGCATTCCAGCTATACCCATAACTGAAAATCGCTTCCTGAGGTATTCGACATTCGATATGAGACTGTCAAATGACACGCTCTTGGCAGCGCTGTCTATAGCTTGAAAACTTTTCTCAGAACCTCTAAGCTGAAGTTTTTCTTTTAATCTATCCAATGATGTCATGGTTGTTTTGACATTAGTTTCAAAGTTTTTGTTGTCAAATTTCATCTCAACAACTTTTTCGTCGATTGTGTTACTCATCCGCTTATCACATCCTTCCATGCATCATTTGCTATTTGGTCAAAAATAGGCCAGATAGCAGGATTGATATAATCTCTTCCTTCTACCCAGCCCCCAGTACCGGTTCCATGTCCGTATTGCAGTATCACAGCTATTGGAACCCCTTCATTCACATTTGAATTTAAAAAAGAGATTGTAGCTGTTCCGTTCTGGTTTTCTATCTTGTAATACCATGAGTTGGCGGTTTCTCCTGAGTCCACAGGTGTTGCCGAAGTCAATGCTTCTACCCCAGCTCTGCCATACTTGTTGAGCTTTCCAAGATGTATTCCTTCTTTGGCTCGTTCAAGAAAACTTGTAAGTTTTGAGAAGTCACCTTTCTGCTTAAACTGAATAGCACTCATACAATCCCCCCTATCTGGTCACCCCTTCGTGTGCCATTTTCTTTTTCTTTCTGCATTCAGCTTTGCATAGTAATCCAGAGTCTCTGCTTCCGACCGTTTTTTCTGTGGTTTGTTCTCTTCCTCGAATATCTTGAGTAATGTCATTAATCGATTGAGGTGCCATTTCTCGCATTCAATGGGAACACCAAGACTAAACATGCAGAAATATAAATACTCTGATGTTATGAACTTGCTATTATGTTTTTTGGTCGTAGTCATTTCATTGAATGTTGTTGCGGTCATGGGGTCATTAATATAAGAAGAGATTTCTTCTATATTTCGCTGAGATAAAGCGAGAAACACTGAATCTTTCACATTTTTTGTGATTGTCATGCATTTGAAATAGTCAAGTATTTCTGTTGCCGAGTGCTGAAGTTTTGGGTCAAGATACGCTTTGTGATGCTTCTCTTCCCATTTTGAAAGTGACACCAAGGAGTGCTCCATCTGTATCGTGGTTTCCGGAATCCACAAAAACTGATTTGTATTCTCATTGAATATTTCGGTTTTCGGTACAGTAATCTGAAGCACTCTGGATCACCTCTCTATTACACGCTTGCTAATACGTTTGCCGTGTTATTCATAGCTGTTTTTTTCATTTCCTCTGACACCTTTTTAGGCATGATACCGTTTATAAAGGCCGCTCCTGCCTCATCATTAGTAGCCAGCTCCATAAAAAGCTGATCATACATTGGTGTCGCAATAAAATTAAGATAAAGCGGATTTCCTTTCTCATCTGTCTTACGGAATGACTTACCATCTGGGGCAAGCTCGCCATATGATTTGCAGATAACCTCCTTGAACACCTTGATAATCTCGGTGGTGTCCTTTGCATCTACAATCTTCTGAAGAAGCTTATCTAAACCACCCTTTTCTGAAAGTGTCATCTCTGTAAGCTCTGCTTCGCTTAGATGGAAGTATTCATCCTGCTTGATCTTGTTTCCTTCATAATCTTCATATTCAAATGTCTTCTTTAACATATTGTTTCCTCCTTAATAAAAAGTCCCCAACACATCTGATCTGACATGCTGGGGGCTACAAAAATTCATTATTGCAGACAGAATACTATGCTGCCTGTGCTTCTGTGATGATCTGTGCGATCTCGTCTGGAAGTGGAAGTCTTGGATCTGTGGTTGCATCACCATAAAGAACCTTCTCGATAGCTGCCATAGCTGCCTCTCCAACATCAACACTTGAGATCTCAAGGTATGCTGTAGACTTACTGCCCGTTACAGCAACTGGTGTTGTTGAAAGCTCGTATGACATTGTCGATGCCTCTGGGCTCTCGTTTGTTGATGAGTGAGTCTTGGATGATGGCTTTGCCACTGCTCCATAGATAATATGGATCTTGTATCCGTACTCATCTTTCTTGGTATCATTTCCCAGGATTGTCTGGTAGGTCATACCAAATGTTTTTCTATCCTGCTGTCTAATCATTACCCCCTTTGCGATTGACTTCTGTCCGTCGCAAGCAGCGAACTCGTCTGGTGTGGTATAACACTCAACAGTAGCTCCGAAGTCCTCTGCTGAATACAGTGAAAGATACTTCTGATTATCGGCATAGATCTTAGTCTCTTCTCCGCCTGATGGGTTCTCAGCTACTGAAGAAAGACCATTCCATGCTACTCCATTTGGGTATGCACCTGTTTCATCCTGAATATATAATCCACCCTTGGATACGCCTGTCTCATAAAACTTCTGTCCGATCGCATCCCAAACCATTGCTTTACCTGCCATAGTTTTATCTCCTTTTCTAACAATATAGTGTGAATACGTTGTGATGAAGGTTAGATGCACGGTAATGCCTGTCATGGGTGCAGTAAGGCACCTCAAGCAGTTTTTCTATCACCGTAATATCTGGATCTTTTGAAATCACAACTATTTCATAGCAATAAAAAACGGAGTAATTTGAGTTGTCAGCTCTTTTACTCCGTATGTTTGTTCTTTGATATCTAATTGCAGGGTATGACATTTTTAACGTCTCAGGGGGTTCGTAATACACGTTCGTACTGCCCAATAACTCAACGAGTAGGGCATGCAGTTCAAGTCTGCTCATCTTCTGTATACACCTCCCCGATTGTCAAAAGAAGTCTAGGATACTGAGAAGCATCAATCTTATCGACCTGCCACTTAGTACCCATATACTCTGCATATATGATGTTTGAGCAATTCTCAATGAGGCGTGGATCTACCAGTATAGACAGGGTGACATCATACTTAATGTTTCTGTTAATGCTTTCTCCAGATGACTGTCTTCGATAATAATTATTCATAGCATCGCCATAATAATTACGAGCATATATCTTTTCTTCCCAGTACCCGGGTTTAGTCTCAACAGTTTTTGAATACCCTATTTCACCATACCATTTAGCCATTTTGAATTTCTCCTTATCTGATCTACTCGGACTTAACTGTTGCCAGCTTAGCTGTGGTAGATGTAGTTGAATCTGTAGTTACATACGTAACTGTAGCAACATTTTTCTTAACCTCGCATGATACAGGGAGATACTGAATGCCTGTGGCATCAACAATAACCATTCCCTTGATGAATGCGTCCTGAAGATCTGTTGCATTGATCTTCTCAGTACAGTCTGCATCTGCATATGCAAATGTGTCAGCCGCCTTTGTATAAACCTTTCGTGCGGCTACATTTGTATCTGTGGAATTCATGAAAATCTTATCCATTTCTGTATTCTCCTTTCATCGACTTAGGCTACTGGCTCCTCGAGAGCGATAGCTGAGTATGGCTTTGTGAGGGCTCCTGATATACGTGTCTCAAGCAGGTACTTGTATCTGTTGAAGTCAATATCGAAATCATCAAACTTTGTAACCTCGCCGCCCTTTGTAGCACCAAATGTGTAATCTGTAAGATTTACAAAGATGCCAAGGAGCTTATGCTTCTTAGACTTATCATCAACTCTAGTGAGTCCCTCAAACTGCTCTACGGTATGGATCTCGTTTACGTTGAGTGCTGCTGCAAGATCGGCCTTTGAACTGTAGATTCTTCTACCATTCAGATCTCTTGCAAGTAGCATTACGTTGAGTGCATGTGGTGTGCAGTAGTAATCTGGTGTACCGGATCCCTTGAACTGCTCTCTTGAGTACAGGGCAGCTTCGATAAGTGCCTCAGCGTAAATATAATTCTCACTGAAGTTAGCACCTGTATTTGTACCCTGGAGCTTAGTCTTAGCGGCTGCAAAATCAACATCCTTCTTGATACAGTACAGCTCGTCATCATGCCAAATCGATCTGATATGATCTTCATGGATCTTATCCGGATCACCGTCATCTCTGCCGTCACCGACAAGTGCTGCCAGAGCAAGAGTCTCGTCAAGAGAATGTCTCATAAGATTCCACTGATACGAAACTACATCGAAATCTGTGATGTCAACTATGTCATCTCTCTGAAGCTCGTCCTTAATATACACTGTCTGTGGATCTGTTGTTCTGCTAAGCAACTTAATCTGATTACCATCTGTCTTGTAGTCACCCTTCTTCTGATAACCCTGTGAAAGGGCCTTCTGTCTTGCATCAGCGTTTCTTGTCCTGATTCTGGTAAAAGGTGCCTTATGAATCTTGCTCATTACAGCGCCAATCCATGTCTGATCTCTCTCAAGAGTATCTGGCTCACCCTTCTTAATAAGTTCAAACTCTGGGAAGAGCTGCTCGACATCCTCATCTGCAAAAGCTCCATGTGCAAGAGTATCCTTGTGCTCTGCAACATAGTCTTTAAGTGCCTGTCTGAATGATCCAACATTACTCTGCTTTGCAGCCTTGATAATTGCTACCTCGTCTGAATGAGTAAGCGCTGTTCCCTCAGACATCTCTGCCTGATCGAATACATTATGCTTGATTGTTCCCATTTCTCCATCTCCTTCTTTATTATCTTTTTCTGCCTGAGAAACTGCTGTTCCAACTAAGAAATCAACAACTTTCTTCTGCTCTTCATTTAATGTGTTATAAACATCCTCTACAGTCTTGTCGTCATCAGACTTACCTTCTGACTGCTCTGATGTCTTTGTGTCCTTGTTATCCTCCACTGTTTTCTCCTTTTCTGTCTTGTCGTCTGAGTGATAGAGCACTAAACCTGCAACATCGTAATTTGCAACGAACGCATCGTCTTCTCCATCACCATGTGCTATTGCCCAATCGATAGTTGCCCCCGGATTAGCCCCTGCTAATACCAGGCTCAATTCCCTGATGATTCCGTGAACCACATTAGATCCTGCATGTTTCAACTTGTTCGCGTATATAGACAGAGACCTTACATCCCCATGCTTAACTAATTCCTTTGCGTGCTGTCCTTCCTCGGTGTTATTGAAGACACCGTACGCATACACGCCATCTTCTCGGTTTTCGAGTACGGCATGTCCTAATACAGAATTCACCGAATCATGATCATGGTTCCAGACAATAGGAACTGTCACACCATCCTGATCTTTAAACGCGTCTTTCTTTATGGTTCGACCATCACTACACACAAGATCATTTCGTGTAGCCCAACCACCAAAATCGTATTTACCCATTTTGATTTTCTCCTTCCTGTGTTGTTTTATCTGTATAATCCTGTGGGGTACTCTCGTTTGGCTGTGCGATATTGCTATTGATAAGCTGATCAGCCTTTGGATCTGGAGAAGGCATCATGCCGATGATCTGACGTATCTCATTTGACGTCATTATTTCGTTTCTTGTGAACTTGTCCGCTATTTCTGCAATATTGCTGACTGGGACTAACTTGAATGGGTCTTTGAAATACGTGATTGACTGCCCCTGTGTTATGGCAGTCTTTGTTAAGAACTTTCGTTTGAACTCATCTGCGATTGCTGATGCGATTGGTTCTATAGTTCTGCTGTTGTAGTTCAGCATGGTCTTCTCGTCTGCTGTACCATCGAGAATACTCTGAGTAATACCTAGCTGTGCATAAAGCTGTTCCTGAAGAGTCTCTATCTGCTTCAAAAGATTGTTTTCAAGAGATCTATTAAGCTGCGTTATCTTTTCGGTGCCGTCTGCATAGGCAATTCCATACTTAGATCCAGACAGCTGATCTTCGATTTCCTGACGTCTCTGATTCGCTTCTTTCCTCTTCTGTTCGGTTTTTATGATGTATGGTAACTGGATTATAAGATCGAGTTTTCCAGATGCCGTCTGTTCATCAGTTATGTCCAAAAGACTTAACTTACGAGCAAGACGCTGATAGACTGAGTTATACTCGTTGATTACCGCGTACATCGGATTTTCTATAATCGCAACGTTACGCTTAGGAAGGATAATATCCTCTTTTCTACCGGTTCGTTCATTATAGAGTCGGATCTTAACTTTATATGGAAACCATTCTGTGATCTTACCGACTCGCATTGATGTGATATCGTATGAATCGGTATCAGTTGGATCATAGAGTGTGTCCACGGGAACGACCGCTGCAACCCCTTCATCAAACATCGTGAGAACCGTATCTCTTATAAAAGATCGACTCGTCTGATCGATGTTTGCCTCAAGAGTAAGGCATGTATTGAGTCCCGTATTCTTTTCAGATTTGAACCGGCCATTATCATCCAACTGACAATGTTTGAAGCCTATCTGTTCAACGTCTATTGCAATTCGGTTGAATATCGAAGTTATTATTGATCGTTCATTCCCTCGAGTTAATCGCACACGATCGGGTCGTGACGAATAACTGACTCCCGCTGAGTATCCTAATGTTGGATCCTTATTCATAAAGGCATTCCAACCGTTTTTCACCCTTTCGGGTAATCTGTATGTTGCCATTTTGAATCCTCCTTAATCAAGGTTTAGCTAACGCAACGTGGTTCCCATATTCACACCTTCCATAAAGGCGTGAAGACTTGCACTCCCGGCTTCCATTAAGGCGTACTGTCTACTCATAATACCAAGCTCGACCATACCTGCCGTTCGCATTATTGCCTTGGTCGTTTCTCTGTATCGTGTTATCTCCTGCTTAGATATATCCGAATACTTCTTCTTATACTTTTGCTGCTGGGTGACTAATCTCTGTTTCTGAAAATTCAGTTTTTCAGAATGTTTCTTAATTTCTGCCTTCTGTTTTTCAATACGGTTATTAGTACGCTGTATCTTTCGGTCATAATGACTTGCTCCTGCTACGCGGATAATACTGTTACCGCTCGTTCTTTCTTTTCTATGCCCCCATCTCATCCCAACTACACCATGATGGTAGAGTTCTTCTGAAGGGACTAAATAATACTGTGGCATTACGCATCCTCCTTAATCAAAAGCTTCACGATTAAGCTTGTATGCAACATAGGCATCCATCATAGCCGCCACTGCATCTATCTTCTGCTCATATCGTTTCTTCAATAATTTTCTATTACCATTTGTGTCTTCGAGAGTTATGCAATTACCCATAGCAAATGTCATAAGCTCTTCATCAAACAAAAGAAGCCTGTCCTCAGCCAATTTTTTCAACTCGCCAAGAGGTACAGACTCGGTCTTCGCTCCCTGTATTACTTTTTCTATTCCGAATGGACCATTTTCACGTTCCCATCTTTCTACGAAATCCCTCGCATTATATGGATCAAAACCGAACGCTCTTACATCATAAGAACACTGACAAATGTAACTATCCAAGTCATCATATACTTGCATCATGTCTAGTACTGTGCCTGGCATTACCATTAGACTGCCTTCTTTTATAAAAGTTTCGTATTTCTGGCGCATAGCCGCAGGGAGTTTGAATAATGTCTTTTCAGTTATATAGTTCCTGGTTTTTATACCAAAAGCCCCTGTTGATAATGGGAATAAAAATGTGAAAGCACAGAAATCATCACCTTGTGATAGATCTGCACCCATAGAACAAGGCATCTCCCAGAAATCTCTTTTACGATGTGGAAGTGTCTCATCATAGGTAAAGTAATATGTGTATCCTTCCATAGGGATACCGAAACGTTTTGCCAAAATATCATTACGTGTTGCTGGGGCTTTTTCAGCTCTCTCAACATCATCCTGATATGTGTCATATGTAACTGTCTTACCAAGATTAGGATTAGCTTTGAGCCACATCTCTGGCTTTGCTACTTCTTCGATGGAGTCGAGTTTATACCACCAGATTGATGTATGTGGTGCACTATACTCGCCCTTGAGAATCGACATCAATTCCATTTTGATTGTATCACCGCTGCCGTTACGGACTGTTCCCTCTGAGCTAATTGCCACTATGAGATAATCGTTGTTGCTCGTGCTTGCGTCACCCTGCTCTTTAGCGGCTCCCTGTTCAATAGAACCAATAACGTCTTCACGTACATCACCAGACAACCACTCATCTATAGTTGCCACTTTGATTCTCATTCCCTGAAGAGCATCGATACTCATTGGCCTAATCTCAAGAATCGATCCGGTCAAGAAATTCTGAATACCTTTCTTGGTGCTTGCCAGCTTAACTCTACGAGCTTTTGAACCGGTTGTATTCTGTAATGATCCTTCTGTAAGAAATTTATACAATGGTCCTCTAGCCCTAGCTATTGCAGTTCTGAAAGGTGACATGACCTCTTCAGCCTGAGCCATTCTTGGTGCAACCGTGACCTGATGCGTTGTTGATTTATCGACATTGAGGAAGTAATTCTGGATGCATGATGCATACATAGATTTAGCTGCGCCTCTGGCAACTATGAGATACTGCTTTCGGACAAGTCGTTTCTTTATACGCTTCTTCACATACCTGCCACCACGATTATCTTTACCTGGAACATATATACTACGCTCGACAAAGTAGTACCAACCAAATATCTGCTCTGCCCAAAGCTTAAAAGTGAACAGCAAGTGTAGATCCTCACCGTTGGTGAGTGTCAATTCGTTCTCGCAGTAATGTACGAAACCGTTTATAGCCTGGTCGTCATAGTAAACTCCAGGATTAGCTATGAGTGCGTCGATTCGGTTCATTTCCATCTCTATCTCTTTACAGACAGGAATTTTACCGGCTATGACATCATCTCGGAACTGACCATAATAAATAGGCGTCGCGGTGTTCGATAAACTCATGACATCACCTACCCATTATCGGTCTTCTTGTCCTTCTTCTTATCTTTTTCTTTTTCACCGATAATAGGAAGTCGTTCGTCACCTGTTTTTTTAGTATTATAAATCTTAGCAAAGTTATTCCATCCGTTTATACTGTTTGAAGTAACGTCGTTCATCTTCTTACTCCATTTATTAAACGAATCAAGGAATTTCTCCCCACGACCTATCTCTTTGGGGATGAGAGATGAAATATTCCGTTCAAGCACCAACCTACGATATGCTGAATCCAACTCATTAGTCGAGAAAAGATCAGCATGTTTGTATAGTTCTTTCGCTGATCTGCTTTTAAGAATCTGTTCTTTTTGTTCTTCCACCGACAGCGGTTTGGATTTTGAATCCGTAAGCTGATCATGTTCCTTTGCTAAACGATTATATTTCTTTGTGTTATCAACCATTTTGTTTTCCACTGTACGAAGTCTTCTCTTTCCAGCAGTAGTCAAAGTTCCGTCTTTTCTCTGGTAACGACGTATCCCCCATCGCATGCCAAGAATCCCATGGTGGACTAACACGTCAGAAGGGATCATGTAATAACCCATATAATCACCCCCTTATTCAACAGCGACGTTAAGTCGCCATTCAAGTTCTGTTATTTGTCTATTGATGGATTCGGTTATTATGGAACTGGTAGGTGGATCAAAAAGTAGACGCACCTTTAAATAGATGTAGCTTTTTACAGCTTCAAGATTTGTAGAATCTGTTAGATACTCACTCCATGTCGTTGTCTTATCGCTTATAACAAAACCGTTTGGCGGGCCTACGCCTATCTGATTAAGTGAAAAGAACACAGTGTTTATGTGCATTACTACATCCTTATCGAACGGATCGTAGTCCTCTGGTATACCAAGGAGCTTCTTGACGGATGTTAAGATACTATCGTCCATATATACCTCCTATCTCTTCCACGGGCAAGTGTCATATCTTGATCTGGTAATTGGTTCAGATACAAGTAGACCCCTGTCTCCGTAATGTATTGCGTTATGCGTGTTTCTTGTTACTGAAATGAGATACTCTGGATCGAGCAAAATATCAGTTGCTTCCAGAATGTCTATCTTAGAAATTGGATTCATATGATGTATAAGAATATATTTATCAATCTCATGACCTGGCATAGATAAATCGCACGCATTATCTCGAATAATTACTTTATCTCTAACACTGCGCCATTCTTTTGATTTATAGAAATCCTGATTCAAATATCTATCGAATCCGAATGTGTCTTCCCCCACAATACCAGATAGCTTTAAATATTCAAATCGTTCCTCAAATGTCGGTATGGTGATTAGCTCTGAATATGTTCTAATCTTCATCGTAGTCATCACCTACTTCTCCAGAACCAGAGTAATCCATCATAGCCGCGATAGCCTGTTTATAAAGTTCATCCTGCTCTTCTGAACTCTTAATACTATCTATCTTCGCTTGGTTCAGTTTTCCTTCTGATCGTAACTTTTCAAGTTCCAACTGATACTTTGATGTGCCAAGTTTGAGAAAATGACATATCAATGTATCGGAAGCCGTATTATCACGTATTCTTTGTTCGGCAGTATTCATGGCTAAAGATATGATCTGGTTTTCCCTCGCCTCGGGTGTAAGTGCAGGTCTGAAACTTTTAGGATCTTCTGAGGTAGTTTTCTTGACCTTTGCCATGCTATCACCTGCTTTCAAATATGTTGTTATACACTTAGATGGCATTTGTAAGGACTTATGGGGGCCTGTTCACGGATGGTTGGCGAACAAAAAATATGCAAACTTGAAAGGAGTTTTACTATAGGGATTTGTATATAGACGGAGGAGTATCTACGTCCCACCACAGGTTATCCCATAAACCCTTGCAAATATCATCTAAGCTGTTTTTCCAAATATTCCCCCGGGGAATTTTTGAGGAGGCCGGCGATGACAGGAGGGGGTGCTGTTTTAGAGACCCCCCCCTATGTCTTTTCACCCTCTATGTTGCGTTATTTATGCTGCATTATCTTCCATTTCCACTTTTTTATAGAGATTGAATGGATCAGAAGTGATTATACTGTCTATTGCACGTTCAACTTCTCGATCATACTCAACCTGTGACATTCCGTCAGAAATGTGGGTAATTCTTCCAAGATAGTTGCACGTGTAATAACCTTTTTCTGTATCAAAGTTATTCCAATCATTAAACTCAGTGATTGGATTAAAAGGATTATCAAAAGTTGTAATAGCAATTCGTTTGCTTGTGTTCTCGTGGGTCTCTGCCATACTACTTCACTCCTTTCAAATACTTTGAAACTGTTGATGTTGAAACACCAAGTTTATTTGCAATTTCCTGCAATGTATAGTTAGATGCAGCAAGAGCTTTGATTCTGCTGACTTTTGCTGAACTGAGTTCAGAAGTCTGTTTTGGCATTGCTCTTTCTCTGAGCTTATCAGCATTTGCATTATTGAGAATACGAACAAGCATGTTATTGGTTATGGCACCAGCCTGAATAGCTTCCCATTCTTTGTCTGTGATGTTAATTTCTCTGTCTCTTCTTGAAGATGCGCCAACATCTACACGACTAGCAACTATAGCCTGCTGAGATGCCTTCTTTATATCGCTAACCTTGAGATCCTTATTGTTTGCTTTTTTTTCGCCAACAATAACACTGGCCTTTCTCTGTGCTGCACGCTCCCTCGGTGCATTGAGTTCGGCAGTATTAAGTTTCTCTTCCAGACTCTTTACCTCTGATGCATACTTCTTCTTAGCCTCTTTTGACATAGCTATATTTTCTATATTTGCATAGTCCAGTCGAGCCTGATTGGCCATAGCCTTCATACTATTAGCATAATCTGCATACAGTAGCTCCATAGGATGTCTAGCCTTGGACACTAATGTATTAGCATCGTCTGTCTCAGCCATCTTAGTACTCTGCTGTTTCTTATAGCCCCTTGCATACTCTATGGTACCCGTCTTATCGGTATAGGTTACTTCCTTGGTCACGGGGTCTATATGTTTAACAGGGGTATACTTCTCTGCTGCTACTGGGTCGTCCTTCTTATACTTGATGGTCTCACCGGATGCGGTCTTAATGCTGACTATACCAGTCTTACTCGTGGATCGCTTAGGGTAATACAGATCCTCAGTGATCTTGTATACGAGTGCGCCTTCTGGCCTACTTGGATCATACCAATCCTTTCCTTTCTGATTGATCTTTGGGGTTCCCTGTCGCTTCGGAACGGATGTTTCACCTTTACTTCTTGAAAGGATTGTAGCAGCACCGCCAGCTCTGACAAAGTTACCATCCTCATCATACTTAGGCTGGTACTCTTTTCTAAGAGCCGAAATATTATTGTCCAGTTCGCTCTGTTTATAATCCAGTTTATGCTTCTCAGCGTCAATAACTACCATTGAATGCCTAACAGCTGCCGCAAGCTGATCTTCCCCAGCTCCTGCGAGGTTCATATCTGTAATAAGATTTGAAATCTTCCCCATCTCTGTCTGAGTATTCTTCATGATCCTATATTCACGGCCATTACGATAGTAGTGCTTCTCTCCTTTACTATCTACTTTGCACTCACCGCCATAAGCAACCTTAGGATCAAATCCCTCAAGTCCCTTCAAAGGCTTTGTGGATGTGATCTTAACTTTTCCGCCAGCATCATGTGTTGGAATGCACATAACAGTATCACCATCAAAGTCTGCTCCAGACAATCTTTCTGCTACTTTGCTGTTAATACCTATGGCATCCTGAACATCACCGCCAAGAAGTTTTTTTGCCTCTTTATGATTGTTGTTTACGGTAAGTATAGGTATCTCAAATGTTCCGCCATGCGGATATCTGATGAGTGCTAGTTTAGTTCCTGTTTCATAGTTGGGGGCATACACTTCTGTGTCCTTCATTGTCGGAAATGGGATAATAACATGATATCTCTGTCCCGGAAGTGCTGCCGCCTGAAGATTAACTGCCGCTGAATCACAACCCTCTGCAAACTTCTGAAGATAGTGTTTTTTTATGACAGGATTCGTAAGCGACATAATCTCGTCATATTCTGCTGCTTTGTCGGCCTTTGCAAGATCTAGCTGCTTCTTTGCCATGGCTACAGACTGCTTGCCGAGAAACTGCGATGGGAGTGCATTTTTCCACTCTGTCCAGTCTCCCTGATCAGCTCTTTTATTTATAAGACCCAGTTTTTCTTCTCCGGTCTTAGCATCTTTGTACCAATACTGTCCGCCCTGATCAGCATCTTTTATAAGCGACCCAAAAGGATTGTCTGGATCACTTTTGATATCTTTAAGGACTTCCATCTTCGGAACATCCTTTGTTTTATTTGTATTAAATATAACGTCAACACCATCTGGCATATCGTCAGAATATACTGCCATACCTTTGAGATACTTCTTACCGTCTACCATGATACGAACCTGTGCATATTTGGAATCACCAAGACTAAGATCTTGACATCCTCTACGAAGTTCTATAACACCATCTTTCTCGATACCACCATCTTCATTATACCGAATCATAAGTCGCTTTGAATCGAGACTTTCTGGATATGTAAATTTACGATGGAATGTTTCACCGCCATCTGTTGAAAAATAGTCGGTCAAAGGTTTGACTTTATCCAGATCATATATTTCTGAATGTGGTATATCTGGTTTAGTAAGAACTTTCTGAGTAGTCATCTGGTTTGGATTAGTCGCCTGTGGAAATCTGCCATTATATACATGGTATCCTTCTCTTTCCAGAATGGTTAATGCCTGATTCATCTTCTCCTCAGAAATATGAAGCTCACGCTCAACTCCCTTACCAACATCAACCATACCCTTCTTATCAACCTGCTCTCTCATGAAATCAGCAGCATTCCTAGCCTGTTTCATTCGACTCTCAGAATCTGCATTGAGTAGCGATCTGACTGTGGATTCAGATATACCCATCTGTCTTCCAATCTCTGTAGCGCCAAGGCCATCTTCTTTGAGTGACTTGGCTCTTGATACATCGAGCATTCTTCTCTCATCCTTACAAAGAGACTTCTCAGTTCTATACTGTGTTGTTGTCATGCCAAAGGTATTTCTTATATTATCCGGAGTTTCTTCCCAGCCGTCTTTCTTGAGTGATTCAACTCTACTCAAAAAATCATCGCCATGCTGATATGGGTTTTCTCCGGACCCCCAAGGATATCTGCCAGAACGCCTCGGCATTCCGTAATGCTCAAGAACCTCAGCATCTACAGGTTCTGAACCGCATCCCAAATTTGATTTTATTTCATCTGAAATTGAACTCATGATTTAAGCAGCCTCCTTTTCTAACTTTTCAAGAAGTTTGTCGAGGTGAATTATCTTGTCCATGATCGGAGCAATCTCCTCTGCTGTCGGATTATGAACCAGCACTTCATCCTGCTTGTATAGTCGGAGTTCCATCTCAATGTCGCCAGGAGCAACATGATACTCAAGACAAAATAAAGCAGCATAAACCTCCAGCTGCTCGATATGGTCTTCGATCTTTCCAGACTTACCAGTTTTTAAATCATGAATTCGTAATACATTATTCTTAAAAGATATGGCATCCGCTGTGCCAAAAAATCTCTCAGAATAAAATAAAACAACCTCTGTACTCATCTTGAATCCTATTGCATCATTTACATATGCATTCAGAGTCTTCTTTGTACGAGGTTGTTTAATCCCAAGGTCTATTGTTTCTTTAGCCCATGCATGGAGCCTTGTTCCAATCTGTGCCATTTTCAGGTTTCGATACACCTCAATTGCTTTGGTATCGTCATACCTGAGCCACGAGCTTTTACTCGCCGAGAAAGGCGCGTGAAGGCCTTCCAGTTTCAAATGCTGATTGAAGTTCATCTAAAATTTCCTCCTTGTTCTCTGGGTAAATAAAAGCAGCATACGACATCTTATCCATAAGGTTTACATAGTAATCCTGATTTGGGCGATGACTTGCTCTTTTGCTCTCTTTACCTTCCAGTGCTGCCCATTTGTCCCTATACAAAATAAGCAGGTCTGGTATTCCCTGTCTTTCTGTGGCATCCAGATGTATCACCATACTTCCTGGAAACCGATGTTCGATTTCTTTTTTTAGATCCGCCTTGAATTTTCCTTCAGGTGTCACTAAAACATTCCTCCTTTCATTTTCAGAAAGAAAAATAGAAGCACACATAAATATGGCGCTTCTTACCTCTCTCTCTATAAAAGGGGATGTATTTGCCGCGAGCAAAAATAATAGGGTTTGTGTCTGCTGCACACAAAAAAAAGAAGAGCCGTTGTAAATTTAACGACTCTCCAGATTGAGATAGATTATTTTTTACTTGTCTTCTTCGTTGTTATAATTATTAATGTATTTGTTCATTTCCAAAGCATTGTTAAAGACGTCGTTGTCGTAATTACACTGTGCTTTGCACCCTTGAATAAACCCGTCTTTGTGTCCATGGTTATATCCTACAATTCTTGTTATGCTTGCGAATACGCCAGCTAATACACCAGCATATATACCGGTAACAATTTCTGTTTTATTCTCCTTAACGTACTCCTTCGCTGTCCCATACTTTTTCTTAGCTTTCTCTTTAAAATTACTCATAATAAAATCCTCCTTTTGAATCATTAAAAAGTTTCTATCTCGTTATATAAGATGTATTTGTTGCGAATTGTGCAAATACTAACCGATATTTGTTATATTGTCTCACAACTCCTCTGTATTACCATTAAGTACTTTTGTATAATCAATACATAAACTTAACAGAGAGGAGGTGAAACTATATGAGTTTTGATCCAAACGACGAGTGCTTATCGGGACTTGCTAACATACCGACCAACTTACCCGCCGACCAAATAACGCATGCATTAAAGGAACACTGTGACGGAATGGGAAACATAAGTACGTCACTAGAAAATGACTATGCTATCATTTACGAGCAAGGCCGTCAGGATGAAGCATATGAGTCCAAATATTTATATCTTCCCGAGTTTCAAGAAGACATGGACGATAAATCTACTGAAGACAATATAAGCAAAACAATAGATGGAATTGGATATACTATGAATGCTATAACTGGTTTGATGTATATCAGTGTGTTGGTAAAATACCGGCTTATACCTTTTGTAAAAACAAAATATACAAAACTCAGACAAAATAAAAAATGAAATCTGGTCGTATATGAGGGCAAGGAACCCAGTACAGCGTTTTGTATTGGGTCCTTAAATATTATTCCCAAATAAACACTGGTGAGTGCGTAAGTGCTTTTATCATATATTTTTCTGTTTTTGCCTTTATTTCGTCAAACTGATCATCGGTACACTGAAATACTATAGGAGTATCATATTTTCTGTATATTTCATCCCTTAACATTTTGTCTACTAGCTCGCGATGATATAAATATAATGGCGACTGTAACAACGTAGGTCCATACCTTTTAACTACACTAATTGGCATTATCGGGTTATACCATATCTCTGCGTCTATATCACAAGCGCCAGATATTAGTCCTAAAAGCAATCCATAATAGTATTTATCCATGTTTTGGTCATCTTTTTGACATATACACACGTGCCATTTTCTTGTTATTTCATTCATATTTTACTCCTCCTAAACACAAAAAGACCCAATGTACTAAGCACTGAGTCCTTCTAAAATACTGTATAAAATTGTTAATCGTCAAATGCATCGCATCCCATTTTGCAATCTGGATATCCTGGATTACCACAGGTCTCACAACCGATAGGTTTTATGTCCGGCGCTGTTTGATTTAGTACTGCCAAATCACCCTCATCATAAGATATTCCACAATCTAAACATATCCACATTTTTTGTCTATGCGAATATCCGATTTCTCTTCCGCACTCCGAACAACGCACAGCCGGTTGATAATCATAATCCAAATTTCCATTATCATCCCACAAGCCATCCTCTTCTTGAACTATTCCGCAATGTTGGCATTTATAAACGTGATGTTCTTCATCATAACCCATTTCTTCCAGACAATCGCTACACACCATGCCATTGCCATAATATAAATCTTCGTCTTCGAAATATATCATAATCTGAAAACCTCCTTAACTTTTTACTCTTCCGTCTACTAGTTACTAACTATACTGCAATTATACTTTGACGACTGTAAAAACTAAAGAGATTTTATAAGACATTATGGTTTTGTAAGATTCGTTTCTGAGATGATAAATTTTTGCTAAAAACCGTCCTCTGCCCAGATGCCCACTTTTATTTCCCATTTATATATATTTATATAATATTTTTTTCATATTAATTTAAGAAAAAAAGTGGGAAAGTGGGCAGAAACCCCGCAAACCCGCATAAATACTAGGTTTTTCGCTGCCCACTTTTGTTTTTAAAAGTGGGCAAAGTGGGCAGAAAAGTGGGCAAATGGCCATTTTTTACAAAAATTTCAGGGTCACAAAACACCTAAAACCGGGTATTTTCGATGCAAAACCGGGCAGAAGCCCAGATATTTTTGCAAAACCGGGCAGAGATTTTTTTACTTTTCTTTTACTTCATCAAGCTGTATTTCGGTGGTTTTATCGCTTGTAGAGTAAAATAAATCAAGATAATATTTACCGTCTTCAGTATATGCCCAATACATGATGCCACTCTCGTCAGAACCTGAATTATCTACTTTTGTGAATCCGGCATCTTTACATTTATCCATATATGCATTGAATTCATCTATTGTTGTATCTTCAATCCACATTATAAGGCTATCACCATGATCACCACCATCAAGCTTACCTGAGAAATATTCAGAAGGATCAGGGAGCATCTTACCAATTCCTGTGAGTAATATTTTTGACATATCGGCGTTTGATAATGTACTCTCCTCACTGCTCGCTTCCTCAGTTTCTGTATCAGTATCACTCTCACTCTCCGTACTGACACTCGCACTACTTCCTGAACCAGCATTATTGCTATCACCACCGCATCCAACAAGTCCAACACACATAGCTCCAACTAACAAACCTATAAATAATCTCTTTTTCATAAAAATCTCCTCCTCTGAAAATATAAGACTATTATACTATTCGCCTACGCTATCATCAACCTGCAAATACTCATAATCGTCAGGATCAATCCAGCACCTGACAACCTCGTATCTTCTCAGAAATAGCTTGTCACCGCGCCACAACTGTCTACGTATACTACCTCGCGCTATTCCCAGAAACCTGGCCAAATGCACTTCACTCATGATCCCAGCACAACTACCATTATTATGTTGATCGTATACAATATAAGCTCTCATCACTGTATGCCCATCCCTACGCAATTTCATCACCACCATTCTTCTCTGCATATAAACACTCGGTCCTGAATTTGCAAAAAGAACAGGCAAGCCCTCGTGAAAGAGTCTTACACTTACTCATCAAAGCTGTCTTATCCCTATGTAACTGCAAGACCTGCTCCTGTAATTTTTTAATCTCCTCATCTCTCAAAGTCGCTTTTACAGTCTTTTTCCGTATATCCATGTTTTTATCGCCTAACCTTTTCTAATAAAATAAATAAAGCGCCAATGACGTAATCATCAGCGCAAAATCAATTATCACCGCAACAGCCAGCAAAACCGATCTGGCGGTCTCACTCAGTTCCTTCTTCTCCATTTTCATTCACCTCTTTATCATCGTAACTCATAAAACATCTCAAATCCTCAATGCAAGAATCACACAAATCATACTCTACTGCTATGAGGTTATTTATGTTTACTACATCTATCCCCCTAGTGATAGAGCCTTCGCAGTTCCACTTTACTCTATTTTTCTCATAGAACTTACCGCACCTATCACATTTTCTCGCCATTGACATAAATATCATTCCTCCATTTCTATGTACTCAAGTGAATCAACTACTTCCTTGCTATAGAACCAATTTGTCCAAGGACTCTTAGACCAGTATTTTATTACATATACGTCACTATTCCATTCATTTACATCTTTAATCACAGTAACTCTGGATACTTTTTCATCGGCATCCTGTTCAAGAGCCTCTATCTCTTTTACTATAGAATCATGCTCCATCTGGTTTACAGCAATTGTCGTATCAACTGCGCAATGACTCATCGATATTCTGCAAAGCGCCACGATTATACTTATCACTGATAAAACCCCCAATATAAAGCTTACGATACACAGCCAGTCTATACCACTGTTGTCTCCAATCTTATGCAATATAACCGACGCAACCAAAATCACTACAAATATAATTGTCCAAATCATAATTTTTCCTCCTTCAAACTCTTCTAAATATGCTATCGTCTGCTGGCTTGAAATCTTCCTGCCATTCACGACGGATAACCTGAAATCGCCCTAGCTTGTCATATTCTGTTAAAAGATTATTCGTCTTTTCATAAAGTCTATCGCCAAACACGTATATACGATTGAGTGGTAATGAACATACCTCCTTATCCTGAATAATATCATCAAGCCCCTGATAATCACCTAAATTTTTTATCGATATATTAAGTCCGTCTATATTACCTAAAGGTGCATGATTAGTAATCAACTGCGACCATAACTCACAAGCATTCGTATACACGATCACGCGCATTATATTTGGGTATTTGTGCTTATAATGATATGCTATTGCGTTTGGCTTAGTATAAGCAAAAGGCTCTCCGCCCGTGAGACATAATGTCTCCACCTCTCTCAGTTCTTCATCCGTGGCATACGGAATACTATTCAGATCATATTGCTTGTTGCAGCAATACTTGCAATCCCTATCACACAGACTAGTGACCATCAAATGCATGACCTTCTTGGTTTTCTCGGTCCGTGGATTCAGATTTGACCTCTTTCTAAGACTAGGGCTCTGTATATTTAATAGACGTTTATCCCTTTCCCACCAGTTTTTTCTAATCCTACTCATCTCTATCCGCTCCTTTATATTTGCTTAAACACTACTTTATGATCTTCGATATAGACTAATGTCGGATCGTCGAACTCTTCATATCTTGTATAACCAATAAATCCGCATGTTTTGATATAAGGTGCTAGCCAATCCAAGAATTTTTCAATCTCAGAGTCGTAATTTTTTAAATTAGCTCTAATATTCACCTTCCAAGTTTTTGAAATCATATCGAAGGACATTATGCTATGAGTAAGCCCGTCGAAATAATAACTACCGCAGCAGCATACCATTTTCCATCTATCACATCTAAAGAACTCATGTTTTGGTAACACCACCAAGGACGGCAACTCCACATCATCTATGAGTGCATGCAATATACCTACAACATCCATCGATACATCCTGGCATAAATCAAAACATACATTGATTTCTGTATACATTCCCATTATATATTACCTACCTTTCTCGCACTTTCACGCATTCACCATCGATTATAGGAAATTTCACCTCCCCAGTAACAAGCTCTGAATATGGCAAACTCTCAATCCACTTGCAGAACTCTCGCCACTCATCCAGCTTATGATTCTTACGCTGCCTATATATATTAGCCAATACCTCATAATTCAACATGACATTACGAGTCTGGTTGTAGCTACTTGGAAGGAGCTGTATCATCTGCCACCAATACTGTTTGAGCTTAGTTTCAATATACCTTCCTCGGTAATAATTAAGAACATTGATCGTTAATCCAAGCAGATCATCACCATCTACCCTAATGTTATTTGCATCATTAAGGAAAAGAGCATCTCCTGCATCATTATTAGCCATATTCAGTAAATGCTCACAACTAAAATCACCACGATCAAACTTCTTCTCCTGAATCTTATGCATAGTACTACAGCTATTAGCCACAGTTCCTACCTTATATGTATCAAACTCCTTCCACCAATATAAAGGCGCTGTGATTCTCACATATACAGGAATCATTCGCATATACTTCCTATGCTCTGTACCTGCATCTGAAAGCTTCTGCATGAGAGAGTGGTCGTCGTTACCCAACTCAAAGTATCCCTCAACATATTCTACGCGTTCACCTTTTAAGTCTTCTTCTGTAGGATCATCAATCTTATACCGATTACATGGCTCGCCGATTTCTCTACGAAAATAATGCCCATGACTACTATCACTCTTCTCCCATGAATTCATAGGATTCCTCATGCCCTCTATCACAAATTCCATCTGCTCTGGACTCGCCAGAACCACGTGCTCTAAATTAATCATTCTTTTTCCTCCTTACAATAATGGTCTCTAGGTAGATACACTATTTCATCATTTCTATTTGTTACCTGAACCCAATCAATAGGCTCTTTCTCTAACCCTAATTTTCCAGAATACTTAACAAGCTCATCTTTCATTGCAATATTATCTAAGATAGTAGCAATTGCTTTCGCTAGTTCTAAACTTTCGCCTTTCCAATATGCTGCATAAACATCATTATCTTTGTTGTATCCTTCAACTCTATACACTGCTTTCTTTTCATTGTCCGGGAATATGTAGTTTAAAAATGGATCGTCTAAAAACCTGATGTTTTCTGGATATACCGTGTGTATAGTTCCATCCTCAAGTTCAACAATCGCTGATACTGATATTGTTTGTCTTCCATAAATCGGTGACGTATTGGTATCACACCAGCGATGAAATAATGCCTTTACTTCCTCGTCACCGGCCGTCACATAACAGGGGCGTAAAGGCATCTCGATTTTTAATTCTGACATTTTTCTTCTTCCCCCTGTTCGCATTTCTTCTCCAAATTATCGGGAACATCATTTTCCCCATACATACACCAGTCTGGTTCACCATAATAATATGGACAACCTCCACATCTGTTGTTATTAGAATTTGATTTAGTCATAATTTATTCTTCCTCCTTCTTACACAAAACTGGATCTTCTTTGGCAGCATATACGTCTATTAATTTGCTGATTCTTCCATCTTTTATCTCGACATCGTATCCGCTCAACCCAGCAACAATATCACTGGTTGTCTTTTTACCACGAGCAGTACATACTGGGATCCCATCCACGCAAATGACGTTCACTCGTTTACTCATGTATTGTGGAACTCTGTATACTTTTATTTCACTCATCCGAACACTCCTTTGCTGTACGTATAGTATCTTTAAATATGTCTATTAAATCTTCTTCTGAACAACTACTGTCAATTACCCTAAAATCATGTTTTGGAGTTTGTCCAACACGAACCTCCAAAAACACACAATTGTTCGGGTAAATACCTATAGATATCGAGCAGTTATTCTCTTTTGCCAATCTATATAAAGCTGGTAAAATCACGCTTCCCTCTTGTTCAACCTCTCTTGGCATCTTCTTCTCGATTTTATCAAGCCTATCAGATATCTTCTCAATACCTTTTAGAAGTTTCTTGTCATACTCATCATGTGTTGCCATATCTATTTCTCCTTCATATTTTTCATAAATTTATCCGAAAAATTGACATTAATCTTTCTGTATTCCGCCTGATCCAACAATATCATTCTCCAGCATTTCGGACAGTAAACCCAGCGTTTGATCAGACTTCCATCAACATCGTGGACTGAATGTATCTGATCCCAACCAGCTATAAAACCAAGTCCACAAATATTGCACTTGCATGCTCTTTGGAAGCCGCTATTACCGATCATCATTTTCGCCTACACCGCCCCTTCTTCTGCAAAACATAATCACCATAATCACATGGACGAATAGCTAGCCCTTTTTGTGTACGAACTTCATACCAAAATGCGTCATACACCTTCCCTGTTTTTATTCTCCTGTCTTTCTCATACATCGTGTATATGTTTAATCTCATGACTTCTCCTCCTTACCCACGATCTTAACCTTATACCCAAGCTCCTTCTCTATCTCTTCAAGAGTCATTTCCTTAATCTCATATTTGACTATAGTGTCGATCAACACATAATCGCTTGGTAAATTCACATCGCCATAGCCAACATCTATAGATTCTCCAGCGTTGATATATGATCCCATGGTATATACTGACTTGCATTTTATTTCAGGGATACCCTGATCATAAATAGGCAAGGGAACTCTACTTATATACACCTCGTGAACGTTTTCTTGCGCATCTTCAAACTCATACGTTAGGCCTAGATAATACCTACCATTTTTGCTACAAAGAGTATCTTTTAATAATGCCACGCTCTTTAATCGTTCATTTTTTCTCTCGAACATATCTACAACTCCTCCTTAAAAAAAAATAAAAAAGTGGCTCTGTTCTTAATCATTCTTTTTGATTTTTACTAACATGTACTCTGGATTGTTTAAATAATTTTCAAGTTCATTGAATCTTAAACAATCCAATCTCTTAGATCTGAAGACATAATTGTCCGTGCCACTCCTAGTTTTAGATTCTACTAAAGTTAGGAAGTATATCTTACTATACTCATCCATCTCCAATGATTTTATTGTTTTTAAACTCTTCTCCAATTGAATAATTGTCATATCTTTATCTCCTCCTAAAAAATAAAAAGAAGAGAATCCTCATTTGAAGACCCTCTTCTAATTTTAAGTTATCTCTGTGCTACATTTTTCCACTGTTCATTTATAGTTATCATCCTGTCATCTGCACTCATAAATATTAGTGCCATTCTCATGCATTTAGCACTCTGCTTCATACTTTCAATACCACCTCTAGCTACAAGTTCACTAGACCTCTCTATAAAATGATTACTTATTAATTTTCGTAACATAGTTACCACTCCTTTCTTTCGCTATAGAGTATGTAAACTACGCGAAAATTTTAGGAAAATATGCACTTTTAGTACTCACTTGGGAATAAAATCGTCGTGACACTCCTATCGCACTCGGTAATTATCCATATTTTGCCGTATTTTTCATCTTCATACATCGCCAAAATACGATCATCACCATTTTTTACGGCTTTATCGTTTATTTTTGCGTCATCAGGACATAAATTACCCCAGTCGCAGGTCTCATACCGCTTGAATGACACAAGAATAAACTTAATAAAGCCAGGATTGTGCTCCATTTTGGCGGCAACCCCGGCTGTAACTACGACCTGACCAGTCTCAAATTTACCCATTTTTAGCACCTCCCCCATACAAACTTGCTAAGTTCTTTGTATTCATTACCATTAGCCAAAAATAAATGACCACTGCATATCAAATTACGTCCTCTTGTTGAACACGAACTGCTTATACTGGTCTTCCTACCGCAAATGACACAAGTATACAGATCATCGTAGTCATATCGTCCTACTCTTCCAGTTTCTTTGAACTGAGCTACATTTGCAGCATCAACTTCTTTGTACTTATCTATAGTTTTCATCATGCGGATTCCTCCTCCCATACTTCATACAAAATATAAATAGAATGTAGTACTTTGTACGCTTTATCAAACACACATGTATCTCCAATATGTATTATACTTACTACCTTTGGATCGGATAGAAGCTTATTAACGGACGCTTCTGCTTCCCCTCTTCCTCCAGATATAATTTTAAACCGCCTAACCAAATGCCTCTGCATACTTATAGTTCCTCCTCTATAATGGTGATACTAAGATTCTCTATAACGGCCACTGCACTAACCCCAGCTGGCCTATTTGCTAAGGCTCTCTCAAACTTTTCTCTATATTTTTTATGATTAAACTGGTTGACAATATAAAAATCGTGCAATAGCTGCATCTTCTCGCTAATAAGAGCCTCTTCCGCAAGACTCCTATGCCTATGCATATCATAATTCTTTCTTTCCTTCTCCTTTGTCTGCATAAAAACTCCTCCTTAAATATGCAAAACCTTGCTACTTCTGTTCTTTTACATTTTCATCTTTCTCATAATATGTAGGCTTATGAGAATCGATGTTACATGGGTTAGCCAAACAAGGATTGCACGGATCCTTCCAATCTTCTATATCTCGATGCTTACAAGTCTTACAATATTCGTGAAAATATACTTCTTTATAATCTCCGATCATCGCTATTCCTCCTCATATAACCGTGGTTTACCATCACCATCAAGTAGAACTGTCATTGTATTTGAATATTGTCTGGTTGTATAAAAATACATAACCCTAGTTGTTTTATCGACTAAAACTTCATAATCACCATATTCAGGCATTTTACCTGACTCAACAATGTTAAATACATTCCCAATGTCTGTTCCAGTTGCATCTACTGCATCAATTGCGCTACAGCCAATACAAAGCACCAACGATGCAGCTACAATCAAACATATTAATATCTTTTTCATTCTTCTACTCCTAACTGAAACTGAATATGCACCCAATTTATGAGTGTATCTTCGATGTGTACCCATTCGTTCATTTCTCTTAGATCGCTCATGCTAAACACGTATGTATACCGCTCTCTCCCTCGTCGGAATACAAAACGCTGACCATCTACCAAACTGTCGTAATCCATACGTACCTCTATCCCGTATTTACGACAAAATAAGATTAATTTTCGCATATCACGCCTCCTCTAACTTGCCAAACTGTTTTTCATATGCCTTATAGTCACGTTTAAGTAGCATATCTTGAGCTTTTTTTTCGGTCACCGCACGACCATGTCCGTCAAAAACAACAAGCCAATTACCCTTCTTGCTTTTATACAGTCCGGTATCGTGCGTAACACATGTAAACCCACCAAAAATCAGGTGACTTACTTCATATTCATATCTGAACTTATTCGATACAAGCTCCATCTTATTAGTGTCATATTTCTTTTTGTTTATTACAAATACCATGATTATTCAGCTCCTTTATTATTTTTTCTTGATAAGCCCCCGTTCCATACCTACGGCAAGGACCACTAAGGCCTGTAATATATCGTAATATGACTTACTACAACCACGTGGATGAACATAGATTAGTAGTTGTCTGTATTTTACGGACTCGTACGCTTTTTCTACGAACTGCCTGTCATAATCCGATAGAGGATGTTCCAAATACCCCTCGACAAACTCTACGATAGTCATAAACATCATCCTTTCTACAACTTTCTACTCTTACGTTCCTCATACTCTTCTTTAGATATCTCAATCCACTTTCCCTCTTCATCACCTTCTGGTTCTCTGAAGAATCTATTGATTTCAATTTTTTCCTGCTGACCATTCTCAGTTTTTATCGCATAGAATACGCCAACGGTATCAAAATCGCCATTCTTTTTGTCTGTTCGGAAATCCTCGCAATAAACCTTGATCAGATTACCTGGCATATATGGCATCACTATAGGAAACATCTCATCAATGACACGACGACTTAGACCTGTTCTATATGTACTACGTGGATTATTAATATCAACACAACATAATCTGACGCAGTCTGTATATGCGATTGTTTTATCAGGAAATACATGCTTAAATAACGAAGGCATTCGTTTACACTGATATAATTTGGAACCGTCACTGTAAGTCCATGAACATGCATTCCAAATATCATCTGTATCCTCTATAGGTGCCAATGGCTTACCGTCTATGAGTCTGTCTTGTTTTATCCAATCTAACATACTCATTTCTAATCTCCTCCTTGAAAAAAACAAAAGAGCCTGAACCAAATATCAGTCCAGACCCTCTCGTCTTATTTTTTAAATTTGTTCTTGATACGATTTACCTGTATCTTAGCTTTGTCTTTAAGCTCCGGATGTAAAGTCACAAGTCCAGTAATACCTACTACCGCTGGCACTATGACCTGTCCAATCCAAAGTCTTACTTCTCTAGCTGTTTCTCTCTGTCTGTAAGTCATATCGATCACCTCCTCGTTATAGAGGTTGTAAATATCGCGACTCAAAACAAAAGAAGAGTCAATGTTTCCAAAGACCCTTCTCTGCTGTTAATAGAAATAATTACTTAATATAAATACCTTATACATGTCATAGCAGTACCTAACCACGCTATCAACTGGATAACCCGTACGTATCTTTTCTGTTATTTCATCAATGCTATACTCAAATTTTTTACCATCGTTTTCGATGATTATATTGAGTACGTCATCTCTGATTGCACAAAATATACTTCCGATTATTCTCGGTTTTAGTGCCTTTTGTACTGCCATACTATATATATACTCATAGTCTGTCATATATCTCACCTCCACTATAGAGGCTGTTCTTTACGCGAATTTAATAAAACTCGTCCGTCTCTTTTGAAATACATGCGCATTATATGGTCTCGATAAAGACTGGCTATTATCCCAATCAAGTAATCCAAATGTATATACTCAATAGTATCTACGTCATAGTATTTGCAGTACTCTGTATTACCACATTTTATGGTTATTTTTAAAAGGCCCTCAAAGAGCTCACATTTGGCATCGCCAAACACAAGATGAGACAACTCCTTTTCAAGTGTGCTCTTACAATCAGGCCAGTTTTTTACTGAGAAAAACGTCCCCGATAATTTATCCATACATCTCCTCCTATATATGTAACCATCTGCTTTCATTGAATTTCTTCTTATTGTTAATAGCTTTGCTGATTGCTATATCGATACTGGCCCTACTCTTCAGATGATAGTAATATAAATCAACAAACTTGGTATTCAGTCTATCAATTCGTCCTGCCGCCTGTTCCATAACCTTGTACGAGTAGTTCTGTGAGTAAAATATAATTGTATCGGTATCAACACAATTCCATCCCTCACACCCAGCTGTATACTGGACCAAATATACCCATCGCTCTGTATGTGGTATCTCCTGATGAGCATGTCCATTCCACTCGGCAAGCTCAAACCTGTCATCATCACTATATATCTCAAATATACTCTTTAGTATCTCCAGCTCATAATCAAAGTTATAGAATATAATGCATTTAGGGTGTTTTTCATACAGCTCCAACACCTTAGTCTGTCGTGTTTCATCGCTATTTACTACTTTTCTCAGTAAATAACATAACTCCGATGCATTCTCTATTGGTTTGTTCTCATATATATTCCATCTATCTTTGAATAATGACTTATACAGTTTCATGTCATACTCAGCGAAGACATCTTCATGATGCTGCACTGTAGATCGATCAAATGGCATATCTACCAGCAGTCTCTCTCTGAGTCGTATAAGCCTACCAGTATTAACATATCTATCAATCTTTGGAAACTTGGAAAACCTCGAATATATAACATGCTCATGGATAAACTCAGTCTTATTTCTATAAAAGTCATTCGCCAAAAATACAGGCAAATAATCCATCCATGTATCTCCAGGCGTGGCGGACAGCAATATCCATTCATTCGATTTTGTTATCTTCAGAAAAGCCTTTACCCAGGTTCCGTAACCAACAACCCTCTGTTCATCAAATATAAAAAAAGCACCCCTAACATCAGAGTGCTTCTTTACATTATTCCAACTATCCACAACTATTTTGTTGCCGTTGGTTTTATTTAGTTTCGGGTTAGTTGACATCATGAACGGAGCCATTTCATCTTCCCATTCATGAGTATCGCGTTTTCTTGCAGTGGTTATAATATATAAATCCTTTGGTCTCTTCTTCACAGGATGATAGCCGGACTTATCAATCCGACCACCACTCTGTTGAAAAAAGTAATATAATCCCGTCCTGCTCTTGCCAGAACCCGTACCCCCACACAGTATGCAACCATTGTGCATCTTGGCGAGGGCTATCTGCTGGTGAGGACGTAGAAATTCTTTGTCTTTAGTCACCCTCCACAGGTTCACCTCCCTCCGCAAGTGTGCGTCTCATCTGCTGTAAAGTCTCTATAAACGTGTCCATCTCCGCAAAACTCACAAACCCTAAATATAAAGGTTCGCCATTAGGTGCATCCTTTGCTACAGCACCATCGTTATAGGTGAACTCACAGGTAGCGAGCTGCTTAGTCTTAGCCAAACCGACACATACGCCCGTTACCGCTGTATCAAGATTGTTTCCAGACATCATAAGCTTATTCCTCCCCATCCGAGTTGTTCGTTTCATCTTCCGGTGGAGTCATATAGTTACTCAGATCTATACCCCAATGACATTTGCCTGATCTTATACCTTCTTTTTTCTTCTTGCAATCTGCTTCAGCTTCTTCTCTCTTCCGCTTATCTGTGACACGCTTAGCAACCTTATTGACCAATTCCTTCCATTTCTGCCTAGTAAGCCCTGGCCATATTTTATTATGTCCCCGGCATTCATCAATCATTCCAACGATTTCCTTCTCGACCTCATCTGAAACAGCCTGATCAGTCATCATGATATCTTTCTTGGCATCTTTCTTATCCGCAATATAATACGTTACTGGTACATATTTCCTGAATACCTCATAGTAGTTACCCTTATTGCCGAACATCTTCTTGGCAACGGCCATGGCAAAACCCTTCTCTGGATCGTACCTATCGTTTTCCCCAGCCCTAACCATAGTTTTTGTTCCGTCCTTCCAAAGTATGATAGTTACTCGATCGCTGAATATAACATCTTTTATGCTTGATCTAATATCACAATTCATAGTTGTTTCCTCCTTTATACATGCAACAGTATTTGGTTTGCATAATTCTGTAGGTAAGCAATACTGTCTGAGTATCTCACTGTTCAGGTGGTCTATTTCCATTCCATATACCCCGTTATAGCCAGATAATCCATACAGATCATTTGCCCTTTTCATAGTTTCTTTTAAATTTGCTATAAAATCCTCTGGGTAATTCACAGATTTTACTCCGTATATGTCATTGAGCAACTTCTTTTTAGCAATGTTTACTTCGTTTTCTGCTCTCCGAAATACCTCTTTCATAAAATAATGCAGATTCATATAAATTTCTCCACCTGGGGCCATTCGACGAATCATAGAGCTTTCAAAAGGAATGTCGTAAAAATAGGCAATATCAATCCTAAAACTTGCCGAGGCATCAGGTCTATATACAAACCGTATAATATATGGTCCAATCCGCACATTGTTGCCCATTCCAACACTATATAGTGTTCTATCGACTGGATTTTTCAGCACCCAATCTGTGGCATCGTTAATGAACGTACTTATATCTCTCGCATATCTTGTCACGACAACAATATTCATAAAAATCTCCTCCTTAAAATATAAAAGAGACCTAGCATATTGCTACGCTAAGTCTCATGTGATCCATTCTTATATATTATTTGAATGGCAGTTCATCCTCATCGTCAGGTGCCTCTTCCTCTGCAAAACGCTGAGCAAATCTATCGATGTCCTGTTCCACCCACAACCTATCAAGATATGCAGTACGACCAGTCTTGCCATTTACTGTCCAATCGTAAGGGCGAATGTCCATATCTACCCTCTTTATTGTCATACGATCAAGAGAATATGCTTCATCCTCTGAAAGGTTTCTCCTATTTTTACCGCTTACCAGATATATGTCCGGACCATACTCAGTGAATTTAACTTTGACACGTAATGACATACGCGGATCATCGTCTGGATTAACTCCAGGTTTTATCTTTACATTCCATCCATTACTTACAAGTACATCTGCCATTTCTTTATCTGGTATAATTAACTGGAAGTTTCGGTCTCCTTCTCTATTGTAATCACCTCCCCTTCCTTCAAAATTCCTAAATATAATTCTTGCATCGTCGATTATTAATCTCCCAGTTTTCTTTTCAATCTTTAATTCCATTGTTTTATTCTCCTTTTTTGTAAAAAATAAAGAGAGTCTAAGTTTCCTTAGACCCCCTAATTGTTATTTCATGCCTTTTTTGACACCACGAATAAACGATGATATCCCTACGATAAGAAAATATGGCCACAGTATAACCGTCAATATAGTCTCAACCATCCCAAACTTACCTTCATCAAAATCTGTTTGTGTTGATGCTATCATTATGACTACGATCAATATTCCTGCTACCACGCATCCAATCAGTAAATACCACTGTAATAAATGTAATATCATAAAATCACCTCCTCATTATAGAGGCTGTGATCTACGCGATACTCTGTTTGAACGGCATATCACCGGTTACTCCCGGTGGAATATACATAAAGTCCATAGGCGGGTCAGCACATACATATGGATCATCCGAAGCAAACTGCTCAAAATCACCATACTTAGATATTTCTGCTATTGCTGCATCTACCTGTTTTCTGTAGAACGACTTGTCTATAGCGTTCTCTTTTCCGATCTGTCTCACCATCTCAGATTCAAGCCATCTATATCCAGTTGATCCCGATGCCGCATAGTTCTTGCCATTATCCACACGATATAGCACACCGCCATTCTTGCCAGTCAATATCGGTGTAAACTGACCAACCCTTCCTACAAACTGTAGGTTGTGACCCGGTTCAATATCTTCAGTAAGTTTCTTAGCCTCAGGCTCAAACATTATATCTGATATCTTACCTTTCTTATAGTCACTCTCGAGTTTATCAAGCTGTTTCTCAAGCTCACTCACGTCCGGAAGTTTTTCATTGATGTCCAAATATAAAGCTCCCTTGGATACTGAAAATGTCTCACACATATCGTCAAAGACTATTGGTTCATGGCTGAATAGCGTCTTGAATACATATGGGACTGCGAACTGCTTACCAGTAGCTGTCCACTCTCCACCATGCTCAGCATTATCACCTGGCACATAACCATACATCCTCTGACAATCTTCTGGTGACTTGTATTTTGCAATATATACTGCATCATTTACAAGACACATCTTTTCATATGTAGCCTCATGCTCAAATGTGTACCCATACCTCTTACCAAAGTCCATAACGAACTTGATAATCTCCGGAGTGGCATCTGGTATCTTGATCGAGTCTGTCTTGATATGAGCAACCTTGAATCCACGCTCCATAACCGCATGTTTGAGATCTATCATGAATAGAGCCCCACGCTTTGCCACTATATTATCGACATTTCTATTATCTCTGAACGGATTGTCAAAACCTGCGGCTGTCAAGCCATAAACTGAATTGATAGCTGTCTTGAGTGCATTTGCCAAGTCCTTATGGCTCAGTTCGCCATTCTTGACTTTCTCAATATATGGTCTGAGCTTACCATCCATCATTTGGTCAACTTCATCCCATGCTTTATGTTTGATACTTACACGTCCTTCAACAATATCACGGAATGCTCTGGTATATCTGACGCCGAATAAACATTCTGCAATTATTGTATGCGGATGCATTGAGGCAATATCAAGTAATGCTACGTTGCCATACATGCCAGGAAAACCCTGAGCAAAGCCGCCCTCTTTTGGGTCTTCTCCTCTGTACATTGACTTGCCAAATTCATGTGTGTAGCCTGGGAAATATGGAAGTAAGCTATCCTCTTTGAACGGCACTTCTGCATGCGGAGGATTATGTGGTGCTGCCATCATCTCTGGACATGTATCTTTTAGAAATAACAGCACATCTGGTGGAAGCTCCTTCACTGGCTGTGACAAATCCCTATACATGAATTCGCTCTGAGGTTTTCTATTCTTGCCAAATATAATTCTTGTAGTCAGAGTATTCGTTGTATCATTGGCTGTCATCTCTGCCAAATCTGCCAGAATCTGCCTTGCCGTCCAGTCTGCCTTCAAGTAATAGAACGCTGCCTCTGTGGATATAACATCATTGTCACAATACTCAGCAACTTTCACCCAAAGTTCCTTTGGCACAGGCTTATCCCATTCTAATCCAAGCTCCTGGTGTTTGATCCTCAGTAATAACTTTCTGAGTTCATCACTTATCTTAGATTTTGGGTCGTGAGCAACCTTTGACATCTCTATCTCGAGCTTCTTCAAACTCTTTTTATTGGTAGACGATGCAAAATCATAAATATCAGTGTATGATATGTTATACGCCTCGCCAAAGAATGCGTTATTATCGTGATTTATTATCCTCTGTGATAATCTGTAGAGCTGCTCGTTGTCATACCCCATCATAATTGCAAACAGAATATGATTATCGTATCGTCTACAGTTAAATCCAATCAGCCTATACCCAGTTATCAATTTCTCAATATCTATAGGCTTTGGGTTGATCATACGAACCATCGAATTTCCTTCACCAGCAATCTTCCAGTTCACCAAGCATAAGTTCGGAAATATCTCTATATCATAAAATGCTATAGGTTTCTCCGTGTCCTCAGTATTTTCAGAAGGTTCATCCGACTTGAACTTCATTTCTTTTACCTGCTTAATACAAAAGTCTGCATTATTTGTACTTGACATGGCAAATGCTAATACAGCATCGAACATATCGCTTACGTCATAATGCAGACCTTGATTATAAGCATCATCTAATATTTGTCGTATAAAACAAATACTGGGCTTAGTAGCTGGGTGTATCTCTTTATTGAGATTCCTTTTTATCAACTGTCTAAGCCCTCGCTCGCTCTTTATTTTATCTTTTCCTACCGTGTTTTTCTCCTCCTTCAAAGGTAATCCAGAGTTAATAGTCGCTATAGGAATATCGTTACACTTGGTAAGCATACGTCTTAATGAACTATTACCCGTAAATACCTTTATTTCAATATCCTCATCATAAATACGACTAAGCATTGAAACGTCCCCATCATAAATATAATGAAGATGTATGCCAGCTCCACTCTTACTGAGTTCTGCATATGTAGCAGGCCACTTACTTGCCGCTTCAAGATTTCTCTCGAAGGATTTTTTACCATCAGCTCCTTTTTTATCGAAGTCTATACCTATTAGATTAGTTTTGACATCTTGGACTTTCACGTAATGCAGTTTATGAGTATCGAGCTCTTTCAGTTTAGTTTTACACTTATCCCACGATATCGTCGGAGTTTCGTTACTTGACGCATATTGCGCTGGACAATCCGCGAGTTCATCGTCAAGTAAACTATGTTGTTCTTTAAACCTCAACCATGCAGGAATACTCGTTTCAGCAACTTCCGTCTTCTCTGTAGGTTCCTCACGCTCAAAAATATCAGTTCTAAATCCAGTATAGTAACTTCTTACCCTCGCGCCGTCATCAAGTGCTATACGATCAGAATACTCTCTGAAATAGTTCTTGAGTTCTTCTTTGAAACTTCTCTGAGAATATGGATAAGGCACCTTTGCATCATCACAATACAACTTGTACATTTCCCACGCCTCTTTGAGTGTTGTACTGTCATGCTTCTTAAATACATGGTATGCACTCAATATAAAGTTGTAGAAATCATTTGACGCTCCCAGCATCGCAACTGGCACATAGTCGTCATATCTTCCTGGATTTTCCAAATATATTTCCTTGCAATGCCAGGCAATAGCCCCAAGCTCAAACTTAACTTTTGCCATCGCCTCTTTGTATTCTTTTTGGCTGAGCTTATCCCCTGATGGAGATACATCTATCAGACGTCTTAACAAACCCGATTTACCATCGGTGATCCTTACTGGTTTGTTTGTACCCATGATAAGAAAACACTTAAAACTGTTTGTATATGTACTTTTGAACTTCTCGTTTACCGTCATCTGCTCATGTGACACCAAACTGTTTATCTTCGTGTTATCCTCAATCCTGGATAGATCGCCGTCATGCTCTATTGCTACAAGCGGATTCGATCTGAATGCCTCCAGAGCAAATACATTCGTAGCAGAACCCAATGCCTTTGAATCAAATACCGAATAATACCCATCAAATAACATCTGAATAATATTCAAAACTGTTGATTTACCTGTTCCGGCAGCACCATACAACACTACAAACTTCTGAATAGTCTTGCTATCGCCAGTTATGATCGAACCGATAGCCCATTCAATCTTGCGACGCTCCTCCTCAGAATATAAAGTAGATAATAGCTTATCCCATGATGAATAGTCGCCCGCCTCAAGAGGATACGGCAGTCGTTTACTTGCATAATCCTCTTTTCTGGCGGCATCATTTGAAAATATAAGTTTTTCATCCAACATATGGAACGAATCTCTGGACTGTTTCTGACAATATTTATGAAACTTATCAATCATCCCAGTATCGGCATCCCACATATACATAGGTTTTGCTAAATCTGTAAATCTGTCTCTATTCTCCTCATAATATGTTTTTATTTCCTGATCTATGAGACGGACAACATCTTCTTCATCAGTCGACCAAAGTTTACGTTCTTCGTCCCATATAGCGTAGAAATCCTGACCGCGAATCATGAGATCCTTACTCTTCTTGATGATGAATTTAGGATATATCTCAACCTCGCCACGTTTGGGCGATCTGGTTGCGATAGTCATAAAATCTAACATACTCACCACCCTCTCTTTTCATTATTTGATTCACGATATACTATCAAGAAACCAACACATCTGTATCCATATTTCTTCACGTCTGAGATCTTCTCGGCAATTTGGAATTGTGAATAATCCGCCCTTGCCATCTCGGTCATATTTTCTGTCGAGAAATGTATCTGTTATCTCATGTACGAGTCGAATGTCAAAACATCTATCATGCATTCCCTGTAGTCCCAGACTGGATATCATCTGCCAGAACCACTGACCTGTACGATTTCCTATCTGTGGATTATCCATGATCGTCCGCTCACATCTTAATGAAAGTGCAACCATCATTTCTAAGATATTACATGGCTCAGATACCAAGTCTGACATAGACGTATCATAACCATTAGCAAACATGAATTCCTTGCGAAGATCTATACCATCACTTGCTCTATTTTCGTCTCTTGCCATTACTGCATGGAATTCCTTAGAATATAAAAAAGAAAGCAGCTTATTGTAAGAGACTTCTCTACCAAACCGCTTTCCACAGACTATATTACATAGCCATTTGAAATAATCTTCTCGAAACTTATCCTCTAAATACATTAGTCCTCCTCTCCAGAGTTGCACTGAAGTATCTGATAATCCATCTCAAGGCGATCATTTCTTACATACACTACATCTGGCTCCTCTGGATTCTCACCGAAACGATCTATGAATTCTCTGCCGACTGTGTTGACGATGTCGTCTACATTCACTCCATATGTATCAGTCAGAATATCATCGCCATACCACATGAGTACTGTGCACTCGTTCTCTGCCTTATTACCATACTCTTCAGGTTCGATGATGTATGGAAGCATACTGTCGTCTTTATCTTCCGCCAAATCGTCATCTGCTGACTCGGTATCGTATGTATCCACAAGACCACAGTATGTTATGTTCTCCTCAGCTAACTCAACTTCCTCTTTTTTTTTACGCTGAAATACTTCCTTCACAGATGCAATCTCGTCATCTGCTATCTTTCTGTACTTTTCTCTTGCTATAAACCAAGAAGCCACAGCACCTACCGCAACTCCTAATGAAAATATCAATACTTTATTGTTCATATGTGTTCCTCCTACATGAAAACAACCCTCAGCGTCCTATAAACAACTGAGGGTAATCAAATATATCTCTGTACCAATCACCTGACCCGTAAGAGTCAAAACCTCTTCATGCACATACATAATCAGTAATTGGCCCGTCTACATTGAAATCCAACAATACCGCCTTCTCATATCCATTAACGAATCTACGTTTAGCAGCATTGTTGACATCAAATATGCCAAAATCCACAAAATTGTCACCGATTGGATTCTTCTCATCATAAATCCAGCCAACCTCATGGCCGATCTTAGTTCCCTGGAAACCAAGCATGCTGAATACATCATTCAGATATAAATATCCCTGTGCTTTGAGCTTTTCGTTCGCCCAGTTCTGCTGCTGTCTGAGGAACCATAACGTCTGCTCTGGGTCATCATTCCAGCCAGTATTGCCACAGTCAAATATTCTTGTATATACCGATAGTGTATTTGGATCTACAACATCATATTCCTCGGTAACAACTGTCTGAGTACCATCTTCATTCTGCACCACAGTCTCCATGGTATTGTGCTGGATATTGTATCTGAGTTCCTGATCCACTTCTTTTCCGAACTTCTCAACAACTCTGTTTCTATACTCCTTGAATGACTTATTTACAGTCATATAAGCAGTAGCAAGAGCTGCATTTCTCTGTCTGAGAATCCTGTTAGATGTAACTATGCTACCTATTGATAATGCGCCAAGCAATATGGATGGCCCATAGAGCTTCGTAAGCTCCCAACCAGTCTGCATATAGATAGTTGTAAGGCCCTTCTTACAGTCCTTCATCGTGTACTCTGTCTCTTCGCCGTCTTCGATAGCCTTGATATCTTCATGAACAGAATCGAGCTTTTTATGGGAATCCTCCATAACGTCGTCAAGTTTTCTTGTAGCCACGCATGCCCATATTGCACTGCCTACCGTACCTACTACTCCAACGATCATGCATATCTCCGGGCTATGCTGCCTGGTCTTAAATATAGCTTTATTGGCTGCTACTGCCATCTTTGAGAAAAATTTATTCTTCATTTGTATCGTCCTCCTTTACGCTTGCGATATATTCATCTATCTCTTCGCCTACCTGCTTGATTGCATTCATAATACTTGCATACGTGACTTCATTCTTACTCGGACGAGCTGCAATCTCTCCACCAAGTGCTGCATAACCGCAAATATCAATATAGTTATCGTCCTTATATACGCCACTTGAGTTTCTGGCTACTTTCATAAGGATCATCATATTGGCAACATCTGTGCTGTCGATTGGAGTATTAAGATATGTGCTCCAAAATGCCGCTATGTTTGCAAAGTTATCCTCCGCATTACCGTATGTACCCTGTCGTTCACCATTTATAATGGTTTTTGCCTTATCTAAAATATCATTCTTATCCATGTTCTACCTCCTGAGTGCCTTTGCTCTAGGCAACTTTATGTAATATCCGTCTCTTATGCGGACCACGTCTGCGTCTCTGAGGCTTGTCCATCCATAATCGTTGTATGTATAATCGCACGTAACACCTGCCAGATCATACATATCACCTATCGATACCTGATGATACTCGTCCAGAATATCTTCCATATGCGCCAGTACATCTTCTGCTGATCCACGATGCTCAAATATCAAGTCGTCGTAGTCACTGTCAGATCTACTATCCACATATCTTCGTTCTCTTGACGAATCACTATATGACCTGTATGACACATAATCCGATCGCAAACTACCCGATTTCTTTGTATGTCCGGTCTCGCCATACAGAATCATGTCAATACCATTGGTAACAATATCCGATATAGCTTTCTTAAATGCCGGGATAAGAACCTCAAAAACAACATACGACTTTACATGCTTCACGTCATCACTAATGATTGCGTCCGTGAGTTTTCGACCCTTGTTCTCTTTTCGTACGACCTTTCCAGAAACAACTTTCTGTACTTCTTTCTTATTCGGTTCTTCAGCTTTTTTCTCTGCCTCGATTCTAGCTCTATGGGAATTACTTGGTAATTTAACTTCAGCCATAGTCTCCTCCTAACTAACCTTTAACAGCTTACCTGGCAATGTTATCTTTGTATTTGCTGTTCGGTTATTATATTTTTTAAACTGGTAACTAAGATTGCTCTTAGCTTTTGCCTCTGATGGAGCCTCAGTCTGCCCTGTCCAGTTGTTGACTATGCACCTATCAAACTCCATCACTGGACCTCTGTATAAATATTTTGCCATAGGCATGCTCTCCTTTATAACAACGCGGTACGTGCTATACCGGGTGAACTGTTTGCTGCTATCGACGATGATATGGACTGATATATCTTGGATATGTTACTCAAATCTGTGTTGTACTTCTCCAAAATATCGTCCAGATCATTGTTGAACTTAGTCAGCACAGCCTCTTTGGCTTCCTTGCGTATTTCATTGGAAAGTCTATCCCTGTCTATCTTTGCTACCTCTGTGGCAACCCTTGTCTTTACAGCAGCACTTACATCTGAATATGACTTGTACACCTCATCAGATACCTGTTTGCTGATGTCAGCCTTTATCGCACCTATTGCTTCTTTTGTTGCTGACGTTACCGCCTTGACTGCGGCTTTATCAGCGGCCTTAGCAACCGCCTTATTTACAACAGTTTCAGACAACTCTATCTCAGATGAATCGATTACCTGATCGACAGTCCTATCCAGCTTTCTTGCAAGTTTTTTCATCTTCAGCGTAGAACCAATAGCAAAGCCCGTGCCAATAAGTCCTACTACCACACCCATCAAACTTCCCACATTTATTTCTATCTTCATGATGTTTCCTCCTAAAAATATGCAAAATAAAAAGGAGAACACCTTGTAATAAGGCATCCTCCTTGCTTTGACTATGTCGTAAATAACTCTACTTAGCCTTCTTCATGTCAACAACTGTATCTTCGTCCTCGTCGATTTCATCTTCTGGCTCAGGCAGTTTCTCAACCTTGTAACCCTTCTTCTCCAGATTCTCGATCCTCTTCTGAAGTATCTTATCTTTCTTAGATATAGCAAATGCGACTAATCCGCCGACTGCTGCTATTCCAAGTCCAATAATGATTCCTCCAGCTGTAGATCCGCCTTCTGTTGAATCAGTGTTATCATAGTTTGACTCACTAACCTCGTTTACCTCATTCTCCATCTCTGTGTTCATGATTTCTTCGTTGTTCTCCATAGTTTTATCCTCCTAAAATATAATTTATTTGACTTATAGTCTCATAATATGACTTGTAATTTTCGCGAATTTGCATCAGTGATACATAGAATATTCGTACCTCGGGGCTACACGATAGCCTATTCCAAGACACGGACGACCGTCCTTTGCAATATCGCCAGTGATGTCCAGCTGAATGAGCCCGTCTCTACTTACATTCCAGCCAATCTCATCACCAATTGATGTCCTTTCCAGCCCAATCTTATCGTAGAAGTCATTCAAAGATACATAGTCACAACTATTCAGTATCTCGTTCAGATCATTTACCGCTGCACGAAGTGTTTCTCTGTCAGATTTGAAATATCTTTGAGATATATAATCCAGACAAAGCTGCTCTCCGTCCCCAGCTACGATAACCTGTGTATTTGGCGCTGGTGCTTTCTCGATTTTATCTTTAACAACTGCCTTTGCTATCTCTTTTTCTTTTTCCTCGCCAATAGTCTCGATCACCTTGTTCTTATACTCATGTAATGCTGCTTCAGACATAGAGTATGCTGTAGCTATAGCTGCATTCCGCTTAGCATTCACATTGTTGGCACATATAATGCACACCACTGATGTGGTGAACGATATAGCTGTTGGAATGTAGCACTTCCACGTTGCCTGTACGATTTCTTTCTTTGTGAGCTCCACTTCAACAGGGATATCTTCGACCTCTTCCTCCATGAGCTCGTTTATCTTAGCCTCTTTTACCTCTTCAACTTTCTTATTTGCAGCTATTGTACCTTTGATAGCAAATATAATTGCACCTGCTGCTGATGTAATACCCAAACCTACCAGTATTGCAGGGCTATTTTTCCCAGCTTTATTGGCAATTTTATTCATAGTTCTTGTGAATTTATTCATCGCAATTCTCCTTCTCGATTCTATTCATGGCTTCGTTTACCTTAGTCTCAACCATCTCTTCAGTCTGCTTCTCCTGCACATGATCTGATAACATGGATATACCAAAACTCAGCACTGGTACGACCATTCCTAATATTTTTAACCACTTATTATTCATCAATATAATCCTCCTTTATTTCTCAGCAAATGACGGTAGCATATCCTCATACGGTTCTGACACGTATGAAGCATCTCGCCATTCTTCCATTGCATCTTCATCTGGTCCGCATAAATAATTCAACATATATACAGGCTCGCCATCTTTTTTCTCTTTTGTTTTTGTATGCGCCATATCAATCCAATACATGCCACTGTCGATACTCCAACCGATGTCATTCCCATTCGGGACTGACGGAAGTCCTAGAAACTCTAGCCATTCGTTGAATGTTACGTACCCGCGTAATACATAATTTCGATTTATATGGTATTCGGCATCCATAAGTTCTCGTTCATACATATCAAAGTACCGTCCGGTAATAGGCTCACAAAAATGAAATATCTTGTCGGGTGTTGTGTTATTGATTTGGTGATAATCGTAATATTTTCTCGAAATATCACTCATTATCTCCTTGTCAACATCTTCACCATATCTCTTTACAACTTCTCCGCGATACTGAGCTAAGGTTTCCCTTACCATTGTGTATGCCGCCATAAGCTGTGCCTGTCTCTGATGGTTAATGACATTTGAACCAATGATACAAGCAATAGTTGACACTGCAATAACACCTGTTGGGACATAAACTGGTGTTGCAATAACTATTTTTTCCTTAGTTGTGAGTGGCTCGCCTTTCCGAAGTTCTTCTTTCTTCAGTTTTCTCATTGCTTTGGGTGTTTCTTTCGCTGCAAATATACCCGTAGCAATAACACCCACTGTGCCTAATACCGTAAGTATCGTGGGCGAATGTTTTTGTACAAATATCTTTGCACATGGTACTAATCCTTTCATATAAATTCCTCCTTTAAAAATGTATTTATAAAAATAAAAGACCCAATGCATTAAGCACTGAGTCCTCTATAATTATCTTCTTCTGTTTATCAATTTGACAATTAACCAGATAATAAATCCTATACATACGATCACATCGCTGAATACCAATATGAATACACTACCGCCTACACTGACGGCAATCACTGTAACTGCTATTAAAATCAATGCAATCATTAGTAACAGTAATATTAAAAACATAATTGTCACCTCCTTCATTATAGAGGTCGTAAAACTCGCGAATCCAAAAATAAAAGTGAGAAATCTATGATTCCATAGACATCCCACCTTTGTCTTAATTATTCCGCCATACATCTTCTCTAGCGAAAAACATCGGTATTGCTATAGCTGTCAAGAATACTGAACCTGTTCCATCTCCAGTAGCTAATATTGCTATAAGACCTACTAGTAACATGCACAATGCAAATATCTTATTACGCCATGTCCGCTGTAAGTTCATAACTATACGCTCCCACAATGTCAGTTTTCGTTCCTTTGCTAAAGTCCTCATCCGTCATTCCTCCTTAAAATATATGTTCATAAAGGGGAATGCATTTTTCGCGAATTAAGTAAGATTCATATAAAAACGTTTATAGTATGTCATTGTCTTGGTAGTTATATGAATGCATACCCTGCCACAGGGTGCAATGCCGATATATGATTCATACCCAAAATAATCAGTCAATATAGCCATGTCTCGAATAGTTACTCTTGAATCGCCCCGCAACTTACTTTTCGCAGTAGATAAATTTACTTGCCAGATATCCGCTAGTTGTTGATATGTTAAATGCAATTTTTTCTTCATATCGAGCAGTATATCTATAAGATTTTCTGTTTCCATTTCAAATATCCCTCCTGTCAAAACAGGTCTCCCATCTTGCTCTTGGTAATGGCTTCATCCGTAATGCATGCATTATTTGCCTTACCGTCACTGTGGGATAATGTCCATCACTACGCAATCCGGCACGGTCATCAAAAAATTGCTTAAACCCTTCTGCAAGATATATGCTATCTACCAACCAGGGATCTATCTCACCCCACCAAGTTCGCTTTGTATCAGGGTCGTATCTTTGCTGGATGACCGCCAATCCCAGATTCTCTATCAAATATAAAGTACATCGATCATATACCGGATGATCACAAGCATATATAACCCCATACATAGATGTATAGTGTCTTGGCTTTTCATAGTGATATCTCATCGTTTTCATGCTCCTTATTAAAATCAAGACTGTCTTTATATCGCTTAACCAGGTCTAACACATTACCGGTGGTAATATATATGACTTTGGGTTTTAACTTTTCTGGTGCATGCTCAGATATCTTGCTTATATCCATTATTTCCTCCTCCTAAAATAAAAAGAAAGAGCCCTTGTTAAGGACCCTCTCCATTTGTTGGTCTGTCCTACTTTCTTTTAAAGCTTGTAATTTCTCTCCATGCCTGCTTTCCAGATTCGGTTGAAGCGATATTTCCTTCAGTTTCAAACTTGACATTTGTTATGACCCCCCAGATCAAAAGACCAGCATTAGCCAGTATTCCAAGTCCTGTCAGAGCATGTCCGATCCATCTACTGTGCTTTTCAGATTTATCTGATTCAGCTCTAAGCGCAAGCTCAGCTTCACTCTTAGCTCTATCAGCCTCAATCTTCTCAAGCTCAATGTATTTGTCGGTAAGCTCTCCAATTCCTCGAACTGCTGGATTGTAGTCTTCTGAATTCATGTCGATATCATTCAAAGCATCAATCTCTTCCAGAATCTCACCTTTTAACTTCTCCTTAACTTCCTGCATAGTAAAATCCTCCTTAAAAATATAATTTTCCTACATTACCATAATAGGACCTGTTATTTGCGCGAATCGTCTCTGAGCAAAATGATACGTTTCTTGTCCAATAAAAATTTATTTGTTGGGATCATAACATGTACTGAATATTGTTCTGGCTCATTCTCTGGGTCTGTCTGTTCCATTGAAAAACGCCCATATACACTCTTCCTGTCGCGTATATAATCTACAATACAAGTTACTACAATAGTTCCAAAGACTATTGCCACACAATCCAACCACCACATACTATTTCCTCCTTCCTTGGGTTATATAAATATAACTTGTTTCTCCGTCACCTGCGTACGGAAAAAGAAAAGTGTAAGAATCGAACTTACAACCTACAGTGGATAAACCTCTGTTGCTCTGCCAATTGAGCTAACTTTTCATTATAGGAGTTGTGATTTTCGCGAAAATAAAAAGAGGACCCCATGTGGAATCCTCGTCTTTTCTACTTACTATAAATCTTCTCTTCAAGTCCTGCTACCGTTCCCTGTAATTCTACCAATGTGTCTGTAAGTAACTCGATTAATTCGTCCTGAGCTTTAACCTTAGTCTCCAACTCGCTTACTTTCCCAATTAACTCGCCTACTTCGCATTTTAACTTGATATAATTATTCTCGTCCATAATAGTTTCCTCCTTAAATGAAAGTTTATTGTTTCATTATAGGAGTTGTTATTTTCGCGAAACTACTTTAAAACTATAATTTTTCTAACTTTCTTCTCACCGTCAAAGTATTCTACTACCATAGTTCTATCCATTATAATCACCCCTTCCATTCAATATGTAAGGCAATTATAATACCGAATAAATATAAAACAAGACTTGACAACAGAAAAAAACAAAGGAGTTGCTGTAAAAAATCCTTAGCAACTCCCGCTTTCCAACTAATACCTAGTACTAAAAAAGTATTTCATATGTATGACTATCGTTGTCATAATACACAAGCATTTCAAAATCATACTCGTCAAAAAAGATCTCAACCTCTAAAGAACTTTTACATATTTTTGTGAGCTTTGTAGTTGTTTTCCCATCTGGGTCAACAACCGTTATCCCCCAATTATGTGTGTTCTTTATAAAGTTCACATCAAAAATTTGAATTTCTTCAATGTCTGGTATATTTAACCCAAGACTTACATACCTATTCTCCTCTGATACCAAAATAGTTGACACGTTAGTTTTTACTTTCATAACTAATCCTCCTTCGTTTTTATCGAACCTAATGGTTTCATTATAGGAGTTGTTATTTTCGCGTCTTATTTAATATCCAGAAGAACTTTCTGTATCTATCGTAATACGTATCTTTTGAACAAGGGATGCTCATACGGGTAACCAACGTATTGTACGGCACCCCCTCTGTCACGCCATACAAAATATAATCGGCAAGTTCGTCATCCGCCTGCTCAGCCGCATCTCTTACAAGATCCATACGTTCTGAGAAAAACGCTTTTGCCTCAGCGCACTTCGCTGTCGGATCACCATGCATATATGTTCTACCTATACTTGCAAGCGCATCTGGTCTTTGACTCAATCCATCTAATGAAATATAAGCACTGTGCCATATTGGATACTGCAAACAAAAATGCTTGAGTTCATAATATCTGTGCTTCTCAATCCAATACTTACTATTTTGTGAAATGTTAGCTCTTATTGTTGTACTCATATCTTTCGTTCCCCCTTCCAAACATATCCCGTCTCTTCATACAATTTCTTTGGAGAAATATAGAAGTTGATACGTCCATGACTTATCCTTAGATCATCCAGTTCTGTTACAACTTTTCCATCTCGAGTCGCTATCCCTATTGGTAGCCACCCTTTGATAATCCCAGCACGAACCCAAGTAGCATCTTTATGATATACTTTGGCTGCCACAGCTACCGGGACCGATCCAGCTGTGAATTCAATTATCTTTTCTTCTGTACCATCCATCTGAGTACCTCCTTTCACCCACAATTCTAGGCTACCAAATACCAGTTTGTTAAACGGACTCAAGTGGTAAAATTTTCCAGCTATTTGTCTTTTCCAAAATCTTTCTTCCATTCCTTGATGGTCGTCTCTGTTGGATAGTCCTCAAACCCTAAAGTGTCCGGCGTGATCAGTCCTTCGACTACTCCATTGATAATCTCCGCCTCATATTGTTTGAAAGGGAAAATATCTTCGGTAATACTTCTGTGCACTTTGCCACAAACCCTACACTTGTAGCGCTTTATGTCTATATATCTGCTTTTATGCCCCTGCAACCGTACTATACGCTTGATTTTATCGTAATATCGTAGTTCTCCCCCACATTCTGGACAAAATTTTGCTCCGTCAAGAATCATAAAATACCCCATTTTTCTAATCTAGGATACGAAATAGAACCCTAAATTTCGGCAATTGTACTAATTGTAAGATCGTACATCTTAGTATATGCTAACACCCACAATCTTACTCAGAGAGGAGAAATAAAAATGCTTATAAAGTGTCCTGAATGCGAACTACAAGTGAGTGATAAAGCAATGAATTGTCCACATTGCGGATATCCCATAACAAGCAGTACTCCTGTTAGGAAAACTTCAAAAAAGAAACATCCGAAACTGCCAAATGGTTTTGGACAGATCTCGGAATTGAGTGACTCAAGACTTAGAAATAAATATAGAGTAATGGTTACCGTAGGACGGGATACTGTAACTATGAGATATAAGACAAAAATACTAGGCTATTACCCAACATATAACAAAGCCTATGCTGCCTTGGTGGAATATAATAAAAATCCGTATGATCTGGATAATGATATTACCGTTGCTGAATTATATGAAAAATGGTCCACTCAGTATTTTGAAGAATTAAAAAGTCCATCGAGTGAACGTACAATAAAAGCCGCTTGGAATTATTGTTCATCTATCTATAATATGAAAGCTCGAAATGTACGTGCAAGACATATTAAGGGATGTATGACCGATGGCATATATGAATATCGCGGTCAGATAAGGCATGCCTCCCCCGAAACCCAAAGTCGAATTAAATCCATGTTTAATCTGATGTTTGATTATGCATTGGAATATGAGATTGCAGATAGAAATTATGCCAGAACCTTCAATATTCCTGATGATGTACAAAAGGCAAAAACAAAACAAACCTCGGGGCATATACCATTTACCCAGGAAGAAATGGATAAACTCTGGGACAACTTGTATAAGGTGCCGTACATTGATATAGTCATAATTCAATGTTATTCAGGATGGCGTCCTCAAGAATTAGGGTTAATTAAACTTGAAAATGTAGATCTTGAAAATGGATACATGATTGGTGGCATGAAAACTGAAGCTGGTGAAAATAGAACGGTTCCAATTCATTCAAAAATAAAAGAACTTGTCGTAGCAAGATATAACCAAGCTAAAGATATGGGGAGCGAATATTTGTTAAATTGTACAGACACCGTAACACATAGGTATTCTTGGAAATTAACATATGATAAATATAGGCATCGTTTTGACAAGATTCGCGATCAGTTAGAACTTAATCCAGATCACAGAGCGCATGACCCAAGAAAACATTTTGTAACTATGGCTAAAAAAGCTGAAGTAGATCAATACGCGATCAAGTACATTGTAGGACATAAGATAGATGATATAACAGAGCGTGTATACACACAAAGAGAACCTGAGTGGTTGAAAAGCGAAATAGAAAAAATAAAATAGGATGTGATTTTGCTGTACGAATAATGTTGTAGGAACAGTGTAGGAATATTGTACGAATAGACTACTATTTTGTACTTTTTATTCCTACACCATACCATTAAAAAGCCTTATTTTAAGCCAAATATTAGAACTTACCAGCGTTAGCAGCTTCCTCAACACTAACAGCTACAGCAACTGTAGCACCAACCATAGGGTTGTTACCCATTCCGATAAGTCCCATCATCTCTACGTGTGCAGGAACTGATGATGAACCAGCGAACTGTGCATCACTGTGCATACGTCCGAGAGTATCTGTCATACCGTATGAAGCAGGACCTGCTGCCATGTTATCTGGGTGAAGTGTACGTCCTGTACCACCGC
>ERZ840371.257-NODE-257-length-66749-cov-3.270234_pt1 | contig 66749 bp, 72 predicted proteins | sample MGYA00519937_ERZ840371 | MGnify/ENA primary metagenome ERZ840371 (study PRJEB31850, sample SAMEA3708873) | human gut metagenome | biome: human gut; feature: human-associated habitat; material: faeces | place: China | collected 2014 ... | reverse complement strand
TATCAGTTAAACAGAACTGGACAGCTCGAATACGGATACAACATCCTAAACGAAATGGAAAACAGTTACTCTAAAAACAACTCCAAGAATTTTAACGTATCAGTCAACGCAGATTGGAGTATCACGGATTGGCTAAAATATCAATTCGTCGGGAGTATAGCATACAGTATGAATAATTCAGAATCATTTGCGGGAGAAAAGACTTCTTATATTGAGAAAAACTATCGCGGTTACGCCTATGGTTCGGAAACTTCCGGTTCTGCCAAATTCAAGGCTGCTTTATTACCATTCGGAGGAGAATTGGCAACCAATGCAACAAGTAATACTTCCTACAATATGCAACACAAACTCGTTTTCTCCAAAACCATCAACGAAATTCATCGAATTAACGCAATGGCTGGTATGGAGATACGCTCCGAAGACAATAAAAATAACACAAACACGGTTTGGGGATACGTACCCGAAAGAGGTGAGATCTTAGTTAGCCCCACACATCCGACAGAAGTAACACCTGTTGGCGGAACCGTTCCCATTTCTTGGGGAGCATTAGATAAATTATACCAAGGAGGTTGGAAAAACACAACGATTACAAACAACTACGTATCATTTTTCGCCACATTCGCCTACTCTCTGAAAGATCGCTACGTGCTCAACGCCAATATTAGATCGGATGCATCAAACCGATTCGGACAAGATGCCAATAAACAATTCGACCCGACTTATTCTTTGGGCGTGTCCTGGAGAATGGCAGAAGAAGAATTCGTTAAAACTCATCTTCCCTGGATCAATCAACTGAATATGCGTGCCACGTATGGGGTTCAAGGAAACGTTGTGACCTCTGTAAGTCCGGACCTTATCACCCAATACCAAGGAATTCTGCCCGGTTATAATGAATACTATTTAACCATATCGAGCCTACCTAACCCTCTATTAAAATGGGAACGGACAAAAACCTGGAACGTGGGCTTGGATCTACAATTATTTAATGGCATAACCATGAGTCTGGAATATTATGGTAGACGTTCAAATGCCATTATCAACCAAGACATAGCCCAAGAATACGGTATGAACACCATGAAACTGAACGGAGGACGTATCCATAATCACGGGTTAGAATTCTCCATGAATATCACTCCCTACCAAAGAAAAGATTTCGCATGGACGATAGGTTTCAATGCCTCTAAAAACTGGAATAAAACTCAAAATGATGACATTCAAACCAAAGCAAATAAAATAACCAAAAGTGATTTCATCTCGGGTAGCAGTGATCGTTTCTTAAAAAAAGGTTATCCGCTTAGTGCATTTTGGTCATATTCTTTTGCCGGTCTAGACCCGGAAACAGGCTACCCGACATTTAATCTGATTGATTTCGAGGAAGCAGATCCGGACATTGATCCCACTACATTTCTGGTATATTCCGGTCAAAAAGATCCTTATTTCACCGGAGGTGTTGATACACGTATCCGTTACAAAAGTTTATCATTAGGAGTAAACTTTTCCGTGCTACTCGGGGCTAAAAAACGCCTCCCCAATCCTTATCAGAATTTCAATTACGGAAAATTGCCCGAGCCTTTTTACAATTTATCGAAGGATCTATTAAAACGATGGCAAAAACCGGGAGATGAGAAACACACGATTTATCCGGCCTTATATACATCCGTCGAAGATGTATACAACATAAAACTCCCGGACGGGACGGCTGCAAATTCCATCTATGAGATGTGGGGGAACTCTGATGCCATGGTTGTTGATGCGTCTTTTTTACGTTGTACACAAATCTCTCTATCCTGGAATGTTCCCGTTCAGATATGTGCCAAATTCGGAGCGACCAATTGTTCTATCAGTGCAAACGTGAATAACCCGTTTGTTATAGGTAGTAGCCGTTTTAATGGTTTTGACCCAGAATTGGGAGATAGTGTTATGCCCAAAGTATTCTCGTTCGGTTTAAGTGTCGGATTTTAAAAAAAATCATTATGAAACAACAAATCATATTTATCTTTATTATCAGCTTGATTTTGGGAGGGTGCGGAGATTTTCTGGAACCCAAATCCAAGAGTGAATTTGTACCCAAGGATGCTAACTCCATGAATGAACTTCTACTGGGAGAAGCTTACCCTCGTAATGATGTCTCGGGATTAAACATTTTCCTTTATCTATTAGATGACGATGTTGCCCCTGCTCCTTATCAAGAACCAAATACCGGGGCAAACGCTAATGCATGGTGGGCTCCTTATTCTTGGCAATCGAATATGTACGAGGTTATGGAAACTGCCGGGTTAACAACACTTAATATTTACAAAAGCTATTACACTTTAATACTGGGAGCCAATGCCGTTCTAGATTACATTGTTGATATAAATGATGATGTAAACACGATTAATTCAGTAAAGGCTCAAGCATTAGCTCTTCGTGGATACTTTTACTTCAACTTGGTCAACATTTTCGGAGCACCCTATAATAGCGATAAAATGGCATTAGGAGTTCCTCTAAAATTAAACAGTGGAATTGAAGAATCCGAATTAAAAAGAAATACAGTAGAAGAAGTTTATTCACAAATATTAGATGACCTTCTGGAAGCAGAACGCTTATATCAATCATTACCCACAGACCAACAATGGCAAGCGAATTGGAGAACAAGCCTTCCCATGGTACAATTACTCCTTTCCAGAGTTTATTTATACATGGAACAATGGGAAAAAGCTGCTACTTATGCCAATAATGTTATCCAAAACGGGAATTTCCGTCTCTTGGATCTAAAAACAATTGACTTCAATCCCGACTCTCCCTCTTATATAAACTACCACTCCTACACCAACTCTCCCGAAGTAATCTGGGTATACGGGAACATGAACGACTTTACTAATTATGTCTACAATGCAAGCTCAGGAAAAGAAAACCGTCCATTTTTCAGAGCCTCGGAGGAACTGATGAAAAGTTTTGATGAAACAGCTGGAGACCTACGTAAAGATCGTTACATCATTCGTAGTTCGTATGAAATCACGAACGCAAACAATGAAGTGGAAGCAATGCCTTCTGCTTTCGGAAAAGTGAATGTAAGTTCTTCCAGATATTATCAACCAAGGGGAGGGACTGGTATTTTCAGTAGAAGTTTTCGCTTGTCTGAGGCTTATTTAAATTTCTGTGAAGCAAATGCCATGTTAAACAAGGCCGGAAATGCAAATGCAGGAACAGAAGCTTTACGTTTGCTAAATGAACTTCGAACATACCGATTCCCTTCAGATTATCAAGAAAAAAACATTTCTGATCCGGATGAATTAATTACGTTTATACATGACGAACGACGTCGAGAATTATGTTTTGAAGATCATCGGTGGTTTGATTTACGCCGTTGGGGGATGAAAGAAATTAAACACACGTGGTTCCCGGATGCAACATCCACGATTGTTTACACATTACAAGAAAATGATCCCGGATACACTCTACCTTTACCCCCGGACGCATTGGAATTAAATAACCTACTGGAACAAAATCCACTGGCACCCTCTCCTCGCAACGGTAGTTTAACCTCTAATTAAAATAATTACCATGAAACAGAAACTATTTATAATCGCATTAAGTTGCATTTTCATGATAACAGGTTGTTACAATGAAAATGATGTGACTCCTTCCGGTAACTACTCTGTTCTTCGATTTGAATTTCCTCAGGGAAATAATTCATGGGATAAAGAGATTGAAGAAATTCATAACATTTATGGCGTGTATTTAATATACAAAGATATTAGCACACAAGATCTTAATCGTAAATGGACCTCATTAGGAACAGGTAAATTATATTACGGCAACGACCTCACAGATGAACAAGTACCATATTATCTCAATTTTCTCAAGAACCACGTTCTCAATTACGTGTCTCCCGAAATTGCAAAAACCGTATTACCTGTAAAAATATATATGCTTGATAATTTAAGAGGATTATTGCCGGGAGAAGATCCAGATGATAGTGGAACAGGCTCCGGAACAGGTACCGGCACTGGAACGGGTACCGGAACAGGCACTGGAACAGGTACTGGAACGGGTACCGGAACAGGCACTGGAACGGGTACCGGAACAGGAAATCCAAATTTTGTGGAATTAAAAACAGATGGCTTTGATTACTGGGCGATCAGTTTTACAAATAGTGAAATAGCTAATCCGAATCAACAATCGCTTAAAATTAGGCGTGCAGTATTCCTTTATCTAATGATCGAAGCAGCCTTACAAAATGGAATTATCACTGAACCAAACGACTTCAAAAATGGAATTGACTATACAACTCGAATAGTTAATACTGATAATCAGAAAGATGATCCGAATTACTATATGATTAGAGGTTTCATTAAGATTATCTACCGGGACTTTAAAAATGAAAAAGTTCCCTCTGGTGTAAGCGAATACACAAATCCAAGCTGGGAACAAGCAGCTTATCCATATCGGGATTTCCTCAGTTATGTAAGAGCTGCCATGTTCTACACGAAAACAGAATTTCAAGCGAAGTATTCTCCAACGACCTATCCACTCATTAATCAAAGATATGAAATTGTAATAAATCATATGAAAAATAACTACGGTATTGATCTTGAAGGGATAGCTAAAGGTCCTCAAGAATAAACGTCATAACTAAAACAGTGTCAAAAGTTTTTTATAGACTTTTGACACTTTATCCCTTTATACATTTTTCATATCTTAAAACATGAAAATAAGAATTCTCATATTTCTACAATTTCTTTACTTTCCCCTTTTCGCACAAGAGGGAAATATTTATCAATATCTCAAACAAAAATGGTCGAAAGAATTTTCCTCCGCCAAAGATATTACAACAACCTATCATGATAATATAAAACGAATGGACAAAAAAAATATCCCATTAGCCATTCAAAATAATTGTTTCATGATTCTAAAAAGTGGAGAATACATCACACAAAATAAAGGAGAAAAAGAAGATATAAAATCTTTACTTCGCCAAATACCTACCATTGAGTTAAACGATCCTACAGTAGCCGCATTCCTGCAACAAAACTCTCCCGGCCAATGGACAGATTATTATTATATGATTCAAGCCTTAAAAAAAGGAGAAACTTTCGATGCCGCAAGAGACGGGATTTCCATCTCCACACAATTCTTCGCAAGACCTCTCAACCACAACGACTATACCAAATTAAAAGATATTTTTTCCAGTAACAATAAACTACTACATGATACTTATCTAGAAAAAATGAAATTTCTTTTCCAAACCAATGGATGCCCGGAAGAAATTGCAGAATTACGCCCTACCATAGAATCACACGTAGAAGATTCTCCATTAAAACAAGAAATATTAAAACTATACACACAATATGAACCTTTAAGCAAAGGTCAATCGGCACCATTATCTTCAATGAAAGATACAAATGGAAAAAACTATTCATTCGCTGATTTCAGAGGAAAGGTGATTATCGTGGACGTTTGGGCTACATGGTGCTGTAGCTGCATCGAAAAAATGCCCAAATTCATGCAATTAAAAGATGAATTCAAACAATATAAAGATATCCTATTTCTGACCATCTCTATTGATCGAAAAAGCGACCAAGACAAATGGTTAAAAGCCATCAAAGAGAATAACATGACAGGAATGTTGAATCTTATTTCGGCCCCATCAGCGAATTCTCATTTTGAAACAGAATACCAAATAAATGGAGTTCCTCGTTATTTCATTATAGACAAAGAGGGAAAAATCGTAACGGTCTTCGCCCCCGGTCCTGGAAAAGAAATGAAAGCATTAATCCAAAATACATTAAAACAATAATTATGAAACGCATCTTTTTAATTAGTTTATTATTTTCCCTTGCAGGTTATTGTCTCGCCCAAGAAGGAACAAATTTTGAAGACTTAACTTTTAAAGAAGCCCTCGCCAAATCCCAAGCAACAGGGAAAAAGCTATTCATCGATTGCTACACGAAAACCTGCGGGCCATGCAAGTACATGGTAAAATTCATCTTCCCGTTAAAAGAATGTGGCGACTATTTTAACAGTAACTACATCTGTATCATGAAGGATATGGAAGAAGGTGACGGGATTGATATTGCACAAAAATATGACATACGAGTATACCCGACTTATCTGATACTCAATCATGACGGAACAGTATACTGCCGTCTGGATGGAGGAGCCGTATCCAGTCCCAAAGAAGACTTCGTTCAAAAAGTTAAAGATGCCATTGAATTGGCAGAAGCCAATAGGAAATACTCCGCGGGAGCACGGGATCGTTCATTCTTAAAAGAATACATCAAAATCTTGCGTGTTCACGACAAAAAACGCCTGCAAACCGTCATGAGTGAAACTATGATCCAACTGGGCGTGGACAAACTATGCGAACCGGAGAACTGGACTTTGATCAAAACAGAAATAAACAACGTGGACACCCCCCTGTTCCGATATCTTGTCGAAAACCGGGCAACTTTCAGTAAACACCTCGGTCAGCAAGAGGTTGAAGACAAAATCATATCGGTTTACTCGGAAGAATTCCGTGTACTCAAAATGATGGGTATCGATTTTGACAAACGAATGACAGACTTGAAACAATTTGAAAAAGACCATTACAAAGGTGCCCTTCCACTGAGATATCGCATGCTCTTCTTTCATATCATTAACAAGGGACAAAAAGACCGGGTAGACGAAATCCTCAAAGTTCTCCAAAACATGAACAAAGAACTCCCAGACGAGGCCAACCGTATGTCAGTCCTACGTGAACTCACCGGTTTCGAACGAATCGCCAACCAGCAACAAAAAGAAAAAGCCAGCACGTACTTGCAAGAAATAAGCAATAACCTTCAACCGAATAACGCAGCCTACGTGCAGAGTCTGATAACTCGTATCAAGAAATAATTACACTTGAAGAGATCATCTGTCTAACAACGGATGATCTCTTCAAAAGTAACTTCCCGAATCTCCGGCAACCCGTCGTATTCACTACAAACATAACAGGCATAACCCGCATCTACCGGACAAGCATTCACATGCAGGGGCAACCCGTTTATCCCCTCGTACAGGGAAACACGTTCTCCCGTGAACGTCACGATAAAACTATTCAACGGGCGAGTCAGTCCTGTACCTATATATTTCAGAAAACTCTCTTTCACCGACCAGTAATTGAAAAATAACCGATCTTGTTCTGTTCCGCTCAAGGACTTTAGCATCCGTACCTCTCGCTCATGAAAAAAGCGTCCGGCAACCTCCATCCGTGCTTTAGCCCGTTTTTCGATATCAATCCCGACCTCCCGATCCGACACGGCGCAAACCACGTATTCTCCTGAATGAGAGAGATTAAAAAACACATTCTCCCGACCGACAATGAATGGTTTACCTTTTTCACCCCGGAGTATCCGGTAACTTCCTAACGGCAATCCCCAATATTCCCGTAAAGCAAAACTTATCAATGTTTCCCCCAGCAACCGGCGAAGAGCCACCTCCTTATTTTTATATCCTAAGACTTCATTATAACATTCACCGGAAACAAAACCTTGTAAGTGAATAAACAAATTTTCTCGTTCCACTTTCTCCGGTACCCGTATATACAATACTTCAATCATAACACAAAGGTAAAAAAGTTAGAGACAATTAATTTTCTTTCCAAAACAAATAATCCAGAAAACCTAATAAACACGGGCATCTTAACGTTATTTTAAAATTACATGGTAAAAATTTTAAGAAAATATTCACATTTCTCGGCAAAAAACTTGTTTATATCATTTTTATCTTCTACTTTTGAAACATCAAATTAACGTTTAAATAACATTTAAAGATAAACGTCATGGAAGCAAAGAAAACATCCCGTTCCGATCTTGAGAACAAGCGGTTTATTTTCCGCGAGATCGGTTTTATTGTAGCCTTGGCTACGGTGTTTTTTGCCTTTGAGACAAAATACTACCAAGAAGAGGCCAAAGAGATTACGTTTCCTGTCGAGACGAGTGACATAGAGGAAGTTCTTCCCGTTTTTGTACCACAAAGAGCTTCCCAACCACTTCCCAAGATTTCTGTGAAACCCTTAGATTTCATCGAGATCGTGGAAAACGAGATAGATCTTGAAAATGAAATGGACGTTGTTGATGAAAACGAAAATACGAAAGGCTCTTTAACGGGTAAAGCTACCGACTGGCAAAACGGGTATAACGATGAGGGTGATGATTCCGGAGAGGGAGACCTTCCGTTTATGATAGTTGAAAAAATGCCTCGTTTTAACGGAGACTTGAACAAGTGGCTTAGGGAAAATTTAAGATACCCGGCAAGATGTGCGGAAATAGGCATCGGAGGAAAAGTATTTGTTGAATTCGTGGTAGAGAAAGACGGTAGCATCAGTTCCATCAACGTGGTTCGCTCCGCTGATCCGGATCTGTCACAAGAAGCCATCCGCGTGGTTAAGGCCATGCCGAAATGGATTCCGGGAATGCAACGGGACAAAGCTGTAAGAGTTCGGTTTACCATCCCGATTACATTCCAGTTAAGATAAGAAAAACATACAGTGATTTACATACAATACGAACATCCCGAAAAAGGACAACCTTAGATTGGTTGTCCTTTTTTACTTTTCCCTCCCAAGCTATCATCAGCATGAAATCAACATGATATGAACAACAACGCAAACTTTTAAGAAGATTTTAATGAAGTTTAGCGATCATTTTAACATTTTCTTCAAAAAAAAGGGGAGAAATATTGCGGTTTATTATGAATTTGACTATTTTTACCCACGCAAATTGTGAGAAAAACAGAACTATAATATTAAACTAATAACATGGAAGTAAAAAAATCACCTAAAGCAGATCTTGAAGGGAAAAAGACCATTTTCCTTGAGATCGGTTTTGTTATAGCTCTAGGGATTCTACTGAGTGCTTTCAACTGGAAGACCAACACGAAAGTAGAAGAAGGGTTTGTTATTACCCAAGAAGAGCAGGTTGAGGAGGAAATCATTCCTATTACTCAACAAATGATGAAGCCACCCCCACCACCTCCTCCAGCCCCGAAATTGACGGACTTGATCGAGATCGTGGAAGATGAATTAAGTATTGACGAGGAACTTGAAATCGACGACGCTGAAGCTGACGTTGAAAACAAGAATAATTATAACTTCGATTACGACGGAGACAGCTGGGGAGAAGAAGAGAGCGACGGAGAAGCTGATATTTTCCAAGTAGTAGAAGATATGCCGCAGTTCCCCGGAGGTAGTGTACAAAAATGGATTGCGAAGAACGTAAAATACCCGATGATCGCACAAGAGAATAACATTCAGGGTAAAGTTTTCGTACAATTCGTGATCGAAAAAGACGGTAGTGTTAGCGACGTGAAAGTTGCCAGATCCGTTGACCCATCTTTGGACAAGGAGGCTATCCGCGTGGTAAAAGCCATGCCGAAATGGAAACCTGGAAAACAGAGAGGTAAACCGGTTCGAGTATCTTACACTGTACCTATCAACTTCCAGTTACAGTAAAAAGACATGTTAAATTATAACAAGGGGCTGTCGATCATCGTCAGCCCCTTCTTTTCCTATTTATGAGCGAATATTTTTACACGAAAAAAGAAGCAGAAAAAGCCATTCTTGTAGGTGTAGCGCTACAATCAGAAAACATCAGCTACAACATGATGTGTGAATACTTGGACGAACTCGCATTCCTAGCAGAAACGGCAGGAGCGGAAACTGTGAAAATATTCACGCAAAACTTGGATAAGCCGGTAACGGCTACCTTTGTCGGCAAAGGAAAATTGGAAGAAATCAAAACATACGTTGAAGATAACGATATTAACTTGATTATTTTTGATGATGAACTAAGTCCGACACAAATCAGAAACCTGGAAAGAGAACTAAAAGGCAGAAAAGTACTTGATCGTACCAACCTCATCTTGGATATTTTCGCCAAAAGAGCCCGTACGGCAGAAGCAAAAGCTCAAGTTGAACTGGCACAATATCAGTACTTACTTCCTCGTCTAACGGGTATGTGGACCCACTTGGAAAGACAAAAAGGAGGTATCGGACTTCGCGGTCCGGGTGAAAGTGAAATCGAGACCGACAGACGTATCATCCGGGATAAAATCACCCGCCTGAAAGAGCAGTTGGCCAAGATTGACAAACAGATGGTCACGCAACGGAAAAACCGCGGGAAACTCGTGCGAGTGGCCTTAGTGGGCTACACGAACGTGGGTAAATCCACGCTCATGAATCTTTTGAGTAAATCGGAAGTATTCGCCGAGAACAAGCTTTTCGCAACTTTGGATACCACGGTACGCAAGATAGCCATAAAGAACGTCCCACTACTGCTGGCGGACACGGTCGGTTTTATCCGTAAACTTCCCCACCACCTGGTAGAATCATTCAAATCCACGCTGGACGAGGTGAGAGAAGCTGATGTTATTTTGCATGTAGTCGACATCTCCCATCCCCAATTCGAGGATCAAATCCGGGTCGTGAACGAAACACTGGGAGAGTTAATGGATAATTCCAAACCCACGATTACCGTATTCAATAAAATAGACGCCTTCACGTACACGAAAAAGGAGGAAGATGATCTCACTCCCATCGAGCGGAAAAACTATAGCCTAGAGGACTTGAAACAAATGTGGATGTCCAAACAGGAAGGAGAAACCGTGTACATCTCGGCTAAATCCAAAGAAAATATCGAGGAATTGAAAGAAAAGATATACGGGATTGCCAAAGACATTCACTCGGCACGTTTCCCGTTCAACGATTTCTTATACCAAGATTTCGAAATAGACGAAGAGATAAAATAAGGCACCAATCAAAACAAAAAAATAGGGAAATCAGACCTTTTCCCTCTTCAGGAGCGACATTCGAATGTCGCTCCTTTTTATACTGAAAATCAACTATATATATAATTACACATCTTTCACCTATTTTCCGACAAAACCATTCGTTTATTTTGATTTCTGGCTAATTTTTTGTATATTAGAGGTATGAGCTTAACCATCATAAATAAACATTATGGAAGTAAAGAAATCATCAAAGGCAAACCTCGAAAACAAAAAAGGAATCTTCTTCGAGATCGGACTAATCGTAGCATTAGCCTGCATATTCCTTGCTTTCGAGTGGAAAGTCGACGTGAAGATGGAAGAAGGCTTCATAGTAATAAACACGGAAGAACAGTTGGACGAAGAAATCATACCCGTTACACAACGGATGCAACAAGCTCTTCCGCCACCACCTCCCGCACCTCGGTTAACCGACTTGATACAGATCGTAGATGAAGAAATAAATCTGGATGACAACTTGGACATCATGGACGTGGAAGCCAATGTTGCCAATCACGGAGTTTACGACTTTAGCGGTACGGGTAACGGGTACGAAGGTGAATACGGGTATGGAGATGAATATTCCGGAGAATCTGAAGTATTTGCGGTAGTTGAAGAGATGCCGAAATTCCCGGGAGGCAATGTACAAAAATGGATTTCCAAGCACATCAAATATCCGATGATCGCACAGGAAAACAACATCCAAGGTAAAGTTTTTGTACAATTTGTCATCGAGAAAGACGGTAGCGTTTCAAACGTAAAGGTTACCAGGTCCGTGGACCCTTCCCTAGACAAGGAAGCCATTCGTGTCATTCAATCCATGCCGAAATGGACCCCTGGGAAACAAAGACAGAAACCGGTGAGAGTATCTTTCACTGTTCCTATTAATTTTCAATTACAATAAATGAATAGAGGCTGCATTGGATGCAGCCTCTATTCATTTATCCTATAAACTCGCTTACTTCACCGTAATCAAGAAATAATTCTTTTTCCCGCTTTGCAAAAGGATAAACTTACCGTCGATCAAATATTCGGGAGTAACTACTAATTCTTGATCCTGCACTTTCTCCTTATTTATACTAATCGCATTTCCCTTCAATGCACGCCGAGCCTCTCCTTTTGAAGACATCATGGAAGTTTTCTCTGCCATCAAGTCCACAATATGAATTCCAGCCTCTAAATCAGTTCGTGCAACGTCAAATTGAGGCACCCCTTCGAAAACAGACAATAGCGTATCTTCATCCAAACGTTTCAACGCATCGGATGTTGCATTACCGAAAAGAATTTGGGAGGCCTCCAAAGCTGAATCATAGGCATCTTCCCCGTGAATCAAACAGGTCACTTCCTTTGCCAGTACTTTCTGCAATTTTCTCAAATGCGGAGCTTCTTGATGCTCTGCAATCAAGGCATCAATCTCTGCCGGTGGTAATATCGTGAAAATCTTGATATACCGGGCTGCATCCTCGTCCGTGCTGTTCAGCCAGAATTGGTAGAACTTGTATGGAGAAGTCCGCTGTGGGTCCAACCACACATTACCCGACTCTGTTTTCCCGAATTTCTTACCGTCACTCTTGGTCATTAACGGCCAGGTCAAACCATAAGCCTCCCCACCATCTTTCCGGCGAATCAATTCTCCACCCGTGGTGATATTTCCCCATTGATCGGAACCACCCATTTGCAACAGGCAGTTATAATTACGACGCAAGTACAAAAAATCATACCCTTGCACCAATTGATAGGTAAACTCCGTGAACGACATCCCGTTTGTCGAATCGGCACTCAATCGTTTTTTCACGGAATCCTTCGACATCATGTAATTCACCGTGATATGTTTTCCCACTTCCCGTATAAAATCGAGAAAAGAGAAGTTTTTCATCCAGTCATAATTATTTACCATGATCGCCGCATTCGGCTCGTTCGAATTGAAATCAATAAACTTGGACAACTGGGCTTTAATTCCCGCCATGTTTTTTTGAATAGTATCCTCGTCCAACAAATTCCGTTCTAAGGATTTACCGCTGGGATCTCCGATCATACCCGTTGCTCCACCAATCACGAAAATCGGTTTATGCCCGGCCATTTGTAAATGTTTCATCATCATAACCGACACGAGGTGACCTATATGTAGCGAATCTGCCGTCGGGTCAATTCCGACATAAGCTGTCGTTTGTTCTTTTGCCAATTGTTCTTCGGTTCCCGGCATGATATTATGGATCATCCCTCTCCATCTTAGTTCTTCAACAAAATTCATCGATTCTTAATTTTTAATTCGCATTTGCGAGTTATAAGTTAATAAGTTACGAGTTCTTCAACTCTTATCTTTTCGTTTTTAGCTTTTATTTTATTACACTTTCGTAAACGCCATTTGCAAAGTTAACAAAAGGTTTGTACAACAAGCTATCACCTTTCGTTTTTGCCGAAATAAAATCATAACGAACGTCCAGCGCATTCACGATGAAAAGCACCACGCATACCACGATAGTAGCTTTCAACACGCCCAACACGATCCCGAATAACTTGTTAAACAGTCCCAATGAAACCATATCAATCAACTTGGTCAACAATTTTCCAAGCAGATGCATCACGATAATAACCAGCAGGAAAGTCACGGCGAAAGCGATATAATAGGCATACGACTCCGGCAAAGCCACGAAATCTTTCAAAAAGCCCTCCACGTTCACGGCATATCTCAACGAGATAAAAACTCCTAACACCAACGCAAACAACGTTGACATTTCAACAATCAACCCCAGACTAAACCCTTTATAAGCCCCGTATACCAACGGTAGCAATATAATCACATCAATGTAATTCACCGTTAAATTATTAATCACTTCATTTTAGATTTCAAAGATAAACAATTGTCCACGTTTCATCACAAAATCGGGATAATAATATTGAAAAAATCCACAACTTTCTCCCTCTCAACTTTCATCGATCTTTCACATATCATTTCATTTTCAGTATCCACACTTCAATTTTCAATTATTTATGCCTTAAACTGACAAATTCTTACTATTTTCGCACAATGTTTATGCCAGAATTAAAATTGAAAATTTATGTATAGAACACATACTTGTGGGCAGCTAAGAATGGAAAACGTGAATGAAAGCGTTTGTCTTAGCGGATGGGTACAAAAAGTACGGAAACTTGGAGCCATGACTTTCGTGGATCTCCGTGACCGTTATGGGATTACCCAATTGGTTGTCGAGGAATCGGCTCCCGAAGAAATTAAAGCTAACGTGGCAAAGCTCGGACGTGAATTCGTGATCCAGGTAAAGGGTACGGTGATCGAAAGAGCCAGCAAAAACAATAAAATACCGACAGGCGACATCGAGATTATAGTGAATGAATTGAATGTTCTGAGCGAATCGGAAGTACCGCCTTTCACGATCGAGGATCAAACCGACGGGGGGGATGAAATCCGGATGAAATACCGTTACTTGGATTTACGTCGTTCCTGTGTTCGCAAAAATCTGGAATTACGCCACCGCATGGCACAATTGACCCGGAACTATTTGAGTAACTTGAACTTTATCGAGGTAGAGACCCCGGTATTAATCAAGAGTACTCCCGAGGGGGCCCGCGATTTCGTGGTACCTTCCCGTATGAACCAAGGCCAATTCTACGCCCTTCCGCAAAGCCCGCAAACTTTCAAGCAATTGCTGATGGTTTCCGGTTTCGACCGCTATTTCCAGATCGTAAAATGTTTCCGGGACGAAGATTTACGGGCTGACCGTCAACCCGAATTCACACAGATCGACTGCGAAATGTCATTTGTGGAACAAGAAGACGTGTTGGAAGTTTTCGAAGGCTTGATCAGTCACCTGTTCAAAGAAGTTCGTGGTGTGGATATTCCCAAACTGGAAAAAATGACCTGGATGGATGCCATGGAGCAATACGGATGTGATAAACCGGACCTTCGTTTCGGGATGAAGATCGTGGATTTAACCGCTGTTGCCAAAGGGAAAGATTTTGCCGTGTTCAACGATGCAGAATATATCGGGGCCATCTGCGCTCCTAAATGTGCCGGATATACCCGTAAACAACTGGACGAGTTGACAGAATTCGTGAAACGTTCACAGATCGGGGCCAAAGGATTGGTTTACGTGAAATACAACGAGGACGGAACATTCAAATCCTCTGTTGATAAATTCTACACGGAAAGCGACTTGAAAGTATGGGCAGAAACCTGCAAAGCAGAACCGGGAGACCTAATTCTGATTCTAGTAGGTCCGAAATTCAAAACCCTCCCCCAATTGTGCGAGTTACGTTTAGAGATGGGTAATCGTCTGGGATTACGGGATAAGGATGTCTTCAAACCGTTGTGGGTAGTAGACTTCCCCTTGCTGGAATGGGACGAGGAAACCCAACGTTTCTATGCAATGCACCACCCGTTCACTTCTCCCAAGCCAGAGGATATTCCATTAATGGATACCGACCCGGGTAAAGTACGTGCCAATGCTTACGACATGGTCATTAACGGCGTGGAAGTCGGTGGTGGTTCTATCCGTATTCACGATTCGGCATTGCAATCCAAAATGTTCGATTGTCTAGGTTTCACGCACGAGGCCGCACAGGCTCAGTTCGGATTCCTTATGGGAGCATTCAAATTCGGGGCTCCTCCTCACGGTGGTATCGCGTTCGGTTTCGACCGGTTAGCCTCTATGTTCGCCGGGTTGGATTCTATCCGCGACGTGATTGCCTTCCCGAAGAACAACTCCGGGCGTGACGTGATGATTGACTCCCCTTCTGAAATCTCTCCGGAGCAATTCAAGGAACTGGGCATTCAATTGAAAACAAATTAATTTACGATTTATGAATTACGATTTACGATTACAAAAGCGTTGGCTTGCGGACGAGAAATCTAAAATCATAAATCTTTAAATCTAAAATTAATAAGGTGTTTTTTAAAGACGTCATAGGACATGAAGAGATAAAGCAAAGACTGATTACTTCCCTACAAACGGGAAGAATCAGTCATGCACAACTCTTTTCCGGTGATACGGGAGCGGGATCGCTAGCCCTGGCGTTAGCTTTCACGCAATACCTTTTCTGCACAGGTGACAAACATGAAGACGCTTGCGGGGTCTGTCCGGAGTGTAAGAAGATGCAGAAACTGATCCACCCAGATTTACATTTTGTCTTTCCCGTAGTAAAATCTGCCAAAATAAAAACACCGATCAGTGACGAGTATATCAACGAGTGGCGCAATCTTCTACTCAAAAGTCCATACATAGACATGGAAGAATGGCTGGGAGCCATGGGGGCTGACGAAAATGCCCAAGCCTTGATATACACAGAAGAAAGCGGGAACATCCTCCGAAAACTCAACCTGAAATCCTTCGAATCGGACTACAAGGTCATGATCATCTGGTTACCCGAAAAGATGAAAACGGAATGTTCCAACAAACTTTTAAAGATATTGGAAGAACCTTATCCAAACACGTTATTCCTGCTAGTCACCGAACACGCAGAGGAAATCATTACCACGATTCTCTCGCGGACCCAACGGATCAAGGTATCCCCTCTGACCCAAGAAAACATAGCGGAACAACTGGTTCTTCAAAAACACCTAGTCCGGGACTCGGCCGATCAAGTCGCTCACGTGGCATCCGGTAGCTGGCTGAGAGCCCTCCGTATGCTGAACGAGACCGACGAATCTGTTTACAATCAAGAGAAATTCGTGCAGATGATGCGTCTCTGCTGGGAACGGAAAATGCTCCCCGTTAACGAATTTGTCAATGAACTTGCTTCTCTCGGAAGAGAAAAGCAAAAAAGTTTTCTGATGCATTGCATCCGTATGTTACGGGAAAACTTTGTCAGAAACTTTGGTATTGAAAAAATAGTATACATGACTGAACGGGAGAAAACTTTCTCCACAAGATTCTCTCCCTACGTTCATGAAGGCAATATTATTCCCCTTTTCGATGAATTTGAACGCGCATATAGCGACATCATCCGGAACGGGAACGGGAAAATAATTTTCACGGATCTCTGCATCAAAGTAATGCAAAATATCAGACCGTGAAAAACATGAAGAACTAAAAGATATAAACTAAAAATTGAACAATTGAAATCCGAAAATAAATATCACATCATTTTCAATTTTCAATTTTCAATTTTCAATTAATACAATATGAGCGAGATAAACGAAGAAGAAGTACAGAACAACTCCGAAAACAAAAATATAAAGCAACAACCACAGGTTGTCCCCGTGATTGACCACCGCCTGCTGGCAGGAAAACTCACTGTTTATAACTGGATGAAAGATACCCCGGAAGGATGCACTCCTTCTGAAATCGTGGAAGTTCGGTTTAAAAATACAAGGAAAGGTTTTTATTTAAACAACAGTAACCTGAAACTGGATATAGGGGACATCGTGGCCGTGGAGGCAGCTCTTGGACATGACATCGGGATCGTATCCCTCACGGGAGAACTCGTGCGGGAACAGATGAGACTGAAAAAAGTTGACTTGGAACGTAATCCCTTGAAAAAGATATACCGTAAGGCAAAACCCCACGACATCGAGAAATGGCAACAGGCCATCGCCTTGGAACACGACACGATGATCCGTTCACGTGTTATCGCTGCCGAACTTGGACTTGACATGAAGATCGGGGACGTGGAGTACCAAGGGGACAAGACAAAAGCCATTTTCTACTACATAGCCAATGACCGCGTGGATTTCCGGAAACTAATCAAGATTCTGGCAGAAACATTCCACATCCGGATCGAGATGAAACAGATCGGGGCCCGTCAAGAAGCGGGACGGATCGGGGGTATCGGGTCGTGCGGACGTAAATTATGCTGTTCCACGTTCATCACGAACTTTATTTCCGTTTCCACTTCTGCCGCCCGTTATCAGGACATTTCCTTGAACCCGCAAAAACTGGCAGGACAATGTGGTAAGCTGAAATGTTGTCTGAATTACGAGGTTGATGCTTATATTGACGAGCAAAAAGATTTCCCGTCCACCAATATCTGGCTGAACACGGGCGAAGGTATGCTTTATCACCAAAAAACAGATATTTTCGGTCGCAATATGTCCTACTCTTTCGACAAAGAAGGACGCGGTACACTGATTAAATTATCCGTTGCCCGCGTGAAAGAGATCATTGCCATGAACAAACGAGGACAAATTCCGGCAAAAGCTGTCGATACCGAAAAAGAGGAACAAGTGAATATCGGCTACACGGACGGGGTAGGCGAAGAAAGTTTGAATCGTTTTGACGAGAAAAAACAAAATCAAGGCAAACGAAATCACTCCAGAAATCGTAATAACCGAAAAAGTAACCAGAAAGAGAACAACAACACGAATAACGAGAACAAACCCAAGGAAAATCCGGGAAATAGCACGGGAAATAAACCTGAAAACAGAAACGAAAACAGGCAAGGCAACAGACCCAAACACCGCCCCGAAAACCGGAATAATAACCAACAGGGTAATCGTTCCAACGAGAAACCGGCCAATCGCCCGGACGGCCCGAAAGTGTTGCGTAAACAAGACAAAAACAATAAACCGGACAACAAGGAAAATAATAAACCTGCTGAACAATGAACAATTATAGACCCTTCGCCGGGATCACCCCGGCTGTAAAGATCATCATTATTATCAACGTGCTTGTTTTCCTGGCCATTAACATGATTGGCCAGCGGGCGAACGTTGATCTTGTCAATATACTTGGAATGCACTTGCCGCAATCCCAGTATTTCCAGATCTACCAGTATATCACGCACATGTTCACGCAAAAAGAGCTTACTCACCTTTTCTTTAACATGTTTGCCGTGTTCATGTTCGGCCGGATACTGGAATCGGTATGGGGTACCAAACGTTTTATTATTTATTATTTTGTTACCGGATTAGGCGCAGCCGCTCTCCACTCGCTGGTAAGCTTGTACGGTCTGCACAATATGCAGGAACAATTCTACGCATTCCAAAGTACTCCCGATGCGGGAGTCTTTGCAGAATTCGTGCGCTCTCACGTAAGTAATCCTAGATTACTTTCGGAACTCATGCAATTTGTCGATGCTTGGAATGCCGCACCTGCCAGTGCTCAGTTTGCCGGACAGGCAGAATATTACATGCAAGGTATAATTCAAGCCTACGCCAATGCCCCGACGATCGGGGCTTCTGGGGCTGTCTTCGGTATATTGTTGGCATTCGGAATGTTATTCCCGAATACGGAGTTATACTTGATGTTCATTCCGATTCCCATCAAAGCGAAGTATTTCGTACTTTTGTACGGTGCCGCTGAATTGTTCTTCGGTTTACAGAACTCGGTAGGTGACAACGTGGCTCACTTTGCACACTTGGGTGGTATGCTTTTCGGTTTCTTCCTGATTCTTTACTGGCGAAAACACAGCAAAAAGTTTTACTAGAAAAAGATAGGTTATGTACAACAGGGCGTATGGATCGAATTTTTCAGGTGGAATCTGGAATGGGATAAAGAACTCCTTCAAACAAGGAACGGCACTTACCCGCCTGATCTATATCAACATTGGCGTTTTCCTCATCATCAAGATTCTGGAAGTATTCTTCGTACTGGCCGGACAACGGGGATTTGAACAACTCCTGTTGCCTTACGTGGGTGTTCCCGCACTACCGGAACGTCTGCTTTACACGCCGTGGACGATAATTACCAATATGTTCACCCAGTTCGGGTTTCTACACTTGTTGTTCAATATGCTCTGGCTGTACTGGTTCGGTTCGATCTTTCAAAACACGTTCTCCAGCCAGAAACTCACGGGAGTGTATCTCCTTGGGGGAATTACAGGGGCTATCATTTACATGGCAGCCTACGCCTTGTTTCCCGCTTTCGAGTTTGAACGTTACCAGTCGTGGGCCATCGGGGCCTCGGCATCCGTCATGGCCATTGTGTTCGCCGTGTGTACTTACCATCCGAACTACAAGATATATGTGTTTCTGATCGGTCCTGTGAAACTTATTCATCTGGCGATCTTCACGGCTGTCATAGATCTTCTAAGTATCCCCAACGGTAATGCGGGAGGGCATATTGCCCACCTCGGGGGAGCCTTGTTCGGTTATCTTTTCACCTTGTCTTTCCGTCGCAATCTCGATTTGACCAAAGGACTTTCATCCTTCTTCACCAAGTTAGGCAACAGCCGCCCATTCCGGAAGAAGACCATGAGAGTCAAGTACAAAAAGAAAGTCTCGGACATGAATGACATGGAATATAACGAGTACAAAAAACGAAAAGACGACCGCATCAACAGCATCTTGGACAAAATCTCCAAACATGGTTATGAAAGCTTGACAAAAGAGGAAAAGGAGATACTGTTCAAATCAAAAAGTAATTGAATATGGGAAATTATAAATCATCATTAAATTTAAAATTAATTGGGTCGATTATTTGACATTATCATGAGAATTGTCACGATCATCACCATGATCGGATTATTTGGGAGCTATACCGCACCCTATATTAACCCTAACGTGTTTTATTTTTCATCCCTGCTAGGCTACACCTATCATTATTTATTGATTGTAAATATTATCCTGCTGCTTTACTGGATTGCACGCTGGAAAAAGATAGCTATTCTATCCATACTGATTATCGCAGCCGGGTACCCGTTAATTACCACTTACTATGGATTGAACCCGCAAACTGTACCCGATGCCCCCCACGACCTTTCCATCATGACTTACAATATCCAGATGCTAGGGATAGGTGAAAAGGATGCACCTGCAAAGATCGTGGACTATATTAACAATAGCGGTAACGATATTGTTTGTATGCAGGAATTTCCTCAACGGGAAGCCTCTTTCAAAAAATTCCCTGCCTACCCGTATTATCACCGCCATCGAGATGTTGCGTTCATCTCCCGCTATCCGATTGTTAACAAAGGCGTGATTAATTTCGACAAGGGACATTCGGCCGCCTGCGTTTATGGAGACATTACCATCGGTAAAGACACGATCCGGGTATACTCTATACATCTTGAATCCTACCGGTTAGGCAAAAATGAACAGCAGATATACAAGGAACTCACCAGTGGCAACACGCAAAATGCCACGCAAGGCGTCAAGACTATATCTTCTCGTCTGGTTACCGCCAACCGGAACCGGGCAAAACAGGCGCAAATAATAAAAAATCATATGCAACAATCCCCCTACCCGGTTATCATTTGCGGGGATTTCAACGATACCCCGATCTCCTTCGCCTACCACACGTTGTCCGAAGGGATGAAAGATTGTTTCATCGAAAAAGGACGTGGCCTCGGAAACACGTATATCGGGGAGTTCCCCTCGTTCCGTATTGACCACATCCTGCACACACCAACACTCGGCACCGTATCTTATACCCGTGATACCATTAAATATTCCGATCATTATCCGGTGCAAAGTGATATTCGATTTTAGATTTCAAATTTCATATAAATTATTCCCAACCATTTTCTATTTTCAAATATTTATCTATATTTGCAACCACAAATGGGGAATTAGCTCAGTTGGCTAGAGCGTTTGAATGGCATTCAAAAGGTCGTCGGTTCGATTCCGATATTCTCCACAAACACCACCTAAAGCATTGAAATTCAATGCTTTTAATTTTAAAGAGTGTTTTCGATTTTTTCGGGTTTCTTTTTAGGTTTTGGAACGGCTTAAAGAAACAAGGAAAAATGGAAACGAAAATTGCGACAAAACCTAAATTAGTAGAATCCCCTAAAGGATGGTATATTTATTTTAGCGTGCGAGATCACCGCACTGGAAAAATGCACCCTAAAAAAATAGAACGAGGTTTCAAGGCGTGTAAAACCAAAAGTGAAAAATACGCTTTAGCCAATAAATTGATCGAGGAATATACCCTAAAACTAAAACAAGGATGGGTTCCTTGGCATGATCCTGAATCAATTTATGAAGATGAGATTAATTACCAGTTCGAAAATCAAAAATACAGTTCCAAAAGGAAGTCTCGTAACACGATCCGACGGTTGCTCTCAAATTTTTTAACTGAACGGAAACTATCTCTCAAAAAAAAATCATATCAAACATACCAATCAAAGTTTCGTATCTTCAATCAATTTTTAGAACGCAAACAATATATTGATTTCGATATAAGCGCAATCAACAACAAAATTATCATCGAATTTTTCACCGAATTAATTAAAATCCGAGAATTAGACCGCCGTTCAGTGAACAACTATAAAATAATCCTTTCCGCTTTTTTCAATCACTTGTTAGAACAAAAACTAATTTATAAAAGCCCCATATTTAATATTCCCAAGGCACACAAAATAAAAGATAACGCCCCACTTCCAATTTTGCCTGTTGATTTGCAAACTCTCCTTTCTGAAATAAAGAAAAGAGATTCTCAATTATATTTAGCCTGCTTAATGCAATATTACTGTGCTATACGTCCAGGTAATGAATTACGCACCTTACAAATCAAACATCTAAATTTATGGGCTGGGATCATCATGATTTCCGGAGTTAACGGAAAAATGCGGGAACGTACAATCAACATTCCTGATCAATTTCTCAAAGTATTAATCTCAGATTATAAGTTACAAAATTACAATAAAGAATACTTTATTTTCGGGAATGAACGTAAACCTGGAGAAAAGCCTGTTGGGAATAATAATCTACGTGTACGATTCAACACCATAAGGGACGAACTAGGGCTAAACAAAGATTACAAATTTTATTCGATGAAACACACCGGGGCCGGATTTCTTTTAGATGTTCCTGGTATCACTATAAAAGACCTACAAGAACATCTCGGTCATACAAACATCAACAGTACTTACCATTACATAAAAAAATATCGGGGGATGACATCAGAGAAGATAAAACACAGTTTTCCTAATCCTTTCCCTAATGAAAAAGAATAATCTTCCTCCCCTATTCTTTATTTTGAAAAATAGGGGTATCCTCTTCTAGGATACCCCATGCCTATGAGAAAGTTGTTGGCTCCTTGCTTTTCACTCACAGCCGCATCGCTGGCATAACCAAGTCTATAATTGCAAAATTTCGAGCATGAAAAAAACGTACCCGCTTAATCTCACTACCCTCCACGGTGGAAGTATCACGTGTTCGTCCTAATTTATTACTTGTATAGAATCATAAATTATTTTTGATGCCTGTTCAGAATCCCCTTCCCACATTAAAAAGATAGAAAAAACAAGCACTATTATCATAAATACAAAACAAGTTGACGGAATTATGTAAGTCAAGATACTATTCGTCGATTTCCAACTAAACTTTCCATATTTTCTAGGATCAAATTGTTTACTGATCATTGGAGAGACGTAATTTTCAGATATATCACCGGGAGACATTTGATCTAACCATTTCAGTACAAGCTCTAAAACTTTGAAAGTTTTAATTAACGTGTATTCCAGATAACCTAAGATAAAACTTCCCCATAAAGAAAGGAAGAATATGGTACAGCCTTTATGGTTTACATCATCACTAACGTAAACTGCCACAATCACGCTGACGAATAAGGTGAAAATCAACATGAAATAATTAAACCTAGAATAAAAAATATTTTCAACATGAGCTCTTTCGGAGTACAAAGTCCAACCACATGACTCGTGTTGTATTTGTAATTTTCTTTCTATCCCGAATGGAATATCCTTTTGATTTTGAAACATAACTTTTTTTTTGCAAAAATAGTAAAAATCAACATAACAGTAATTTCATGGCTTGACTGTCGTGATTGTAAAAAAACAATTGCAAGTTAAAATTTTAACCTAGCGTTTTTTTTATCATACCTATCGCCAACGCCACGACAATAACGGCAACAAAACCCACGATCCACACCCAATACTCCATCACCCCAGATCGTTCCTCTCCCTCTTCATTATCCACCACCTTTTCCGTATCCTCCTGCCGTGCTGCCGTGATCTTCGTCGTGTCCTGCGTGTTCTCTTCCGTCTTCTTGCTGACCTCTACATCCGTTTTGATACGCACGTTTCCGGACGAGTCTCTCGTTTCAACTTGACGATACTTGATGTCAAGAAATTCAAATAAACGGGTGTCCTGGTAAAGTTCGGCACGTAGTTGTTCGACAGAGTTCATGTTCTCTGTCGAATCAACCTTACTGAACTTCTTTTTACTCCCGCAAGAAAGCAACAGGAGCGCACAAAAGATAAACGATAGCTTGTTCATGATCTCTCGTTTTAATACAACCACATCACCTCCTGATCGTGCGTTTCCGAGTCGTCAGCATGGATGAACGTGTTCGCCACACCGACACGATTGAACCCGGCTTTCAAAAGCGCATCCACGATAAGGAAACGATTCCTTGAGGTGTTACACTTTATATCAACGGCCCGCCCTAGCGTGTGCGCTCCAGTCCCAGACCTCCCCTTGCCCCGGTCATGAGCCGGGGAGCGGTATGCTGACGTTAAAACGAACGGTATCCCGGCTATCTCTCTAGCCGTGTCCAACTTGTTCATGGTTGTTTGTTTCATGTCCTGTAATGAACAGGATGGGGAGCAACGATTGAATTCCACTTCTTTAAAATATTTACTTGTCACCATAATTCTATTTTTTAAAAATCACTGGGTGGAATCCTTCCCCCGCAACCACGCACGTCACACCTGCGGGCCTCTGATTCTTTCAATTTCAACTCGAGTTCATGACGTTTATGAACCTCTTCCATGTGAGCTTGCTGGCACTGTCTTAATTCAACATATATAGTATCTATTTTAGAGTCCCGTTGAGCCAAACGTTCCTCCAACCAGTTCACCTGTTTTCGCTCGTTCTCGTCCTCCAGCGAATCTGCCGAGGCATCCTCTTTACGGGCGTTCGTTTTCCGGTTCACGAGAAAGGTTACAACCCACTCGATAGCCTTGAACCCTCCTAGCGCTCCTAACACGGCTAAAAACTCTTCCATTCTTACACTTCCTTTAAATTGTTATTCCAAATTATTACAACATTGCATTATTAACATTACATTTGCAATACAATCGTGTCCATCGCGATTGACCAAACTAAAGGCGGGGCCGTGACGGTAACCCGCCTCTTTCTTTACTCCTCCTTTTCAAGTAAAGCCATCAAGGCGTCCGATACCTTGTTCGGGAGATAACTCGTTTCCGGGGATACCATTCCCTTCAACAGCTCAACTTCTCCTTCATCCAACTCGCAGGGACTTGGTGACTTGTATATTTTCTCGGCCAGTAACTTGTATTTCAATCCCCCGAAACGGGAATATATTAACTCTGCCAGATCTTCCTTGATGTTCGCAACTTCAACCTTGCCTGACAGGCTCTTTAATTCTAAAAATTCAAAGTTTATCTCTTTCATGATTCACGTTTTAAATTTCACTTCCACGACACGTTCAGGGGTTCCACGTCCCGAGCCAGTTCACCGGTAACTGGCAAGCCGTCCACCTGTACGTGTCAACCTTCATCACGAGCACGGTGTCCTGTCCGCTTGATTGGACCGCCAGGTAGGCTTTACCGTTCCTGTAAAACCTCTCACTCCCAGAGCAAAGTATGTCGAACCCTTGCGAGTCCTCGCTCGTGATGAAAAAACATTTCCCGATCTGCATACCGGCGTATAGACTCACTTTCTTCCTGTCTCCCGTGCCGTGAAGACAGATAACGTTCGGGTGTTCATTACCTAGTGTAATCCCCGGGTTGCTTCCTGTCATGCTAGCTCTAAAAACTCCAGAGACGATGGACGAGTTCCCGAACAACTTAAGCATCCCTTGTGTCACGGCCATGGCGTAGGAATTATCGTCGTTGGGGGCGGAGGCGATCAACGCCACGTTCTTTAAACTAGAAATACCCCCGTAACCCCCACCGGACAACATGAAGGTTCCAAGTTTCACACCTCCACTCGTTGACATATCGGGATGACTCCCGACAAAAACTTGATGCCCGTCGTAAGAATAATTCAACTGACCTCCTGACAAGTGTAGATTAGTCCCTCTAAGCCACACGTTCTCTATGGTGAAAGGCCCGATCACGTTGTTATCTTTCCAGACCCCTTTATCGAGCTTTCTCCCGAGAGAGAATATCGGCTTGTTGATATTCCCATCAATTCCCTTCAAACCCCACTCGTTTTCTCGTTGAAACATCTCCACGTAATGCGTACTATCGTTGTACACCACGAACTTCCGGTCATCGGGATCGTTGACCAGGGCCAGCCCTTTACCCGTCATCGGCTCGGCACCGCCCCACAACCTCGTCTCGCCCATGTTCAAGCTACCGATGTTGAGGAACCTCGCCTGAATCCTCCCGCCCGACAACAGCGTTTGAGGCTTGCCGTCCTCGTCAACGATAACGAGGAAATTGGTCACGGAAGGGGAGAGCTTGTTGAAAATCTCCCAGTACCGTTCTCCAATTTCGCTATCCGGGTCTATTCCCGCCGGGATAAACTCGTCAGGTTTCTGTACCTTCACTTGATAAAGGCTCCCGCCACGGGACACGAAGTCTCGGTTGACAAGGTTGTACTTGTAATCCGTGACCGTGGCATCCCACTCCTCCCGGTAGACGGGAATCACCTCTTTAGGTCTTATCGTTACCGTCCCGTGCGCTGATAACATACCCTACTTTTTAGCCGTTACACTCCAGTTAATCGTTCCCTCGTTGTCAAGTAGTTGTTGGCCCGTGATCGTGAACTTGCCACCCGTTGCCACGCCGGAAGAAATTTCCGTGCCGTCCAGCTTGAGAAGGGTGTAATTGAACGTGTAACCCGTCAGGTTATCCGTCGTGCCAACCCTCCGGACGACGGCCGTGTAAGTCAACGAATCACCCGAACCGATCATCGCGTCAACGGGCTGGTCTATCACGATCTCGAGGGGATCGCTCAAGTCTCTCACCGTGAAGTAAGCGTTCGTCACCACCGAGCCGTCAACGCTGAATTCCAGCATGTACCTCGCTTGACTGTCCACGTCATCGAGGCCTACCGTTATCGATCTTGTCGTCTTCCCGGTTGATACCCACGTCGTGCCGTTCCACTTCTTCTACGAGTAAGTGACTTTTTCCGTCACGGCTATACCGCCCAGCGTCAACGACCCGGTTAGCGTCGTGGTCGTGTTATCGGGTGTCAGCACCCCGCCGTTCGTGAACTCGATGGAGCCTACATAAGTATCACCGGGGTTCTCGAACCTCAGTATGTCGATACCGTCAGAGACGTTCTCGGTGTTACCCCCGATCGTGGCATCGATGTTCAACACGAGCTTTTGATGCGTCGTGTAACCGCTCATCACGTTACCCGTTACCTGTAAAGCCGGGGCGGGGGTCGAGCCGATCGTGTAGCTCGTCTTCTTGAACATCCCCGTTAAACCGTCGTTCGTGCAATTCCCGTCATCGTCAAAGGTTAAAGTCGTGCCACCGAATATCCAAACCGGGTTGGAGAGATCCGTCACCGGGACGCTCGTGTTCGACACCATCACGAAAGGATAGATCACGGGCTGGTTAGCCGCCTCCCCCCAGTCCGGGGTTACCTTCTCCCCGTTGAACGTCTGTTGTAAAAGTTTCGTCGGGATCAAGCTCACCGACACGGAAACGCCGTTCTTTAACAGCGTCACCGAACCGAACACGCTAACCTCGTTCATTGATCCTCCTTTTTATCGTTCCACTTCTCTCCCTGTACCTCTCGATGGGCTTGAGAGGTCGTCAGTATCCTGCCGTCAACCGTCTTGACCTTCTCCTCGAGGGTCAGGGCGATCTCGCCCGTCTCCTCGTTGATGACGGGCGTGTAAAGCTTGAAATCGTCCTCGTGTAATATAACGAGGCTACCGTCTATCGACTTTCGTCTCGATTCCTGTAATATTCCCGCCCCGGCTGCCTTGGCCGTGTCGCAGAAAACGTAATAAACTTGTTTCTTTGCCATTGTATTTATCATTAAATTGTTACAAAAAATCCGTTCTCCGGGTCGACATTGTCGATTTCCGGGATGTTACGGGGTGCAAGAGGAGAGTTTCCGGTAACGCTCCCCTTGTGGTTTTTGTTTTTTAGCATGTTAGCCCGATCCCCGTTCGTGGGCTGAAAATCCCACTCGTGATAAATCGAGCTAGTCGCGTCATGTATGATATAGCGTAAAATTTTACCCGTGAAAAAATTCGCTGATGTCGTGCCTCCCATCCTTATAAATGCCGAGCTATAATTAGCCCCACCCCTTGTTACCAGCGAGTCTTCTTGCCCGTTGACCCGGGCCTTGAACGTTCCGTCAAGGCTTATATCAACCTCCACGCGGTACAATTTACCAGGCAAGATGTCGATCGTGCCTTCTCGTACGAGGCTCGCGGGAAATTCTCCGGCAGTACCTCCCACCCGGTACTGCATTTTCCCGTTTTTCAAGATTGCGAACGCGAATCCCCTTACACCATTACTTAACTTCCCGGAAATTTGAACGAGTATGGCGAACTCTTCATCGGGAATGGCCGTGGCGATAAATTCAACCACGTGGGTTCTAACCGACCCGTACCCCCATGGCACGATTCCAACCGGGTTATCATTGCTCAAGCACTGGTCAATCCCGTTAAAGTTCGCCGCCCATTTCGCCTCGTTCAGCCCTTCTACCGGGTCAACGCTGTAATCGAACTCCCCGTTATCGAATTGTTCCTCCTTGATAAATATTTTACTTCCCCGTGCGAAAGTGGCACCCGTTTTGTCCCTCCACGGGAAACTCCAGTACAGTTGGGGGTTCTCGATGTCCCCCCGGCTGGAGTGCATCACTACCCTCGCCTCGAACAAGCTAGTATCGTCAAGGATCATGGAGGGGGCGACGATTTCCGTGTTGCATCTCGGGTACTGGGTCGAGAGAACGTGATCCGTCGTGATCTCCTTGCCGGATAACTCTTGCCACCGTTCCCCGCCGTCAGCGATTGCCGGGACGAACTCGTCCGCCGCCGGGGTGTAAGCGGGCATGGTCTCGTCGGTGTACTCGCCCTCGACGAGCATGAGGTTGTAAAATTTACCGCTACCACCACCAAGGCCTTGTTTGGCGTAAGCGACAACCCCGAACTCGTGCGAGGGGTCTATACCGTCATTCACGATTATCACGCCAACCTCTCCATCGTTCACGTTAGTTACATTCGATACTCTCGCACTTGTCGTTTTATCGTATATTTGAAAACTCATTGATGTCACGCCGCTTGCTTCTATCGTTTCGGATTTATCAAAACGAACCGAGTAATTCTTTGCCGGAACGCTCGTGAATTTATGAATAAAGGAGGAGTTTACCAGTCTCTCTTTACTTCTCCCCTCCACGAGGTTTTCACCGTGGTACTCCACTAGCTGGATGTCGTAAAGGTTTGTATCGTGCAAGTTGGTACCGTAAAGACTCGTGATTTTTTGAACCGTCTTCCCCGGCTTCGTTATCAACCTAACTGTTTCTAGCGATACTTTACCACCGTCTATGCCCAGTTGCCCTGATGAACCGTCCGTGTACTTGATAACGAAAACGATTCCCCCGTGTTCTTGTTCCCCCTGCATTTTCCACTTCACGTCAAGCCTGTAACACTGGTTCGGCTTGTACTTGATCTTCTCGCCGAAAATATCATCCTTCCCGTTGTTGAAAGCATTGTATAACTCCATTTGTTTTATCGCCAGGTATTTCCCGTCAGCATCCTCGCCCGGCGTGCTGATCCCCGATTTCAAGGCGTTCCAGTCGTCACTGATCATCGCCTTGCTGATCAGGTTCACGCCCGTCAAGTCCGGTAACACGTCAGCGACGCACCTCAAGTCCATCTTCTTCCCCACGACGGGGCAAGGTACCTTCAGTTTCCCGGTGTAAGCCCCCGTGATACCGTTGTCTCCTTCCTCGATTGCCGTGTAATCACCACCCTCTTTTTTCAGCCAGCGATAAATCGAGCCTTCATACTCCTCGTCCCCTCGATACAGGATGTTATCGATCTCCACGAAATCCCGGTTCTCGGTCGGGTCAACCACTTGACCGTACGGGTAATCCACCTTCACCCGCAGCGGCTCGTCGGTCGACACCGTCACCCCGAGCGAGATCGTGGCGTTAACGTTCACCACTTTCCCGTCACGGGGGTCAGTGTATTTAGCCGTGAAGATCAAGACAACGCCCTCGAGCGGGGTGTTCTTCTTCACCGTGATCTTACCCCGGCTGTCAGAGTTCCCGTTACGGTCGATCACGTAAGCCGTGTTGCTATCGGCGATGTTGTGCGCCTCGTCCACCACGTTCTCGTACCACTTGATGTCCGTTAGCTTGGAGTTAATAACCCCGGGATCAATCACCCTTTTCGTGTCGGAAGCCCTCACCGTGAAAAGGATTTCCAGGGGAACCAGCCCCCGATCGGGGTCGTACGTCTGGTAACTCGCGTCGTAATTTTGATTCAACGCCCCCGAGACGCTCGATGAATAAGCGAGGTCGAGAGGCGTGTATCTCTTTCGTGTTTTTGCTAAAGCTCTTGCCATGTTATTGTAAGTTTAAATATCCTTCACTCGTGTTCGTTTTCCCGTTATTGTAAATCCTCGCCTTGCACCACAGCTTGACGGGGATTCCCGTTTCCATGCTCGTCGGGAAGGTGGAACCGTCAACGTGTTGCGTGCTCGTTTTAGAACCGTGCAAGGACTTCCACGAGGCGTCAAAGTCCTCGTCTCCCGTCTCGATCCACCATTCCCACTCGTTCACGAGGTCGTTGATGGGCTTGTTCCCGGCCAGCACTTCCGTCGAGACGTCGAAAAGTATATCCAGCCTGTCCCAGAACTCCCATGAACCCGTGCTGCTATACATCTCCATCCTCAAGGTCGTGTCACCGTCAGCAACTTGCCAGACGCTTGAATCGAACCGGGGAGCCTCCATCGTCCCGTCCTCTCCCTCGTGAACGCACGTGTAACGACAATACCCGTCCGTCACTTGATCGTAATAAAAGAAGGGAGCCTTCTCGATCGTCCACAAACCCTTGTAACAGGGCACTCTCTCTTGTGTCACTCCGTCGGCACTTACTTGAAAGACGTTCCCCAGCAAGACCATGTTCTGCCCGAAGAATGTCGCCTTCTGTCTCGCCCGCTCCGGCAATCCCTTGATCTCCGGGATAAGGTCTTTTATCTTCCCGATCAATATATCCCGGTTCTTCCACGTCACGTCGTAAGAGTTCACCCCGGATAACATCTCGATGATTTGATCGTGAGACGACAGGCGGATGCTGTTCTGCCTCGTCTCGTCCGTGAAGTTTCCCCGGCGTCTGAAAGTCATGAGAGGTTGAGGGGGATAAGCCGGGTCTTCCGGATACACCTCGATCGTGTTATCGTTACCCACTTTAGTGATCTCGAAGTAAATTTTCCGGAAACCGTTTTCCAGTTTAAAATCGGTCATGCAAATATCCCCTACCTTTAACTCTCCCGCTCTCACCGATTCCTCTCGTAACACGCATTTGTAATAACCGTTTTCCAATATTTCCACGCTGTCAATCTCTCCCCCTTCAGTAAGAATAACTTCATCCCCGATTAGAGATATTTGATTTACCAAGTACTCTACCACTTCCAAGAATCTTCGCACTTTCAACGTCTCCACCTCCGTGTCAACTCCCACTTTATACCCCGTCAAGCCGGAAACAAAATCTTTAGATTTGAGATAATTCGCCAAAATGGAGATAAATTCCGGGGAATCCGTTTTTCGAAGGGCTTGATCAAACCAATCAGAAAAAGTCTTCCCGTCCCACAACTCACTATCATCCGCAAATTTTGCCCGGATATACTTATCCAAGAATTTCAAATATAATCCTTCCCTCACCAACTCTGTTTTTTTCCAGTACGATGATAAATCAATCTTATCAATCGCCCCCTCTGAAACCGCGTGAGTAATTGCAGCAATCGAAATTCGCCGCCAAGCATTTTCAAATGCGTACTGAACCGGAAGCATCAAATCATCCGCAACAACCGCGATCGGGAACTCCGCCAATCGCGGGGCGAGAAAAGGGATAGAGTCCACCTCCGGGAACTCTAATAAAAGAGGTAAATCATCCCTGTTACGAGTAACAACATCATATTTTGTTTGTTTCGAATAAAAAAATTCAAACGTGAAATCATTCAACGAGTTCTTTGTAAAACCATTCTCAGAATCACGCAAATATATCCGCCTCAAAGCCCCGGAAACATGATAACGTTGTTTTGACACGAAAAAGCCTCGTAACCACCTAGCATAATCAATCGAAGGAATGAAACCCGTATTTTGCTCGCAAGAAAAATTCAAATCAATATCACTATCGGTTGACTCCTCCAATACCGTTGTTACCGTTCCTTCCGTTTGAATCTTCTCCGTGAAGTCCCCGGTAAAAACAACCGAATCAATTCCGCCTAGAGTGTTTTCAAACAAGTACACGTTTACTGCCGTGTTTGAAACACTCAATATATAACGCTGCACGTAGGTCAACCTCTGTCCGGACTCATTCTCAACCCAAACATCATAACATACTACTGCCCGTTCAAATTTGCTCGATATTTTCAAGTAAGAAACATCTATCGTGTACAGTTGTCCAGCCTGTAAAACTAACAATGTTTCATTCACCGATCCATCAGCAAAATAAACAGTCATTTTTACGGAACCTGTTACCACCGCATAATACGACAAATATTCTGGCTGATGCATCACGATCCTCTTCTCCTGGGGTTGTAATGTCAACCATTGCGTTTTCAAAAATACAGCGGAACTTTCTGCCACGTTTGATATTCCTCCTTTCACCACGGAAAACTCGATCACGGTATCTTCGATCTCGGCCCTGAATTTTTTTACCGCTAGAGATTGAATCATATAATCTGAATCGGCCTGTGGAATCGATATTGACAGGAAACAATCCACAATATCTTTCGTTGACACCCGTACCACGTCCCCATCTGCCATATAGACCTCGCTCACGACTACCGTTTCATCCACACTCAATTTAAACGTAAGAGACTTCGCAACATCTTCTATCACGAAATCATTCACGTTTCCGGCAAAACTTAAAATATCTGGTTGTTGAATTATTTTCATCGCTTTAATTTTACCTCTAAACTACTCAACAAACTAATTATATAAAGGACAATTTAAAGAGGATAACACCGTACTAGATGCGAAACAATAGAGTTCCCATTCAACACTATTTCCTGTTCGTAACACATATATCTCCTATTCCGGATGACCAGAACACATGAAAAAAAATCTTGCAAGTTGTCTAAATTTTTAATATCAGGACAAACGTAAAATTCGTGATATTGTCCCGCACCGATTAATAACAAGGCTCGTTCCTTCACGTACTCACTTAGACCGTCATCAACCCCATTCCACAATAGCGAGAATGTTCCATTCTCATCGGACTCGGCGATAGGGCTTGCCACTGGATAATAAAACTCGTAAGACCTTCCCGATCCATCCACCGGTACCGACTTGATCATACCCCGGTAAATAGAAAATCGCAATTCTTTCGAAACCTGCTCCACGCATTCATACCCATCCCCAAACTCCTCTTGAAATGCCGCAAAACGATATTCATACTTGTAATCAGGTTTAACATTCGGCCTCACGAATGTCTTCACGTCCGATGCAACCCCCACAATCGTTGAAATACATTCCACCGTTTCCGCATCTTCTTCCTCTCCAAAAACATAACTTAGGAAATATTCGAGCGACTTCACCAATTCGTCATTACTACCAACATCCTTGTAAATAATTCCCGTTACTCTATCTTCATCTGAAAGGAAGTGTTTGGCCACTCCATCCAGCACCTTCACCTCTTTTTCCAACGAAAGATTTAACCGACGAATATTTACATTCTTCGTGGTTTCATCCACGATAAAATTATACCCGAATTTATTCTCAATCTCACGTAAGAAATCATAAACAGAAATACGTGGTAAATGTTCCCCGTATCGATATTTATCCGCAACCTCCGATCCCCGGTTCACGTCTATCGGGTTCCTTCGGCAGATAATCAACAAATCTTTCAAATTTTCATCACTGGAAAATTCATCCACACCTATCGTGTATCCCATACTCTCCAAAACCCTTTTTACAACCACTGTCACCCTCAAAAAAGGAGTAAAATAGATCGGCTTTATCTGGTAACTCGAACTAAAATATTCCTCTCCCGGTTCCAAGTAATTATAAAAATCCACTTCCGTATCCAACGAATTCTTTATATATGAATCTCGAACAGGGCACACCACGTAATCCATCCGTTCTTTCAAACTCTTGTAAAATTGTTCCAACGTGTTCACTCTATTACCCGGACTGTATGTGAATTGCCCCCAACATGACTCATCCAGCATCCAATCTCTCGCTTTCCCCCAAAAAGAGTTTTTCTCTGTTGAAATGTAAAACTCCACGTTGCCATCCCCGACATCTGTCAACACGCATTGCCCATTCAATAACTGATACGGACCAAAACTCACTCCTGCCTGTAACTTTTCCGTCATATCCGTGTGGGTACGATCCACGAACCCGAAAACCTGTCTATTCGATGCCAAATTAACTTCCATCGGGTATGTCGCATCTTCCTGATCCCCATCCAGTAAGTTATTTTTCAAATTAATCGCCAGTTCAAAACCTTCCGGCAACCGTACCGCTTTTGAATTAATTTTCACTTGCAAGCTCATCCTCTTCCAGTTTTAGTACCTCGTTCATAATCCTGTGCCTTCTTTATCTTCTTAACCAAACCATTATTCCCGTACATCGGGATCGAGAACTCCATGTTCATCAACCGATTCATCATCTCGATATTCTTCTCCAATAATCGGTTCATCGCCGGATCACTGCCTCCCACATCAAAAGTTCCCGATGAAATCGTAGAACTACCTGTCGGGTACCGTCCCCCTGCAAACTGGGGAACTCGTCCCCGTGATATATCAATAATGCTCCTGTACACCCGTGGATAATTCAATATCAATTTCCGAGTCGTGTTACCATCTACCACCATTTCCGGCTCCTTCTCCGAGAACAATCCTAACGTCGGTTGATCATATACCCCAGTTTGGATTCGATTCCCCACATAATTAGCTTCATATCTTCGTCCATCATCCTCCCCGATCACTGGATACTTTCCTGTCGCGTACTGCGCCGCCTTAATCGTTGCAATCTGCACGACACCCATAGCGGCGGCCAAAGCTGCCAGAACCGGGCCAAGGATCGGCCCCAACTCCCAAGCTTTCGCCACGGCCACGGCAGTACTTACCGTTGTCGAGAATATTGCCTGCGTTCTCTCCCTCTCACGTTGCTCTTTCTCCAACTTCTCTTTTTTCGCATCCAAATCCGCATCCAACTGCGATACCCGTGCGTTATATTGTTCCTGCGAAATCTGTCCGGAATCCAGTTGTTTATCCAACTCGGCTTTCTCTTTCTTCGTTTTTTGCTCGTATTGTTTAAGTTCCTTTTGCGTCTGCGCTGCTCGTAATTTCGTGTAGGCAGACCAGGCATTTCCCAACGCACCCACGGCAAATTCGATTTCCTCAATCCCCACTTTTCCCTGTCTTAAATTATTGAAGAACTCTTCCCACTTCGAAGCGTTCATACCTAGAACATCAAAATCCGTCTGTTTTTTCTTATCCAGTTCCTCCCGTGATATTTTCAATTTCGAGAGAGATAAGCCAACCTCGGCCAATCGTTTCTTCAACTCATTTTTCTGTTGCTCGGTCAACACCATTTCTCCCGAACCACCTTCTTTGCCCTCGATCTCTCCAAATATCTCCCCGAGTACAGCAATCATCTCCTCCGCGTGAGTTTCCGACAACGCTAATTCTTGACGTTGATGCTCCTTTAAAAGTTCCTGACGTTGAAACAATGACCCGGAAAAACCTTCCAATTCAGCACTTTGAGCCATTTGTAACTCCATGATCTCCATGCTCTGCCCCAGTTGAAGGTTCTTGAGCCGTTCATCTATTCCCTTCATGTACTCCTCCGTTTGTTTTTTCCGGGCATCCTTCAAAATTTTATCCTTGTTAGCCTCATGCTCTCGTTCCAAGATTTCCAACGCCTGCAATTGTTTTTCTGTCAAAGCTTCCCGTTTTTTCCCGAACAACCCAGCCTGCTCCAATCTCTTCCGGTAAGCGTTTTCCTCTTTCAAAACCGGATCACTTTTAGCCTCGATAATCGCATCCACACGTTCCTCTTTCTTCCTCGCTTTCTCGGAAATCTCCAATTTTTTATCGGCTATCTTCTGTCTTAACTCAACTCGTTTCTCCTCGTTCATGTCCTCGTTTTTCAAACGATATTCAAGATGAGCCAATTCCAACGCATCAAGTTTATTTTCATATTCTTCTTGCGTGATCAACCTTTGAGCATATCTATCTTTTAAAGCAATCATCTGATTTTCAATAGAACTCGTATTACCACCCTTTGGCGAAACGTAATCAATAACCTCCATCTCATTTTCAAGCCCTAAAGGATCGACATTATTTTTACGACCACCAACATTTGCAAGTAACTCGTTCACGGAATCAATTTCCCTTTGTAAAGTTGTTTTTCCAGCACGAATAGCATTTATCGCTTCTTGAACCGGGTTTGTTTTGTATATATGCGATGTAAACTTATCCATGAACAACACGTGTTCTGTCGTGAACGTTTCATCTATCAATTGTTGCAAATCTTCCGGGATCGTTCCCCCTTCCTGCATCGCAGCCTTAATCTGTTCGAAATATCTCGCAGACTCTCGTGGATCAAAAGTCTTTTGCAATGCCTCCCGGATTTTTTCTAGGTTCTCAACTTCTACCTCCACGTAAGCCTCCGTTGCTTTCGTGGTTGCGGTATCAATTGCCCTATCCCTCGCCGCCTGTTTAGCGGCCGTTGATATAGCCTCGTAAGCCCCTTTCACGTCATCCAACGCTTGAATCTCTGCACTCAATCCATTCAAATACTGCCCGTACTTGCTCAATATCTCATCCTTCACCTTCTGATACTCGCTCGTACCCTTCGTTAGCGCATCCAGCTTTCCAAACAACCTATCAATAGCCATTTGCTCCATCGTCGACTCTCGGGCAAACTCTCGCTGTGCCTCTTGCACTCGTTTCAACGAACGACGAATCCCCCCGGTCGTCTCATCAATAATTTGATAAGCCTTGTAAAAAGCGGTACCTAAACTCAATATTGATAACGTGATTATTCCGACAGGATTCGTTACCAGCGATACCATGAAAGATCTCATCGCCATCGTCGCTTGCTTTATTCCACCGGAGAAAACCAACCAGGCTACTTGCCGTCTTTTCAAACTATCAATCTCCTGCACTCCCAAACTGATCGCCTTCAAAACCAACGCCTCTTCAATCTTCCTCCAGGCAACAACACCCTTTTGTACCGTCCAATAGGTACCGAGAACCCCCGTCAACCATAATATTTTCCCTCCATGTTTCGTGACCAAATCGACCAGCACTTCCAAGGTACTCACGGTTAATCTCATCAAACTCATACCGTGAGTCATCAAGGGATACAACTTTTCTCCCAGTTGCTTGATCCTTTCGTCCAAATCCTTTTTAGCTTTCGCCCTTTGTGCCGCCAAGTTACTATTTTTAACCTCGAACTCGTTTGTCAAAGAAATTCCCTCGTCAAAAGCCTCGTTCGCCAATCTTTGTTGCGCACGCAAAACCTCTGTATTATTAGCCAAAACCCCCAACACGCCAACAGCCCGTTTCCCTTCCATCCCCATATCTCCCATACTGGCGATCATCTTTTCAATCTCGCCCTCGTTACCTCTCAATCCCTCCATGACACGCAAAAAGGCCTCGTTCGCATCTTTATGTAACAACCCGGAAAACTCCTTTATTTCCATTCCCGCGATCTTCGCGTACGTTCCTGTTTTCTTAAACATTTGCGTCATCACCTGCGAATAAACGGTACTGGACACCTCCGAGGTCTGACCGAATTTATCTAATGTCGCCGCCAACCCCATCACGGCCGGAACCTGCACTTTCGTGATAGGAGCAATTCCCGCCACCCGTTTCGTGAATTCAACAATATACCCCTCGTTCGCCGTGCTCGCCATCCCCAGCTCATTAATCACGGAACCCACTTTCAACATTCCTGCCTCGATCCCGAACTGATCCTTCACCTTGAAAATATCCACGATCTTCCCCACCTGCCGGATCGCCTCCTCCGTGTCACCCCCCAAATCCTCCTTCAACGCCACGTTAATCTTGTCCGCCGCCCGAACGAATCCCAACAGGTTATCCCTCCCCTCTATACCCAACTTCCCCCCGATCCGGGCCAAACCCATCAACTCCTCCTGTGCCGAACGAGTGTCATATTTTTTCAACTCCTCGCCCAGCTCGATCACCTCCTCTTTCGCCAGATTCGTCGTCTTCTGCACATCCGCAATAACATCCGTGAATTCAACATACTTGTTTATCGCCGATTTGATCCCGAAGATTATTCCGGTAAACGAAGCCATTCCAGACACCACCAGATTCCAATATTTATTTACACCATCAGCGACACGACACAAAAAACCGTGAGTCGCTTGGGCTTGGGCACTCAGTTCAGTATGTCTTTTCCGCAGAGCAACCAAAGTTCGTTGATATTCTTTCCACTTGGGATCATTCGGGTCTGTCCTCCGGAACAAAGCCCCGGTTTTCGTTATCTCCCGGTTCAATTCCTCGATCGAAAGAGTTGTTATATCCAAATTCTTCCATAACCTCTCCACCTTTCCCCCGTTGGCCTCCAGCTCTGCCCTGTTCCGCTTCAACGTTGCGGTATCCTCCTCACGTCTTTTAATCAATTTCGTGTTTTCCGCTTCCAGCCTCTTCAAACTTTTTTCCAAATTTTCCACGGCTAACACGGACTTTCTCCCGGACTCTCCACTTCTACGAACAATTTCTTCCTGCTTTCGAATATCCTCAAGCAAACGTTGGCCATACTTTGATTCTTTACCCGCTTGATCTAACTTTTTATAGGAATTATACATGGTTGTCATACTAGAACGAGCCGAGGCATACGCTTTTTCCTGTTTCGCCACATTTTCCCGTTCCTTTTCTAACGTTTTGGTGTATTTCGCCACCTGTTTCTCGTTTCGCTCGATCTGCTTCCCGTATTTATCAATGGATTTTTCCAGTTTATCATTCTCACCCCTCAGATCACGAACCTTCTCTTCCAACTCGAAAAGTTCATTTTTCGCCTCGTTCCCATTAATCTTAATGTTCAGGCGCATATCCTCGTCAACAATCTTTTTACCCATTATTCTGCCTTTAGTTCTGCTCTAATTTTATCTCTCACGCTCTCCGTAAAACCGACGCTTAACTGTTTAGCGATCGCCAAGAAATGCCCGTAAACAAACCGATTATGAATTTTATATCCAGTCCTTCGGCGAGTTCTACCATTCTTCATTTGAATCACTCGTTTCATATCCAAGAAACGTTCATAATCCACGTGGCTAAATACTAACTCTCCACTCAAATCATCACCTCCCGACACGGAAACAGAACGTGCCTTTTCCAATCTCCCGGATCGGAAACGAGCTTTCACGTAAAGCGCACGTCCTTGATTTTTCAACAACCTATTACCTTGATGTTGAAGAACCTTCTCGACAAATTTTTGTTCTACAATCCTATCCATGAAAGCAAGTTACAAGAGAAACACCAGTAACTAAAGGACAAAAAAAGCGGGGATCACTCCCCGCTCATGCAAATTCTAATTATTATTTTCACTTAAACCAGCGCAATCAACAACCCCACCATCCCCAACACGATCAACAACCACCACATCCTCATTAACACCTGCACAAGTCCCCCCTTCAGCAACAACACGGCCAACAACACCAACACGATTCCCCCTAACTCCAACCACCACGCCACCGCACCAATCACTCCCAGCACGATCACCCCGCACACGATCTCGAATCGCCGCTCCATCTTTTCCTCGTCCACCTCTCCACCCCGGCCGGAACGTACAGCCATCACCACCGCGAAAACCAAGGATGCGATCGCTGCCACCACCAGCACGATAGATAATACACCTTCCATAACCTCTCCGTTTTAATATTGTTGCCGCTAATATACAACTATTCCTCCACCTTTTCCACCCGAAGCGGAACAATCCCCATTTCTTCAAATATCTCATCAATCAATTTATCCAGTTCCTCCTTGGTCAAACCGATAAATTTATAAGTCACCAAATAATCAGCCATGACGAACCTCCTTTCCTTTCCGCTCCATCCACTCCTTCTCCTCCATCGCCCGCTCTATCAACTCGTGCAACACCACCAACTCCTCATGGCTAAATTCCTCGCAAGTGTAATTCCCGTCCACCTCAATCTCGTAATATTCCCGGTCATCACCCGCTTTCACTCCAAGCGTGTTATAACGCGTCAAACAAATTTCTCGATTTTTACCCATGACGAACCTCCATTTCCACCAGCGTTGTCCGAATCCCGCCCAAACTATAAAACACATCGTACAACTCCCCGTTACATCTCGACACCGCTTCATCCAAATCATCCCGCACGTCCGTCGTCCGGCTCTCATCGAAAACCTCCTTCAACTCCCAGCGTATTTGCGCCACCCGGCGCATCAAATCATCTACAAACTTTTTGTCCTTCTGGATATCCTTCAACAAGTTATCCAAAAATGGATCATTCATCCCGTTACTCATCTTTTATCCCCTTTCCCGCAAATATCCCCATCAATCTCCTGCAACATCACGTCATTATAAATTCCGAAAACCGCATCCACCGCAGAGTCCACCGCCTCGCTAAAATTAATAATAAAATGATCAATCGGACGTTCCGGATAAATCTCCACCGTCTCGTTAAATCTCATCCGGGCAAGCTGCAAATCTGCAACCAAATCCCGAAGTGCTTCTTTGTTTGTCATAATTTCTTTGGTTCTTAACATTTTAGGTACAGATACAAAAAGCGGTGCACCTTTCCCGCTGTTAAGAACCTATTAGGGCTGTGCCACCATTAAGTGACACGACGGGGGTATGCACCGCTATATCTCAATATATGTACTTTCCTGATAGATATAAAAAATCCACCTGACGTGAATCCGTGGTGGTCTATCTCCACCCTAATAGTATTCTTAACACTGCAAAGATGAAAACAATTCCTGAGAAAACAAAACAAAGCGGGGAAAATTCCCCGCTTCAATTACCAATTTATTTATTCAATTTTTCCTTGAGTTTAGCCAATTTACCACCAATTTCATTCAAACTTTGAATATATGTATTATAAAACTCTATTTGCTTTTGAGGTCTTTTTTCCGCAATCTCACGTTTCCTAGAATTTATATAACCTACTCCTGATTGCGAGTTCTGTAATTCCTTCATTTCTTGCCATTCTGCACATTCTTGTTTCGCCAAAAGTCTATTCTTTTGAATTTCAGCATCCAATTGCATCCGCATTAAATCTATTTGATTTTCAGTCAATTTTTTAATACTTTCGATCTGGCGTGTCGCATCTTTCGAGGTTTGCCGTGAGGACCTAATGGAAATTATAATCGCAACTAAAGACAATAGAACATTTGTTACCAAAGTTATTATATCAATTATCATCATTATAAATAGTTAAATTCTAAAATATTATTACTGAGTTAAAATCTCCTTGCCTTAGTATTTATTTCTTTCAAATCTGCTTCCACGGCATCCGTTAAACGCTCAATCTCCTCACCTGTCATTCCATCCAGCTTACTTCCTGTCTCCTTAATAAACTTTTCCCGTTCTCCTTCCGTTTTCAACTTCCGGAAATCTTCTTTCATCTTTTTCAACATCCCATTCTCGTTCATAACCTATTCCTTTCACATCATTAATTTTCTACCTTGGATACCAGCTTTAGTAACCAAATATAAATATATTACTCATAGAACGAATAAAATCTAAAAAAATTCCTAGAAATACCCTAGGAATTTTAATGTGTACAAAAAAGTTTTGAATGATTAAGATGCTACTCTTAATTCAGCATCTATTTTTAATACTTGCGCCCGAAGGCCACGGGCGACTTTTGTTCAACCGGGGGATATGCTCCCGTAGCCTTAAATACTTTCTGCCGCCCGACGTATACGATTAGACAAATCAAGCAAAGCTCCTTTCAACTCTTCAATCTCTTCAGCCGTAAAACAGGTCGGTTTTCCATTTCCATCCCGCCCATCCATCTTATGGTATAACCAAGAACTTGATTTTCCGAAATAAGTCCGGGATAAATCAGCCCATGAAATCGCCACCAACAGATCAGCCAATTGCTTTTTCATGCTCTGAGACTCTTTTGCCGTGTTCATTACTATTTCCATACCGTTGTTTTTTTACTCCCGGCACCTCAATTGTACCGGGCAATTGTTATTCTTCTTTTTTCTCCTCCCTCTCATCAAGTAGTTCATTGAACAATCTTTCTATGTACCACAAGATTTCAGGATACCCGTTAGGATACGATTTCTTATAATTTCGAATAGCCATTATCAGGTCATATTCTTTCTCAGTCAATGTCACTTTTTCCATATCTCTTTCATTTGAACACTACAAATATAGTACGAAAAATCGTACTAAACAAATAATAGTACGATTTTTCGTATTTCTTTTTAGAGCTATCAAAAAAAATCCCGTGACTGGAGCCACGGGAAAACATAAACAAAAATTCAAATCTACACGGATTCAGAGCCACCCGATCCTGTCGGTTCATCAACACCATCAATCACGGGCATTTCTCCCTCGTAGAAGTAAATTCGAGAACCACGAAGCACGGACTCCAGGGTGATTTTATTCACATCCCCCTCGTTATTATCCGTGCTTTCAGTCGTTAACTGCAAGGGATTACCGGGATACCCCGCTAATTTCTTTTTACCCGATAACTGGTATTCAATGATACAGCATAAATCCTCGTTCACGTTGTTTTCCATGAATTCCTCGAATTCCACGTCATCCGATCCGGGACGGCTAAACTCGATCTTCTGTTTGAAGCCCTTGTTGTCTGGATCGCCCTCGGAAGTCTGTCCCACGCTGATCGTGGAAGCTGTCGTTTCAAGGAAAAACGCCTTCGCTCCCGTTTTGAGGACTAAATTTTCTTTAATCAATACCCCTTTCTCATCCGGAGTCGGAAATGTTTTAACATCATTCAACCGGAAAAGGATCAATTTCGCCTTTTTCGGTTTGGTGCGCCCACCATTACTTTTTTTCGGAACACTAACCGGAGAATATCCAACCATAATTTCACATTTTATAAATTAAACTGTTTGTCCCTCTTCTGATCCGGAGCCAGAACCGGATTCTACTGGAGGAACATAACCAAACAACAACTCTGCAATGGCAAATCCAACAGCCTCCCACCATTCAGCAAAAATCTTGACATCATAGTTTTCACCCTGCAACCAAATCTTCGTCGCTCCCTTGTTTTTAGACAACAAGTGAATGAAATTCTCTTTCGGGGTGATAAAGAAACAACCCGTTCCGACCATTCCATCCAGCGGGATAAACGTGAAATTCGTGTGTTGCAAGCGTTTCTTTTTCTCGTCCTCGTTCTTTGAAGTCGGGAACTTATCATCACGAGCAAGCTCGTAGAGGTTCAACAAATCCGGATCAATGAAAATAGGAAGGGCTTTCGTGCGGTACTTTTTCGGAATCTCCCGGTAAATTTCGTCAAATTTATCGTAGATATTCTCTCGGGTCAACACCACATCTTTCAATAAACGAATCATGTTCAACGACTCATCCGCGTGAATTCTCTTCAACACGGTAATATACCCATCAATCGAACCGAACACGTCTCCCGCATCCCCGTCTTTCTTTCCGGAATTTTTGTTCTCATCGTACACGCCCACGGCTATTTGCTCGTCACGTTCCTCTTCAATTTTCGGTTTCAATAGCACCTCGATAATATACTTCACGATAGGCATATCCTTCGGTTGCAAGCCTTCATCGTAAAGATACCCGATCACGTCCTCCATGATCTCAGCGGGCTTGATCGGCACGTTGATCTTGTGTTTGTGATTCGGAATCTCGATCGGGGTAAACTTGGATTGACCGGAAGGAGTCCAGTACGGGGTGAATTTCTGCATCAAATCGCTGATGTGCGACTGAATGGCCCGCCAAACCGTTTTTTCCGTCATTTTGGTTGTCATGTACTGTGTTGCCTGCAATTTACCGAACAACAACGTGATAATATCGTACTTCACGTTAGCGACGTACTTCCCAAACTCCTCTCTCAACTCATCCGTCACGATCGTATCGGCAGCGTTCACCATCAAACCATCCCCGTTCACGAAGTTTTCCAACACTTTATTATGCAGAAAATCCATGTTCAATTTAAAATTACCCCTTTCATTCCCTTGAATTTTCTCCATCTTTTTATCCTGCTCCGGATATTCAGACAACGTGTCCACAAGTTCTGTCAAATTACGAACTTGTTCCTCCGCACTCTTTTTATACGCATCATATTTAGCTTGCAATGCTTCCAACTTATTCTTGTAATCCAAAGCATTTTCTAGGCCATGATCATCACTCATCCCGGATAAGTCCTTCTCAAACTTATTCACGAAATCCTCGTTATACATTTTAACCAAGGTGTTTCTCTGTTCCTCGGTCAAAGCGTATTTCCCGTCTTTCTTCTCGAAAGACGTAATCCCCAATCGGCTCATTACCGCCGCTAACAGTTTGTCAAACATATATCACGAATTAATGTATTTATTAATAAGATTCATCTCTTCCAACTCCTTCGCAACCTCTACCGCACGTCCCAGTGTCCCGATCTCGTCAATCAACCCCACGGCAACAGCCTCACGAGCATAAAACATTTTTCCCGAAAGAATCCCCGGGGTATCCAGCTTTAAACATTTCCGTTTCTCTTTCACTTCCTCTTGGAACCGGAGAGCCATCGGATTCAAACTCTCTTGACGAATTTTCGTGTAGTCTCCCTCCAACGCCAGGCGAAACGCCTCATTTTTATTCTCGCTCTGGTTCGCATAAATCTCGTGAAATTTCACACCCATACGCTCGTAGAATGGTTTCAAGTCTGAAAAACTGCACATCACGCCAATTGATCCAAACGCCGAACTCACGTCATTATCCGCCACGATCCGGTCACAATTACAAGCGATCCAGTAAGCCGCACTAGCCGCAACATCGCAGGAGGCAACAACAGGTTTTCCCTTTGCCTTCGCAGTAGCAATTGCCTTGCATAACGGGGAAACAGCGTTACACGCCCCTCCACCCGAATCTATATCCAAAACGATAGAAGAAATATTCTCATGTAGAGCTGCCTCCTCAATCTGCATGGCAATCTCATCCGCACCGTATGAACAAAAGGTCCCGTATTTTATCATCGTACCCTTTACCGAAATAATCGCCGTACTCCCTTTCGGGGATTTATCATACGAGCTTTCACCTTCGTGGGATAATTGTTGTATCGGCGTTATCTCGGCAAGAGTTTTGGCAAATTTTTCATCACGATAAACTCCCGTCAATATATTATTGACAATCACGTGTCCAGCGATGGCATCTTCTGGACGCAGGAACCATACCCCCTTTAAAATCTGTGATATTAAATATGGATACATCTTTCTTTTTTACGAAAGATAGATGCATACACGAAATATTTAAAGGACTTTAAGCCTTCAAGAAACGAGCACGATAAATAGAATCACATTGAAAACTAACCTTGAACAATCCACTTTTAGCCACTTCCAACTCTGCCGACGTTTTTACCGGGTTCCCAGGGATACCGATCACTTTCCACTCTCCCGAATTATACATTACCCGGATCACGACATCAGCGTGTTCAAGAGTTGAAAATCCAGAAAGCATACTTGGATTATCCATTGTCACGTTACATTTCACCTCTGTCTTGTAAGAAACTCCTGCCTCGGAACGTGCCGCCTTCTCTGTCAATTGTCCCGTTCCCGGGGTAAAAGGGAATGGTTGCCAATCCTTCCCCGGCAAAAACTCGACTTCGACAAAAACATCTCCCGCCCTTCCCCGGTTAATCCATTGAAGTAGCGCGTATTCTATCTTTACAACTTGTTGTACAACCATACCATTCGTTATTATGAATATAAATGCATTACTTTTGAACACTTACACTTAAATTTCTTATAAACACCTACATAACAGACTTTTGCAAGTCCTCAAATATAATTTTTCGGTTTTTTCGGTTCATCCGGTAGTCAGATTTCTTCACCGCCTCGTAATTTAACGCTGTATTTTTGATATTATAAGCCTGTAAAATGGACTCGACAATCTCTTTCTGTGAAAACTTTTTCCGGTACCCCGCCTCGAACAATAATCTCATCCGAAGGTTAAATTCGGCCTCTATGTAATCTTGAATTTTTTCCTCTCCCCACCTTGATACATAGATAAAACGATACTTGATGATGTACTGATTGGCCCCCGTGACCGGGATAATAAAACTAACCGGATCGGTACACGGCAGCCCCTTCACGGGCATATCCGAGGTCATCACCATTGAATAGATATGCTTACCAATATCACTTTTGCGGGAAAGAATAATATTCCCCTCCTTATCCTGCCGCATCTCATGCCGACAAAAATCAGCCAGGTGCGGTTTCAAACTAATTGTCAAAATAGAACCTTTACTCATAATCATCTGAATTTCAATCCTAATTTAAGCATTTCCTACCAAAATAAAAAGTAAAACGTGGAGAATATCATTTCTCCATCCCAAGAATATCTCCTCTACACGCATCTTTATAACTTCAAGTTTTACCGGAAAATTTTGTAACCACGTAACACCGTTATCAATACCAAGTCAACAACCAATATATCAACATTTTACACATTACAAATTATCGAAATATTTTTGTAACCATGTAACGAGCCAAAAATGTAACCTTGTATTTAATGAATGGGTTACATTTTTATTTTGTAACCTTGTAACCAAGTTACAAATTAAATGTAACCATTAATCATTTGATTTATTGAACATTCAGCGTGATAATACAGAGTTACATTTTTTTCCGGTTCTTTTAGAAGGGGGAAAGGGGAAATGGAATAACACCCCGCCGCCCAGGTGTAAAAGGAAGGGGCGCATTGTTACCAATACGCCCCTGGAATAGTTTCAAAACTACATGCAAGTGGTCAATATTCATAAGGTCATTTCTTTTTCAACAGGTCCGGTAATCCCGCAATATCACTCTTCCGTATCTTCTTGTAATCATCCGAGAACTCTATCCCGTACGAATAACGTGACAACGTGGCGATCATAAATTCCTTCACGATCTCCACGAATTTCTCCCTTGTGCCAGCTTTACAGAGGTTATCAATTAAATACTCCTTCCCCACTGGCATCCGGTACAAGAAATCATACACTTTTTCCCTGTATGTATTATCTGGGTTATCCATTAAAACGGTTTTTCTTCCTCGGTTATACTCCCTTTATCCGCCAGCTCAACGGGATCAATCGGTTTCGTCTGAATATAGATCATGTCTTTGGCCACGTTATCCTTATCCTTCCGCACGATTCGCCCCTGCGAATTTTGTAAGGCTTTCGGGTTAAACACGTAATTGTTATAAACGCAGAAAGCTTTCAATGCTTTCGTGAATTTGTTGGTCGTCCATTTTTGCGTTTTGGTCGCTTTCGTGAAATCATCCAAAGCTTCTTCCCTCACGATTTGCGTGTTCACGTTATTACCCGTCACGTCAAAATAAACCTCCGCCCAATCTTTAAATGCCGCACCCATTTCCGATAACATTTTCCGCATGGTTACATTTTTCATGGGAGGATTTATCTTCCGGGGAGAGGGGATCGACAAGTAAAACCGCAAGCACTGGGCAAAAAAGTTCAAATCAGCATTCCACTCATCATCATTATAATCATCAAATAAATTCTTCCCGAAATCATCCGCTATTTTCCGGGTCTGCCTGTAATTATTTCGTTCCGTCTTCTCGTGATAATAGTCAGAAAACACCGTGTATAACACCCGTGCTTCCGTTGAATCATCCGAATTCCGTAAAGGGAAATTTGAAGTAAAACAGAATTTCGGGGATTTCGTGAATGGAATCTCGTAAGACTTGTTATTCTTCGGGTTCACGGTCATAACTCCCGTTATCGTGTCATAGAAGAACTCGAAAGGTAGATACTGATCCGCATCATCTACCAAAACGATGTCAGTATATTCCGTCACTCGATCATAAATATGCGGGTTTTTCGTGATCTCCGGATTTCGTCCCGGTAAAGTTACAGACTTTTTGAACAGGTTCAACGAGGAATAACAGAACGATTTCCCAGATCGCCCGTGGCTCTCCCCGTCCGCCGAAATTTTATTATCAATTGCATACACTGCCCACGGTCTCGCTTTATTCTTGTACTGGTGCAACAAATACCCGATCGAAAACATTTTATTGATCAAATGTTCTTTTTGTTCTTGAATCTCCTCCTCGTTTAATAATTCCCCGTCGATCGAGAACCGATGATCCGCTATATATTTCCTCTTGAACTCTTCATCTTTACAATCCAACCGTCCTTCCAATTCAGTTTGCCAATGTACCCTACTCGCGTTGATTAAGTAACAAAAGAACTTTGAATCGTAATTAAATATTTCTATATCGTACTGCCCCGTATCCTCGTTTCGTGTGATCTTGAATTGATCCGGCAATATCTTGAAATTGCGCTGGATCACTTTTTCCTCCCAGGCGAAACGGTTCGAGTCCCCCGGACGTAATTCCCGAATCTCGCTTCCTGTTACCAGGATCGTTTTATTCCGGAAAAACAAATACTGGGAGAACTGGTCAAAATCCGTGAAATCTATATTCAATTTTGGCAACCCCTTTAAAGTGGCTTCGGAAAGCTGATTCGGTTTACGAACCACGTTCCGGAGAGGGATCGGCAAGTAACGATCCTTCAAAAAGTTCAACGTGAAATCCTTAATCTCTTCTGCCTGTACCTCCTTTACCATATTCTCGCTTACTCGAACAAAAATAGTCTCCCCTTTCGTGTTCTTGTATTCTATTTTCCCGAACCCGTTAGCGTGAAGGAAAAATAAAGCGTGTTCGTCATTCAAGTAATATTTTATCCCTTCCTCTTTCGTCACCACGTCCCAGAATTGTAATGGCATGGCCACGTTCACGAGCTTTTTGAAATCCGAAATAGATGGATACAATTCCACGTAATCCCGCAAATCCTTCCGGGGTTTCCCCCGGTTGTCTTTAAATGTCGATAACGAATCCGGAAGCCAAATGAAACGAATGTCTAAAAATTTCATTCCTAAACGTAGCGACGCACGGATTCCCGTGGAGTCAATATCCGGAAGGATATACAATGTATTCACGCAAGCCATGATCTCTTTATACTGGCTCTCGGACAACACCGCAGTTTCAGAGTTAAGCCAAAGCGGATAGTAACCGAACCCGGCCACGTTCAATGAATCCCTGTCCCCGGAACAAATTATCGCTTCCTCGATTTTCTCTATGTCTTTCGGCTTGTCATCCTCTTCCTGTCTCTTTAATTGGGCCGTCCTTGAGTTCTCGTACGCCTTTCTCAACTGCGACAACCCGTTAATAAAATCCTTCGGCTTATTCCCAATGTACCTGAACCTGTATTGCTTTTCGGGATTTAACGGTTGATACAACTTCTTCCATTCTCCATGATCAAAAAGAAATATCGGGTACGTCGGTGTCGTTTTCGTGATCGTGGCTTTCCGATTCTTCACATATGTAAAACTATTAAGCGAATACACGTTGTATTTTTTACAAACCTCACTCGTTACCTTGGGACCAAGAACCGCCAATTCCTCTTTAGATATTTCCGGTTTCACGTCAAACTCGTAACTCCCTTCTAACTCATCCGGAAGTGCATCCCGAATCTCAAGTTCCGGTTTATTCACTTCTGACTTAATGCCGCCAACCCCATACCGTCCCGCCAGGATCACGATGGCTTCCCGGAACGTCTTCCCCTCCTCCTTCATGCATACCCGGATTGCATTCCTAGGAACCTGATCATCCCCGAAATCTGTCACCAGCCAATTACCATCTTCAACTTGTTTCAATGACGCTGATGGAGTTCGTTCATCCCGAATTTTAAACCTTTTTTCCCGTGTTTCCAACGCTTTCCGGGCTTGCGGGTAATAATACAGGATAATATCTAATCCCCCGTTTGTTGCATCTAATATCGCTTGTTCTTCAACATACATAGTTACATTGTTACAATTGTTTCTGTTATCCCCGATTGACTAAACATGAACCGGAACTCCTAAATTCGAGAATAAAAATCACTCGCCAACGGACAAAATATTTTCATGTTTAACGTGAAATTACATTGATTCAAAAAAACGTTTTAACGGGTATAATTTCAGTTTGAGATAAAACGCCCCCTCGCTTCCGATCTCGAACCGACACCCATGCCAAACGACAAGAAGAATAAGAATAATCAATATGACCAATGTTCCGTAATTGACAATCGTGTATATCGTTTCCACCTTCATGATCGAGTATTTGTTAATCCAGAGTTTCATCATTATTACCTCGTTAAATCAATCATCAAAATCCTCGTGATGCAAATTGTACCCGGCCAATATTGCTTTTTTCAATTTTTCCCGGATATTTTGATTACTTGAATCTTCTTGTAATATCTTGTCTGCTAATCCATAGGCTTTTTCTTCCAGGGACTTTTCGCCTTCCTTGGTATACTGGATAGCCATCCGGGATTTGTATCTCGAGTTTTCATGATTCATTTCAACAGATAGAACCAATTCTGACGCGTTCATGTCAATTCCTTCCCTTGTCATTTTTATTAAAAGGAATTGAGCCAATTGGAAGCAATCCTCCCAACTTGTTATTCCTTTCAAATACTCGTTAATACCGGACTTTTGACCAGCCTCGAACATGGATTTGGCGAATGTCTCGCCCGTGTTACAACCGTTGTTCTTAACGGTTTCCTCGTATATTTCTTTAAATGTTTTCATTTCGTTTATTATTGATTATTCTCTCTCCAGTTGATACATTCGGTGGGTAAAAAATATTCTTTTACTGACAACTTTGGATAAAAATCAAATGTCCGCAACGCTTATTAGGACAAATCGCAAACCTTTCTCCTTCCGTGATAGTAATAATATGCCACAAGTGGCACTTTTCACAAAAAATCTTCTTATTCATATCATTTTCTCCTTTACCTGTTTTATTTTTTGTTTTAATCGTTCTTCTGCCGCTTTCACGTTAGCCATCTTGATCGCAAGTTTCTCTCTCACTTTTAATAAGTCTTCATCGGTATCTTCATCGAAAAACAAGTTATTTGCCTTGTTATAGGCAATGTATTCATCAATTTTCCGTTGTACTCTCGTGACTTGCGCTTTTGCCGAAGTTAGAGTTTTCAAGTCTGAAGTGAACTTTGGATTGTTCCCTAAACGCTTGTCATAAAAACTGAAATAGCAATTCACGTGATCTTTCGGGTATTTACAAACAAGCTTAGCCCGCCTCCAGTTTACCACCCACTCCCAACGTTCATAAACCTCACGAGGTAAATCATAATTGAAAATTTGTTCCTTGTTACGGTTCTTATCCACACGTTCGATACTGATAGAAACCCACTTTTGAACACCCAGTTCCCTTTCAGCCTTGGCAAAAGATTTTGCCATTTGAATAAAATCATCTGCGTTCTCTTGTCTCATCTCATTCCCGGTTTCCCTTTTGAACTAATCTCCGATGATCACCCGGTATATACCCTTTTGTTTTCCTTTGAAATCATCAAAATTTACCAGTTGTTGTTTCGAGTATATTTCTAATGCCACTTTTCTAAACCTCTCGTAGTTTCGACGATCAAGGGGATAAAACTCCCATTTCCCCAAATCTTTCGTTAATTCTTTACGAGAACGAGCAAAATGGGCGGTACAATTATCTCGTCCAAATTCATGCTTACAATCGCAAAATTGTAGATCTTTAGACACGCATAGTCTCAGTTGTTCTAAATATTTAAAACTAAGCCTTTTTTCACCTAGCCGGGAGAATTCTTTTTCCTCCAAAAAGGCTTTTAATTCTATATGGTAAAAACCATTATCACTTGGTTTTCTATAAAAATAATGTATTTTCATAGCTTGTATTTAATAATTATCACCTCTTACCATGATTCAAATTGCTACCTAATTGAATCATATTTTCAATAATTTTTATTGTTACAAAATATTGATAAATTTGCCTTATCTATTTTAATAACAATCATAATGGACACAATAATCACATCAATAATCAGTATTACCGCTCTTTTAATCAGTATTGCAAGTTGGTTTATCGGACACTCTTTATCTAAAAAAAGAGATTTTATTAATAAAAAGAAGGAATTAAGAATCCAATACTTAATCAATGCTTGGCAGTTAATCGAGAATGCTTCTAATCGGCATGATAATCTGACTCTCAAGAACTTTGAAAAAGCTATTGCAGACATCCAATTATTTGGGACATTGCACCAAATCCAGCTATCTCGTGATATTGCTATAAATTTCTCTCGAAATAAATCAGCAAACTGTGATTTATTATTAGAAGAGTTACGCAATGATTTGAGAAAAGAATTAGGACTAGAAGAAGTCAAATCAACAAATTTCATATCTCTAAGAATTGATAACATATAGTCTAAATTATTCATATCGTTTACTAATTGATTTATTCGATATAAACTTGAACCACGAAATTGAACTCCAATAGAAGTTGCCGAATCTGGTGTATATCGTATGGATTCTTCCCGTACGGGATAAATATCGTTCGTTCTTTCGTCACGCAGCGAATACCCTTCTTCCGTAGACGATAGAGGATATTGTTTCTTCGCTTATATCTTTTCGGGGACATACGCAAAATTATTTTGTTATTTTGCTCCTGTCTTACCATTCGGACTCTGCATCATACTCGTATCTCAACAAGGCTCTCAAATTTGAAAGTACTTCCCCGTAAGTTTTAATTATCTTGATAGCATCATCAGATCGTGCCCCAGGACCAGTTTCCAACTGTTCTTTAATTACCGTTACCCTTGCAATCTCTTCACGAATAAAAGCTAGATTTTTCTTAAGGATATTTATATCCAAATCAATTCCGTTCATTTTATATTACTCATTATGATTTCTAATTTCAGCACATATTTTCCTATACAACATCCGATAAGCTCGCCCCTTCACGGTCTCACAAATAACACCCCGGATGTATAAACGAGAAATAGCATCGCTATCTCTTTGAAATTCTTTCACCTTTTCTTTGTCAATGGCATACTTTCGCAATTGTCGTGACAAAGGAGGAGCCATACAACCAAATCTTATTTCCATAGGCTTTTGAATTTTGTGGGGAACCTCAATAGAGGTCCCTCACGATTATCTATCAGAAAAGTGGTACAACAAAATCTCATAATTTCTCTTTTTAGGTTTTGGAACTTAGCCCGGAGGGAGGGAATCGAACCCCCATGAACCCGCTTCTGTTAGCGAAATTTCCGGCCTAGCCCGGGTTCTCACATTTTACCGATCCACTCGGCTCCTCCTGATAACCGGGGGAAATCTCACGACTTGCCCCGAAACGAATTAAACACAACCAATCAAATTCCTAATTCCGTTGCCATCACGGCCAGCGCAACAATGTTCGTCACGGCGTGCCGTTCTTTCATCTTCTCAACCCGGCTTTTCACCGTTGCAACAGACACGCACAAACGATCCGCAACCTCATTCATTGTCCTCCCCGCCATCACTTCCCGCAACGTGTCTACCTCATACCCCTTTAATCCCGCTCCCACTCCACAAAACTTTCCTCGTCCCGGACAATCCGTTCTACTACACGCCGAATTATACACGTCCGGGGTTATCTTCCCATCCACCATATCCGGATCACCATCAAGGCTCCCGAACTTGCAGAACAACCATTTCTTAAACCCGCTTTCAAACCCCACGATCCCGAACGAATCCCGGATAAAACGTTGTCCCTCCTTATCCATCAAATACTCGTCAAGAAATTGCCTTTTCTCCCTACTCGGCAACTCTTCAAACCTTACCCGCCGCCCTTCATGAATAGCATAAATTATGTTACCACTGGTAAAAACCTCCGTCCCTTGAAATATCCCCGCCGGAATATTGGAACCTTCTCTAAAATTGTCTACATTTGTTCTCATAATCGTTAAGATTAAATCCCGCTGAAAGTTTGCCGACCCAAGCGGGATTTTTTGTTTTATTTGCTTTCCAATTTGTCTAAATATTCCCTCATTAATACAATACACCCCCTTAACGCGATACTGTCCTCTCGAACAAACGTATCTTGTTGTATTTGTTCGTACCACTTATGGTCATTCTTATTCGAACGACCTCTCGATTTGATTCTCATTAAACAATTCTCTTTTTCTGATTCAGTTAACACTTCTCCCTCCCAAGCATCTTTTAATTTTCCCGCTAATTCTAAAATTTTTTCAATGTCATAATTGACTTCACCTTGCTTATGAATGCCTCTAAAAAACATAATTACATTTTTATAAAGTTGATACTTCATCCTGCATATTCTCCACCCTTTCCTTCTCCTCCTTGGCGATAGCCACCGCTGCATCTAACACCGCCTTGTTCTTGCTTTTCCCGTTCATCGTGGCATAGATCGTCACGAAACTTATTCCTGTTTCCAAGTTAATACGTTTAGCGTATCCCCGTGGGAGCCATTTTTTAATCTTCTCTAAATCTTCATTTTTCATGGCTCACCTCCATTTTCATCAACTCCACGTCAATACAACTTAAGCAATAAATCGTATCATCAATATTTGTGTTAAACGACGTCAACCTACCATCAAATCTAAAACAATCCCCACGCCCAGCAAAGTGATTTGTAACCTCATTACGTGTACGTATCAGCCGTCTAATAACATCCGACACGAACTCCCTATCAGCATGAATCTCCGCTAACAAAATACCTTCTTCTAAAATCTCATCTTTGTCTTTCATAATTTCATACTTTTTACTGTTGTTTTTATTATTACTTTCCATTAACTTGCTACTAAATTGATAATGCAAATATCAAATATTTGTTTGGATTTATCAAATAATTTATTGGATAAAGTTTATAAACCACAATCAACACAAGCGCAAATGCCTGATTTTACAGTTAATAGAAGATTAAAAAAAATCATCGGAGAAGTATTTCATCTTACACCATTAGAATTTTCATCCAAATACAATGACAAAAAAGGGCAAAAAACATATAACATCCTAAATGAAGTAAATGGTATATCCAATAAAATGTTGGAAGAAATTTTAACTGCCTATCCCCAAATCAACAAAGTTTGGCTTTTAACAGGAGAAGGGGAAATGCTCAATTCCGAGGAAAAAAAATATGAAGCCCACAAAGATGAACTCATATATGAACAACTAATAGAACAATTAAAAAAGAGAATTTCAGATAAAGACGAACTCATTAAATCTTTAAAAGAACAAATTGATTTACTCAAAGTACATCAAAAAAACAATGTCCCCCAGGAAGGAAATGCAATGAATGCCGATGCCGCCGGATTCTTGGACAAATGAAACCTAAATATTAAATTTATAGACTATGGATAAAATCACAAAAGAAGGAATGGACTTAGTAAACGATGGCATGAACACTGCAAAAGAGTATTTTTATCATGCAATCACAACTATTGATGAAAAATTCGGAGAAGGTTACGCAAAAAATCACCCAGAATTAATTGGAGCATTCATGCAAACAAGTGCAAAAGAATATAACACTTGTTTTACTGTTCAAGCGATTCAATATTTAACAGAAATAATTGAAAAAAGTGCAAGTAAAATTACAGACACGTTTACAACGAATGAATAAATATTCAACATATTAGTCCCTCAACTAATGGAACTCAAAGACTTCATCACCGAGACCCTTACCCAAATGATGGAAGGAGTTAAAAATGCCCAAGAAAAAGCGAAAGAATTTGGAGCCATTATAAATCCTCCGAGTGAATACAGCAAAGAAGATACAATAAGCACGAGGGACAATATTGGAGAGTATCAAAGAATACAGATAGTAGAATTTGACGTATCATTAACCTCAACTTCTACAAGCGATACAAAAAAAGGAATTAGTGTCGCTTTTGCCGGAATTGGTGTAGAAGGAGGCAAAGGAAATAACGAACAAAATGCTATCATGAACAGAATAAAATTCGCAATTCCGATTGCTTTACCCAACACTTCGTTTAAAGAAATCGAGGATATGAGAAAATAATATTGTGCATTCAAATGTTTGATAAAGAGATAAATCAAATGGAACAAATCAATATACACAAAGGATACGAAGATGAAATCCCCGTTAGCCCAACCTCAGAACCCGGAACAGGATCAACCCAGTATCCTACACCCCAAACATCGAGAGTACAATTATAACAAGATAACTAATAAAAAACATGAGCAATCCGAATACAAATAACCGTGTCCGCCTTTCCAACGAGGTTTTATTGAATTCAATATCTTTCCTCATTGCAGAGAGTTCCGCCGCAAGTAAATAATGATAGGAAGCCATGCCCCCTTGTCGTAAACAACCTTCAAGATTTATTTGAGCGGGAATGCGTCCGGCATATTTTATTTTATACGGTTTTGCTGATAGAAATAAGGAAACCAAAGAAGCAACGAAAAGTAGAGTGAAAATAACCTTGATTGTCAAACAAGCTGAATTTACAACAGACTCCATTGCAAATGAGAAAAAAGCAAACACGAATACCATTACAGTATACGCCCGCTGGGAAAGAGTTGAAGACGATTTTATCGACTCATCAAGACTCCTGTTCCCTTGACTTATCAAATACTCGAAAGTTTGTTGATCCAAATTTTTCAATTCAGCTAACGAAAAATCATACACCGATTTCATAAGTTCATTTTTTAGTTTGTTACAAAAATACAAAAGATCAGACCAATAGAAAGGACAAGATAAAATATTAATTATAAAACAATTAACCCCGATTGACAAAAGGAATAAAACTGAAACAAAATTGCAAACAGAAAAAACAGAAACAAAATAATATATTAACACCCAAACCATTACCATAAAAACGAGATTCCGATATTCTCCACGAATAGGAATAAAATACTGGATGCCAGCATCTTATTCCTATTTTATTTCTTTCTAAATTTACATTTTTAAGAATCAAGCCTACAACGTATCAATTCCTCCTTCTCGAAACCAACTTGGGATTATCTTATATGTACTTTATTCTCCGGGCTATAAACAAACGCTACCACGAGCATCTTTTCCACCGTGAAAGAATTACCATAACATAATTAACGACGCTTTCCCGAAAAAAAGAATAACGGATTAAACTCGTTGTCCTTTTTTTCGTAAATTAGCCACAAATAAAAACCGGAGTTTATGGAACAGGAGCGCCAAGAAGAGAACCAGAAACTGACAAAAAAAATCAGCCCGTATAAAATCATATACCCCATCATTATCGGGTTGGCCGTGGTCTCTTACATGTTATATAAAGAATTCGATCCCAAAGCATTTGACATGATCACCTTTACATGGAATACCGTATTCTGGTTATTCGTTGCCGTCCTGTGCATGGCCATCCGGGATTTAGGGTATATCATTCGAATCAAAATACTATCGGGGGGGAAACTGACCTGGATTCAGTCCATCCGGGTCATATTTCTCTGGGAATTCACCTCGGCCGTAACTCCCTCCGCTATCGGGGGAACCAGCCTAGCAATCCTTTTCGTGCATAAAGAAGGAATCGGGGTCGGGAAAAGTTCCGCCATGGTCATGGCAACCTCTTTTCTCGATGAATTGTATTTCATCATCATGTTCCCACTCATACTACTGTTTGTCAACCACCAGGCTCTATGGGAAATGCCGGATACCACGAAAGCCGTGGCCGACGGTTTGATTCTCGTGGCAGTTATTGGATATTGCGTGAAACTTGCCTACCTGCTCGTGTTAAGCTACGGGTTATTCATGAATCCGCGAGGGTTAAAATGGTTGATCATGAAATTATTCAAATGGCGTATTCTCCGGAAATGGCGTCATGATGCCAATGAAGCGGGAACCGATATTATCCGGAATTCCCATGAATTAAAAAGTATGCCGTTCTCCTTCTGGCTAAAAACATTCGGGGCCACCTTCTTCTCGTGGACAGCCCGTTACTGGGTGGTGAACGCCATTCTCGTGGCTTTTTGGTTCGGACGTTATGATTGGGCGCAACATTTTCTTATCTTTGCACGACAACTCGTCATGTGGATCATGATGCTGGTAAGCCCGACACCAGGTGGTAGCGGTTTCGCGGAATTCGTATTCTCCAAGTATCTCGGGGAATTTCTTCCGAGCGCCGGGGTTGCCATAGCGATGGCTATTTTATGGAGACTCATCAGCTATTACCCTTACCTGTTTATCGGGGCATTTATCGTACCGAAATGGATTGCCCGTAGTTTTGGCAAGACATCGAAGCAAACAAAAACGAACAATTAAAGATTTAACGTGCTAAGGAATAAAAATCATGGGACTATTTAAACAACCTGAATATCGCCGTTTCAACTTGAAGCCCCGCTACTGGGATCCGGAAGCCGAGGCCCGGAAAGAGCGGGAAAAACGCATCCGTGCGGAATTAGGCCTACCGGAAAACGGGGATGAATACATTCCCGACGTCAGAACCGGATTGCAAAAAGAATATGCCAAACGTAAAGGAGAACGTGCCGGATTGCGTCTCGGTTACTCAACCCGACTTTTTATGATTCTTATTATCATACTGATCGGGATCTTTTATCTGGCGACATACAAGATTGATCTTATCATGAAATTATTCTAAGGATTTCGGTATGGCAGACGTGATTCAATTATTACCCGACTCGGTAGCGAACCAGATTGCGGCAGGGGAGGTCGTACAACGTCCGGCATCCGTGGTGAAGGAATTGATGGAAAATGCCATTGATGCCGGGGCAACAAAAGTACAGGTTATCTTGAAAAATGCGGGCAAAGGATTCATCCAAGTCATTGACAACGGGAAAGGAATGTCCCCGAGAGACTCCCGCATGGCTTTTGAACGTCATGCCACGTCCAAAATATCCAACGCACAGGATTTGTTCAATATCCGTACGATGGGATTCCGCGGAGAAGCCCTTGCATCGATTGCATCCGTGGCAGAAGTGGAATTACGCACCAAACGGGAAGAGGACGAACTGGGGACCTACCTCTTCGTGGCCGATTCCGAATTAAAAAACCAAGAGAATATTAATTGTTCCCGGGGAACAAATATGCTGGTTAAAAACCTGTTCTACACGATTCCCGCCCGGCGGAAATTCCTGAAATCGGACACCACGGAACTCCGTAATATTACCACGGAATTCTTACGGGTAGCCCTCACCACCCCAAACATCGCATTCACGCTTGTCAACAACGGAAATGAAATATATAACCTGCCGGCATCCGGATTACGTCAGCGAATCGTAAACGCTTTCGGGAAAACGATTAATACCAAATTACTCCCCGTTAATTGTGAAACGGGTATCGTCACCATCAACGGTTTCGTGTGCATCCCCCAGCATGCCCGGAAAACTTACGGGGAACAGTATTTTTTCGTGAACAACCGATTCATGAAACATAACTTTTTCCACAAAGCAATCATGGAAGCCTATGCCGGACTGATTAGCGGGGATATGATTCCCTCGTATTTCCTGTACTTCACGGTGGATCCCTCTATTATTGATGTAAACATCCACCCGACAAAAACGGAAATCAAATTTCAGGACGAGAGCGCTATATTTCAAATCATACTGGCCAGTGTAAAAGAAGCATTAGGAAAATTCAACGTGACCCCGACAATCGACTTTGACACGGAAGACAAGGTTGATTTTACGGTTCCCGACTCACCGATTCTCCCGAAGGTTCCAAAGGTGAGTTATAATCCCCATTATAACCCGTTCAACTATTCCACCTCGATCTCGAAAGAAGATTCCGACTTCGAACAGCCGAGTGGTAACAGTTCCCGTCCCAATTTCGAACCCAGACACAAGGAACAAGTTCCCGCTAACTGGGATGTTCTCTTCGCCGGATTGGAAGATAAAACAGAAGAAATACAAACAGAAATCCCCGAAATGGCAGAAAAACAAGAAGATCACGAAGGAATTATCTCTTTCGTACAAATGAAAGGCAGATTTATTGTCACACCCGTCCATTCCGGATTGATGTTTATTGATCAGAAACGAGCACACGAACGAGTGCTATACGAGCGTTATCTAGAGACCTTGTCTCACCAACAAATCTGCGGACAAAAAAGTCTGTTTCCCGAAACGCTGGAACTTTCGGCTGAAGATTTCCTACTCGTGAAAGAGATTATGGACGATCTTGCCATGCTAGGCTTTGAACTCGGGGAGTTCGGAAAGAATTGCTATGCCATCTACGCCACCCCGTCCGATCTATCCACTTCCCGCGGAAAAGAAGTGCTTATCAGCCTTATTGAACATTACAAGAACACGGAAGGTTCAATCCGGGATAAAATGAGGGAACGCATAGCCCTCTCTCTCGCGAAGGCGGCATCGCTGGATTACAATGCCCCATTGGACAAGCAGGAAATGAGCGACTTGTTTGACAATCTGTTCGCCTGCCGACATCCCAATTACACGGCTGACGGCAAAACAATCATCCATATCCTTAAAAACGAGGATGTGACCCAATGGTTTAAATAAAAAACTATTTTTCTTTCAGGTAAGCCCGCAATGTCTTAGCCGTTTCGGGATCAGAAGGTCGTAACATATCCGAGTTGATAATACGTCCGTCCGGAGCGATCAAAATGAAACGGGGAACTCCGCGGATCATGTAAAAATCCATGAAAGAACGATCATTCCCCATGTATAATTGCACCTCTCCCTTGGGATTCTCTCGCACCCGCTTTTCCCAAACAGCCCGGTCACTATCACAAGAAACGGCCACGAACACAATATTATCATCTTCAAACTCTTTTTCCAGTTTCTCCCAAGCCAGATTTTCATAGCGACAAGGAACACCCCAAGTCGTCCACACGTTGATGAACAGGTATTTTCCTCTAAAATCTTCCAATTCGACAGCTTGCCCGGCAATATCCGTAAACATAAAATCAAAAGCAGGACTACCGGGAACAATTTTCGCACAACGATCATAAACCTCTTGAAACCGCTTCCGCAATACCGGATTCTTCACGTAGAAGTCATACACCCGCAATACATCATCAATATGCCCGTCAATTCCCACACCAAGCAAGTAAGCATAGGCATAATGATCAATCAGAAACTCCACCAATGTTTCGTTCGTCAAGTGATGAATCACGTAATCAAACTGCGCCATCACTTGCTTGTAGGCATCCAACTCCTTCATATGGTAAGTACTGATTAACGAAACTAAAGACGCCATCCCTTCTTGATATTCTTTGAGAACTAATAACTTCTCATCTTCCTTGATCAATTTTTTGATACAGGAAAGATAAGCGGTATCCGGCTGATAATCCATGTTACCCGTACTCCAAGCATGATACAAGGGATAATTTTCCAATGCTTTATAAGTAGAAAACTTGATCCGATTTCGTTCCATTTCAGTAAAAGCGGTATCGAATCCCATGGTATCCAAGTAATGAAACTGCTCTTGAATCAAATCTTTCAACTGACCTAAAAACTCCGGACCATCCAATTCGTAATCGAAAGACAAATTCTTCATGACCTGACTGTTCAAATAACGATTCTTGGGAGCGCCGTCTCCTTCAAAACGAATATTCCCTTTAGCATGATCCCCGTAAATATATATTCGTAATGTCATTCCGTCTTCAATAAACAAAGGAAGACGATCCTTTCCATATTTTAACGTTGCATATCCATGTTCGCCCTCTGTCAGCATCAATTTGGCATATCCTGAATCATCTACTTGAATATCCCATTCTTCCCCGTTAACCTCCAGCTCCGGCAGCATCCCCGAAGACCCGATAAGATTAAACTCCACAACCGTTTTCCGGGTATTACAACACCACATCAATAACATCAAGATCAATACTATGCCTCCAAGTTTTCCCATCATCTAACGCATAATGTTATAATTTGCTAAATTAACTATAAATTCTTTTAAATCGAGTCAATATCAAGATTTTAACTTTTTATTAACGTATTACACCTTGTTATTTAAATCAAGTCTAAATAGCTTTACACTCGCTTAAAATGATCAAAAATATGAACAACATGGATAAAAAACAGGCCCTGCATTACCATGCAATGGGACGTCCCGGAAAGATTGAAGTCGTTCCGACAAAACCACATAGTACACAATATGATCTTTCACTGGCCTATTCTCCGGGGGTTGCAGAACCTTGTCTGGAAATCCAGAAAAATCAAATTGATGCCTATAAATATACCGCCAAGAGCAATCTGGTAGCCGTGATTTCAAACGGGACAGCCGTACTCGGGCTAGGAGATATCGGAGCCTTGTCCGGTAAACCCGTCATGGAAGGAAAAGGATTATTGTTTAAAATATTCGCCGACATCGACGTGTTTGATATCGAGCTCGACACGAAAGACGTGGATAAATTCATCGAAACGGTTAAAATGATCTCCCCGACTTTCGGGGGAATAAACCTGGAAGACATTAAAGCTCCCGAATGTTTCGAAATCGAACGACGACTGAAAAAAGAACTGGATATTCCCGTGATGCACGACGACCAACACGGGACAGCCATTATTTCGGCCGCCGGGTTATTAAATGCCCTCGAACTCAACGGGAAAAAAATTGATACCATTCGTGTCGTGGTCAACGGTGCCGGAGCCGCAGCCATTTCCTGCGCCCGCCTTTATAAAGCATTGGGTGTGAAGAAAGAGAACATGATCATGTGCGACAGCAAAGGAGTCATCTACACGGGAAGAGCCGGACTCAACGCGGAAAAAGAAGAATTTGCCGTCGAGACCTCTGCCCGCACGCTAACCGAAGCACTCGTCGGTGCGGATATGTTTTTAGGCCTTTCTGTTGCCGACATCTTGAACGAAGAGATGATTCAAAGTATGGCCAAAGACCCGATCGTATTCGCCCTCGCCAACCCGAATCCGGAAATCAGCTATGAAAAAGCGATCCACAGCCGACCGGACATCATTTTTGCCACGGGACGCTCGGATTACCCAAACCAAATCAATAACGTACTCGGTTTCCCGTATATTTTCCGGGGAGCATTGGATGTACAAGCCCGGAGTATTAACGAGGAGATGAAACTTGCCGCCACTTACGCACTGGCTGAATTGACGAAAGAACCCGTTCCCGAAAACGTGAAAATGGCATACAATGACCCGTCCATCGCTTTCGGTCGGAATTACATCATTCCCAAACCTTTGGACACCCGTCTGATCAGTCGCATCGCCCCCGCCGTGGCAAAAGCCGCTATCGAATCGGGAGTTGCCCGTACGGAAATCGAGGACTGGGATGCCTATCGGGATCAACTGGAAAAACGTATGGGCCAAGACGAACGACTCATGCGCCGAATGACCCGTAAAGCCAAAACCAATCCCAAACGGATAGTGTTTGCGGAAGGAGCCGACATTAAAACCTTGATGGCCGTACAGGAAATCCTTTCGGAAAAGATCGCTCATCCCATACTCATCGGCAACAAAACCGAAATCGAAACTCTTCAAAAACAATATAAATTAGAGTTACCCGAACTGACCATTTTTGACCCGACAAAAGAGATCGACAAAATAGATCAATACACCCAAGCTTATTACGAAAAAAGACAAAGAAAAGGGATCATCCTAGAACAAGCCAAAGAATTGATGAAGAACCCGAATTTCATCGGTTTAATGATGGTTGAATCGGGAGAAGCAGATGGTTTCATCTCCGGCATTCACTCTAATTATCACGATGTGCTCCGGGCAGCCAAAGACATCATCGGTCTAAGAGCCTGTTGCAAATATGCCGTGGGGATGCACATCGTGACCAATAAAAAAGGTACTTATTTCCTAGCCGACACGACGGTTAACAGCCACCCGTCAGCCGACACGCTGGAGTGCGTGACCGTCCTCACCTACGAGGCAGTAAAACAATTCAACGTGGAACCGGTTGTCGCCCTCACCTCATACTCCAATTTCGGGGAATACCGCTTAGGTAGCCCAGCACAGATACAAGAGGCTGTTGACACGCTTCATCGTAAATATCCCGAAATTCTAGTCGACGGAGAGATGTCCGCATCCATCGCATTCAACACCGAATTGCGACAAGCACGTTTCCCATTCTCCCCTCTGGCAAACAAAGATGTGAATACAATCATTTTCCCAAATCTCAGTTCCGGAAGTATTGCCTTGGGCATATTGCAAGAATTAGGAAACAACGAAATCATCGGTCCCGTTCTACTCGGTTTAAACAAACCGGTACACATTTTGCAAATGGGATGCAGCGTGAGAGATATTGTTTACATGACCACCTTGGCCGTGACTGACGCACAGAAGGAAATGCCGGTGGATATGTGCCGAATCTGACGATTTTAGATGTTAGATTTACGATTTATGATTCTAGTTTTTGCAATCATAAATCGTAAATCTAAAATTGTAAATTATTTTACCGGAATCTTCTCTACCCTTCTCTGGTGACGACCGCCTTCAAAATCCGTTGACAAGAAAACATCTACCACATTTTGAGCCTCTTCGTAAGCGATGAAACGAGCAGGTAATCCCACCACGTTCGCATCATTATGCTGACGGGCCAAAGCGGCAAGTTCCATATTCCAACACAAAGCACAACGAATGCCCTGATGCTTGTTGGCTGTCATAGAAATCCCGTTACCGCTTCCGCAAATAGCAATTCCTTTTTCATACTCGCCCGACTCAACGGCTGCTGCCATCGGATGAGCCGTATCCGGATAATCCATACTCTCGGCAGAATAAGCGCCGAAATCCTTTACCTCATGACCTTTTTCCCGAAGATATTTTACCAACCGTTCCTTATACTCGTAACCGGCATGGTCACATGCTATCGCTATTTTCATTTTATTCAAATTAGAATTCTTCAAACAATTTTGATTATACTTTACTATTTACAAAGGTAACACAATTGTCTATTATAAGAATAATTCCAACAAAAATTATCCCCCAAAACACCCACAACCATTTCGTAGACACAACCAAACTCTTAGAGGCAATTAAGCGATCTATCCGAAGTTCTCGTTTCATAAAATGCCGAATAGTACTGTATTTCGGATGGATTATATTTCCTACACGCCAACTGCTTTCCCACAAGACAAACACAAGTAGACAAAACAAAGCTAACATCGACAACCATCCGAAAATTTCTTTCATCGAAACCATCATTGCCTGCTGTTGCACCATCCCATAAAGTTGAGGCAACGGGACACACACCGCTATTGGATTTACTTCATCCAATTCCGCACCTAACAACAAAGCGTTCCTCTTCATCACAACAGCTAATATCCGCCCCAAAACAGCATTTCCAATCACCCCTCCCAACACGGCACTGACAAAAGTATGCGTGGTCACCGCATGAAAAAATATCCTAAAAGGGACACTGCCCGATATGGAAGTCAAAAAACAGATCGCCACGATAACATACCCCATTCCCCGGAAAAAAACAGGCAAATACAAGGCCTCCTTCGGTAGATCATAATCCAGATAAAAATAAAACACAAGTAAATAAACAATAATACAGGAGAAAGCAAAAGTCAACATTCGCCTATACCCCCACCGACGCAAAGCAAACATATAGTAAGTAAAGATACTTCCTGCAACAATTCCCAACAACACGATCCAATTCATAGATACCACATGCAAAGCATCAAAACCCAAAATCCTCTCCATATAAATGTGTTCCAACACATGCTGTGGTGCCCAAAAAAAGTCAATCAAGACATACAATAAAAATGTTAACCACACGGGACGATATGTCCATATTGAAAGATCAATATAGGGATGCCGTATCACTAAAGCCCGGGCAATATTGAACAATAAAGCGGCCACCGCGATCAAACTCCCCATTCGGATATAGGGAGAAGCAAACCAATCATAATGCTCCCCGTAAACACCGACAAACGTCATTGCCAACACGGAAATAGCCCACAGTACCGCCCCCAACCAATCAATTCCATATAACGGCAAATAAGGCATAAACCGTTTGTCCTGAAAAGCCACCAGTACAAAAAGAATTACCGCAAGTAATAGTCCGATCACGAACCAATACACATACTCCCAGTTAATCCAAGTTGCAACATGCACTGTCGTAAGTCCCGAAAATTGAATACAGGCATTTACCATTAAAAAAATATAGCAAAAAAAAACAGCCATATCCCGTTTGGGCGTCAGCCAAAGCTGTATTGAAGAATTACACTCGAAAGTTCCCCACATACGAAAGAAACCCGCCACGAAACTTGCTAACACCAAAACGACCACATTCCCCGTACTCACACAAATCAAGCTGCATCCCACACAAATCGTCGCACAAATTAACAACGCCACCCGGGAAGTAAAACGAAATTTCAAACGGAACATTATAGCAAACGAGAGTGCCATGCTGACTAACGAAGCATATCCCGCCATCATAATATCCTCCATTTTCAAAGCTAACGCTCCACTCATCTGGCTGACTACCGCTAAATTCACTCCTCCGGAAAACTGAAAAACGACAGCAATACAAATCATGATCCATGGCCGCCATTTCTCCGGAATGAAATCACGCATGGCCCCGATGGAAAATCTCTCTTGATTATGCATAAATTAATAACATATCGTACATTCAACATTCATTCCGGCTCGCAGAAGTCGAACAGCCTCAGGATCATTTTCATCGGAGAACTCGATCTTCACCGGAACACGTTGTTCCACTTTCACAAAATTTCCGGCAGAATTATCTTGCGGCAGCAAAGAAAGCGAAGCCCCCGTTGCCTGCGATACCGAACAAACCTTCCCCTTAAAAATAACATTCGGAACGGCATCCACTTCAATTTCCACCGTACACCCGGGAATGATATGCCGCAACTGCGTCTCTTTGTAATTTGCCACAATCCATTTATCCTGCTCATTTATTAAATGCAACAAAGTCTGCCCGGCTTGCACGAGTTGCCCCTCTTGAATATTCTTTCTTCCCGTGATTCCGTCACAAGGGGCAACGATTACCGTATACGAAAGATTAATCCGGGCAAGAGCAAGAGCAGCCTCGGCCACCTTGATTCCCGCCTCCGTTTGTCCCAAACGTTGAGACTGTTCCAACGTAACCAAAGAAGCTGACTTTT
>ERZ840371.249-NODE-249-length-67431-cov-24.903348_pt1 | contig 67431 bp, 59 predicted proteins | sample MGYA00519937_ERZ840371 | MGnify/ENA primary metagenome ERZ840371 (study PRJEB31850, sample SAMEA3708873) | human gut metagenome | biome: human gut; feature: human-associated habitat; material: faeces | place: China | collected 2014 ... | reverse complement strand
ATAACAATTTCGAAATGCTCCTGTTTCAATTTCGGTTACACTGTCAGGAATTATAACCGTCTTTAAATTTGGACATGTTACAAAACCATATTCTATCGTTTCAATTCCCTCTTCAATTTCTACATATGTAAGATAATTGGAAAATGTCCCCTCACTGCATGTAACATCCAACGACCGAACTTTCTCTCCTTCATAGACAGCCGGAACAACCAGTTTACTCTTTTTCTTTAATTCCGTATCCGAGAAAATACTTAAACGCCCTTCAATAACGGACCATCTGTCTGCCTCAACTTTTTTGTTTCCAGGCGCATCATTCTCCACTTCTGTCACAGTATTCTTTTGAGCGTTCTGCAAGTTCTGAGCACCACCTGAAAAATCAACAAAAAACAGGCAGCCAATTCCCAGCATCAACGCGATAACAACAAAGATTATTATGATTCGTGAACTTCTAGTCATATAAAATTCCTCCCTATAAAATATGTTTCAGAATAAAAACGCTTGCTTTTTGCAATATTTGTAACGGTAGTACTTGCTGTATTACCATTTCCTTCTGCTTCCATTTTCGCAATATTTTTTGATTTTGTGTATGTGTAATTCTTTTCGGTATTCCGCTACCATATGAAAAGAACGCTTTTTTCAATCATTACTCTGTAAATCATATCTGAATACATTCTGTCACGTATAATCCAATTATCCTCTTTTGAGGGTAATGGATTATTCTCCTTTCTCCCAAACTCTTGGGTTTTATTGAATACTCCATTATAATACTTAAAGCACTGTGGATCTGTACCTATAGCTTTACAGCTTTGACTGTTCGGAGGTGACTCAGACCACAGCTTTTCGTCTATTACTGGTAATTAGTTTGTTAACGCTCGACGTTTTTATTTACGTGATTACACAGCCGAATTCTCTGTGGAAGACAACAGTGCTAAAATATTTATTCAGGAGGTTTTTTCTATGCCCATGTACTTTGTTGGAATTGATATTTCCAAGTACAAACATGATTGCTGCATCATTTCTGCAGCCGACCAGCAGATTATTTCTAAATTTACCATCACTAATGACAAAGATGGCTTTGAACAACTGCTTACTTCTCTTAATTCTCTCTCCAATCCTGAGGATATAAAAATAGGGTTTGAATCAACTGCCCATTATGCCCTCAATCTTGAACTCTTCCTTGAGAATGCCCACCACAGCTTCATGGAAGTTAATCCAGTTCTCATCAAGGAATACAAAAAGTCTACAACTTTAAGGCGAACCAAAACCGATTCTGTTGACTGCGAATCAATAGCCCGGTGGTTAATTACCGTTGAGTACAAACCCCATTCAAAAGGATTTTACCACGCTTATTCACTAAAGTCACTAACTCGTTTGCGTGACAGGCTAATTCGTCAGCGTTCTTTTTATCTTGTTAAGATAACTAATGTTTTAGACCATACCTTTCCGGAATTTAAACCATTCTTCAATGAACGGCTTTCTAAAACAGCTTTGTATCTTCTTGAAAACTACGGCTCCGCTGAAAAAATGGCTCGTATGAACTCTGCTTCCTACGATAAACTCCGCTGTATTTCCAGAGGTAAGTTTTCTATCCAGCAGTTCCTTCGTCTTAAAGAGCTTGCTTCTAACACTGTCGGTGTCAATAATTCTATATTCGATTTAGAATTAAACACTTTATTGACACTATACAAATCTCTTTCCGATGAAATAAACACTTTGGAAACTGAGATTATTAAACTTATCGAAGAAGTACATCCTCACTATATGTCTATCCCTGGTATTGGTCCCATTTCAGCCGCTGTTATTTACGCTGAATACGGTGATATATCCAACTTTTCCAATCCCGGTCAGATGCTTGCATTTGCCGGAATTGAACCCGGAATAAACGATTCTGGAACAGAATCCCACGGTGGACGAATGGTAAAACACGGTTCTTCACAACTCCGTTACGTTCTTCTTAACGCCTGCTTACCCTTAATACGTTTTGACTTAACCTTTGCAACTTATTATGAAAAGAAACGTGCAGAAGGCAAGAAACACAGGGTAGCTATTACTCACGTAGCAAAGAAACTGATTAGAGTCATCTATGCATTGGAGAGGCAGGATGTAGACTTTAACGCTCAGAAACTACGCTAATATCTACCTTACATATATTTATCTGTTCCATCTGAAATACGATATTTTCAGATGGTCTGTTAAAATTACCCATTTTTAGGTCACAAATGTTTTTCAAAAAACACTTGACTATTTATAGTTTGTCACCTCATAATAATCAGAGTAAAATGCCAGCATCTAGCAAACATAAGTATAGTAAAATACTAGCATTTCCTGATACTTATTATGAGTTGGTAATTAACTTGTTGCAATCCGTCGAATTATTTTGCGCTTACTATTCAACTATGAAGCGTTTACTTTTGACAAACTATTTTTTATCTGAAAGTGATATTAAAAAAATGCTAAGTCATCGGTTTTAAACCGGTGGCTTAGCACCATTTTTGCATTTCAACTCTCAAAGTCAGGTACTCGATTGTTATTTTCACTCATAATTAGCGTTTATCAATATTTCTGTGTCATATTTCACAAATTTCGACATTTTTTATAAACATACTGTTAAATTATGGAGATTCATTATACATTATTTCAGTTTTGTTGCAGGGATGTTACAACAATATATATCAGGTATCATCCTTATATCTTGTTTTAAAGCTTTGTTGATTTCCATTTTCTCTTATCCTATCGAGCCATTCATACACATACTGTTTATTATAATTTTTTTTCTCCAGTGAGCGACCTATTAACGCATATTCATTTTCCAGTGATGTGTCAAATAGCCCCTTATCATCTGTATTTATAGATGAATGTATCTGTGGACACTTATCCAGCAATTCTTCATTCCATGTTAATCCCATATTATAAAATTTAGTAATAGGATGTTCTTCATATGTATCAAGTGTACTTATTTTAAAATTAGAACTTGGATTTGTTTCAATACATATTCCATATTTTGCAACTTTGCGCTGCATAGCTTGCTGAATTTTTTTCATACATGTTATATACATCGCATTCACTTTTTTATGTAATGTTTTTTCTCCATTTATCCTCACCTGTGTTGAATAATGGTATAAGTACACCAATTTGGATATCGTCATGTTATCTCTTATGATATTTCCTTCCTGTATCTCCATATTCACATAATACCATTTAAATATTACCGGCGATACATATTTTCCCGTAATATATACGCTTGGATCATCACCTCGAAGTTTCCAGCTTTCATAATATAAATTAATTGAACGTTCAATCCCCCTTGTATACGGCACATTCTCGAACATATTGGCGTACATTTTATCAAATTCCGATTCCAGATAGCCTTTAACAGCCTCACAGTCTGCAATTTCAAATTCAACAAGTTTATTGTATATCCAGGCTACATTATCCAAATATTCCTGATACGACAGCCACACTTCATTATTTTTTTTCTGATACCAATCTTCTATATCAATCCCCAGCACTGTAGCATGTCCCAATCTATCACCATTTCCCATATTCAGAAATAATATAGCCTCATCAATCGCCCTAAGTCCATCTGCTACATCTTTCCACTCTTCTCCCACATGATACGTCATCCTAAGCTGCTGCATACTGCTAATATGCTGGCGAAGCTTCCGATATACTGTTCCAAACACTTCCGGCCTGCATATTAATTCATTTGAGCATGCATCAATTCCAAGTACCCTACCAGCTTGTTCCGGATACAATTCTCTAAATGAAATTATTTCTTCTGATACTTCTTCTAATATTTCTCTATACTGGGAATGACGACACTCTATAAATGGAAGTCTATACTTTATATCAGTCTTTTTATATCCTTTCTTCGGAAAATGAAACACATAATATGTATCAGCACATATACTATCGCCTAGATATTCCTTTATGCATTCATCACACGTCTCTATATATTCCATATTCTGTCCTGCAGTTTTCTTAGGCGTTATTCTAATCTCTAATGAACGTAAATTTCTTGTATAAAAACTTTCACCCACAGCATGTTTTATCATATTAAAAACATCAGCTTGTTTATTAAAAAATTCATTTTTTCTTTTACTGTAATATGAGAAATTGTCAAATCCCACCTTTTGATTTACCTGAATCAATTCAAATCTAAATTGCGCTTTTATTACCAGATATGTATAAAACCAATTCATCAGCCTATCCGGTATCTTTACACCATTAATGTAACCTCTAAGCATCCTGTACATCAAATAACGTTCACCTGCAAATGACGAATTTATATCATTATTTATCAGTCCTATGCAGGCGTAATCATCAATAAATGTCCCATTTGGCAAAATAGCATTCAGCTTTTTTCCATCAATTCTCATCTCCAGTTCTTTATAATAAAAGAATCCATCCTTCTCATTCTCTAACACTTTTTGAATTTCCTGACAACGGTCTAATAAGCTTTCTATGTTTGTTCCCTGCTCTAATTTTCGTATATATGAATTAAGGTAATATATTATTATTGCTGCTTGAAACCTCATTCTAATAAAAGATTTTTTCTCTTCCACACCCGAATATCTTTTTTCAGCTGACATATAATGTTTATCCATTTTCATCAATGCATTTACATATTCCTCATCCTCAAAATCATTCATCAGTTTAATCCATATAAGCTTAAATGTAGGTGATGAGCCAAACAAATGGTAATGATTATCCGAAAGTCCTCTTTCCATTACCTTATTTAATTGCATATTATCATGTCCTATAACCGGATTCCAAGCAAAATTATTCCATTCTCTTCCATCAAGCTTCGACTTTTGTGCCAAAAATGCACATACCATCAAATCTTCCCCTACGTTTTCCACCAATTTATGCCATTCAAGTATACTATCATATCTACACACCGGTAAATTATCTCTAATTATTAGATATTTTGATGCTACACTTAATAACGCATTGAATACATTCAATCCATTTTCGGCAGAATATTCATCATATAAATTATCCAGATAATTGTATGCATATTTTGCTTCTGATTCTGTCATCTGTACAATGTCATGCCTAACAATTTCTTCAAACAACGTGGAATCATACCTTTTATAAAATTCATCATTCTTTAAAATAATATTTGGAAGAGTTCTTCTAAAAAATAATATTACTCTGTAATCTGAGAATTCCATTTATTCCTCCGTATTTTGTATTGGTGCAACTCCAGCATCTCCACCCGGAGTCAGTGTCATGTTATTAATCAAGATTTCTTCAAAGTTATTTATTGCTTTGACCATATCAAGATTTTTTACATCCAACACTGCCTTTACAAACGGACATGCCAGGTACTTATCCCTAAATTTTGGATTTTCTATCCCTAAATCCAAATATTTCTTATCTTCATTCCCAAGAAGCTCTGCTATTTTTCCATAAAACCTTCTCATAGCAGTACTCAAATCCGGTGCAGGGCTCGATGTATTTTTAAATTCATTTCTAACACGCTTAAGCACATTATATGATAAATCCAAATCATAAAATGGGAAATATAACTCTCTATTTTTTTTATTCACATATCTAAAAGGTAATTTTTCCTTTATAAATCCTTCTATATCTAAGGTTTTAATGTCTATGCTATTAAAATTCACATGTTTCAATATTTCAATCAATACTTCCTTGATATTATTTATCAATGCTTCCTGGCATTCTTTATACTCAATTGCTTTTACTGCAAAAGACATCATATCTAAATTCACACTATAATCACTACTTGCGCCAATATACAAACCGTCTGTGTCATCTTTTACTGAAAATTTTATCCTCTTAATCTCACCATTAACGATCTTCGAAAAGCACATATCAATCAATGCCATAGTCTGAATAATGTGTGATTCATATATATGTTTTTTTAATTCTATGCTGCTATAATGCTTCTCTTTTAACAATAAATCCGGTATGACTATTTTCAAGTCACGCAAAGATACACTATTATCAAAACCATAGTTTGTCATCTTTATATTATTCACTGTATCTTTTGTAGTAGTCTTTGATAGATTCACAGTCAAAGGTATAAATGGAGTTTTTGGAAAAGCATCCTTGAGCCATGCACTTCCAAATCCATCCCCAATAAAGCTTAACAGCTGCTTTTTGTAATCCACCTTTTCTTTTGTAAATGTTTTTTTGCTATTATTGGCGTCATATTTAAAATGTATGTATGCGTTGGTCATATCAGTTGTAAACATTGCCAAAACACACCATATATAAGGTTTATCATCAAAACAATCTCTGTCCGGTATTCTACCCCATGCGTAAATCTGTTCCAAAAGCTCCCCATAACTATACTCCGGTCCCTTTAACGCATTAATCCTCTTATTAATTAGATGAGTTTTCTTACTATTTGAAGGCTCATCTATATTTCCAAAAATTATATTTCCACTCTCATCAATATATGAATTCACGAAATATTTAGCTCTTCTTTCCACATCACGTGATTGCAATTTTCTAAACGCAACCATTTGCTCTGCTGAAAGAAGATTCTGAGCCATCCGCTCAGTTATATCTTTAGAAAAAAGTTTGTAGTTTGCATCATATATTTTTAGTGCATCTTCCGGATCAATATCCAGTCGTTTTATCTCAATATCATTCAATGAATCCAAAAATTCTGTATAAACAACAAATTCTCTTATTGTCTCCGGTTCGACAAAATGTTTCTTCATACCATCAAGATCATAGTATATATTTAGTTTTTTTACTATTTTTTCAACAATGTACCCCTTTATTAATTTTCCAGGGTCACCTTCATTTTCTTTTACGTGCGTCTCTTTCAAAATTGCGCCCAGATCCGGAAGATATATCCTCTGCGATATATGAAAAATCTTTGTCATAACATCTTTAGTCAGATTTTTAATATACTGTTGATTATACTTTTCACTAGTAATTCTGTCCTTTCCCCCAAGACAATTCCAAAAATGTTTTTCACATACCATTCTCATCTGATCATAATCCATTGATACAAGAATTATAATTCTGCTATATGCAAAATACTTCTGTATTTGTTCCAACATTTTATATCCGAGTCCAATATTCAAATCAATATCATCAATCGTTATAACTATATACTCGTAATCCCACTTTCGACTGCCCAGATACACTTCTATCAATTCTATTATTTTTTTCTGTATTTCATTATTGTCAGACGCAAAGCTCATCATATTTGCAACAGAAAAATATGTCCCCCTATTGGCTTTATCACCAATGTTGCTATAATACCGTTTCATAATATCTGTGTACATTCCAGCACAGGAATTATTCTCTGAACATAAATCTATATATCCTTCCTTTGTTTGCTTATCAAAATATCTGTATAAATTTGCAATTATTTGTTCAAATAAATCGCCACTTTCGTCAAAAAGTGATGCATCTATAGGCTGTAAAATATGAAATTTAAACGATCTATTCTTTAGCTGATCATATATCTCTCTATTTTCAGTCTGTTTAATCCACCATCTACTTTCTTCTTTTGCATCCAACGAATCCAAAATTCTGCAAAATTCGTCCATTGCTGTCGTTTTACCGGAACCACGTTTTCCAATAAATGATAAAATATTATTTTGTTCATCCGTTATGATTCTTTTAGGCTTCTTTCTGCTTTGTTCGGTGTCCTCTTCATATGCCTTTGTAAATATATTTTTAAGCCCCACTTTATATCCATCTAAATATAATGGATGCCATATCTCATGTTCACCCTTTTTCCAATCTCTTTGCTCATCTTGTACAATCAACAGTTCTCTTTTGTTATTCATTTTTACTACCTTCCCTTCTTAAAAAGAAATGCGTAAAATATCATTAAATATCTTACGCACTCTATCATTCTGCAGTATTTAAAATTTTTGTGGCAATATCATCTAATCCCATATTATGATATGCGGTTCCTAGATATTGATCAATATTATCTTCAGCCATTCTATTCAGCTCAATATTTATAATCTCTTCTACATTCCATTCAGTATTTCCATATACTTCATAGTAAAATCTATTAAAGCCATCCTTATCATCAATGTCATCTTTTATACGTTGTTTAAGTTTCTTGGCATTTCCAGCATATTCTACTGCACTAAAATAATCATTGTTACGAATACTCAGATACGACAAATGAGCATTGACTTTGAATAAATATTCCTGTTCTAATGGATCCATATAGTCGGTTCTATTGCCAAGCTTACACAAACATTCTTCAAAATATTCTATTGCCTCATTATAAACTTCCATCTTCATATATTGTTGTGCTACTTTATATATATTACGGTATTTCGGCATTATGTTATATGCATTTTCATACGCATCATTCATCAACCAACGCAGATTCTCCTCTCCCTCACAAGCCTTACCTATCTTATAAAGTACACTTGACACGTACGGTTCCTCGCCTATCCTGTCTTTTGCCTCAATAAAAGCATTTACTGCATTCATCTTATTACGACTAGAATTCTCAAATATCAATCCGAGCAACATATAGATATTGTTCTCACCAGGAAACTCGTCAGCAAATTGCGAACACATACTGCCAAGTTCATTCTCAGTATAATATAATGGCTTTTTACACAAAAAACACGCTAAATTCGCCTTTTGTCGGCAATATAGTCGTGCATAGTTAAATTCATATAGGATATTAGTGTCTGAATATTTTTTATATAATGCATCTAGCTCATTGGCAGCCTCTTTAAAATGTTTACCTGCCATATATGTGACCGTCGAATTAATGCTAAAATATTGAAGTGTAACAGCCGCCTGAAATAAATTATAATTTTCAAATACATTTTTCAAATAATTACATTCATATTCATTTCCTTTAAATTCACCTAATATACCATCATAAATTTCTGTTTTTTCATCATTATCCAAATCAAATTCTATGTCATAAATGTATTCATCTAATTCGTCTGAATCATTGTCTTCTTTTAAATATTCACAAACAAAATAACCAATAAATCGTAAAAATTCCGCATACCATTGAAATTTATATCGGTTTGCGTTCGAATATCTTATTAAAACGGATGTATTATTTCCCATTCGACCCAATCCTCATAATGCAATATATAAACATAATATATTTTGTATTATATCATTTGATTTTTCATTTTACAATATATATTATGTCGTTTTTTCCATAAAATGCTTAAAATCATATGTTTTTTTACGCAAATTTACTAATACTTTTAAAATAATCCATTAATATCCTCTCATTGTTTTTCATATTATCTGAAAATATTAATTGATTAGTATCCCATATTCTTATTATACTTCTAATAAATACCTGGTTTTTATCACTATTTTTTCTATATTGCTTAATACCATACTGATATTTAACGATTTCGGACTCCATTTCATGAACTAACAATGAATGTCTAGCCCATGTCTCTTGATACTTCATTATATCCATCCATTTTGATACAAGTCCAGCTATAACAACTATAATAAATAAAACAACCGACTCTGCCCATATACAATCCGACTTTTTCCATTTATTTTTTATTCCTATATACAACAATACCACCAAAGCTAATATGCCTATAAAAATTACTCCAATAAATATGAATTTCCCTATAAAATTCAATTTACGATTTTTTTCCTTCTTACCTTTTGTTTTATAGTATATAGCTAAAAACAATTCTTTGAACAATACTTCTTGATCACTTTTCCATTCAAGTGCCCAATCTCGTATTAATTCTTCTATTATTTGCTTCTCATCCATAGTATATCCTTAATTTTTAAATTTTATTCTATAATTTTCTTTAGTTCCCGCCCCTGTTTTATACTCCCTTCATTTCACACCGGCATGAATTTTATTTTTATTATACACACCTTCAATATTATTAAATTACAACTCCAAGTTCACCCAAGACCTTGTAAAAGTCATCAAAATTAGTTCCTTTTTTTCCAAGGTTACTCATATTTATTGTAGACTTAACAAATATCTCATATTTACTTTTGTTAATAAAAAAATCATTATTCACTATTGCCGTAGCATGATTAACGGATTTAATGAATTGCTCTATAGATCCTTTTCCCGATTCAACCAACACCTTAAAAACCTTATCATCTGCCTTGAAGGCATCTACGTCCCTATATCCCAATTCTCTTTTTATATACTGTTCAACTTTTTGTCCTTTGTATGCGTATGTATGTAAACAAGCAACATATTCAAAATCCGGATAATCAATAATTAGAATATATGGAGTTCTTTTACTGCTCTTCTGTTTCTTACAATAATCTATTATCTCTTTTAATGCATCCAGTTCTCCCGGAAAGCTAAGTGCTCTATCCCCATCAATCACAATAAATTTAGCAAGGCAATTTGAATTAGCATCTCCCTTTATTTGATCAAGAAAATTTGCATATCCACCACCTTTCATATTGATAGGACGTATTGCCAAAGACACCTTTTTATTTTTTCTTATGTATTCAAAATAATTGTATTCTGTGTCTCCTTCACAAAAAACTTTAAAAACCTTCTTTACTAATCGTTTCTTTCTACTCACTTGCAGTACCTCCCAATATACCCTTCATATAAAACTCATATATCTTTGTAGTTTCATATCTAACTTCCGGAAAATCTGCTAATGAATATAGTTCTGACTCTAACGTTTCTACATCTTTTGAAACGAAATATATTTGTTCTTTCATGTAGTTTTTCAAATCTAAATGTAAAATATTGTGTGATGTAAAAATAAATTGTCCAAAGTGTTTTTTGCTGTTAACAAATGTGATTACTCTATCCGACAAAATTGGATTTAACACCCTATCCATTTCATCGGCAATTACAATCTTATTTTCATAAATTACTTTATAAATCTGAATAGCCCATGCAAAGAATTCTCTTACACCGCTCGAATCAGCTCCAATCTTTCGCGAGAATGTATCTCCATTTTTCTTTTTTCTATATATAAGGGTCTCCATAAACGGCTTTTCATCATCAATTTTTATGTCACTAATACTGTAATCAACCATTTTAAATATTTCAAAAAACTCGTTTTTATAAAGTATCTCCTTATAATCAGAATTATCCTTTTGAACAGAAAGCACAAAATCATAATTAAGCGGAACCGACTCCGGACAAATATCGTTTTTAACAATACCAATAAATTCAATTGCAAGTTTATTTCCCAATAGAGCCATTTTAGTTGTAAACAATCCTATTGGATTTATATCCTCAATTGTTTCTTCCAACATCTTCTTTATTTCATCACTAATGCCTGGAATTGTGAGTTGGTAAGACATAACTCCTCTTAATTTGCATTCATCTAGTTTACAGTTATCCCTGTCCGACTCACATTCATAATTGTTCTCTGATCTTTTTACATGAAGCACCGGCTTATATGAAACTGTTTTCTTTTCTTTAGCTTCAAGTTTTTCCTCTACAATCCCCATATAATCCACATGCAACAAATACCTAAAAATTCGCCCCCCTTTATTAGTCAATTCCATTTCAAATATCTGATCAAAATCTGACTTCAAAGGACATTTCCCATTAATATTATTATTATTTATTGTATTTTTTGATACATTTGCACTATCGCTATCAACAAAAAAGTTCTTGAAATAATTTAAGCTTCTAACAAAATTACTTTTTCCACCTGCATTTTCACCAACAATAACTGCATCTTTTAATACTTGATATCCATTTTCAAGCTCTACATAGTTATTGGGAAATCTGCTTTTTACTTTAGAACTTGGAGCCAACATAGTAAATTCCGCCTCTTGTCTAAATGACAGAAAATTATTATATTTATAGCTAATCAGCATGTTATCGCCTCCTATTAAATCAACATTTTGTTTTGCCTTACATAATACATAGTATATCACGTCCAATTTCTGTGGTCAAAACATTTTTTTGTTTTATATCAAATTATATATCTTAGAAGTTTTAAACATATTATATGCCATATAATCTCCAATATTCACAATACTATTCATAAACGTCAAATCATACGCAGGTCGTTAAAATCAACGCCGCCTATTATGAGCGGCGTGGTTTCCGGCATTCATCCAAAAGGCTATCTGACCATGGCATGAGATAATCCAATTTTGTAGAATCTATATTTCCTCTTTCATCAAAGAGTTTAGGCAACTCTGTAAGGATATATTTAAAGTAATAATACGGTCGCAGATTATTCAGCTTTGCGGTTTCAGAAATACTATATACCATTGCGCTGGCAGAGGCTCCTTTTGCAGTATTGTGGAACATCCAGTTTTTCTTGCCAAGGCAAAAGGTACGTATAGCTCTCTCTGAGGCGGAATTATCAATTGGAACATCACCATCTTCGAGAAATACTCTTAGGTATTTTTCCTGATTAATTACAAAATTAAGTCCATGACCTGTTTTGGATTTTGGAGATACTGTACAGTCACTCGCCAGCTGTTTTACCCACGCAAAAAATTCTTCAACCATCGGCTTGATCAGTTCCTGCCGTTTTTGAAGACGTTCCTTTGATGAGAGTCCTTTTAACCCGGTATCAGCATTATAAAACTCGGCGATCTTCTGCAAAGCCTGGTATGCAGCCGATTGTCTTACAGACGATGGAGCTTTTTTTCTGCAGCCTTAACCGCATCCGCAAAATCACGCCTTGCATGCGCCCAACAGTTTGCGTTTGTTACGTCTGCAAGCTTTTTGTCAACCAAAGTACGACACGAGTGATTTTAGCAACTTTCTCCGATGCCGGAGCAGCGAACTCAACAAAAGAAATTTCTGTAGGGTTTTCAGTAACCGCAGGAATCTGCATCTGGCCGTATGATTCATTACGAAACTTGCGCAGCCAGTAATAATAAGATTTCTCGTTGATATCGTTGTCTTTCAGCCATTGTCGGACGGTTACGTTTGCAGGTCGTTCCTTACATTGATTTATAATATTTAACCAGTTAGCACGCCTTACATTATGGGTGAGTGAATCCATGATAGTTTACCTCCTCTAAAAAACTATTAGTTTTTTCGTGTTTTTTAGAGTGTCTCACAAAAATGCTAGTTATCCAAGGCGGATGGTTTGACGTTTACTAAAAAAGATACTTTCAAATCATGAAATCCCATACCCTGAAGAATACGAAATAGAATAACCACAAAAAGGGTCTGGTATAACATGAGGCCCTCATAAATTCCCCTCACGACTGACCCTCATAAACTTTGGCAAACCCTCAAAAAGTTTGATTACCCGAAAGTTTTACACTTTGCTCAATGACAATATAAATTAAGATAGAGGACATCTCTGTCCTCTATCTCCTCGTGCTGTTATTTCAACTATAAAAGTTAGGTTATAAGTTAGTATTATAAACAAGGATCTAACTGTTATGATTATTTCTAGTAAATTTGATAAATATGGAAATTTTCGATAATATAAACAAAATTTTCTTATAATATCGGAGTTTCCCATTGTTCTCCTTTTGGAGCCTCTATTTTCTTTCCGTTGGCATCGACATAATACTTGTTGTTATCTACCCATTCGCTTACAGCCATGCTTCCATCTGCTTTTACATAATAGGTTCCGCTTATCCATTTATTTACTGCCGGTCTTCCACTTCCTTCAAGATAATAGTACTTCCCATTATCATTTAGCCAGCCGGTCCGCATATAGCCGTTTGAATTAAAATAATACTTTGATCCATCTATTGTTGCCCAGCCATTCTTTGGATATGTACCATCTGCATACTGATACCACCAACCGTTAGAGTTCTGAATCCATTTTCCGTTTGTTTTATTTTTTACCAATTTTCCACTTGCATCAACATAGTACTTATTGTTATCTACCCATTCGCTTACAGCCATGCTTCCATCTGCTTTTACATAATAGGTTCCGCTTATCCATTTATTTACTGCCGGTCTTCCACTTCCTTCAAGATAATAGTACTTCCCATTATCATTTAGCCAGCCGGTCCGCATATAGCCGTTTGAATTAAAATAATACTTTGATCCATCTATTGTTGCCCAGCCATTCTTTGGATATGTACCATCTGCATACTGATACCACCAACCGGTAGAGTTCTGAATCCATTTTCCATTACTGCCCGAACATACTACCATTTCATTTAATGGTACGTCAGCAAAACAATCAATTGTACTAGCAGCATCCTCTTGCCTTGATAAATCCTCAATGACAATTGTTTTATCACTAGCCATAACATTTTGTTTAAATCCCATAAATACTGTAGCCAAAATCATACTACACAATAGTTTTTTGTACTTCATAATAAATCACCTCATCTAGATATCGTTTTAACTCCGTCATATATTTTCGAAACATTTCGTATAATTATTATACAATTTATATATAGTAAAATCAATATCATTATTTTCAGAAATCTATTATTATTTTAATGTTTTTCGTATATTTTCGTCTTCATCAATTACAACACACATCATATTATACACTATTTTATTTCTGTTTATTCTTTAATTCACCCATATATTTTTTTGCATCTTTAAGGAAACTGATTGTTATCATCACAATAACTATGCCTATCGGAAATGCAGCAACTATACTTACAGACTGCAAGTTACTCATAGAGCTCTCAGCAAATAACAGAGCAATTGGTAAAAGTATAAGCAATATGCACCACATCAGCTGAATGAGTTTGTGCGGCTGCTCATCCTCACCTAATTTCCTATAGCTGTAACATGATACAGTTAAAGCAATAGAATCAAATGATGTAGCATAAAAAGCAATCATTGTCACTAAAACTATTATCATTATCAAAGGTGCACACGGCAATGTCTTAAGAATAGTAACTATCAACTCATATAAATCGCCACTCTTGTTGTACTGCGCAATAAAATCTGCTGCTCCTGACATCTGTTTTCCCATTGAATAGTTACCTAAGATGATAAAGCTGATGAGCGTAGAACCAACACCAAATCCATATCCTCCAAGAATTGTTTGTCTGATAGTTCTTCCTCTTGATATATTTCCAATAAAGAAAGGAGCTGCTACACACCATACCATCCAGTAAGCCCAGTAATATATGGTCCAGTCCTGAGGAAAGTTGGTTTTACGTAATGGATCGGTATACGTAGATAATCCTATAAAATTCTGCACCATAGTGCCAAGAGATGACAACCCAGTCTCAAGAATATATCTTGTTTCACCGCCAAACAGCAGTACAATAGCAAGCAGTCCAAAGAAGAAATAGATACAGACTTTTGCCAAAATGCTTATTCCCTTAAATCCATGTAATAATGAATATGTATAAACTATACATGTAATTATAAGGATAATGATATTGATTGCTGTTCTGCTAAGCGATATATGGAACACATCTCCAATAATTGTTGCCATAAGAGGTGTTGCAACACTAAATGTGGTTGCTGTTCCTGCTAAAAGTGCAAACACAGCTAACAGGTCTATAATACGTCCTGCAAAACCATCTGTGTGTTTTCCAAGAACAGGTCTGCATGCTTCCGAATATTTCTGACGGTTTCTTTTCCTTACATGAAGCATAAAACCAAATGCAACTGCTAAAACAAGATAAAATGCCCATGGAATAAAGCTCCAGTGAAACAGAGGAAATACACCGGCCCATTCCTGTATGCTTCCAAGCTCCTTAATGTGGGGATTGGTTGCATACATAATCCACTCAGAAAATGAGTAAAATAAAATATCTGCTGCCAGACCACATGTGAACATCATACATCCCCATGAAAAGAATGAGTACTTTGGTTTTTCATCCGGCTCTCCAAGAACAATATCTCCATACTTCGAACCAGCTATAAATATAGATATCAAAAATATTCCTAAACCTATAATCAGGTAATAAATACCAAACGTATCTCCAAAGAAAAATCTTACCTGACTGAGTATGGCATTTGACTGCTCAGGTAATGCAAAAAATAGAATACACAATGCCACAATTATTGCTAATGGCACAAGTGTAATAATCCAATCAATTTTTTTCTCTTTCATAATACTAATCCTCCATATATTTCTTATAGCTGCTATCTATCTCAGCAAGCTCCTGCAAATTGTCGATTTCAATAATATCGCCTTTTTGCATCTCATATATGCCAAGCTGATATTCATCCGGATAGCAGAACATTGCAACGTCATCCCAGTATATCTGAGTATTTTTTTTGTTCTCAAATTCCATTTCAAGATGTTTTTTCAGTTTGCGCCCATCTGCCGCAGTCCATCTGGAGATGCTATAAAGCTGCCATCCATGACTTCCACCATTCCTGCTGCAGGATGTTACAATTCCATCTTCTACTGTCTGAAGCCACTCATCTGTTTCATCATCAGTCCATACACTGTTATAACCCGAACGTTCGAATTCTTTTGATAGAATTTCAGGATTATATATAATCTGGTCACCATCAAGAATAATTGCATCCTCAATATGATCTCTTGCAACATATAGTGATGAAATATTATTGCAGCTTTCATAATAAGGATTTTCAATTATAGTAACTTCCGGATATTCATTCTCTAATTCATAAAACTGTTCCTTTAAATATCCGGCAACAATATAAATCTCCGTGATTCCATTACCGTGTAAGCCTTCAATAACTGTATCTATCATACGCTTTCCATTCACCCTTACCAATGGCTTCGGAGTATTAAGCGTTACCGGTCTCATACGATTACCAAGTCCTGCTGCCATGATAATCGCACGTTTTACTTCATGCATTTTTAATTATCCTCCAATTTTTGCATTTCATCCTGTACTACTTTGTAATAATCCTTTGCATATCTGTACTGTCTAAGTGAATATTCACCAAAATCAACACCCAGATTTCTCTTATACTCACACCAGTTACTCCATAAAAGTCCGCATACTGCAATATAACAATAAATCTTTATTCGGATTTCTGCTGAACACCCTTCTGTGAAATATGCATCAATTAACTTATCCACATGCTCCCTGTCATACATGGAATATATGCAGAACATGGCTATATCTACGTGCGGATCCTGCATTCCTGCATATTCCCAGTCAATAAGTCTGATGTCCTCATTTCCATTTTCATCCTTAACAAAAAGGAAATTATCCGGAACAGCATCAATATGCGTAAGAACCTTTTCATTTACATGAGCTTCTATATACGGTCTGAGTGAAAGGACATTTTCCTTAGTCTGCCTGTAATGCCTGTATGCAGAAGGCGAACCATCCCACAGGCTCTCATAAAACTCAAGCTGTCCGAATATATCAAATTCATGATTTACTTTAAGCTTCATATCATGAAATTCTCTGAGACGCTTCATGCATTTACAAACATCATCATTATTTTCCGGATCACATACTCTCGCATTTTCTAAAAAAGCAGTGATTTTATATCCATTATCCGGATTTATATAAGCGATATCATCACATATATGTCTGCCATCAATAGTATTATAAACCATTGCTTCATTACGTCTGTTTATCAGCTGATCCGTTCCCTCTCCCGGAATTCTCATGATATATTTTTTCCCTTTACATGAGAACAGGAACGAGCGGTTTGTCATGCCCTTTTTCAATACCGTAATATCTACAATATCGTCTGCTGATACAGATAAGGCATCGCAGATAACCTGTATTGCATCAGTTTTCAGATGATTTGAATCGCTGTCCATCTCTCTGAGCTGCTCATATGTGTTAATTTCAACCACATCCCAAGAATGTACTACCCTGGCGGTAATAAACATTCTGTCCTTATCATACAGTGCAGTCTCCCAGAAGGCACCATCATTAGCCGAATTACTACACAGTTTTTCAATTCTGCCTTTGACAATTTGTGCATCATCGTCAAGCAGATAGCTAATTCCTATCATAGCATTGCCGCCGGCAGCCTTCGGAATGGTAACCAACTCCATTTTTCTGTTAACACGCACCGTGCTGTCATCATCAATCAAATCACTGACCATATACCAGGAATATAATTCATGGTGATGGTACGGATTCTTGTCACACCATATATCACACGGTATGATATATGTATTTGATAAATGATTCAAAACCTTCTTTACTGAATAAAGATTATTCTTAGTCGTATACTCTTCATTGACAACGATCTCCACTCCAAAATCATCGATGAGATACTCATACCTCTCCTTCATGAAGCCGACTACTACATATATCTCATAAATTCCCACTTCATGAAGCTGTCTGATAGTCCGCTCTATAAGAACTTCCCCATTTACCTCTAAAAGGCCTTTTGGAGTCTCGGTATTTATAGGCACCATTCGCATTCCATACCCAGCTGCAAGAATCACAGCATTCTTCGGAGCCTTTTCTTTGAATTCTTTAAGTGCCTTAGGTGTAACAGCACATTTTTCATTTATATAACCTTCATTCATCAATTCTTTTATTGATTTGTTTACAACTCCCAGAGAATGACCGGATAACGCTGATATCTCTCTTTGATTGTTAACCGATTGATGATATAACGTGTTCAGTATATCTTTTTCTTGTTTGTTCATGTATATCTCCTTTTGCATTTTTATGAACATATATACTTTACAACATCTGTAAAGGAAAATCAAGGTCTAAAATGCAAAAATGGCAAGCACTTTCGCACTTGCCATTCTCACTACTTGTAAGTTTTTAGATCATCTTACCTTCTGAGAAATTATATTTCTTCCCATCAATATAATGAACACCTTCGTATACATATCCGTTCTTTGCAAAATAATACCAACTCTTCGTCCGAGGATCCTGATACCATCCCGCGGTTAATGCTCCGTTTGCGCTCGCATGAACTGTTATGTAATCCTCTACATACCCAATTTCATTTTCTAACATACAAGCGTTAATTAAGATCTAGCGTTGGAATATTGAGCGCTTACTGAATAATCCGGTCTCCATGTCCCCGCTGTCCGGTGATGGGAAACCACAAATCCGTTTTTAAGGAAACCACCATTCCGGTGGTGGAAACCTTTATCATAAATCCCTTAGAATGTAATCATGCACTAAAAGGTGTAAATACATTCAAAGGAGGTCATGACTATGACCAAGTACCGAGAGATTCTCAGACTTAGTGGTCTGGGACTCAGTCAGCAGGACATTGCCGACAGCTGCAATGTCTCCAAGAAAACGGTCAATCGCGTTTTAAAGCGAGCTAAGGAATTAGATATTTCCTGGCCACTTGATGAAAGCGATACCGATGCTGTGCTCGCAGAAAAGTTTTTCCCTTCTGCAAATCAAGTTACATCCAATAAAAGGATGCCTGACTATGATTACATCCGCAAGGAGTTACTTCGTAACGGAGTAAGCAAAAAACTTCTATGGACAAAATACATGGAAGATTGCCGTGCCAACGGTGAAGAACCTCTCATGTATTCACAGTTTTGCTATCACATCCAACAGGATGAGCAGAAGCATCGTGCTACCATGCATATCAACCGTAAACCCGGTGAACAGGTTGAAGTTGACTGGGCAGGTGATCCTGCAACAGTCATTGATCCTGATACCGGTGAAATTATCAAAACATACATATTTGTCGGTGTAATGACTTACAGCCAGTATGCATACGTGGAAGCATTTCTGGACATGAAACAGAAATCATGGATCAATGCACATGTCCATATGTACGAATATTTCGGTGGTGTTGCCAGAATCCTCGTACCGGATAACTGCAAAACTGCAGTTGTTCACAATGGCGGATGGAAAGACCAGCAGATCAATAAGACCTATCAGGAACTGGCTGAGCATTATGGCGCTGCTATTATTCCGGCGCGTGTCAGAACTCCCAAGGATAAGCCGAATGCTGAGGGAACGGTAGGAAATATTTCTACCTGGATAACAGCAGCACTCCGGAATGAACAGTTCTTTTCTCTTGCCGAATTAAATCGTGCAATCAGAGAAAAACTGGAACAGTTCAATCGAAGGCTCTTTCAAAAGAAAGAGGGCAGCCACCGTCCAGTTCAATTATCACATATCTGTGGACGGAATGCTATACTCAGTTCCATATGAATACATCAAAAAGAAAGTTGATGTAAAGGTAACAGATACCACCATTGAAATTTTTTACAACCATAACCGCATTGCTTCCCACCGTCGTCTGAAAGGACGCCCTGGGCAGTACAGCACCATTACAGAGCATATGCCGGAAGACCACCAAAAGTATCTGGAGTGGAATGGCGACCGCTTCCGCAAATGGGCTGAGCGGATTGGCATAAATACGTACACTGTGGTCAATGCAATACTGACCTCCATACGCGTGGAACAACAGACCTACCGAAGTTGTATGGGGCTTCTGAAGCTTGCTGAGAAATACTCAGATGCATTGCTTGAAGCAGCCTGTAAAAAGGCATTGTCCTATACATCTTCGCCCAGTTACAAGAGCATAAAGAACATCCTTGTAGCTGGTTCTGTGAAACCGGAATCAGAAACTACTGAATCGCTATCTCTGGAAGTTTTTTGTCATCAATTTAAGTCTTCGTCTTCCGATGTCTCTCCCTTGATGTACCGAAGAATGTCTTCGTAGCTTCGTGAGCTGTCAGCGATTGCTTTCATAAGCTCTTCGCTCTGCAGTGCTTTCCGCTTATCCAACAGTTCCTTCAACTCCTTCGTCAGTTGGTCATACTGTTGTCTATTCTTGCTAATTGCTGTTTCAAGCCTATCGATTTTTTGTTTCAGTGTATCTTTACTGATTGTTCTTGCCATTACTTTGTTCCCTCCCGAAGTGTTTCACTAATAAAGGCTGCCTTATATTTCACGTGAGATGATTCGATGCCAAAAGCGCTTAAGATTTCTTTCTGTGTCTTAGTCACTGCATGATCCATCCGATACACGTTATCCAGATGCCTGCACAGCTCGATTTTCTCCAGTTCCCGAATAGCTGCAGGTACAGTGAAATAATTCGGCTTTTTTACCATCGTGCTTACTTTATCTTTTAATACAGTATAAATTCGGCAACGAATGATCAGAGCAATAAATCCGATGAAAATCTTGTTGTCCGCAGCTTCCTGCGAGGCAACGCGAAGTACCCCGTTTCCAAGATATGACTTATCCGCGCGAAACAGTTTCTCCGATACGTCTCGGTTTTTATACAGGCTGATTGCCTGCTTTGCGTTCATCTTTTCTGATGTGATGATGGCAAAATAACCACACAATTCCAGTTCATCCCTGATTATCTGAAGCTTAGGTTCTGCATACACAACCCCCCCCGCTTTCCTTATCCCGGTGCAGGAAGAAGTACTTTTCAAATGTCGGTCCAAACTCACGGTCTTCATTGCGATGTGCATCCAGAAAACTCTGCATCTGCTGGATGTTCTCTTCAAATCTTGCGCGTTCACCGGCGGCTTTCGCTGCACTGTAGTACATATGCACATACCGTTTTCTGGTATCTGATGCATACACGAACGTGTGAACCGTCTTCCCATATACGCCAAATTCAGCGATCTGATTTTCCCAGTTGCTCTCGAAAGAGCCTTTCTGCTGGTGTATCTGATCATGGATGAAGTCCTTGATTCCTTTCACCATTATAATAAATGCAAATCCGTTGTCATCCATAAACTTCAAATTTTCCTTACTGAAATAGCCTCGATCCAGAATGAATCCTATATTGTTGTAGCTATACCCTTTCACTTTTGCAATCATGTACTGTAGCTGTGAAACATCATTGATGCTTCCCGGATACTTTTCATACATCAGTGGCTCACGATTATTTACGTCATAGCTAATCGCATAGTTGAAGATAGGCAATCCGGCATCAGTCTTCGCCGCACCATACTCAATCATGCTGACGTCACCGGCTTCGCAGTTCTTGTTTGTGGAATCATATGAGACGTAAATACGCTCACGCTTATTACGTTCTTCATTCCAGAGATTCAGAAAAATCTGACGCTGGTCACCGCTGGAATCTCGCAGAAAATCAGATATTGTTGAATCACTGTAAGCTCTCATATTTGGCGTAAAGAGCGGATGATTATACGCATAGTCAGGATAGTACTGTGCTGCGTTGTTTTCAGTGATAACAGAGTATGCTGCCAGGTCTAAAATCAGTCCGCTGTTTCTTATGCCAAAGGCAGTCTCTAATTTTTCGACCAGCCCAAGCTCCTTCACCACCTTATTGATTACCATGTATGTGCCAGCTTTAAGCGCACTGCTTCTGCCAGCATCCGCACGTTCCTCTGGAACTTCCACATCTGGAAAAAACTTTCGAAAGTTCTCATTCGGACGCATCCTATTCGGATCTTCATCCGATAGTTTTCCAATCGTTGACCTCTTCACAGTAGTGTACTTACGCTTCGGGTCATACACACGCTCGTACTCATAGTACACATACTTTGCACTTCCCTTCTCACGAAAAGTAATTTTTCCCTTCTCATCTGGTACATTCACAAGATAATCAAGATACATGGCTTTCTCCTAAATCAATAGTTGTATTTACAACTAAATGTAGTATATCAAAAAATCCGCATAATTGCAAGTTAAAATGCGGATTTTCAAGGATTTTTATCAGTTCAGTTTCGTACGATTTTTCTTTAGTTGCACGTTTTACTGGAAGTTAACAGTCCTTTTTTGTCCATAGTAACCTCCTAAAAAATATATAATATTTAAATTGTTCTATTATCTCAATTTAAATTAATCAATTTGTGAACAATGCATTAGTATTCAAAATCAACTGCTAATAACCTACATCAACTATCTAATCTATCATCTATAAACGTTTTTGAATCATTTTCTGATATTTTTTTTGCAGGAACTCCTGCAACTGTAATCCCATTTTCATTTATACTTTTGACTACAACACTATTTGCTCCAATTACGCAATTATTTGCAATTGAAATATCGCCTATAATTTTTGCTCCTGTCCCAATAAACACATTATCGCCTATAGTTGCCGCCTTCTTGCTACCCCCAGTCGAGCCAATGTTTACTCCTTCTTGAAGTCTACAATTTCTTCCTACTTTTGCGTTACCAATCGTAATAGTTCCATAATGTGCAATTGAAAGTCCAGGACCGAAGCAATTCAGCGGAACAGTAAACCCCAATTTCACCGAACACTTATGATATCTATATTTAATCCATGCTCTATATGGAAACCAAATTATATTTGATAAACAATTAGTTACATATTCATTTTTTCTTAACAATATCTCCCACTTCCAAATTTCATCTTTAATAATACTAGGCTTATCATCGTCTGAATAATGTAAAGCCAATTTATCTTGATTTAAATAATATTTTAAATCTTGTTTTGAGTGAATCATATTACCCCTCCTCGAATCGATATAAATAATTATATAATTCTTTTTCAATATAATCTATTTCTGCTAAATCACAGTTTATTTTTGTCCATGTATGCGTATTTTTAATCGAATTCTCAGGATTAAAATATTGCATCTTTTTTGCCTGTTCATTAGTTTCTAACCCTAGCCAATCAGCAATTTTTTTTGCGGTATTGTCATATTTATACACCATATCCTCAAACTGAATAAAACAAATGTTGTCATCATTCAATTGTTCAATCAATCTATGATTTCTCGTGTACTTAAACCATTTACAAAAATCTTCAACATCCGAAGGAATAATACCATCCTTCCAAACATATTTTTCAAGTACAAAAATATCCCGAGGATCACGATCCACAACAAAAACTTTGATATCATTGAAATATCTTATATAACGTTTTAAATTTGTCGGCGGTACTATTTGATCGACCATAACAATATCTGCGTTCTGACTTACAGAGCCAAATAAATTTTCAATATATCTTTTTGTACACTCTAAAAACTTTTTCTCTGTGGGATGTGCACAATATGTAATTTCTTTTTTCATTGTGTTTAAAGTTCTTTCTGGCTGATTTCTCCAGACTGTCAATTTCAGTATCTTGTTTAAAATTCTTTTTCGAAAATAAAAAAAGTCTCCTTTATCTAATAAATCATACTGCCACCAACCTTTATAAGTAAAATCTGTCAATTCATCTATATAATCATCAGAACATTTTTTCCAATTTCCCTTAAAAAACTTTTCATATTTTTTGCTAAAAATATTTCCACAATAAAACCCAACAAGTTTTTTATATCTCTTAATTGCATGTCCTGAATTATGTCTATTAAAATTTTCAACTAGATTATATTCTAAATCTGAAACCCCATCCGGGTCTTGAATAAAACGGAATTCTTCATCTGTAAAAGAATATACATTTTCGAATTCAGAAACAAAATCTGTAATAGCACTCGATCCACTCCCATAATAACTTGCACATGATATAAATCTCACTTTTATTTACTCTCCCATAATATTTTTAATTATTTTTTCTAACTGTATTTGTATTTCTTGTGGTGCAAAATCCTTGATTCGCTCTTTACTTTTTTCTTTATATTTAAAATATAGATTGGGACTTTCAACTAATCTAACCACTTTTTCCGCCATATCACTTGGATCACTTACCCTACACAATAAGCCATATTTATTGTCACCTAATATTTCTCTCGGACCCGTTTTTGAATCTGTCACAACCATCGGTAAATCATATGCTAATGCCTCTAACATAATGGTTGGTAATCCTTCTCCAGCAACACTTGCATGGACTAATGCAAAAGCAGCATTATAGTAGTCTTGGACATCTAAGCGACTTTCTTCAAAATGAATATGCTTCTGAATATCTTCAGGAAAAGATGTCACTAACTCTTTTACATCATCTTCATTAGGACCATTTCCTACAAAAACCAAATCAAGATTTTTTCCATATTTTTCACGAACAATTTTCAACATTTTAGCAACAGTAAATTGATCTTTATGTGGATATTCAAATCTCGATACCATTAAAACAAATCTTCCATACTTTTGTTTTAATTGTTGTACATGATTGCTGTCGATTTTCCGTTCATTGATAAACGTCGGATTATATAATTTACTAATGTTTAAATGTAATGAACGGTTATATGTTAATACTTCTTCTTGCGCATCTGACACTAATACAATTAAATTTTTTATTTTATTATATAATTGATAATAACCATCTGAAATTAATAAATAACTATATAATGCACCGTGTAGCCAACACATTTTTCTTCTAGTCTTCATGAAATTATTAGCTACAAAACTCAAATCATTAAAATGTCCTGAAAATGCTATACTTAAATCATATTCTTCTCTAAAATGAATCCTAAACATGAGCTTATATATCGCATTGAATAACTGTAAAATAATCTGAGTCCCTAAATAAACACCTGTTCCAACGATTCCTTTTTTAACTAACTTGGCATATTGTTCTGATGCAAATTTTCTCGAATAAAAAAAATCTATGTATTCACATTTCTCTGGAAATTCCTTTTTCATCTCATAAAACTTAGGTTTTAAGTTAATTATTGTCACATCATTTCCCATCTGACACAACATTTTGGCATAATCTGAGCCTACTCGTTCTACTCCGCCCATTTGAAGTCCGTCAAATATCATTGCAATTTTCAATTTCACATACTCCTCTCTTTCTATTCAAAAAATCATCCTAATTATGCTCTATCCCATATACCATTAGTAATATATTTTTTCTAATTCCTCTGCAGTATTTTTTATATCAAATCCAGCTAACTGCACAGCGCTTGACATACTCTGCCTTTTATCTAATGTAGAAACAATTTTATCAATCATCTCAACCCAAGCCTCAATATCTTCATTTAATGACATTCTATATATATTTTGTGTCAAATCAATTTCAGGTGTTATAACATCTGAGATTAAACATTTCAGTCCTGTACATTGTGCTTCAACTAAAACCACTGGAAGTCCCTCATAATGTGATGGAAACAAAAATAAATCTATTCCTTGGTCTATATTATAAATATCTGATCTACTACCCATTAAACATATTTTTTCTTCGAGTTTTAAGCTTTTAATTTTAGTCTCTATTTTTGTTTTAAACGGACCATCTCCTACTAATACTAGAATTGCTTTTGGATTTTTTTTAACATACTCTGCGAACACATCTATGATAAACTCATGGTTTTTGGGATATGTCATACTTCCTACGTGTCCAATTACAGTATTACCTTGCCAATCATTCTCTAAACGAACTCTTTTTCGTACCGATGTCGAATAGGAAAATCTATTTATATCGATTCCATTACGAATTATTTTATACTTTGCATGTTTTCCAAACAACCATTGACCTGCCAACTCTGAACATGCAAATCTATAAATATGCAAATTCCGTAAAAAAGGTCTAAACATCATATGAAGCATAGGGTGATATAACGTACTAGTCGAATGAGAATGAACAATCACCTTTTTGATTCCTGCATTTTTTGCTACAACTGCATTCAAAAAGCCATCCATTGCATGTTGCGTATGAATGTGAAAAACTTTATATTCATTATTATGCGTTCTTAAAAACTTTGAAAGAGCATATAATCTGTCTACCAATTGTATTTTATAATGTCCTAATTCTAACGAGAAAATCTTTCCACCCAACCCGGTAATATCATCATCATAAGCTCCTTTTTCATTTATTGTGCATAAAAAATCAAATGTAACTTTTTTCTTATCAATGGCTTTAAAAACATTCATTATAAATGTTTCCTGCCCGCCTCTGTTCATTATAGAAACATAATGTAATACTTTAGTTTGTTTATTATCCATAGCTGTTCCCCTAGTTATTCAGAATCAAATTTTTATTATAAAATCTTAATTACCTATGTAAGCTAATTACTCCACTCCCACCTGAAATGTAAAAAGTATCACCTACAATTAAATCACCCATATTACTAACCATAAATACCGCTAAATTTGCAATTTCTTCTGGAGTCGCATATCTACCTATGGGCGATTTTTCATGGCTAATTTCATCATTTTGACTCATATTTAACATTTCCGTCGCAGTAGGCCCTGGTCCAATTGCATTAACCGTTATCCCATAAGGTATCAGTATATCCGCTAACCCCTTAGTCATTCCATCTATTGCCCATTTAGATATTGCATATGGTGTTGACGCCGGTCTAAGTGCAGAAGCCGAGGATACATTCAATATGTGTCCTTTAATATTGTTTTCAATCATTCTTTTAGCTATTATTTGAGATAAAAAATATGTTCCCTTTACATTGATATTATATATATTATCAAAAGTTTCTTCTTTAACATCAAAAAAACTATCTCCATTATTTATACCTGCACAATTTATCAGAATATCGATTTGACCATTAAGTGAATTAATTACATTAGTAATACTATTTATAGACCGTATATCAAGGATTACATATGTAATATTTCCAATTTCTTCTGATATCTTTTTTAATTTTTTTTCATTTACTCCTGATATAATTACGTTCGCGCCACATAACTTCATTTTGTTAGCTATAGCTCTACCAATTCCCCCGCTGCCTCCTGAAATTAATACAGTTTTCCCCTTAAACAATTCTGTAGTTTCTTTAGAAATATATATTGGAATTTTTTCTTTCTTTTTTATGTATGAAATTACATGCTTAATTTTTGTTTTTATATTCATTTTTTACAAGTGCCTCTCCATATATAATCATAAAACACAAACTTTATGTTGCGAATTAATCTAGAATATTATTATCACTGAATATTGTATGTTATTTATTTTTTAATGTTTTTTTTATCTTACGATATTTTTTTTCTCCTAAAAAATTCTTTGCCATATCCTTTGCAACACTTTTCGGTGTTTTATACAAATTATATACAATCTCAAGTGCTTTACTCTCTTTATCAGTCTCCGTAAACACCTCAAAGATAATCGGTTTACTATGTAAATTTTGATTCCAAAATATCTGGGAATTTCTTATATACTCATTTTTATTATCAGCTTCCAGATAATCAAAACCTAAATCCGTTGCAATATTTTTTATCAGAGTTCCTGACTTATTTCCATAGTGCTTCGCCGCACAAATGAAATCATCTGCAAATTCACCCAGCGGCGAGCCCCAATTACCATAATTTCTAAACTCATTCCCCTTCCCATTATTTATAATCATAATCCTAACATTATTACCAATGTGTCTATTTCCAATAGAATTAAGATCATAAAAGAATGCTAAATCTCCAACTATACCAAAATACAATTTATTAGGATTTGCAAATGAAGCACCTATTAAACTCGATACACATCCATCAATTCCAAATCCACCTGTATTACAATAACCTAGAGTACCTTTTGTCATTTCAAAAAAATTCCAACTTCTAAGAGAATTTAAAATACCAAAATGTATAGAAGATTTTTGTGGAATCATTTTAGATGAATAATTTGCAATCCATACATTTGAAAATGGTATTTCACCTAATTGTTCATATGTTTTTTTCAATTCACTTTCCCACAAATCATAATAAAGATTTTGATTACTTACTCCAACATAATCATCTATATATTTATTAAAGAAATAGTTCTCTGAAACTTGAAAAACTTTAGTTAACACCTTAAATGTATCTCTTAATTCCCCATCTAAATTAACTCGCCATACCTCCTTTGGGTATAGCTTCATATAAGCTCCAGACATTTGACCTATATGAATTAAAACATCTATTTTTAAGCACTCTGAACTATAATTATTCTGCGAACATAAAATATTAGGTAATATTCTATATCTTCCCCAATAATTACTTGTTTGATCACATAACACAACCGCACCATATTTGCAACAAAAATTATCTACTATACATATAAGCTCATTTGTCCATTTAGTGTGAGAGCCAACAAAAATAGCTATTTTTTTATTTTCCAAAGTTGGGAAAGGATCTTCATAACTATACTGTTCAATTAAGCGTACAGTTGGTAATTTATCTATTGTAAAATCATCTGAATACTTTGTTTCTAAATCCAGGTGAACCGGTCCGCCTCCGTTTCTATAAAGCTCAATCAGTGCTGAATTAATTTTGTCAATAGCATTCCATCTCTTTTCATCATTAGAAACTGATTCAATATAATAACTTCTTTTAACTAAGTCATTTGGAACACTTGATTTATCCAAAACCTGTGGAATATATTGTCCAACTCTCTCACGTGGCTGACAAGATGTGATTGCCAAAATTGGTATTTGACGATAAAAAGCCTCAGTTAATGCTGGCATATAATTGCGCGAAGCTGTAGCACCTGTACAACTTATAACTACTGGTTCTTGCAACTCCACAGCCAATCCACAAGCCATATATGCTGCTGATCTTTCATCAACACAAGAATATACTTTAAAATATTTATCACTCTGAATACTTGCTACGAAACATATATTTGTGCTACCTGGACTTACAATCACATTTTTTATACCACGACGTTTTAACAAACTAATTAATATTTGCACGTTTTCTTCTATTGAATAATTTATGTTTGATGTTTTCATTTAAATCTCCTTATTTTCTTTCGGCCATAATCTTTTTAATAAATGTAACTATATTTTTAAAATTAATCAAAATTATAAATGCAATAACGAAAACAAGTCCATATCTTATAACAGGCATTTTATATGTTATCATTAATAAATAACCTGATAAAACAAACAGGACAATAATACCCAAAATCAATTTACCATTATAAATTTGCTTATTTTCTAAATAGTCTTTAATTATTTTTTTCATAAATATGTAATGAAACAACGAATATAAAATATAGCAAAATAAAGTAGTATATCCAGCTGCATAATATCCATAAACTCCAATAAAAATATAATTCAAAACAATATTTATTACTGCACCAATTAACGTTGCAATTGTAATGTATTGAGTTTTTTTAAAATAAAATTCAAATACCGCGAAAAAAGTATATGTAAACATAAAAAACACACTCATTGCAACAGGAGGAATAATCCATATAGCATTATAATACTCAGTTGGTGCAAAAAATCTCACTATTTCTGGAGCAAGTGCTATTAATATAAGATTTACAATTGCCACTAAGGCAAATGCAGGATATGCTATTTTTTTTATACTATTTGTTTCATCATTTTTTATTTTTTTGTACAGCCATGGTTCTATAGTTTGCATAAGCGCAACATTAAAAATCGACATAATTTGTGAAATCGAATACGCTAAACTGTATATTCCTGCTTGTTCTGCTCCAACCATTTTTCCAATCATAATACGATCAGAACTATTTAAAACTGTTTGCGACAAATAATGAGGTATCAAAGGTATATTAAACGACAAAGCATATTTCCATATTTTCTTATCATAAAATATTTTACCACTTTCTATTTGTTTCCAAAATAGCACAAAATAAAAGCAGAAATTCACAATCAGAATACCAATTATCCTTGCATTGACTTTATCAGATTCAAAGTTCATTATTACAATCTGAACAATTGGAGATACAACACTTGTAATCATAGATAAACTAACTAGTTTAATATATGACAATGCAACTCTTTGATAAGCAGCCCAAAAATTATATACCCCAGTTGTCCATATTATTAAGAACATACAAATCATTTGAAATGTAGTTATATTCAAATTATTATTAATGTATTTTTTAAAAATCAAATATACTACAAACCAAATTACTACAAGTGTCAACATCAATCCTTGCATTGCAGATGTGAATTTTTCCTTTTCATTATCATAGGTGACAAGACCTCTTATATACACACCATAAAACAAATTAAATGTAACAATAATTGTAATAATCCCATACCATGAGTAAAAAACACTAAACTCCCCATATTCATTAGTTGACATAATTCGCGTAAATATCGGAGTTGTAATAACTGAAATTCCTCTTTGAAAGAAAGACGAAATCAGGAACCAAAATGACGCTTTAATTTCTGCTGGAAGTTCTTTGTACTTTTTAAATAATTTATCAATCATAATTCCTCACTAAATACTAGTTACTATTTCTGCCATATAAGATTCATAGTATTTTGCAAATAATATATCTGGATTCTCTATACATATTCTCTCATCTTGTAGAAATGGTCTAGCTAATAAATAAGCTTGTTCTAGGTCGTTTGCTTTTTGAACTGCTCTTGTATCATAACATCCCCTAAACCACTCTAAACCTGACGTCACTTTATGATCGTTTGTTTTTACAACAATTACTGGGGTATTGGCTATTAATGAAAAAATAGTTCCATGATAACGATCCGTTATTATAACTCTGTATTGAGCAAATGTCTTAACCATTTTTATAATAACTTCTTCCAAATGACTATATGTATATTCAACAGAATAATCGCTATTTGTATCTCTTTTATCTACTTTCTCTGTTATCTTTTTCAAGTGCAGAATCAAATTATTAATATCCTTATCGGTATAGTATTTTTCATCATCATTCCTTACACAAATCAATACCCCATTTTTCTCTTTTCTCTCTATATTAACCCTACCAATTAATGACGTTACAATATCAGGAAAACAATACAATTTATCTTCAGATACAAATTTCTTAGCAGAATTAAATGATATCTTGTCTCTTGCAAAAAAGACAAAACGTGTACATTTTTTAAAAATTTTTCTTGTTTCCTCAACGTCTCGTTTATTGCTTAATTTGACAGTTTGAGGAAGAATTATCATTTTTTTATCCGAGTAAATCTTTGCAATTGTTTTATGCATTAAATGATCTGGATTTTTATATCTTGTACAATAGCCACTTTGAAACAAAATAAAATCATTCTCTTTCCATATTTTATCAACAAATCTCAACATTTTTTTATCAAAACTGGCTCTTGTTCGGATTTTCAAGATATTATATTCACTGTAATTATCTTCTATCCATTTCAATGTGCAATATGTTTGTGCTATATCTCCTAAATTATTATGTTCTGGTATTCCTAAATAATAAATTGTATTTTTACTATTATCCATCTTTGCATATGATTTTATTACATCATTAGTTATCTTTCTTCTATTTATGTACTCTCTACTATTTCTTATAGGTGAATAAAAAAAATGTATTACCGTAAACAATCTTTTGTGCTTTATAATTTGACCTCTTATTGTAGAATATAAATTTTTGACTCTCATTTTATTCTTACCTTTCTATATTTGCCAACCAAAAATATTTGTATATGGCATGATGTCTTCTAAGTTATAATACTGGCTTATATACATCCAAAATCTTAATACACAATAGAATATACATATAACATTAAACAGTACTATAAATCCTTTATTTTTTTTAATAATTTTTCCATAATAACCCACAACAAAGACAAATGGCAAAAACAGAGATTGCAATCTAGCCAATATCGGTACAACATATCCTATCATTCCCATTAAAAAACCTGTTATTAAATATGCAAAAGAAATTTTTGAAATATTACTATCATTATCATATTTCTGTCCATAATAATAAAGAAGAAATAGCGGAATATAATATACTAATTGTTCTAATCCAAATTTCACTATACTATCATTTACGTAAATAGAATATCTATCACTGCCTGCCATTAAATTAAAGATGCTAGCTCTTTCAAAATACACAAAAAAGAAAATTAACATTGTTATAAAGACCACCTGTTTTTTTCTTAGTTTTTTACTAAAAAATATAAGGAAAGGAACTAATAACACTAATGATGTAATGTGTATTGAAGCTGCCAATATAATAAAAAGTAGTGATTTAATTTTCCTTCCTTCTATCATTTCAGCAAATACAATCATACCTATACTGGCCGCTAAAGATGATCTCATAGGCGAAAATGTTCCAATATAATACACTGAAAAATAAAAAATAAAATACCATGATATATCTAACTTTTCTTGATATTTCTTTAATATAAATAATAAAGGTAAAATAGTAATTATTCCTGATACAAATAGGAACACTCCATAATTATCTGTAAACATCCTTATAAATACAGTAAAAAGTCTATAACCTATTTCAACCGATGAATCCCGATAATTTTTCATTGATGTAGCAGATTGAAAATTCAAATAATATCCAGCCCGTAGGTCTCGTCCAGTAGTAGAAAAGCACTTAAAGAAAAGTAACATTCCTCCAACAACACATGAACTCAATAAAAAATGCTTATTATCAATTTTAATTTTAACGTTATTTGTTGCAACTGGTATGAAATAACACAGTAGCATAATACAAATATATAATATAAAGGTACTATTATACCAATCTATTTTTACATCAATAAAATTCATCACTTATCCCTCCTAGTTGTACCACTATTTTAGCTAAATATTTGATATAAATATCTTACTCTTTTCATTCCAAATAATGATATTAATATAGAAGCCCTTAACTTTTTGCTAATTCTACAATTCATTATTACTTTCTTTCTTTTTCTTTTTATATATTCTTCTATAGTTTTACAATCCTCAGAATAATTCTCAGGTACCTTCAAATATAAGGTGAATGCAATATTTACACATCTCACAACTACATCATTTGAATATCGTGTATTCTTTTGTTTCCCATCAAATTTTACAAGTTCGTAAAAAGATTTCATAATCATAGGTGAATACTCTTTATTATGCATCATACTAGTCTCAACATAATTATAAATATATAATTTCTGACTACAATATGTTACCTTCTTAGTATTTAAAATTGCGAAATAATTAAATATAAAATCCTCTCCTATAGCCATATTCTCGTTAAAACGTATATTTTCAACAATTCTTTTTTTGTACAATTTTCCCCAAACTGCTGTTGGTTCAAGTTCTTCAAATACATGTATATTATATGTCAAATTATGAATCGCTTCTCTTTGTTCAACAACTCTTATATATTTTTTTGTGACATCATTTTTCTTTTTTTCAGACATAATTGTATGTTTACAGCTACATACAGTAATATCTGAACATGTATTTTTAGAGATCTCAACAAGTTTTTCTATTGCGTTATTTTCCAGTTCATCATCACTGTCCATAAATAGAATGTAGTCTCCCGTTGCTACTTTTAATCCCTGATTTCTTGCAGAAGATACTCCTCCATTTATTTTATGTAATACTTGTACACGTTCATCGTTCTCCGCATATATATCAAGTAATTTGGCACATGTTTCTGGTGCCCCATCATCAACTATTACTATCTCAAGATTCTGATAGCTCTGATGAATAGCACTCTCAATTGCTCTTCTCAAATATATCTCTTCTGTTTTATATACTGGCATAATTACAGATATAAGATTTTGTTTCATATGGTTCCCTCCTAGGAAAGAGCCATAATATTAATTAAAAGCTTGTACTATTTAATATCTACATTTTTTTATATTCTTCAATAGTGCTTGAGGCATAAGTCCAACTATTATCGGTTTAAAAACATATGGCATACCTTTAACTAAAATTTTCATATTTTTAAATCCTCGAAACCTTACAACCATTTCATCTACTCGATACTTCATTGGTCTGTGCTTTCTTTTTTCATTTCTATTGATGCGATAATAATATAACTTTTCTTGAATATTATAGCCCTTATATTTCTTTGCATATAAATTCATAAAAAGATCATAATCTTCGCATCTTCTTGTTTCCTTTGCTTCCCTGTACCCCCCCCAGATAATACGGCATTTTTTCGAAACAACATTGTAGGATGCATAAAAGGACTGTTCCATAAAAAGTCATCGTTCAATGGTCTTTCAGGAACCAAGTACTCTCCCCAAACGCCATCATCATCAAATATATCTGCACACGTTCCAACCATTGCATACTCTGGATGTTCATTCAAAAAACCCATCTGAATTCTAAGTCTTTCTGGTTTTGATAAATCGTCATCATCCTGTCTCGCTATATACTCACCTTTTGCGACCTCCAAACAAGTATTTAGTGCATGATTTAACCCTTGATTCTTATCATATGATATTATTCTTATCCTCGAGTCCATTGTTTCTATCTGCTTTAATCGAACTAACGTATCATCTGTTGAGCCATCATTGCAAATAATAAACTCGAAGTCTTTAAATGTTTGACTCAGTATTGAATCTATACTTTTTTTTAACAACTCATTGTTCTTACAATTGTACACTCCCATTATTACTGAAATCTTTGGCATACTTTAACCTCACATTATTGTTAAATTCTTTAAAATATTTTACAGAGCATATTCCTTTTCTTTGTTCATATACCATTTTTCTAATTTCTTTGCTGCATATTCAATGTTGTATTCTATACTTTTTTCATTTAATACTATTGTCTTGCCAGCAATTCTTAGTGCCTCATATTCCCAATTTTCATCAGATAACTTCAAGCGTTTGACACCATTGCTAATAATGGCTTCTTCTGGAATAGCCTCTGAAACAATTGCTGGAACACCAGCAATTTGACTTTCTATTGTAGCAAGTGATAATCCTTCAAACACAGATGGGATTATCATGACATCTACTAAGGAATAGAATTTTTCAGGATTTGATACTTTTCCGATAAAAATAACTTTTTGATTCAATCCCATTTCATTTACTTTCTCAATAATCGCTTCATGCAATTCACCATCACCAACAAGTAATAAAACTGCATCAGCCCTTTTTTTACTGATTTCTAAAAACACATTTAGCAAAAAGAAATGGTTCTTTGCATATGTAAATCTTCCCACATGCCCAACTACAAATTTATTCTTCAATCCAAGTTCTTCTCTATTTTTCTCTTTATCTTCATATGATGAACTAAATCTTTTAAAATCTATTGCGTTTTTGACAACAATAACTTTATTAGACTCATACATTTTATCTCCAAACATCCATCTCGCAGCTTTTTCAGAACATGCAAAATAATCGGTTGAAAAAGTTTTTGCAAATATACGCAGAAAATATTTCAATGCATCTCTGCCCAATTCAGTGCCAGCTGGAACACTATGATTATGTGCAATCCTCACTGGAATATTGCAATTCCATGCCGCAAATAAAGGAAACACACTCAATGTATTCAAATGCGAGTGAACTATAGTATATCTATTTTCTTTAAAATATTTCTTTAATTCATTTATATATTGTGGAAGTTTTTGATATGGCGGAAGTTTATAAAATCTTGCTCCCAACTCAATCAATTCCTTAGGTGGATTAACAGTCGAATCGGCATCATAATAAAAATCAAACTGTATTTTACTTTTATCTATTGCTCGATAGTAATTGAAAACAACCATTTCGACTCCACCAGCCCACAACTTTCCCATTATTTGTGCAATCCGTATAGGCTTATCCATTTTACGCTCCTTTACATGGCGTCATCATTTCTTAACACTCCAACTATAGTTTTACAGATAATACTTATATCCACCTTAACACTCCACTCCCCAATATACTGGGTATCCAGCTTTACCACTTCCTCAAAGTCCGTGATATTGCTTCTGCCACTTACCTGCCACAGTCCGGTCAGTCCCGGCCTGAATGACATTCTGGCTCTGTGATGTGGTTCATACTTCTCCCACTCATCCAGTGTCGGTGGTCTGGTGCCTACCAGGCTCATATCTCCTACTAGTATATTGAAGAATTGTGGGAATTCATCCAGGCTTGTTTTCCTGATAAACTGCCCGATTCCGGTTTTCTTTTTTCCGTTTGGCAGCACCTTATTGCCTATTATTCTTGGGTCAAAGTCCATCTTGAACATCATTCCGTCGCCCACTTTATTCTGCGCCGCAAGCTCCTTCTTTCGCTCCTCGGCATCCATATACATGCTGCGAAATTTGTACATCTTGAACTTTCTGCCGTTCCTGCCGACTCTCTCCTGCGAGAAGAATATCGGTCCCGGCGATGCTATGTATATCATCGGTCCCACAAATATCATGATGATAAGTGTGAACAGGCAGCCCACCAGTCCTCCGACTATATCCATGCCCCTCTTTACCAGAAGTGCGCTGGTATTTGCATAATTCACGCTTGATGTGACTACTGTGTAGTCGCCTATCTTTTCTATCTGCTTATAACCGCCCTGGGCTGTGCCGTTTTTGGCTATTCCTGTATGTACTGCTATTCCCATCTCAAGGAATATATCTGCCATCTTCTCAGGATATTCATCCTCGCTGCAAGGCGGGATGAGTACCTCATCCACCCACTCATCACACGCATAGTCCACTATGCCATCGTGGTTTGCCACTATCGGTATGTTGCATATAGTCTTACCCTTCAGGTCTGTATCCAGTGAAGCTGCTACTATCCTTGTATAGCCTATGCAGCTCTTCTCCACTGTGCGCAGTGTATCACGAAGCATGGCATCCGGCGCTATGACAAGCAGTGATTTCTTAGATGTTCCGAAACCCTTTTTCTTAAGGAAGCTCTTGAGTGCAATTCTTGCTACATATGATATTGTCACATAGATTGGAAACATGATATAAAATGATAATCGCGAGTATATATCAGCCATCTGTGTGGTGAACAGAAATAGTGCTGTCGCCAGAAATACAAGCATTGCGTGCTTACAGGTCGATATAAGCTCATCCAGATATCCTCTCTTTAGGACATTCTTGAATGAGTCTGCCATTATCTCCACAAAGAAATCTATCAGAAGAAATGCTACCCCCAGTATACGGTAGTCCTTGTCCATGTATGGGTTATTAAAGCCGAAGCGTATCACATATGAAATAAAAAATGCTATAACAATGCATGCGATATCTATAAGCATAAAGTCTATATGCTTTGTCCATCCTCTGCCTTTCTTTCTGTACATTCTTTCCAAATTCTCCTTGTGGTATCTTTTATTTTCCTTTATACCTGTTCTAGGGGAGGTACCTTTGTACCCCCCCCCGAATTATTTTAACCTGTTTTGTTTTACGTATGTTTTATTAGGTTATTTGTATCTTTTTCTGTATCTAATCAGGGTTTTTCAATAATATATTTTCACCTTTTTTTAATTCTTTGTCAATGAATATTAGGTTTTCTTTATAATTTTTGACATATTCGCTAATCTGTATAGTATCATCAGTTCCATAATTATACATTATATCTACGGCATACTGCTTATTTTTCCTCAAAGAGCTTTATCTTCCTCTCTATCATCTCATCAATCCTTGCGATATACTGTCCTACATCCTTGACATTCTCGCATCTGTCGATACGATGGGTGCCGTCCGGATTTGGTACCGGCCAGACGCGCTTGGTGCTTGCTCCTGCTCCGCATGCCACAATCGTTTGCTTTTCCTCCATTATCAGTATGTTGTATACGCCGGCCTTGCCATTTGCGGCATAGCCTACGTTTTCCATGTTGCCTGCCATGCCCTTCTGCCTGTAGAGGTAATATGGCTCAAGCCCCATCTGCTTACAGTAGGCTGCGCAGAGATCCATATGCTCCTGAGTGTTGACCATCTGCATATCGCTGTAGCGGTCCTTGAAGATGGTGAGCCTTGCAGCGCGCTTTACTGCGAGTGAGTGGATGGTGACATTGTCAGGTGCCAGCTCCTTTATGAGCTCCATTGTATGCCTTACATCATCGATTGTCTCCTCCGGAAGCCCCATGATGAGATCCATGTTTATGTTGTCAAAGCCCAGCTCACGCGCGAGCTTGAAGCTCTGTATCGTATCGTCTACCGTGTGGTGTCTTCCTATTATATCGAGTGTCTGCTGCTTCATGGTCTGCGGATTGACTGATATACGGCTGATGCCGTTTTTCTTTAGTGCCAGGAGCTTTTCTCTCGTGATGGAGTCCGGTCTACCCGCCTCCACTGTAAATTCCAGACAGTCCTTTAAATCAAAGCTGCATTTAATTTTTCTGATAAGCCTGTCAAGCTGTGCAGGGCTAAGGGTGGTCGGTGTACCGCCTCCTATATATATGGAGTTTAGCTTCCTGTGGTAGAATTTCTGTGCCGTGTAGTCTATCTCCTTCTCGAGTGCGTCGAGGTAATCGTCCACGCGGTTTTTCCACACACCAAGCGGGTATGAGGTAAACGAGCAGTATGCACAGGTACTCGGGCAGAATGGTATGCCTATGTACAGGCTATAGCCGTTGTCATAGTCCACCTTGTCGAGCAGCGCTTTCTCACGCTTTGCTATGCCTATTGAAAGGTCGATTTTCTCATTGCTTGCGAGATAGGTTTCCTTCAGATAGTCGTAGGCTTCCTTATCGCTCATGCCGTCCTCTATGCACTTCATGGCTATCTTGGTCGGTCTGATACCTGAGAGTGTGCCCCACGGAAGGCTCCTTCCGGTTTCCTTTTCTATCATGGAATATAGGGCAAGCTTGAGGCGGTTTTTGGTTTCCTTACGGTCTGTGCCGGTCACGGATATTTTTGTGCAGATACTTTCTCCGGCTGTTTTAATGTCAATTTCATCACCCACATAGTCTATCTTAAATACCTGTGAGGCATCCGCAAATTCCTTTACGCCATCATCTGTCATCTCATGGTGCGTGCAAGCTAAGTTTTTCCCCTCCACCTCATCAGGTGAGCAGCTATAGTACATCTGCACATCCTCCTGCGGGAAGAACTCCTTGAGCAGTGAGTGCACATCATATTCAAAATCCGGTTTATTAAATACTACTACTATCATAAGTAAGGGTTATACATCCTCTCGTTTTCTATGGTTGTTGTGTCGTTGTGGCCCGGGTACACCTCTGTATGCTCAGGCAGTGTCATGATTTTTTCCTTCACTGTGCGCACAAGGTCTGACATACTGCCGCCCTTGAAGTCCGTACGTCCGATTGAGCCGCAAAACAGCGAATCTCCTGTAAAGATCACGTCCTCATACGGGAAATAATAACAGCAGCCGCCCGGTGTATGCCCCGGTGTGTGAAGCACTACTATGTGAAAGCCTGCAATGTCAAGCTCCTGCTTATCCTTCAAAAATACATCTGCATAAAATGTTTTTGACTGCCCCATCATGTAGCTGACATTAAGCTGCGGGTCATCGAGTGTGGCTTTGTCTGCCTCATGGATATATATCTTGATGCCGTAGCGGTCTGCGAGTGGCTTTGCATCCGTGGCATGGTCAAAGTGTCCGTGTGTGAGCAGTATTGCTACTGGCTTTGCGCCTGATTCGTCCACTTTTTTGGCGAGCTGATTAGCACATGCGCCCGGGTCTATTATTATCATTTCCTTTGTCTTTATATTGGTGACAAAATAGCAGTTGGTCTGCACCGGTCCCACTACGAAGTGGTCTATCTTCATATTTACCATATGAGTGTACTCCTTGTCTGTTATATGTTATGCTTCACGCAAGAACCACCGGGATTTAGCCGGTGGTCCTCTCTACGTCTATTACACTTTCTATCTGTCTGAGCTTCTCCACTAGAACCTTTATCTGGTCCCTGCCTTTGATATTAAAAAATACCTCGATTGTAGCGATGCCCTGCTTGCTGGTCTTGGACTGGATACCACTGATATTGATTTCCTTCTCGGTAAATATCTTTGTGATATCTACGAGCAGTCCCGGCCTGTCATGACAGAATATCTTAAGGTCTGCCTGATACTCGGCACCGTTGTCCATGAGGGCTGTATCCTGCCACTCTGCTTCTATGAGCCTGTCCTTTTCTATCTTGGACAGATTGATGATATTCACGCAGTCTGTCCTGTGGATGGAGATGCCCCGGCCTCTTGTGACAAAGCCCACGATTTCATCTCCCGGAACAGGATTGCAGCACTTCGAGAAGTGCACAGCCACGTCATAGAGTCCGTGTACCACAATACCGCTCTTTGACTTGTGCTCGGGCTGTGTGCCTGCCGCCGCCTGCTGCTTTTCTGCGATGCTGCCAAGCACATCTGCATCTGTCACCGGCACCACATGATCCTTCTTGTACTCATCGTACATCCTGTTGACTATCTGGCTCTCCTTGAGTCCGCCGTGGCCGACGGTTGCAAGGCATGAGTTCCAGTCGTGGAAGCCGTATTTGCGGCGTATTTTCTCCTGATACTCAGGCTTGTTTATCTCAGCAAAGTTGATACCTTTTGCCTTGGCATAGGCTGCTATCAGATCCTTGCCGTGCTGTATATTCTCCTCCTTGAGCTCACTTCTGAACCACTGGTTGATCTTGTTCTTGGCCTGTGTGCTCTTTACGACCTTGAGCCAGTCACGGCTTGGTCCCTTGGAGTTCTGTGAGGTGATTATCTCTATCTGGTCACCGTTTTTGATGACATAGTCTATCGGCACCAGCTTGCCGTTTACCTTGGCACCGACCATCTTGTTGCCGACCGCAGAGTGTATGCTGTAGGCAAAGTCTATAGGTGTGGAGCCCTTTGGCAGGTTCTTTACATCGCCGGACGGCGTGAATGCAAATACATTGTCGGAGAATAAATTTAAATCACTCTTTAATAAAGTCATAAATTCCTTATTATCCGACATGTCCTGCTGCCACTCGAGTATCTGGCGCAACCAGCTGAGCTTCTCCTCCTCTGTGACAGTGGTGGTAGTGGCATTGCCGTTGTTTGTTTCCTTGTACTTCCAGTGCGCTGCGATACCGTACTCAGCAGTACGATGCATCTCGTAGGTACGAATCTGTATCTCAAACGGCTGTCCACTCGGGCCTATGAGCGTCGTGTGAAGCGACTGGTACATGTTCTGCTTCGGCATGGCAATATAGTCCTTGAAACGGCCCGGTATAGGCTTATACTTCTCATGTATGATACCAAGCACTGCGTAACAGTCCGGTATGGTATCCACCAGAATCCTGATGGCAAAGAGGTCATATATCTGGTCTATCGTCTTGTCCTGATTGACCATCTTCTTATATATACTGAAGAAATGCTTTGCCCTGCCGTATATCTCAGCCTTGATGCCGGCATCTGTAACATACTTCTTGACATCGTTTACTAAGCCCTGGATGTAAGTGTCGCGCTCTGTCTTTCTGAGGGCTACCTTCTCTACCAGATCATAGTAGGCATCCGGATAGAGGTACTTCATACAAAGGTCCTCGAGCTCTATCTTTATCTTGCTGATACCAAGTCGCTGTGCGATAGGGCAGTAGATATCCTGTGTCTCTCTGGCGATACGCTGCTGTGCCTCCTTGGACTGGTACTTGAGTGTACGCATATTGTGCAGTCTGTCTGCCAGCTTTATGAGGATGACTCTGATATCCTTTGCCATGGCGAGAAACATCTTGCGCAGATTCTCAGCCTGCATCTCAAGCCTGTCCGCATTCTTGTCCTTCGGATCCTTGGTGCTGTCTGTCAGGTGCAGGTGCTTTAACTTCGTGACACCATCCACCAGATGTGCGACATCGTCTCCAAACTCCGCACGCATCTCATCCATGGTCATGATGGTGTCCTCCAGCACATCATGGAGCAGTCCTGCTGCAATGGTTTCCTTATCCAGCTCGAGCTCGGCGAGTATTATGGCAACACAAAGCGGATGTATGATATAAGGCTCTCCTGACTTACGTGCCTGACCCTTATGAGCATCATAAGCTACCCTGTAGGCTTTGTCCACAAGGCTCGTATCATCCGACGGATGGTACTTTTTGATTTCCTTTTTAAGCTCATCGTAAAGCTCCTCTGGGCTCGTAAAATCCTTTGTTCCCCTTATACCGCTGGTATCTGAGCGAAATTTGTCCGCTATTTTTTCTAATTCTTCTGTTGAGTAATCTGCCAATAGTCTCACCTCGATTGTAGTGTATCTTTAGTAGCCATTATATTTTATTTCTTTAAAAATTGCAATCTTATGTTGTTAGCCGATAACCATCTTTACTCCGCCATACATGCCGGCTGAGTTGCCGAGTGTGGCAAGCTTGATCTCTGTCTCACGGCTTGCATGGAAAGCATACTCTTTATAGTACTTTGCTGCTGTATCGATGATGATGCTGCCTGCCTTTGAAAGGCCACCGCCGACAACAAATACCTCAGGGTCCATAACGCATGCTACTGCTGCCATTGCCTTGCCGAGAAGCTTCATAGACTGCTCTACTGCCGCAATGCCCGCTGCATCTCCTGCCTTTGCCGCATCGCATACATCCTTGGCTGTGAAGCCTGCATTTAAATCAAGCTTTGTTGCCACATCCCTGTGTGCTGCAATGTATCTCTCTGCTACTCTTACAAGTCCGTTTGCTGATGCATACTGCTCTAAGCAACCCTTCTTGCCGCAGCCACAGCACTCTGACTCATCATCTACCATAGGCATATGTCCTATCTCTCCGCCTGCTCCGTTTACTCCGGCTACGATTCTGCCTTCGCGGATGATTCCTCCGCCTACGCCTGTGCCGAGTGTAATCATGACTACATCCTGATGACCCTTTCCGCCACCCTGCCACATCTCACCGAGTGCAGCTACGTTGGCATCGTTTCCGGCCTTTACCTTGATGCCGCCGCACAGTACTGAGAGTGACTGTGCCACGTTGAACACACCCCAGCCGAGGTTGACACACTTCAATACTGTTCCGTCATCCTTTACAGGTCCCGGCACTCCCATGCCTATACCCTCGATGTCACCCATCTCTATGCCATGCTTCTCGTTATTCTCCTTGATGGATGCTGCGATATCAGGCAGAATGAGCTCGCCGGAATTCTCTGTGCGTGTAGGAATCTCCCATGTATCGACAAGCTTTCCTGTGGTCTCGAAAAAGCCTATCTTTACAGTTGTTCCACCTATATCTACTCCGTATGCATATTTCTTCATTTTTTCGTCCTCCAAATCATAAAACTATGTTTATATTTTATTGCCTAATCGCATATTTTTCAATGTTTTTCATTGTTTTTTATGTTTTTTATATATATAGAAGCGTTTATATCTTCATCCATATGCCCGCTCTTTGTAAATCCAAGCTTTTTGGCAAGGCGCACCGATGCCTCATTTCTCTCATCTATCCGGCAATAAAGCTCTTCAAAGTCTGTGTTTTCGCGCGCGTAGTCTATGATGAAGCGACACACCTCCGTGGCATAGCCCAGGTTCTGAAATTCCGGTGCTATCATATAGCCCATTTCATTATGCTCAAGCCCTGCCCTGCCTATCAGCTTCCCTGTTTCCTTTGAAAACACAAGCCACATGCCATACTCGTAAAAGCCATACATGTTCTCTATATATGCTTTCTGGTATTCAAGCTCTGTTTCGTAGTCGTAAAGCGGTTCCACAAAGTCTGTCATGCCGGGCTTGTCATAGAGCTCATAGAGCGCAGGAAGATCTGACAGGGTCAGCTCACGTATCAGGCATCTGTCTGTCTCGCCGATGTCCCACGGGATGTGATTATACCGCCTGCGCACCCGCTCCAGATACTCAATATCAAGCTCTGCAAGGCTTTCGACTGCATAGCGCGTGCCGCACTGCGGCTCTCCTACTGATGCTATGCCGAGCGAGTCAGCTATTTGCTTCTGCTGCCTGTTTGATACTATCCAGATGCAGTCTGTGGGTGCTTTCGGTATTCTTATATTTCCCGTATTAGCTTTCGCAGTGTTATCTGCAGATTCTGTATATCCTGAATTATTTTCTATTTCATACACACACAAATTATTCTGCTGCTCATCCGGCAGTTTCTTCTGCAACTCATCCAGCAATTTTCCCAGTAGTGCACCATACAGTTTTTCTTGCAGCTCTTCTGACATAGATGCCTTGCCTGCCACACTTCTCCACTGCAGCTTGAACATCTCGTCATGATAGTAAAAAGAGGCAAGTTTTGCGCTTGCCTCATCGATAATTATTATCATTAAACTGTCTCCGGCTCCGGATAGTCCACTCCGAAGGTCTCAACTGTAACTGTCTTCATGACCTGAGCCTCAAGTGGTTTGTCCATGTAGTCTGTGCGCACCTCAGCGATCTTGTTTACCACATCCATGCCCTCGATTACCTTGCCGAATGCCGCATACTCACCATCGAGATGTGGTGCATCCTGATGCATGATGAAGAACTGGCTGCCTGCTGAGTCAGGTATCATGGTACGTGCCATTGAAAGTACACCGGCTGTGTGCTTTAAGTCATTTTTGAAGCCGTTGTGTGTGAACTCGCCCTTGATTTCATAGCCCGGGCCGCCTGTACCGTTTCCGTCAGGATCTCCTCCCTGAAGCATGAAGCCCTTGATTACACGGTGGAAGCATACTCCGTCATAGAAGTTGTGATTGATTAAGCTGATAAAGTTGTTTACTGTGTTTGGTGCGATTTCCGGATAAAGCTCCGCCTTGATTACATCGCCGTTTTCCATTGTGATTGTTACGATTGGATTCTGTGCCATTATTTTTCTCTCTTTCTTTTATAATATTATGAGGCTTGGAGAATATCCATTCCTTGCAATTATTAAATATCGAATTAATTTCTACCCGATTGATTTTACCTAATTTTACTCACTCAGAGCCTCGACTACCTTCGGAAACTCCATGAAGTGTGATGCCTTCACCAGTATGGTGTCGCCCTCCTTCACATATGAAAGAAGCTCCTGTGTCATAGTCTCCCTATCCTCGAAATAGTGGATGTCTACATCGGACGATTTCTCTGCGGCTCCGGCTGCATATTCCTTTGCAAGCTCTCCTGCGGCAAAAAGTGTATGGATATGATTCTCTCCAACTGCTTCGCCTACCTCATGGTGCAGCTTTTTCTCATCGCTTCCCAGCTCGCCCATGTCGCCAAGCACTGCTATTGTCCTGCCCTTTGCATGTGAAAGCACCTCGATAGAGGATTTCATGGATACAGGGTTTGCATTATAGCAGTCATCTATCACTGTCATGCCGTGTATTTTGATGAAATTGGTACGCCCTGCGATTGTCTCTGCTTTCTCGATTCCTGCCTTTATCTCTGCTATTGTGAGGCCAAGCTGCAATCCGACAGCCGCTGCCGCCATGGCATTGTATACATTGTGCTCACCCGGGATGTGGATTTGTGCATCAAACTCACCCTCCGGAGTGACAAAATGAGCCTTCATGCCGTCAAAGCCCAGGTTTTCAATATTTGTGGTATATACTGATTTATGAACACCTGAAGCTGATTCCTTGCCATAGTATATGGCAAGCTTTCCATTTACCGTCTGCACTGTGGCCAGCTTGTCGTCATCTGCATTCAGCACTGCGACCGCATCCGGCATCATATGCTCAAAGCACTCTGTCTTTGCTTTAAGCACACCATCCCTGTCGCCCAAAAACTCCAGATGGCAGTAACCGATATTGGTGATGACCATAACATCCGGGCAAGACATAGTAGAAAGTCTGTGCATCTCGCCAAAATCAGATATGCCCATCTCGAGCACCGCTACCTGATGGCTTTCCCTGATTCCGAAAATGGTGAGTGGCAGGCCTATCTCGTTGTTGAAATTGCCTGCGGTCTTGTGGACGCTGTATTTCTGCTCAAGAACTGATGATATCATCTCCTTGGTGCTGGTCTTGCCGACACTTCCGGTGATGCCCACCACCTTGATATCAAGGCTTTTTCTGTAAAATGCCGCGAGCTTTTTCATGGCATCGGTGGTCGATTCAACAAGCACATATGGACCTGCCGGATCTTTAAGCTCATGCTCAGAGAGCACAATTGCCGCCCCCTGCTCAAACACAGTCGGAATGAATTTGTGTCCGTCCACCCTTTCTCCCTTTATCGGGATAAAAAGATAGCCCTCCTTCACCTGTCTGCTGTCAATGACTGCGCCGGTGATTGTCGTATCAAGCAGTGTCTCATCGCCTATGTATGTGCCCCCGCAGGCCTTTGCGATATTTGCAAATGTAAGATTCTTCATGTACTTATCCGACATGCTACACCTCATATTTTTTCAAAGATATGTCAATCAGATGCTCACAGAGCTGATTAAAGCTCATACCGATAACCGCTGCCTCCTGTGGCAGAAGACTGGTCGGAGTCATGCCCGGCAGTGTGTTTGCCTCGAGGCAGAACATCTCATTTTTGTCATTGAGCAAAAAGTCTGAGCGTGAATATGTGTCAAGCCCGATAACACGCGCAACCTCCTCGGCATAGTGCTGCATATCCTTTGTCACCTGCTCAGGAAGCTCGGCCGGACATGTCTCTACTGTACTGCCCGCCTTGTATTTATTCTTATAATCGTAGAAGCCCTCCTTCGGTGCAATCTCTATAATAGGAAGAGCCTTGCCCTCGATAACGCCGACAGAGAACTCCCTGCCCTGTACAAATTCCTCGATAACCAGCTCATTTTCCCACTTGAAGGCATCGTCAAGTGCCGCCTTGAACTCTGCCGCATCCTTAACGATGGTGACACCGATGCTTGAACCGCCACAGCATGGCTTTACCACGCATGGAAGTGTCAGGTCAAGCTTTGTGATATCGTCCTGTCTGGTCGCTCTTGTCATGGAAATACCCTTTGGAGTAGGTATACCGTTTGCAAGGAAGAACTGCTTTGATGTCTCCTTGTTCATGGCGATGGCTGAGCTTAAATAATCGCTGCCTGTATATTTGACACCGAAGAGGTCAAATGCTGCCTGTATCTTTCCGTTCTCTCCGTTTTCTCCGTGGAGAGCCAGGAAAACAATGTCCGCCATCTGACACATTTTGATGACATTTGGTCCGAAAAAGCAAGGTGACTGGTCCTTTCTGGAAGCCTTTACCTTTGCGAGGTCAGGTGCCTCTGTCGGAATATCGCTGACCTGCACGCTTATCTCGTCCGCGCGGTCAAATATACCTGTCAGATCCTCCTCCCTGTCACTATATCCCATAAATACATCCAATAATATAACTTTGTGGCCGTTCTCTTTGAGTGCCTTAGCTACCATGCTTCCTGTCTTGAAGGAAACATCTCTCTCTGTGCTGAGCCCTCCGGCAAGTACTACGATGTTCATTTTTGTCCTCTTTTCTTTGATTGAATTATCATGCTTTGGTTTAATTAAACACAATGCAATGCTTCTTTTTTAAAGCTATGAGTAATCAACATAATTTCTTCAAAATTATAACACCATTTGTGCAAAAAAGAAAGACCGGTTGCCCGGTCAAAAAAGAAATTCTCATTTTATTTTAAACTGTGTTAGCTTCCAGCAGCTGTATCATTCTCATAAATACCATCCGCCCGTGCAAATCATCCTGTGAAAGTGATTCTCCGTACTTCAATACTAATAATCGGCACTGATAAAAATTCAGCTCAGGATTGCCAAAAAGCAAAATCCGCAAGGCTGCATTTTCCAGGTAATTGTGTATATTTCCCACCTCAATAAATATATCTACGATATCATCGAGGTTAATAAGTCCTTTCTGTTCATAATAAATTCTTCCCAAATATTTCATCCCTCCATCGGCTGTATTTTTCGTAGAACTTCTTTTTTTATCTTTCTTTTGAAATTTTGTCGTCTTTTGCGAAATTTCACTCTTTGTTGGTGGATTCATTTTTCCATATAATATATCAATATTCTAGGCGCGTTACGCGCTTGTATTTTGAAGATTTCTATTAGAAGATTTAATATTGATAGGTGATTAGCAGTTTTCGACAAAATATGACATGGGTTTGGGTTTAATTCAGTTGGTTTTTGTTTAATATTGCTCTTTTTATATCAGAATTTTTGTAATGATAAATTTGTACTATATTTTGAGGTTTTTGTTCTAATTATTTCATTTTTTAAAATTTATATAAATGGTTAATATAAAAAACCGGCAGCCAACGGCTGCCGGTTTTCGATGAAAGAAAGGTTAAATTATGATGAAAAACAAGAGTCTAACATTCCGGTTCGATAAGTCCGTATGTATGTCCTTTTCTCTTGTAGACTACATTTACTTCGTCATTCTCTGCATTTCTGAATACGAAGAAATCGTGGCCTGAGAGCTCCATCTGGATGCATGCATCCTCAGGATACATAGGCTTCATACCAAATCTCTTTGTACGGACAATCTTGATTTCCTCGTCCTCTGCATCGTCTGCCTCCACGAAATCATCCTGGAATATCGCCGGTGCATACTTCTTTGCGGAAATCTTGGTTCTGTATTTGCGAAGCTGTCTCTCGATTACTTCCTCTACGAGATCAATTGATACGTACATATCATTGCTGACCTGCTCTGAACGGATAACATGTCCCTTTGCCGGGATAGTAACCTCGATTTTCTGTCTATCCTTTTCTACGCTGAGTGTAACGTATACGTCTGTGTCCGGTTTAAAAAACTTCTCCAGCTTTGACAGCTTCTCCTCTACTGCCTGCTTAAGCCCCTCTGTTAATTCGATGTTTTTTCCTGAAATTGTTATTCTCATGATGTCCAACCCCTTTATCGTTTATTTGATACGTTGTCTGTATCATGTAAATATTATACCATAAATTTCGTTTTCATCAATCATTTTTATGCAATTTATATAAATAATCAAGGGTTTATTTACGGTTTTTCGCGAAATCGCTTGATTTCGCTATAATTAGGGATTTCATCAGAATAAAAAACATCAAGTCGAGTGATTTTTTATACACTATCGCAACATTTCTCAACTACAACAGCACATCTAAGCTATCACAACGTTTCTAAGCTACCACAGCGCATCTAACCTACCCCAGCGCCTCAAGCTGAGAGGAAAGCTCCTCCCACGCCTCCATATCTATAAGGATTTCTTCCTCGAGAGCGTCTATTTCGTTCTGGATTTCCGTGAGCTTTGAGTAGCTTGACTGATACTCCGGCTTCATAAGCTCGGCCTTGAGCTCATCGAGCTTTGCTTCCTTGACTGCCAGGTCCTCCTCGGCCTTTTTAACCTTTTTCTGTATCTTTGAGCGCTCCTTGCCCGGGTTGTAGTATGCCTTGCCGGTTGATGAGACAGCCATGCCGCCTGCCTGGGCTGCGCTATTTGCATTGGTGCTTTCGCCCACATTACCTGCTGCACCAGTTTGTGACATGCTCCGGTTTGCATCACTGCCTGTCTGACTGCTGCCGTTCTGGCTTATCGCGCCGCCAAATATCGCATTACCTCTGTATACATTTTTGCTCTCCTCTACCTCACGATCGAGCTTTTCCTGATACTGCTCATAGCCAAACTGATAGAGATTGGTCGTGCCATCCTCGAACACAAGCAGCTGTGTGGCTACCTTTTTTACAAAATATCTGTCGTGTGATACAAAAATCAGTGTGCCCGTGTAGTCCTTAAGCATGCTCTCCAGCGTTTCCTTGCCTACGATATCCATATGGTTAGTTGGCTCATCGAGCACGAGCACGTTCGGTCTGGTCTTTAAAATCTTGCAAAGCGCCAGTCTGACCTTTTCTCCTCCGGATAGCATATTTACGTTCTTGAACACGTCCTCCCCTGAAAAAAGGAAGGCTCCGAGTGCATTTCTTGCCTCGGTTTCTGTAAGATTCGGATACTCATCCCAGAAATCATCGAGCACAGTCTTGTTGCTTGTATACATGGCCATCTGCTGGTCGAAATACCCTATCTGCACGTTGGTTCCAAAGCGGTACTCGCCTGAAAGTGCAGGGATTTTGCCCACAATGGTCTTTAAAAATGTCGATTTTCCAAGTCCGTTTCCGCCGAGTATGCCAAGCTTTTCGCCTCTTTTCAAATCAAGCGAAACTACGGAGAGCGGATGGTCATAGCCGATTGCAAGCTCTGATGTATAAAGCACATCGTTTCCGGTCTCCTTTTCGGGCTGGAAATTGGCATGGAAGGTCTTGTTGTCGTACTTGTCCGGCGCCTCGATAATCACCATGCGGTCGATAGCCTTCTGCTTTGACTGCGCCATGGATGTCTTGGTCGGCTTGCCCTTGAAGCGCGTAACCATACGCTGCAAACGCTCTATCTCCTTCTGCTGGGCGATGTGATCCTTCATCTGCTTGTCGTAGTTTTCCTTTTTGCGGGCGATAAAATTGGTATAATTGCCCGGATAGCGCCTTGCTGTGCCGTACTCTATCTCGTATACCACATCTACCACATTGTCGAGAAACATACGGTCATGGGATACGACAACCACTGCCTTCGGGTACGACTTCAGATAGCCCTCAAGCCACTCAATCGTCGTGACATCGAGGTGGTTGGTCGGCTCGTCCAAAAGCAGTATGTCAGGCTTTGACAAAAGCAGCTTTATGAATGCTATCTTGGTCTGCTGCCCTCCGGAAAAGTCACGGATTGGCTTTTTACGCTCATCATCTGAGAAGCCGAACTTGCGGATCATGACCTCATATTCCTTCTCATAATAGTAGCCGCCATCATCCTTGAAGGCCTCCTCCATCGCGGTATATCTGGCTACCTTTTCATCGGAATAATCATGCTCAAGCTCTGCCGCCGCGCGCGCAAGCTCTGCCTTTCGCTCGTCCATTTTCACGAAGCATTTGCGCACCTCCTGCTCGAGTGTCACATCAGGATCATCAAACGCAATCTGCTTCAGATACCCTATCTCCGGATTTCCTGCCTTTGCAATAAAGGCGCTCTCATCGCTGTCGAGCTTTTCCATCTCAACCTCGCCTGAAATGAGCTTTAAAAGTGTTGTCTTGCCACAGCCGTTTCTGCCGACTATCGCTATCTTTTCTGTGTTTCTGATTTCAAAATCTATACTATGCAAAATGACGTCGTCGCCAAATGCGACAGCGCCATTACTTATCTGGTAGAGCATATACTATCCTTTCATGCTTATGCCTGCTGCTTAATTGTTAGCCATAATGTAGTTGACAAACTGTGTTGCAGTACGTCCCGAAATGCCACCATGGCTGAGTTCCCACTTGTTTGCCTCCCTGCACAGCTCCTCGTCTGAAAGTGTGCAGCCGCTCTTTCTCGCAAGCTCTGTTACGATATTGAAGAACTCCTTCTGCGATGGCTTTGAGTAGCTGATTGTCACACCAAAACGGTTTACAAGTGACAGCTTCTCCTCAACTGTATCTGAGTGGTGCTTGTCATTGCTGTTGTCCTGGTCATTGCGGTCATTCCATGTCTCCTTGATCAGGTGACGGCGGTTAGAGGTTGCATAAATCAGTATGTTGTCAGGCTTTGTCTCCACGCCGCCCTCGATAACTGCCTTTAGGAACTTGTACTCAATCTCATGCTCCTCGAATGAGAGGTCATCCATATATATGATAAATCTGTAGTTTCTGTTTTTGATTGCTGCGATAATTTTTGACAGATATTTAAACTGATGCTTGTATATCTCAATCATACGCAGTCCGTCATCATAATACTGATTGACAATAGCCTTGATGCTTGTTGATTTTCCGGTTCCGCTGTCTCCGAAAAGCAGCACATTGTTGGCCTTTTTGCCATGTACAAACGCTTCTGTATTGTCTGTGAGCTTTTTCTTCTGGATTTCATAGCCGATCAGGTCGTCAAGCATGACCGCATCCATATTGTTGATTGGCATGAAGGAAAAGCCACCGTCCAGATGCTCCTCAATCCTGAATGCCTTGTTGAGACCAAACATGCCGACTCCGTATGCCTTGTAAAAGCCTGTTACCACATCAAAGAACTCCTGCTCATCCTTAGCTGCCTCAAGCTTCTTGCTCAGCGCCCTTACCTTCTCGCTGACATTGTGATTGTACATAAGGTCCTTTTTCACAATGGCCTTATAATTGCTGATCTGTGTGAAGCAGTCTATTCCGAGTGCTGACTCGATTGGCTTGAAATCATAATCGAAAAGCTTCTTAAAAATCCTGAAATCGTTTGCCACAAGCCCGTTTACGCTGCCATCGCTGGCTCCGACCTTCTCACAGGTGATGGAAAACGGATTCTCACTCATCATAAGGAAGAAAGTGAGATAGTTGTGCCACAGATTGTCATCAAAACCATAGTCTGTCGCTACCTTTAGGATTCTCTTGACCTGTGTATTGATGTCGCGCACAAGCTCTGTCTTGTTGTACTCGCCCACCTCAAACTGCTCAAAGAGCTGTCCCAATTTATAAAGTATCTCATCCTGAGATAAATCTCCGTACATAAGTAATTTTGATATTTCCTGATACATGGCTGTTCCTCCTGGTTTTGCCTTGTTTTCGCTGCTAACAAATTATTATAAACACTGCGTCTCGATTTTGCAAGAGCTTGTGTGCCTCTCTTCACGTAAAAAGGCGGAGCTAAAACTCCACCTTTATTGTTGTGCCACGCCCCACCTCGCTGTCGAGCGTCAGCCCTGCATCATGCAGCTCCACTATATGCTTTACTATCGCAAGCCCTAGGCCTGTGCCGCCGGTCTCCTTCGAACGGCTCTTGTCTACTCTGTAGAAGCGCTCAAAAACGCGCTCCTGCTGATCCTTTGGGATGCCTATACCGTTGTCCTCGACCGTGAGAACTGTCTTGCCACCTAGCTTGTGTACCGTCACATTTACGGTGCCGCCCTCATTGTTGTAGCGGATAGCATTCTGGCAGAGATTCTCAACGAGCTCCGTGAGAAGCTGCCTGTTGCCTCGTACCATACAGTCAGTGCCGTCAAAATTGAGTGCTACTTTTCTCTGCTCGGCATTCACCTGTAGATTTTCCATGCAGTCCTTGACCAGATCGTACAGATCAAGCTGCTCAAAGCCCTGCTGCGCCTCGCTGGAATCAAGCTCCGAGAGCTTTATGATATCATTGATTAATGAAAGCAGGCGCTGTGCATTTCTTCTGATTTCAGTAGCAAAATGAATCTGCTGCTCCTTTTCGACCATGCCGTTTTCTATGAGTTCTGCGTAGCCGGAGATGGCTGTGAGCGGAGTCTTTAGCTCGTGTGACACATTGGCTGTGAAGTCCTGTCTGCTCTTTGCCGCGGCAAGCACGCCCTCATGCTGTATCCTTATCGCATTCATGAACGGCACGAGCTCCTTGTACTCTGTCTTTTTCTGGATGACAGAGGCCTGCTCAAGGTTGCCTGCGAGTGTCTCGATTGGCTTCATGAGCTTTCTGGTCAGGCTCTTGGCGAGAACCACACATATTCCTACTATGATAACCGTCACTATAAGCATGGCAGGTATACTGCTTGCAAACATGTTCCAGATACTTCTCGCTGCAATAGAAACACGCAGTACCGTTCCATCATTGAGCTTTATGGCATGATAGAAGGTATTGCTGTTCATTGTGGCTGATGTTCTCACGCAGTCTCCCGTACCTTTATCAAATGCTGATTCAACTTCCGGTCTATCGCCATGATTTTCAAGTTTTTTCACATCATTTTGATTGTCATACATCACTGTGCCGTCCTTGTCAATCCAGGTGACACGAATACCCTCCACGTCAATCTGCGGGATTTCATTTATATCCTGTTTTAGTATTCCGGTGCTTTCTATTGTCTCTGCCATGACCTGCAGATCTTCCTTTACCTGCTTCTGAAAGAGGTAATAGTTGATTACTGTCATGGAAACCATAGTGGCAATTGCTACAAAAAGTGCTGTTGCTACCAGATAATAGTTAATCTTCTTTTTCATGCTGTACGCTCCGCTTATGTATATTAGAAATCATTATAACAGCTATTATTCTATAACATAGCCCACATTTCTGACTGTCTTTATCCTGCTGCCATAGTCACCCAGCTTGTGGCGGAGTGTCTTTATATGCATGTCCACTGTACGTGTCTCGCCCTCAAAGTCAGTATCCCAGACGCTTCTCATGATGACCTCCCTGGTCATGACTATTCCCTGACTGCCCATCAGAAGCCTTAAAAGCTCGTACTCCTTGTATGTAAGGTCAACCGGCTCATTGTTCACTGTAACCACATGGCGCTCATGGTCAATCACCAGATCATCCAGCTTTAAAAGCTTCGGCTCCTCCTTCGCTGTTCTCCTAAGCAGTGCCTTTACTCTTGTGATAAGCTCCATGATTGAGAAAGGCTTTTTGATGTAATCATCTGCGCCTCCGTCAAACCCTTTTATCATATCCATCTCTGTTGTCTTGGCTGTGACCATTATAATAGGAATATCCTGTGTGGCCGGACGTTTTCTGAGCTTTCTCACGATATCGTAGCCGCTCTCATCCGGAAGCATCACATCAAGCAGTATAAGGTCCGGTACGAGTTCATCCAGCTTCTTGTAAAATTCCTTTGCGTTTTCAAATGCACTGACTATGTAATTACTGTTTTTTAAAGCAATACTCTCTATCTCACGTATGCTATCGTCGTCCTCTACAATATAAATAAGTGCCATAGCTTTCTCCATTTCAAAAAATCTTATGTAAAATTTTTACCTGTATTTTACTTTCGATTATACATTACTAATGTAAAACAGACGATGGTTTTATGTAAAATTTATGTAAAATCCATCGTCTGTATCAATTTTGTCTGTATATAACTATGATTTAATTTTTCAGCATAAAGATTAAATCATGATTTGCGAACCTTGTCATCAAGTGCAAATTCAACCCACTCAGCAATATTTGTCGCATGGTCTCCAATACGCTCGAAGTATTTTGCAACCATGAGAAGATCCTCTGCCTGCTCACCATCCTCCGGATGTTCCCTGATGAAATCAATAAGCTCAGCCTTTACCTTATCAAAAAGATCATCAACCACATCATCCTGCTTCATCACTATGCGAGCCTTGTCATTGTTCTTCTCAACATACGCCTCGATTGCCCTGATAAGCATAAGCATTGTCTCTGAAGCCATGCTCTTGACATGCTCTATATTGACCCTGTATGGCTTGTCACTGCTCATCAAAATGGTCATCTCGCTGATATCGGCTGCGTGGTCTCCTATACGCTCCATATCAGTAACCATCTTCATCGCTGCAGAAATTGTTCTAAGGTCTCTTGCTACAGGCTGCTGCTGCATGAGCAGATCAAAGCACAGGCTCTCTATCTTTTTCTGCTCTCTGTCTATCTCTGAATCGCCCTCCATGATGGCTTTGGCGCTATCGGCATCCTGATGTATAAATGCCTCGATTGCTTTCTGGATTGACTCCTCAATCATGCTTCCCATGTGCATCATTTCTTCATTCAGCTTCTTAAGCTGCTCGTCGAATTTCGATCTCATTAACCAAACCTCCCTGTGATGTAATCCTCTGTTCTCTTGTCCTGTGGATATGAGAAAATTGTCTTTGTGTCACCAAACTCAACCATATCTCCCACAAGGAAGAAGGCTGTATCGTCTGACACACGCACTGCCTGCTGCATGTTATGTGTTACAACCACAACTGTGTACTTTTTCTTTAAATCCTCCATGAGCTCCTCTATCTTTGAAGTAGAGATAGGGTCAAGCGCTGATGTTGGCTCATCCATCAAAAGCACCTCCGGCTGTACGGCAAGCGCTCTCGCAATACACAGTCTCTGCTGCTGTCCACCCGAAAGTCCCATAGCAGATTTCTTTAATCTATCTTTAACTTCATTGAATATCGCAGCACCTTGAAGACTTTCCTCAACTATCTGGTCGAGTATCTTTTTATCCTTGATGCCATGCACTCTCGGGCCATATGCGATATTGTCATATATGCTCATCGGGAACGGATTTGGCTGCTGGAAAACCATGCCGACCTTTTTGCGAAGTACGGTTGTATCGACTGATGGTGCATATATATTCTCACCATCTATCTCTATGCTTCCCTCGATTCTGACGTTGTCAACCAGATCATTCATTCTGTTGATACACTTTAAAAATGTAGACTTACCACATCCTGACGGTCCGATCAGCGCTGTCACGCTGTTTTCTTTTATGTCCATATTGACACCATGCAGTGCATGATTCTGGCCATAATACAGATTCAGGTCGCGAACCTGAATTTTGATTTTTTTCTCCATTTGTATCTCCTGCAACATGTAATAAATTTCTTGTCTTCGAGAATACATTATATGGATGCTTTGTAAAATGCTCTATCAGATGTATGTAAAATCTATGTCAAATTTTTACACACATAAATTATTCGCACTGTTTGTATTTATTATTTGTATATACTATTTATATGCTTTATAGTCGGCTTTATTAAAGTACTGTCTGGTTAAAGTATTGTATCTTTAATAATTAAAAGCTCATCCATTATCCTGTCTGCATCAATATTTGAGTAATTGATAATAAACTGATGCCTGTCCTCCTTTGGCTTGATCAGGTTGAAATGGGTAATCGCCTGAAGCTTTATGCCTTTTTTCAAAAGCCTTTCTTCAACTGTTTTGTCCGGAAGGTTCGTGTCAAACTGTATGATAAAATGCAGTCCGGAGTCATTTTCTATTACCCTGCATTCCTTTTCAGTGAAGCAGCCTTTTATGGACGAAAGCACGCTCTGGCGCTTTCTGCCGTAGTGCAGTCTCATTCTGTTTATGTGCTTTTCAAAATAGCCCTCGCTGATAAATCGTGCCAGCGTATACTGCTCGAAGGTCGATACCGTACATGAGTAAAATGAAAGCCTCCTGTAAAACTCATTTGCCAGATGCTCCGGCAGCACCATGTAGCTGATTCGGATGGTGGATGTGAGAGATTTTGAAAATGTATTTATATAGATGACCTTTTCACACGCATCAATCGAGAGGATGGGCGGTATCGGGTGTCCGTTCATGCGAAACTCACTGTCGTAATCATCCTCTATGATGTATCTGTCACTGCTCTCGTTGGCCCATGCCAAAAGCTCATAGCGGCGGTTCACAGGCATCGTGATTCCTGTCGGGAAATGGTGTGTCGGGCTGATATGTGCTATCTGCGCGTTCGCTTTCTTTATAAGCTCCACGCTGATGCCCTGCTCATCCATCTGCACCGGCAGGCATTTTGCATTGTTGCACTCGTATATCTGGCTGATTTTCTTATAGCCAGGATCCTCCACGCAGTATACCTTGTCCGTACCCAAAAGCTTCACAAGCAGACCGTACAGATACTCTGTTCCCGCTCCGACTATTATCTGGTCCGGGTCCACATTCATACCGCGAAACGATGACAGATGGCTTGCTATCGCTTCCCTAAGCTCTCTCACTCCGCCACACGGCGACACCGACAAAAGCTCCTGTTCCCTAAGGGAAATCGTCTCTCGCATAAGCTTTGCCCATATGGAAAACGGAAAGTTACCCGAGTCTGTCCTGTTTGATGAGAAGTCAAATATACTTTCATCCTGCTCAGGTGGCAGCTTTATGCTAAGCTCCTTATGCACCGGTGCCTTGATTACTCTGATATCTGACACATCGGCTATGAAATAGCCCTTCTTGGGCCTTGCAAACATATAACCCTCGCCTATCAACTGGTCATATGCATTTTCAACCGTAATGGTACTAACTCCCAGATTCTTGGCGAGGGTACGTTTTGATGGCATTTTCTCCCCGGAGCTTAATTTTCCCTGTGATATATCGTTTTTGATGCACTCATACAGGCATTTGTAGAGTGGACCGTCTGTTTTTGTGAGGTCGTAGGTCAGCATTTGATTCACCGCTTTCTGGCATTTTTATTTTCCTTATTTTGAATATTTTAATATTACCAGATGTGGCGTAATATTGCAACCATGATATATGGCTGGCATGAGCAAATACAAAAATAAAAGGAGATTTAACAAATGAAAAACAATAAGAATACTCAATACGAACTCAACAAAGGGCTTGCACAGATGCTCAAGGGCGGTGTCATCATGGATGTCACTACTCCGGAGCAGGCCAGGATTGCCGAGGCTGCCGGTGCATGTGCTGTCATGGCGCTTGAGAGAATCCCTGCTGATATCAGAGCCGCAGGCGGTGTTTCAAGAATGAGCGATCCTAAAATGATTAAGGGCATTCAGGAGGCTGTCAGCATCCCCGTCATGGCAAAGTGCCGTATCGGTCACTTCGTGGAGGCGCAGGTGCTCGAGGCTATCGAGATTGACTACATTGATGAGTCTGAGGTGCTTTCACCTGCTGATGATGTGTACCATATCAACAAGAGAGATTTCAAGGTGCCTTTCGTATGTGGTGCAAGAGATCTCGGTGAGGCTCTCCGCCGTATCAACGAGGGAGCTTCCATGATCCGTACAAAGGGTGAACCCGGTACAGGTGATATCGTGCAGGCTGTCAGACATATGAGAAAGATGAATTCTGAGATTGCAAAGCTAACTTCCATGCGTGAAGATGAGCTTTTCGAGGCAGCTAAAAATCTTCAGGTGCCTTTCGAGCTGGTCAAATTCGTTCACGATAACGGCAAGCTCCCGGTTGTAAACTTTGCGGCCGGTGGTGTGGCTACTCCGGCTGACGCGGCTCTTATGATGCAGCTCGGTGCTGAGGGTGTGTTCGTCGGTTCAGGTATCTTCAAATCAGGCGATCCTTCCAAGAGAGCTGCCGCTATCGTAAAGGCTGTGACAAACTTTACTGATGCAAAGCTCATCGCAGAGCTTTCTGAGGATCTCGGTGAGGCTATGGTCGGAATCAACGAGAGCGAGATTAAAATCATCATGGAGGAAAGAGGCAAATAAAATGAAATCTGGACTTAAGATTGGTGTTTTAGCTGTTCAGGGAGCGTTTATTGAGCACAAGCGCATGCTTGAGTCTCTTGGGTGCGAATGTGTAGAGATGCGCCGGAAATCAGATATATGTGACATAGACGGACTCGTACTTCCTGGAGGTGAGAGCACTGTGCAGGGCAAGCTGCTCCGTGAGCTTGATATGTTTGATGAGCTTAAGGGAAGAATCGCAAACGGACTTCCGGTGCTTGCAACCTGCGCCGGTCTTATCCTTTTAGCTTCACATATCAGCAACGATGACAACGTATATTTCGGTACTCTGCCTGTCACTGTTAAAAGAAATGCCTACGGCAGACAGCTTGGAAGCTTTGAGGCCACAGAAAGGTTTGACAATAGCTTTGACTTTACCATGACATTTATCAGGGCTCCTTACGTGGAAGCTATTGACGACTCCGCCAAAAATGATGTACATGTGCTCGCCGAGTATGACGGCAAAATTGTCGGTGTGCAGTATAAGAACCAGATTGGGCTGGCTTTTCATCCGGAGCTTGATGATGATACACGGATTCATGAGAGGTTTTTGGAGATGATATCTCCAAATTAAATCACGTCTATATTATGATTAAAGGGTCAAAACTCCAGAGTCACCTTAAATAAATCACCGTCCACAGTCAGCTCCAAAGTACCGTTCATAAGCTTCATGAGACTCTCTGCAATAGACAGTCCCAGCCCACTGCCCTCGGTATTTCGTGAGCTGTCTCCTCTGACAAAGCGCTCCTTTAGCTCATCGCTTGAAATATTAAGCGGTGTAGCCGACACATTCTTGAAGGTTATGATGGCTCCGCTGTCCTTTGGAATGATGTCAATGTACACTCTCGTGCCAGGCTGGGCGTATTTGTTGATGTTGTTCATCAGGTTATCAAATACTCTCCACAGATGCCGTCCATCTGCCTGAATCATGACAGGTGTAACGTCATTTTTGATAATTAAATCAAGATTATTTTTCTTAAATTTTTCTTCGTATTCTCCAGCCACCTGTGATAACATAACAGCTGCGTCCAGTTCCTCCAGCTCTACATTTATGCTGCCGGTCGATGCCTTTGAAGCCTCAAGTAAATCCTGAATTAATTTTTTCAAACGTGATGACTGTCTGTCAAGAACGTCAAGATATTCGCGTACCTTCTCGTTATCTATATCCTCCTTCTGCAACAGGTCCACATAATTGATAATGGAGGTGAGCGGTGTCTTGATATCATGCGATACATTTGTGATGAGCTCCGTCCTGAAGCGCTCGCTCTTCATTTTTTCAGAGACCGCGGCCTCTATTCCATTGCTCACATTGTTCAAATCCTCACCATGCTTTCTGAAAAACAGCATGAGCCTTGATGTATCAACGGGCTGTGAAAAATCTCCGTTTGCTATAGCTTTTGCGGCGCATCTTATCCTGTCATACTGCATGATGAATGTGATAAGCAGCGCAAGCTCTATAAGCTTTACAATGAATATAAATCCAATACTCCCTATTCCAAAGCCTATAAGCTCGAGCAGGCATATGAAACCGAATGCAAGCATACTGATCAAAAACAGCGGTACATTTCTTTCTATCCAGGCAAAGCCATATCTGATTGGGGCAAATACCATCCTGCATAGCTTTTTGACAGGCTTTAGGAAAAATCTCACAACATAGTAGCACAGTGTATGCTTCCAGAACTCATGCGCCCTGATTCTTACGTATGTTGAAAGGATTGCTTCAAGCGAAACCATGGTTGCCGCCAGACAAATGAGTGCCACCACCGGAAGCTGCTTTATAAGTAAAAAGCCTGCCGGAAATACCATAAAGTCTGCAAGCATTGTCACTCCAAGCATCACCCCATACGGCAGCCTGTCATATAATCGTAATTTAATTTCTTCCGAATCCTCGCGTTTTCCGGCAACCGTCAGCAGATACCCCGCCGTAATCACAAAACCAAGTATAAATACGACAAACAATACACTCAAATGTGTCTCTGTAAATTCCATGATATCCAGTACGCTGTCTGCCTGATTGAAGTAATCGCCCTTTTCCTGAAGCTGTTCAGGCAGCTTTGCATACACATAATAGTACCCAGGCTTATCTTCCGTTGAGGTGTATGGATAGTACACAATTCCGTTGTCTGATATCTTAAATGTATCCGGTAAAAGCTCATAACTCTCATTCACCTGCTCCACCACTTTTATAATTTCGTAACGGTCATAATAAACATCCTCATCATAATCGTAGTAAGAGCCGTCACTTTCAAAGCCCGAATTATCGTTATCCTCCAGATTCATGCCACACTTTATATGATTTCCTTTTTCATCGTAGCACTTTACATTTTTCCACTCGGCAAAGCCTGAAATATCTAGTGGCTGGCCTGTAAACATCTCCTCGTAGGCAAAGTATTTATTTCCATTCTCATCTGTTTTCTCAACTACCTTATATAAGCCAAGCGAGCTGTTATCGTTAGAGCCTGTCATCACCCTCACCTTTGGAATGACATAAGCTGTGCCATCATTCAGGCACAGATAAAAGAGCCCATTTGTCTTGGAATACATGATTGAGCTGATTCTCTCACTGTTCATATCGCTTGAAGCAGCGTCTGACTCCTCATAGCTGCCGCTCATTGCATCCCACAGATTTGATAGCCTGTTCCACTTTAAGTTCTCTGCCTTGTAGCTAAAAATATAATCCGGATTTGATATTTTATCCACACTTGAATATACCTTTGCAGCATCAGATTTCACATCTACCTTGTCCTCTGATGTTTCATTACTCTTTACCACTGCGGCCTGCAGATTGGTATCATTAGTCATCTGCGAAAATGCAGTGTCATCACCGGATTCATAGTTATACACCATCTGTCTGCTGTAGGCTCCTGCAATATTCGCATGAATCTCATCCCTTAGCTGTGCCGTGCTTTCATAATTGTTTGTATACACTGCAACTATCGTTGTTACAACAAGCCCTGCCGCCATGACTGAGCACACTATAAATGCCGCCAGCTTAAGCCACAGATTCCTTGATATTTTTTTCATATCATTCACCTTCCATTTTATAGTGCTTCACTTGACAAAGCTGTATCAAGCACGCACCTATTCAGCGTCAATTTTGTATCCGCGACCCCAGATGACCTTTAAGTACCTTGGCTCAGCCGGATTTATCTCAACCTTTTCTCTGAGATGACGGATATGTACCGCCACCGTGTTTTCTGTCCCATACGGCTCATCCTTCCAGACCTTTGCATATATCTGATTAGGCGAGTACACCTCGCCCGGATGCTCCATGAGAAGCTTCAAAATATCGTACTCTGTACGTGTGAGATTCGCTGCCTCGCCATCAACTGTCACTGTCTTTGATTTATCATCCAGCTCAATGCCGCCGATTACCAGCTTTCCTGCGCTTGTATTGCCTGCGCCAAGAAGCATGTATCTCCTGATCTGCGATTTCACCCTCGCCTGCAGCTCTACCGGGTTAAACGGTTTCGTCACATAGTCGTCTGCTCCCACCGTGAGCCCGAGTACCTTGTCAGTGTCCTCACTTTTGGCAGTGAGCAGTATGACCGGCACATTAGAGATTTTTCTGATTTCCACCATCGCCTCTATGCCGTCCATGACAGGCATCATGATATCCATCAGGACAAGATGCACATCATTGTGTTTTACTATATCGAGCGCCTCCAGCCCGTTTCGCGCCGGGATTACCTCGTAGCCATCGCTGGTCAAATAAATGCTGATTGCTGATACAATGTCTTTCTCATCATCACATACTAATACTTTATACATAATTGCCTCCGGAAGTTTTATGTTGTTCTTATTGTATCAATTGTAACATTAAAATCCAATTATGTAACACATTAAGATTTGTTTAAGAAATAATCTTAATGAAACTCAAAAGGAGCTCCGATTTACTGATATCAAATCGAAGCTTCTTTTCTTAGTTAGTTCATTATATTATTCGTTAATTTATTATTATGATTAAAGGGGTAAAATACCTTTTGACACTCATATCATTATAATAACCGGTTGATTTGTTTACTTCGCCTGGAATTTCTTTGCCAACACCTTTGTCAGGATGTTGATAAGGAATACGATTACGAGAAGCACAACCGCAATTCCAAATGCCTGGTCGAATTTTCCTTCACTTGTCGCTGCAAGGTAGAGCTTGATGGTAAGTGTTCCACCTGACTGCATTATCTTTGAGAAATAACCACTGGCAACCTTTGGAAGCATTCCTGCACTTCCTGCCGTAAAGAGGAGTGCTGCTGACTCACCTACTATTCGGCCGATTGCAAGGATAACACCTGTGATGATTCCCGGCATGGCTGACGGCAGCAGGATGGTGCGGATGGTGTGCCATTTTCCGGCTCCAAGTCCGACTGCTCCGTGTCTGTAGCTGTCCGGTACAGTTTTAAGCGCCTCCTGTGTATTTCTTGTGATGAGAGGCAGAACCATGAGTGTAAGTGTCAGTGAGCCTGTCAGTATACTGTAGCCAAAGCCTATTGTCTGTCCGAAAAACATCATTCCGAAAAGGCCAAAGATGATAGACGGTATTCCTGCAAGTGTCTCTGTGGCAAACTCTATTGTGGATACGAGCTTCCCCGGCTTTGCATACTCATTCAGATATACGGCTGCTCCCACTCCGACAGGAGTTGCTATGAGCATGGTGATTATTATGATGTAAAGTGTATTGAGCAGGTTGCCCGCTATTCCGACGGTGCCTCTTAATACAGATGTCTCGCTGGTCAGAAACTGCCAGTTTACCTGGCCGATTCCCCTGACAAATACATATATGATGATTCCCGCAAGCAGCACTACCGATAATGCTGCACACAGATATATGAAAAAATATACTACATCATCGCCTATTCTGCGGCGTTTTCCATTTATACTAGTCATTTTCCACAGCTCCTTTCTTTTTGAGTTTCATAAGGGTGAAGTTGATTATCATGATAAACACAAAAAGCACAAGACCTACTGAGAAAAGCACCTGTCTGTGAAGTCCGCTGGCGTATCCCATCTCGCTGACGAGCTGTGTGGTAAGGAAACGCACTGAGTTGAACGGAAGTGGAAAGCTTACCGTTCCACCGGCTACCATGTTGATAGCCATCGCTTCTCCGAGCGCACGACCTATTCCGAGCACAATTCCTGTCATGATTCCTGACTTTGCTGCAGGAACCGTCACTTTAAATATTGTCTGTATCTTTGTTGCTCCAAGAGCAAGGGATGCCGCTCTCATCTGCTGCGGTACTGCCTGTATTGATGATACGCTCATGTTGATTACCGTAGGAAGAATCATGATTGCAAGCACTATGATTGCTGCAAGCAGATTTGATCCGCCGGTAAACTGATGTGTTGCTGAGTTTGCAAAAATATATTTCTCCAGCTTGTATAATACCGGATTAAGTATCATAAGTCCCAAAAGTCCATAGATTACTGATGGAATGGCTGCAAGCAGCTCTACTGCCGGCTGCACTACCGCTGAGAGCTTTTTGTTTGACACCTCAGTGAGAAATACTGCCGTAAGAAGAGCAATCGGTACTCCTATGAGTATAGATACCGCTGTTCCTATGATGGATGTGAGGATTATGTACAATATTCCGTAGCTTGGGTCTGCCGCTGTCGGCGCCCATTTTGTTCCGAATAAGAGATTTAACACTCCGACCTTGAAAAATGCCGGTGCGCCTTTAAGGAACATATAAATTGTTATTGATAATACTGCGAATATTGCCACAACCGCACATACCGTGAATATTATTTTGGCAACATTCTCTACTATGGATTTATGTTTCATTTGATACTCCTTGTTTCAAAAAGTTCCCCAGGAAACCTGCCATTTCCTGAGGAAACCCTGTATCTTATCGATATGTATTAATACTGATGTCTGTATTTCGTATCATTAATATGCCCGATACTTTCTACTGAGGGAGGATAAGACCTACCTTCTTGATAACTGCCTGTCCCTCATCTGAGTTTACATAGTCAAACCAAGCTTTAACAATATTGTTCTGCTCGTCAATCTTGCCCTTTGTAGCCATTACGAATGGACGAGAAAGAAGATATTTGCCTGCTACAATGTTTTCCTCTGTTGCCTCTACTCCGTCAATTTTCATTGCTGTTACTGTATCATCAAGCACGTCAAGTGAAACATATCCGATTGCTCCCGGTGTTGAGCCTACCTTTGCAAGAACTGCTCCTGTTGAGTCAAGCTCCTGTGCATATTTGCACTGATCCTTTACATCAAGAAGCTCCTCGAAGGCTCCTCTTGTACCTGAAGCTGCCTCACGGCCGATTGCTACGATTGCCTCATCTTTTCCACCAAGGTCTTTCCAGTTTGAAATCTCACCTGTGTAGATTTTCTTTAAGTCATCTGATGTAAGCTCTGTTACTGAGTTGTCCTTGTCTGTGATTACTGCTATTCCGTCGATTGCTACGATGTTTTCCTCAACGCTGTTTGCTTTCTCATCATCTGTAAGTGCTCTTGATGAATCTCCGATATCTACGCTTCCTGCTGTCACTGACTCGATTCCTGAACCAGAGCCTGTATACTCTACTGTTACTGTTACTCCAGGATTTTTCTCCATGAATGACTCCTTGAGCGCCTCACAAAGCTTCTCCATTGAAGTACTTCCTGCAAGTGAAAGTGAACCGCTTAAGTTCTCATTTGATGTACCTTCATCTGCGCTTGTATCTGCATTGTTGTCTGCTCCGTCTGAGCTTGAACCACATCCTGTAAATGCTGCTGTCATCATTGTTGCAGCAGTTGCTAAAACTAAAAGTTTTTTCATACGATTTTTCATTTTAATTTCCTCTTTCATTACTTTCTTGAATTTATTTCTTTGTTTGTTACAACTGATATAGTAATAGGGAAATGTAAAATGCAAAATCATTAGTGTGTAAAATGCATGTAAAAAAATATTTTTAATTTACAGTACGATTGTAAATTCATATCCTCCGGTGGCTGTACATCTGTTCTGCCTGATGGTGGCTCTTTGAGCGTGGGAGTCCCTTTATTTGTGCTTTCATCTGCTGTATTGCCGAATGTATCTGTGTTTGCGTTTTCTGTATCTAAAAGATCCAGGAATGTTCCTCCTTTTCCGGCAATCAGCTTAAGACGCGCATCCAACGCCTCGTTTGTACTTATATAGTTTGCAATGTTTATCGTGCCTACAATTGTAAAACAATTGAAACTCATAACATTGCTATGGCTATGAATTTTCTTCGTAATTTTTTGAGCATTTTATCACCTGCACATTTTTTCTATTTCATGCTCTACGTCCATGGGGTCCAATGGACTTTCCGCTGTTTCATATGTCAATATAAGATTTTTTCCCTGATAATATCCATTTTCGTTATATTTCAATATCTTTCGATAAGCTTTATTTCGATAATCAGGATTGTCTATCAAGCCAAGATGCTCCCACAGAATTATATCGCCATTTTTCTTCTCAACCGTAAAATCGGGATAATAAATACCATCTGAGATTTTAATCGCCTTCTCGTACTCAAACTTTATATTATTATCATACAAGGCTGTCGCAATAATTACTTCTGATTTTGACCGCACTATAATTCCCATTTTAGTATAAAACTTAAGAGCTTCGGGGTTAGGAACCTGTGACTTTTCATTTTCCTCTTCATTGTCCTTCTTATCAACTGCTAAAAGTATACTTCTATAATGTTTTTGCTTCAACATTTTCTGGGCATAATCGGTTTTATATTTTTTCCGGGCCTTCCTGTTTGTCTCGAGTAGTCTGAGCTCATTTATTGTATCCTTCAAATAAAGCTCCAGATATTTTTTATTGACAAGATTTCTGATTTCTTTATCATTTTTCTTTGATAAATACTCTCTTCTGCCATTTTTCCAAACATACCATTTAACATTTCCATCCTTTTGTGTTGGATAGATTGTCCCTTCCTCAGTGATGGTCTCCAGCCTTTCCTGAATCTCTAATATCTCACTTTCCAACCAATGGATTCTATTATCTATTGAACTTATTTTATTTTCCTCCTAACTCTTTGCATCATGTGATGCCATGTATGTGATTCTAACAGTAATTCAATTGTTTTTGTGGGGAATATGATAAATGAAAACTGTCATTTATCTTCAAAAGTGGAGATTATGGTCTCCATTTGTTTGATAGCACAATATAAATATAGAAACCGACTATAGTTTGGAGCTGTTTTATGATTTTAATGGATTTCAGCTACTTTTTTCTGCTCTTTTCCGGTTTTTTGGCGTGGTTTGAGGTGCTGTTTTGTGAATTTCTGCGGTTTCAGCTACTTTTTCCTGCTCTTTTCAAGCTTTTTGGCTGGGTTTGGGGTGCTGTTTTGGAGATTTCTGCGGTTTCAGCTCCACAAGGCCCGCTTGCTATGCTACCAACCTATGGCTATTGTACATTATGATAATTTAAAAATCCAGTATTTTCTAAATAAAAAGGCAAAAAAAATGAATTTTCAGAAAAAATAAAAATAATTATTGCTCAAGATTCATATGTTCCCCTGCCATATGGAAACATTTCTACCCAAATATTATGATTAAAGGGTCAAAAGGTATCATCGATACACGCTTGCATGCAATTCGATGTATACCTTAGTGACCCGCACTACACCGAGAAAGTAG